>MDTE01156408.1_pt1 | contig 27138 bp, 26 predicted proteins | sample 811231 | NCBI WGS metagenome assembly MDTE01 (sample SAMN05326651, study PRJNA326480) | marine metagenome | isolation source: seawater | place: Indian Ocean: Red Sea | collected 2010
ATCGGGCGAACCTCGAGGACGCGTTCATCATCGAGCTGGACCTGTCCTACGCGAATCTCGAGCGAGCGAACCTGCGTGATGCGAGTGCGTTCAGCGTCAATCTCACCGGGGCGAACCTGCTCAAGGCAGACCTTCGTGACTCGAACTTACGAGAGGCCAAACTGAAGGACGCGGACCTGCTCGGGGCGAACCTGGACGGCGCCGATCTCGATCGGGCTGATTGGGGAGATAATGCCATTCTCCGGAGTCACAAGGTCGCGATGGACCTGACGGCGCAGGGCGATGCCATTGGCGCTCAGATGAAATATCAGGAAGCGGAAGACACCTATCTGATCATTCGGCAGCGATACGAGTCCAGCGGGATGACAGACACGGCAGGTCAATTTTTCTACAACGGCATGGTCTGCAAGCGAATGCAGATGCCCAAGTGGTCGGTCAACCGTTTCTGGTCCAAGCTGGTCGATATTATCTGTGGGTATGGGGAAGACCCCCTCCGAGTGATCGGATGCTCCCTCGCTGTCGTCATCGGCTGCGCACTCATCTTCTGCCTCACAGGAATGTCTCACGGTGGCAACGTCTACGCCTTCAACTTCGAGATTACGATCGCCGAAGATCTGCGCACATTCGGATTCGCCCTCTACTACAGCATCGTGACGTTCACGACCCTCGGCTATGGTGACCTGGTTGCCCTCGGATGGGGTAAAGGACTCGCGGCGATGGAAGCATTCATCGGCGTATTCCTGAACTCGATATTCCTGCTCACCTTCGCGAAGAAAATGATTCGATGAATCGCGTGGCGCTCGCCCTCGTCCTACTCGCCCTGGCTGCGTCCACGGACGCTCAGCGACCGAGAGCGAGGGATCTCGGCGTGCGCATCGGTGTTCTCGACACGGGGCCCAGCAACGCGATCACTGACGTACAGGGTGTCGCTGTCGGTCACGTCACCCTCAACCACGGTGACGGCGATCTCGTGGTGGGCAAGGGACCGGTACGGACCGGCGTGACAGCAATCCTCCCCCATCAGGAGGACATTTATCGGCACCAGGTCTTTGCGGCCGGAGAAATTCTAAACGGCAACGGCGAGATGACCGGTCTGGCATGGGTCAACGAGCGAGGATTACTGGAGGTACCCGTCGTGTTGACCAACACCTTGAGCGTGGGCGACGCCTACAGCGGAGTCGTGGATTGGGTGACGGCTCAACGCGCATCGAGAGTCCCCCTCCCTGTCGTCGGTGAGTGCTATGACGGCCGACTGAACGATATCGCAGGACGACACGTCAAACCCGAGCACGTTGTCGATGCGATCGATCGTGCCACCACGGGGGCGGTTGCGGAAGGATCAGTCGGAGCGGGTACGGGCACGCGTTCGTATCAGTATAAAGCCGGTATCGGTACCGCATCGCGAGTGCTCGCAACAGATGATGGCGGCTACACCGTGGGTGTACTCGTTAACGCGAACTGTGGCCGGAAACACCGCCTCATCGTCGATGGCGTCCCGGTCGGTCGCGACCTGACAGCAACCGAAAATCAAGGACGCGACGGATCGATCATCATCGTCATTGCCACAGACGCGCCTGTCCTGCCCCACCAGTTGAGACGTTTGTGCATAAGGTCAGCCTACGGTGTTACCCGAACGGGTACCGTCTCCCGCACCAGCAGCGGAGACTTCGCGATTGCGTTCAGCACAGCACAGCGAATCGACCGCTACCGTTCACGGATCGACAACGCTCCTCCTGTCACCGTCGACAAGGTCCACATCCTGGGAGACCGACACCTCACTCTCCTCTTCCAGGCCGTGATCGAGGCGACCGAAGAGGCGGTCTTGAACGCTATGTTCGCGTCTGAAGCTATGACGGGACGGGACGGTCACCACATTCCCGCCTTGCCCACCGACCGCGTGATCGCCGCACTGAAAGCCGCCGGGCGCATCGAATAGGAGCAACCCGATGGACAGCGGGCTACTGATCGGACTACTCATCTACGTCGGCGCGACGCTCGCCGTCGGTGTCTACGCCGGGTCACGCGTCAAGGGCTCGGCGGACTTCCTGGTTGCCGGCAGACGGCTTGGACTGGTCCTGTCAACAGGGACGCTGGCCGCCACGTGGTTTGGCGGAGGGATCGTAGTGGGGGCATCGAGCGAGGCTTACAAGAACGGATTCCTTGGCGTGATCGCCGACCCGTTCGGTGCCGCGCTCTGCCTGATCGTCGCTGGGCTCTTCTACGTGCGGACGATGCGCCGGATGGGTTTGACCACGATTGCCAGCTTCTTCGAGGTGCGCTTCGGGCCGAATGCGCGGGTCATCGCCGCCCTGTGCACGATCCCGACTTACATCGGCTGGGTAGCCTCGCTGATGGTGGCCTTCGGTCGCGTCGTCCAGGTGGTCGCCGGAGTGGATCCCGACGTAGGGATCTGGATCGGGGCAGCGATCGTACTCTTCTACACGACGGCTGGAGGGATGTGGGCAGTCACGCTGACTGACTTCATCCAGGTCGGTGTCCTCGTCGCCGGTCTCGTCTTCCTAGCTCCGATGATCCTTGCCGATGCCGGCGGTTGGGACGCGATCCGCTCACAGGTGCCAGACAGCACGTTCCATCTCTATCCGCACGGTGGGGACGGAGCCGCCTGGTTCTCCTACTTCAGAGACTGGCTGGTCATCGGGCTCGGAAATCTCGCAGGCCAAGACCTGATCCAACGCAGCCTCTCCAGCCGGAACGAGCAGATCGCCCAGAACAGCGCCTACTTATCGGCCCTCCTCTACCTGACGGTCGGTTTGATTCCGGTCTTTCTGGGGATCGCCGGGCGTGTCGTTCTTCCCGATCTTGAGAACCCCGACCTCGTGATGATGACCCTGGGCATGACATACTTGCCCCCCGTCGCCCTCTCGATCTTCCTGGGTGCGCTCATCTCTGCGTTGTTGAGCAGCGCAGACAGTGCCCTGCTCGCCCCGGCCAGCGTGATCAGTTGGGACCTTCTCAAGCGGTTCAAGCCCGATGTAGACGAGCGCACCATCTTGCGCGTTTCGCGGATCACCGTTCCGCTGCTCGGACTCTTCTCGCTCTACCTCGCCTTCAGCGCAAACACCATCTACTCTCTGATGGTCGATTCCTGGTCCATCCTGCTCGCCACCCTCTTTGTTCCGTTGACCGCCGGTATCTGGTGGCAACGTGCGAACGCCACAGGATGTCTGGCTTCGATGATGGCCGGATTCGTCTCTTGGATATTGTTTCTCGAGGTATCTCCCAACCAGCCCGCTGACCTTATGGCCGTGCCAGTCGCGGCGATCGCCCTCGTCATCGGTTCTTTGGTCGGGGCGGACACACCCAGGCCACTCGCCGACGAATCAGGCGAACAGATCAGCCTGGCCGGTCGTATAGGCCTGAAACTGCACTAAATCTTGCCTTAAAAACCCTTTGAACTGGTATTACGATCGCTCATAATACACGATTTACGTTGGGTCTACTTACACCCGAACAAGCAGAATTCAGCACTTTGTACACCTTGAAACGTCCCGTCGCCAAGGGTAGCTACCGCACGCGATTCATCAGACTCGCCGCGTAACCCGCGCCGAAGCCGTTGTCAATGTTGACCACGGTCACGCCTGCGCTGCAAGTGTTGAGCATCCCGAGCAGCGCAGCCAACCCGCCAAAACTCGCCCCATATCCAACGCTCGTCGGAACCGCGATCACAGGCACATCCACCAGCCCCCCCACCACACTCGGTAACGCTCCTTCCATCCCCGCCACCACAATGAGGATCGTCGCGTCGGAGATCTGTTCCCGATACGCCAGCAGTCGATGGATCCCCGCGACCCCCACGTCGAACACGCGCTCAACGTCGTTCCCCATAATATCAGCCGTCGTTGCCGCCTCCTCCGCGACAGGCAGGTCCGACGTCCCTGCCGACAGCACCATGATCCGACCTCTCGTCTCAGGGAGCGTGAAGTCGGAATGTTTGTATGTCACGGTACGTCCGATGGCTTGATGTTCGGCGCCCGGAATCGCCTCCGTAAGGGCAGTTGCCTGCGCCTCACTCACACGCGTCGCCAGAAGCGAACCGTGCTCGACGATCCGCTTTCCGATCTCAGCGACCTGCTCAACAGTTTTCCCCTCGCAGAAAATGACTTCAGGGAATCCCTTCCGCAGCGAGCGGTGGTGATCCACGTGCGCGAAGCCGATATCCTCGAATGGAAGCCCTTCCATCCGCCCCAGAGCCGCCTCCACATCCAGTTCGCCTGCCTGAACGGCCTCGAGCAGAGCTTTTAATCGATCAGTCACGTCCCCTCACCTCCTTGATCCTCTGTATCCAGCGACCGGAGGAGCACCTCCACCCGATCGGGGTCTTCTTCGGTCATCAATTCTCTTCGAATGCCCTTCGCCGAGGGAATCGGCTTTATATAGGCCGCCAGGCTCCGCCGTAATTCGTAGACGCCCTTAGGGCATCCCTTCGCCGCGACAGATAGGCGGAGATGCCGGATAGCCGTCTCCACCCGATCCGAGACGCTCGGCGACGATACCGGTGTCCCGCTATCGAGATACCGTTCGATCTGGCTGAAGATCCACGGGTTGCCGATTGCCCAGCGACCGATCATGACCAGATCGCATCCTGTTTCTTCGAGCATTTTCCTGGCTGCCTCGGCGTCTCGCACGTCTCCGTTCCCGATCACGGGAATCGACACGGCCTGACGGACACGTGTGATCACGTCCCAGTCCGCCTGACCGGTAAACCGTTCCGATCGAGAACGCGCGTGCACCGCGATGGCTGATGCTCCGGCGTCCTCGGCGGCGCGCGCCACCACCGATGCGTTCTCCTCCTTGTCCCAACCACTCCGGATTTTCAGCGTAATCGGGATCGAGACCGCCTCCACCATCGACCGGATCACCTTTGACAGGTGTACCGGGTCCTTCATCAAGGCGGCTCCAGCATTCCGATTCACGATCTTCTTCACCGGACAGCCGCAGTTGATGTCGATCAGGTCCGGTTCCCGCTCTGCGATCACTCTAGCTCCCTCCGCCATCACATCCGGCTCCGATCCGAAAACCTGTACCGAGATCGGGTGTTCGGTTCCGTCGAAGTCAAGATACTCGCTCGAGCGTTCGCTCCCGCTCGCAAGGCCCTGAGCACTGACCATCTCGGTCACCGTCGCGCTCGCTCCCTGATCCCGACACAGGATCCTGAACGAGCGATCCGTCACCCCGGCCAGGGGGGCAAGGATCGTATACCCATCGATGGGAACATCACCGATCGTTGTGGACACTAGACCTCACTTGAGCAAAAAAAGAAGAGGCGCCCACCTCGGTGGACGCCATCTTCGGTCGGACCTGTCTGCGCCAAATCTAGTTCGGGTGGATCAACCACCGCTTCCACTGAGCCATCGTATCCAGATCACAGCGGGCCTTATGGTAGCAAGATAACATTTCGATAATCTTCAGTCGGAGAGCCAGCTTGCGGAGTTCGTCCCTCATGACCGCCTCCTTTTACCCTATTTTATGCGGCTCGGTCCCAAAAGTCAACGCACCGAACACCGTGACAAACGAAAGGGCGGATACGCAACCTGCGCCGTCCGCCCCTCCCCTGAATCGTGCATGATGACCTAGTTCTCGTCGTCCATCACCGGCAAATCATCACTGAGAATCGTCCGGCGACTGGGTCGCTCCACCTTTCCAGGCGACGTCTTCTCACGCTCGGCCTGCACCTCGATCGTATATCGGGCGGTCGGAATCGCCATCAGCCTCGGTTCGGCGATCAGTTCACCCGAAACCTCACAGATCCCGTATGTCCCAGCCCCAATCTTGGAGAGTGCGTGATCGATCTCAGCCAACTCGGTCCGTTCGTGATTCCCGAGCGTGGTCATCAGCTCCAACGTGGACGAGTTCCCCGCCATATCCAGGGGATCTGCCGGCTGATCGTCGCGGAGCTCACCAATGTCGTCATCTTGCTCGGTGACCTGTTTCATAAGCTCGACCCGACGTTCAGTGAGGATCTTCTTGAACACATTTAGCTTCTTTTTCGGATACTTCTTGGCTTTTCTGACCGTCTTCTTGGCTTTCGCCATCTACGGATCACCCCCCGAGAGAGCAATGAGTCACAATATCGGTTCAATGAATTGGCTGGAACGGCCCTAGTCTTTAACGAAAGTACAGCCTTTTTATTTACAATACTTTACCCTAGTCCATACCTGGCAGTGCGTGACCGTTTTGGCCTGCAACCGGCCCTTTTGACGGCACCGTCCGGTCTGAGGTTTCAGAATTTAGAACAGCCCAATAGGTGTGTCAAGGTCCACTCAACCAAGGGATTTGCCCATTCCGGTCACAGTTTCCTAGAATAGGGCGGATTATCCTGTGAACCCGTGGTGGAGGAATGGCTGGGTATGTCTTCGAAAATGATTGGCGAGTGGGTGTCCGTAGCGGCGTGTGTCCTGATTGTGGGCATCGCCTGGGGAAGCCTAGACCTGGGCCCGGAACCCGGCCCGCCCAATACCGATAACCTGATCGAAATCCTGAACTGGAACTGGAAACGGGATCGGAGCGGAAATGTGCTCGCCGTGTTCGGTACTGTCCGGAATAACACTCCGGAAACCTACGGTCGCGTGACGCTCGAGCTCCGTACCGAAGATGAAGACAAGACTGTGCTCGCTCGCCACGCCATAGAGGTCGGAGGCGTTCTGGCAGGCGCAGAGAAGCCTTTCCGGGAAGATATCCCAAGAACCGGAAGCGAGGCGATGGGATTCCTAGAGGTTAAACGGTTGGGGCGCTGATCACGCCGTCGCGGACGGGCAAAGATCTGCAAGGCCACAGGCATCGCAATCCGCTCGACGAGCCACACAGGTCTTGCGTCCGTGCCGAATCAACAGATGTGAGAAGAGCGTCCAGTCTGTCTTGGGCACGATCTTCACGAGGTCCTGCTCGATCTTCACGGGGTCGGCCTGTCGGGTCAGACGCAGCAGGTTCGAGATCCGCTTGACGTGGGTGTCGACCACCACACCCTCCTCTTTTCCGAACGCATTTCCCAATACCACATTCGCCGTCTTCCGACCGACCCCCGCGAGCGGCGTCAGTTCCTCCATCGTGTCCGGCACCTCACCGTCGTGCTCGCTCATCAGCGCTTCACAACACCCTTTCACCGACTTGGCTTTGTTCCGGTAGAAGCCCGTCGACCGGATCATCTCCTCAATCTCCTCGATCGGCGCGTCAGCGAAGTCAGCCGCATTCCGATACCGCTTGAACAGGTCTTTCGTCACCATGTTAACCCGCTCGTCCGTGCACTGGGCGGACAGGATCGTCGCGATCAACAGCTGCAAGGGTGTCTCAAAGTTGAGTGAACAGCCAGCGTCGGGGAACTCATCCTTGAGGATCGCCAGGATCTGCCCCGTTCGCTCCTGCTTGTTCTTCTGGGACTCTCGGGGCATCAGGATTGAGTCCAGGCAAGAAAGTCGTCTACGGAAAGGGCGTTGAGCACATCGCTGGCTTCGAGGCCCGCCTTCCGTGCGATCCCGACTCCGTAGGTCATGTCGGCCAGTCCGCCGATTCCGTGAGCATCGGTGTTTACCGACACCTTTACTCTACACTCACGGGCATACCGAAGCTCCCGCCAGTCCAGGTCGAGCCGTCTAGGGTGCGCGTTCAATTCGATTGCAGTACCCGCCTCTGCCGCCGCTTCACAAACCGCCTTCGCATCGAGGGGGTATCCGTCCCGCGACAGAAGAAGCCGACCGGTCGGGTGGCCGAGGATATCGACGTGCGGACTCTGTACGGCTCGGATCACGCGCTCGGTCGCAACCTCCCGAGTCATCGAAAACACGGAGTGGATCGACGCCACGACCAGCTCGAACTCGGCGAGAAAGTCTTCCTCGAAGTCGTAGTCCCCTTCAGGCATGATGTCCACTTCGATACCCTTCAGAACGCGGATGCCATCGAGCTGGTCGTTGACCGCATCGATCTCTTCCCACTGTGCGCGACATCGGTCCTCATCCAGGCCGTTCGCATACACCACGGCTTTGCTGTGATCGCAAATCCCGATGTAGGTATGGCCGGCATCCCGTGCCGCGATCGCCATCGCTCCGATACTGGCCCGTCCATCACTGTGGGTCGAGTGGACGTGGACCGTTCCTTGGAGGTCCTCCAGCGTCACCAGGTTGGGTAGCGTCCCCGACTCCGCTCGTTCGATCTCGTCGAGCCCTTCTCGCAGTTCGGGATCAATGTACTCGAGCCCCATCGCCTCGAAGATCTCAGCCTCGCTCGAACACGGGACCAGGTCCTCGCCGTCAAACAGCCCGTATTCGTTCATCTTCATCCCACGCGCTTTCGCCCGGCCACGCATCAGCGTGTTGTGCTCTTTACTCCCGGTGAAGTGGTGGACGGCATAGGGGAACTGTTCGTCGCTCACGATCCGCAGGTCTGCAGCCATCCCTGATTTCAGGATCACGCTGACCTTGGTCTCCCCGTGACCTGTCACGGACTTCACGTTCGGATGCTCCACAAGAGCATTCCCGAGAGACGTGGGATCCTCGGAACTCGCCACGATATCAACATCTTTGGTGGTCTCACGCCGTCGTCGCAGGCTTCCCGCGACCTCCAGGCGGATCACCTCGGGCCGGTCACAAAGGAAGGTTTCGAGCGCATCGACCTCGCGTCTGGCTACATTCGCCAGATACCGTCCCTGATGTTCCTGGAGATAGGCAATCCCCGAGACGATGTTCTGGGCGGACTTGGCACCGAACCCTTTCAAGTCCGCGACCTCCCCGGACTCGCACGCCTTGGCCAGCGCGTCGATGTCAGCGATCCCGAGCTCCTCGTAAATCTGCCGGAGCCGCTTGCCACCCAGCCCCGGTATCCCCTGCATCTCGATCAGCCCCTCGGGAACCTGATCCACGAGGTCCTGATGCCGCTGGATGTGCCCGCTCGACAGCAGTTCATCGATCTCGACAGCGATCTTCTTCCCGATCCCGCGCACCTGATCCAGAGCGGACTGTTCGGAGAGGTCGCTCACATCCTCTTCGAGCGTCTCGATCGCCCTGGCCGCGGACGCGTAGGCCCGGCTACGGAACGGATTCTCTCCGTTGAGTTCCATCAGGTTGGCCATGTCATCGAGCACGGCCGCGACGTCCTGGTTATCCACCGCTCGTCTCCATCTGAACCGGCGCCTTCTTCGCATCCGCTCCCATCACCTCGTCGAGCAGGATATTGTTCCGGCTTATATAGATGGGTGTGATCACAAGTGCATAGAGGTTAATCACTAGGCTCAGCAGGGCGAGGAGCTCGTGAATCCTTGACAGGAAGGACTGTCCCGCCTCCTGAACCGGCCTGAGCAAGTCGGAATGCGCGCCACCGCCGAGCATGGCCGCCGCCATGATCAGAAGCATCCCGAAGAAAAGCGCATAGAAAAACAAGCCTTTGAAGGCGCGAGCTCGGCGGAGATAGTCGAGATCGAGCCCCTCTTCGCGCACCTCTTCCTTGATCGCCGATCCCGTCCCCATGAAGTAGAACATAGTGGTCGTGTGCGTCAGCATCGTCAGGATCGTGGTGACGAGGCCCATCTTTACGTGGGTGGCTACCTCGAGCCCCCACCATCCGTAGTGAACGCCATAGCCCATCACAAACACGGCCAGAAGAAGCGGAATGTTGACCACCACCATCGCCAGAATCGCTGCTTGCATATACCCCGCCTTTATCCCCTCTGTGGCGCTCATTTCCTGCATGGATCAGCCTGACCGGGCTCCGTCGGAGGAGCCGCTCGAACGTGAACATCCATATGGACAATCGATGCCAACACGGTATCTTACGCACCGAGCACGAAGGCATCGCGCAAGTCGCAGAATATAGACGTGGTCCGGGATACCGTCAACGTTCCCGGGTTTAACGGAGGGTGTTTTGCACGATCCACTCACGATCGTTGTCGTCGGTCTAGGAAGAATCGGCTGGCAGTTCCACTTCAAAGAATCCTTTCGGTCGAACGCGTTTGAGTTGACCGCGGTTGTGGATCCACTCCAAGATCGCGTGGACGAGGCGGTTGCAGAGAGCGGATGCCGCGGATACCTGGCCAACAACGACATGCTCCGCCAGGAATCACCAGATGTAATCGTCCTCGCCACACCTACCACGCTTCACGAAACGCAGACCGTTCAGGCAATCGAACACGGTTCCCACGTCATCCTCGAGAAGCCGATGACGACCTCCGTCGATTCGGCCGACCGGATGATCGCCTGCGCACGAGAACACGATCGGCGCATATTCGTCTACCAACCCCACCGGCTCGCCCCTGACACCGCGACCGTCAAATCGATCATCGACTCGGGCAAACTGGGCCGAATTTTCTCGATCAAGCGAAGCGTGTTCCGGTTCAGACGGCGTAATGACTGGCAGAGCCTGAAGAAGAACGGTGGGGGCATGCTCAACAACTACGGAGCGCACTATATCGACCAATTGCTGTATCTGGCTGGTCACCCCGCTCTGACAGACATTCGATGCCGGCTCTGGGCCGCTGCCACCCAAGGTGACGCAGATGACGTCGTCCGCGCGTGGCTGACCACGGATGACGGTCTTCTGCTCGATCTGGAGATCAACCAGGCGTCCGCCCACTCGCTCACGGGGTGGCATATCTGCGGCGAACTCGGAACCGTCGTCGAGGTCGACGGTGGGTTCCACCTGAAACACTACCTGCCGTCAGAAGCAGATCCCCTCAACATCGTCGAAGGTGCTGCTCCAGGAAGAAGCTACGACAACCAGGATCGCCTGCCCTGGAGAGAAGAGACCATCCCCGTTGGGGGCGATGCCCTGGATTTCTACGCGAACATACACGACGTCCTGACAGACAACGCCGAACCGTACATTCCGATCGAGCAGACGATGGAGTTGATGCGTGTCATGGAGGCGTGCAGAGAGGACGCGCAATTCTGACCCGAGGAGTTCGAACATGAAGCTATCCTGCACATCCGTTATGCTCCCACGCTGGGACCTCGACCAGACCTTCGACAAGCTTGCAGAATACGGCTACGAAGGGCTCGAGCTCCGTTGCCGCTACATTCGCGAAGACATGCCGGAGGAGCCTTCGTTCTGGGGACGTCACGTCGCCGACGTCAGCCCCGACAACATCGTCGACCGGGCCAGTGAGATTCAGGCGGCCTCGGCGCGTTCAGGACTCAAGGTCATCGCCCTTGCTCCGCAGGCACTGATCGGCGAGGATGACCTCATCGACAAGCTGTTTTCCGGTGCGCGTGCCATCGACCCCGACAGCCCCCCAATGATCCGTATCGGCGCCCCGCGTCACGATCGATCACAGCCCTACGGCCCGCAGTGGGACGAAGCACGCTCGGGATTTGAAGCCTTGACCGCCAAGGCCAAAGACCGGGGCGTCAAGGTTCTTTACGAGATCCACGTCGGTACCGTGGCAGTCTCCTGTTCCCGGGCCATCGAGCTCCTTCACGGCCTGGACCCAAACCACATTGGCGCGATCTATGACGTCCCGAATATGCTGCGCGTCGGGCTCGAGGACAGCAAGATGGGTATGGAGCTTCTCGGCGAGTATATGGCTCACTGTCACATCGGAAACGGGACTCCCGAACCGGACAAACCCGCACGTGAGAGCGACACGGATCAGGTGTCGTGGAAGTGGGCATTCAGCGACTTGAGAGATGGCGTTGCAGATATTCCCCAGATCATTCAGGACATGAAGGACGTGGGATATACCGGCTATATCTCGCTCGAGGAATTCGGTCCAGGCGACGATGACGAAAAGGTGAATCAGCAGGGCGCGTATTTGCGCCATCTGATTGGATAGGTCGCAGACCCACTTAGAACCGGAAAGGCAAATACAATGATTCCCCTGATCTCCAGCATCAGCTATGGACCGCTCGAAGCACTGCAGCTGCCCAGAACTTGGTGGAAGGTCCTGACAAGAAACGTCGGCATACTGGATGCAGAATACCCTGACTGCAGCCCGGGTCTGGATGCGAAAGTGATCGAAGCACTCGGGCTCGACCAGGAAGCCGTCCTGACATACCTCCGCGAGAACATGCCGGACTACCTGACGTTCGAGGCGTGGGTGGTCGAACAGTGTGGCGGAGCCATCGACCGTGCAGCGGTCGACGGGTGGAACGAATCCGTCCACAACCGGCAGCACGCTCAGCACAAGATCGAGGAAACCTACAACGATATCGGCTGGGACACGGCTAATGTGGATGTCACGTCAGCTTACGTCCTCAACGCGACCCAGGACTGGCAGCTGTTCCACCAGCGCGACCTGGACGCAGACTACAGTAGGCTCGGTGGTCAGGTGCCCCCGCTCGTCTCCAACATCGACTTCGGTCGACTCGGTGTGTGTCAACTCCCGAGGACGTGGTACAAGATCCTGATGCGCTCCAAGAACCTCCTCCACCCCGACTATCCCGACATGACAAAGAGTGGACTCGATCCCCGCGTCCTCGACCTACTCGGCGTGAAGCCCGATTCGGCCGTCGCGTATATCCGGAAAGAGCAGCCAGACTACGTGACCTTCGAGAGTTGGGTCCTGGAGCAGAACGGTGGAAATTTGGATCAGGCCGCGATCGAAGAGTGGAACACGTTCCTCAGAACCCGCGACCACCAGGGCGAGAAACGATCTGGCATTCTTGCATTCGTGGACCTGGACGACTCGGGGCCCACCTCGGCTGCCATCCTGAACAGCATCGAAGACTACCAGTACGCGTATCGTCAACTGATGGACAACGCCTGACCAAGCGAGCGCGCAATGGCGAAGATCGTCGAAGAGCTCGACAGTGGTGTCGTCGTCACACAGGTGACCGAGGATACCTGCCCGAAAGAGAACATCTACTGCGAGTTGCCCTGGTGTGACAAGTACTCCAACGGCTTCGTCTACCGTCAGCGTACCGATGACGGTGACCCGAACGGCTCACGTTACCTCTACTGCAAGTTCGGTACGTGGGAAACGGAAGAGATCGGCCAGGGGCTGGGCAGTTGTGGGATCACATTCGAGGGGATCTTCTTCTACCGGCGGGTGGCGGAAGGCAGGCAGGAGTTCGTCCGCGTCAACCTGACATCAGGCGAAAGCCGCGTGATCTACGAATTCCCCGAAGACTTCGCCCCGAAGGGCAACATCACGGCCTCCCCCGATGAGCGATACTATGCCTACGGTGTCGCCCTTGGGTTCGATCCTGTAATGTTCGGAATCGAATTGGTGGATCTCCAGGCAGGAACAAGAGAGATCATCAACACCGATCCCGAGATCTGTAATCCCCACACGCAATTCGAGCCCACGCACGGTAAATGGGTCATGGTCCAGCACAACCGGGGCTGCGCTCACCTGCCGGACGGCACCCGAACCCGGCTCGTAGGACCGGAGGGCGCAACGGAGTACCTCGTAAGCATCCCGGACGGCGAAGTCACCCGTCTGCCGGTCGGTACACCGGACACGCCGGGCATCACCGGTCACGAGGCCTGGATAGCGGGTAAGGATGAGATCCTGATGTCGGTCCGAGCCAGCGATGACTACGTCCTGGAAAAGGGTAACCTGATCGCGGTGACGGCTACAGGAGTGGTGCGAAGAGTCGGGGTCGCGGGCATTCAGGTGAATCACGTCGGAACGACACCCGATGGTCGCTTTTTCAGTGTTGATGACTGGAGGGGGACGAGCAAACTGGTGATCGGGTCTACGACCAGTGGCCGGAGCACAGTGGTCTGCGAGGCGCGAACATCTATGAGCAAGCCGCAGGACACGCACGGCCACCCGTACCTGTCACCTGATGCCCGTTGGCTCGTCTACAACTCGGACAGCCCTGGACAACCGCAGATTCACGTAGCGTCGATACCCGCCTCGGTCACTTCGGACATCCTGTCCGAAGACTGATCCGCATTGTTAGAACCGATCGTCCTTCGTGGTGATTGGGCACCAGCGTGCCCGGAAGAGTTCGTTCATTAGCACGTTACTCGACTCGGGGGTATCGATGCGGCGAATAGCTAAATCGTTTGTATCGATTCTCGTCAGTGAGGACCTGCTTTAGCCCGCATTCGACCGTCCAGGCTCCTTCCCCTCCTTCGCCAACCCAGTACAGGCGGCACGCCGTAACCCGGTAGTCCCCGACGAGACCATCCGCAACGGATGTCAGCCGATCCGAAGCAATCTGGTTTCGAGGGCGTTCCGTCTGACCCACCAATGTCCACCTGGGGATGCGTGCTCGGGATCACGCATCGCATCCTCGACGGTGGCGCCAATCAGATACTGCACATTTACTGCCTCCGCCTTTACCCACCAAGATTCGTAGCGGATCAGCTCCTAAGCTCCGACATACCCTGTTCTCCCACACGAATCACAGCCAAGGCAGCGAAAGGCGTCCTTCTGACGGTCATTACACTAGGGCTCTATTCCCCGTACCTGGTGACCAACATTCGCTCCTACATTTTCAACAACATCTGGTTCGGGACAAGGTCCTTTACATTCACGGGTATCGGCCGCGATCTGTTCTGGCCGTTCATCAAAGCAATACTCATTGGGATCTTCACAGTTCAGATCTATCAGTTCTGGTTCCAGGCAGAGAAACACCGGTATTTCTGGAGTCAGACGACCTTTGATCAAGCTAGGTTCCGGTCTACGAGAGTCGGTCTGGAGTTCATGCTTCTCTGGCTGGGCAATCTGGCACTCGTAATCTTTACACTCGGCATCGCGGTTCCCTGGGTCACGGTCCGCCGGATCCGGTTACTGACCAGCAATCTTGTCCTAGAGGGTCCGCTCGATCTCCCATCGATCGAACAGGACTATCGGGACGCTGAAGCGACGGGTGAACAGATCGGGGATGCCTTCGAATTCGACATGCTGGACATGGGGTTCGGCATCTGATCGATGTCGGAGGACCTCTGGCATGGACGTTACCTGGACGGAAGAGTGCCCGTTCCCTCACCCACAACCGTGCGCCTCGGGCCGATGAGTCTCACGATCAGTGTCGACGGTCAGGAAAGGGAATGGGCCTATCACGAGATCAGGCAAACCCAGGGCTTCTCGCCAAACGAGCCAGTCAGGCTCGAGTATGGGGATGAGCCGGCGGAAAGCCTCGCTATCGATGATCACGGGTTTCTTACGGCAATAAACGAAGCCGGCTGGGCGCCACAGGGGAGGTTCGACAGGCCTGACCTCCGTCGTCTGAAGTTCTTCCTGTCCGCGATGGGGCTCGTCATCGCGATCGGTACGACCGCCATGCTCTACGTAACGGCACTACCTCTCTTGGCCGACTACGTTTCTCGCCACATTCCAATCGAATGGGAAGAGCGACTCGGGGATACGGTCTCGGAAACACTCGCCCCTACCGGAGCGCGTGTTTCCGATCCGGCCTGCCTGGAACCAATGCAGGAGATCGTCGAGCGGCTAACGGCAGCCATTCCAGACTGTCCATACACGATTCGCTTGGCCGTTGTAGAAAACGACGTTGTCAATGCCTTTGCCGCCCCGGGCGGATACGTCGTCGTTTTTACGGGGCTGATCGACCAGGCGGAGACGCCCGAGGAAGTTGCGGGCGTGCTTGCACACGAGCTACAACACATTCTGCAGCGTCACGGAACACGTGCCGTCGTCAGAGAACTCGCCACGGGCGTTGTGATCGCCGCAATCAGTAGTGGGGCCGACGGCCTTGAAACGTTGTTGGGGGCGGCAACTCAACTGACCGGTCTGAGCTATCAGAGAGGGGATGAGGATGATGCCGACCGCGAAGGGATGGATTTGCTCGCCCGAGCTGGCATCGACGGGTCAGGGATGATTGCTTTCTTCGAGAAGCTGGAGGGCCAGGCGCCTGATACCCCGCGGTTCGTTTCCTACCTGTCGACGCACCCACCGACCGAGGACCGAATCGCGCGTCTGAACTCGCTACGCTCGGCCTCCTACATCACAAGACCCTTGCTCGATGAATCACGTTGGAACGCTCTCAAATCTGCGTGTCGCTGAGCAGGACTCCGTCCCCGTCATCTTCTCCACCTCATTTTGCCCTGCACCCACTGCGGTCCATATCGCGGGGGTGTCCTGGCTTGGAGGCGTGATAACGCATTCGTTCTAGATGTGATAGCCCTTCGATGCCCAGACTTTCTTCGCCAACGCCTGCGCTTCCTTGTCGGGTTCAATACGCCCGAGGATACTGCTGGGAGGCTTCTTGCCCTTACGCGTCGGATCTGGTGACCAGTGGTCGTTCCTGTACTTCCGACGTGCCCCTTCCTTCCTGAAATCGGGAACCTCCATCGGTGCGGAATCAACGAGCGCGGATCGCCACGCCTGAATCCCGGCAATACTCATGTCCACGCCCTTGTAGACGTCGAGATAAGGGGGCTCGCCGGTCCGGATCGCATTGGCGAAGTGATAGGTATTGAAGAAATCGCCGCCACCGTGGCCCGCCCGTGTCGCGTCTCGATGGTGCACTGGGAAGTCCGGATTGTAGACGACCTCGGTCGGCTCACCTTTACGCTTCTCCCACGGCTCCTTCCACACCCTCAGGCGCATCTTGTCACCGTGACGACAGTTCTCCATCAGTCCCTTGTTCCCGTGGATCCGCACGTAGTTCCCATGTCCGCGCAGACTGCCGTGTAGCGACTTGAGAACCGCCCCGTTGTTCATCCGGCAGATGATCGTCGCTGCCGTGTCCTGCACCTTGGCTGTGAGGCGCATCGACGGATCCTCGTGGTCGAACGGCACGACAAACCCATTCACCTTCTCCGGTCGCGTATCGGTGATGTACATGACCGGCGCAATCGAGTGCGTGCAATAGTACGTCGACGGGATCCAGTTGCGCCAGTGATCCCAGCCGCAACTCCTGCCCAGTTTGATCTCCGGCGGATCGGGGTGCACATACTCTCCCTCACCGTACTTGAACTCCCCAATATCACCCTTCTGATAGCGGCGACGCATCTCCTGATTAAACACCATATAAGGGTAGTTCTCGGCGAACACGTAGGTCAGCCCGGACTTCTCTACCGCGCGAACAAGGGCAACGCCCTCTGCGAGCGTGTGACACGCCGCTGTTTCGCTCATCACGTGCTTGCCTGCTTCGAGCGCCTTGATCGCGAACGGCGCGTGTTCGTGGAAATAGTTCGCCAGGATAACCGCGTCCATGTCGTGCCCGAGGAACGTGTCGAAATCCGTGTAGGTCTCGACACCCAATGATTCACCTGCGGTCGTCAGTCGCTCTTCCCACGTATCACACAGCGCGACCAGTTCGAGCGTCCCTCGCGTGCCCATGCTCAGCCCGCGCCCCACACCAACAACTCCGACTCGTATTCGTTTCTGCCCTGCCATGCTTACCTCGTCCCCAGCTTGACACGATCATACGCGTCAGGATTGTCTCTCACTTCACTCAGTAGCCCATCCACATAGGTCCTGATGTCGATCAGTCGGCAGTCAGCGTCGCCGACGGTCCCTGTCTTCTGTTCTCCGTGCGCATCCCAATAGGTACCCAGCCGTACGCGATCGAGCCAGAGGAACGGAGCCTCCGGATCGTTCGCGCACCTTTCGGCCCAGTATCGAGCCTCAACCACGTGGCAGTAGGTCGACGTCTCGTGATCGGTTCCGATCATCAGGATCTGCCCGCCGCGCTCGTAGGCTCGGACCATAGGCGCCCCCGTGCCATACGTTTTCCCCCACGGCTCACGATCCCACGGCGAGGGCATTCCGTCCTGCGAAAGGTGATCTGCCACGAAAGCCTCGGCGCCCGGTCCTCGACCAGCAGTGGAGTGCGAGTAGTGGTCCGACCTGAATGTCCCGGTCATTTGCCTGAAATACTCGGTCAACCAACCGACCGAAGATGGCGTGATCGTGACATCCCAGTTCTCGGCCCGTTCATCACGACCTCCGATCAGGTTGAAAGAAGGCATCATCAAGAGCCCGTGGGGTCCGATCGCATACTCGAGGGCTTCGATCACCGTCTGCGCGCCGCCGTTGACCTTGCCAACACTCTTGAATGAGGCGTGCACGAACAAACAACCTCCTTGCGAGACGCCCAGACCGGACAAATCGGTTGCCAGCTTCACCTGATCGTAGCCTTCGCCCACCTCAGGCCTCCAGGTCCGTAAACACGACCAGCCCGCCCGTATAGCTGTGGATGAAGTTCTTTCCACCAACGGGCGCGAACTCAGCATTGCCGAAGAAACCGACGAGCGGAAAGGCTCCCAGATCGTTCCGGATCACATTTACATCGTGATCTGGCTGGCCATACAGACCGAAGCCTCGTCCCAGGCAATTGAAATACAGCCCGAAGGCAGACGACCGGTCCCCGAGTTGTCTCTTAATCGCTTGGGTGGTCTGCTCCAGATCGAGGTGCGCCGCATCAGCGGTACGCCGGTTGAACTGAATCGTCTGCCCGACTTCGACCCGCTCCCCGATCGCGATGGACCCGTCATCGGGGTTCATGCCGATCAGGTTACGGATCAGGAAATCGCCGCGGTTCCGGTCCATGTCATGTTCGTCGATCGCGATCCCCGCGAAGATCTGCGGGCCAACGTTCTCCTTCTGCTCCGGGGTCAGATGATCCAGCGCCTCTTTGAGCGCATCGATGGCCGGTGAGAACGCCAGTTCGTGAACGACGTGACCATCCGCCTTCGTAATCGTGTAGGCCTGCCCGAATGGCTGACATCCTTGCGCGACACCCGTCAGAATCTCGAACTCACCCCGCAGAAGGACCCCGGACACGCCGTCAGAACGCCATTCCGTCCCAAGCCACTGGGCGGTGTTCGGATCCATGGGTGCACCGGAGGCTGCTCCTCCCACGATCGGAAACGGGAGCGCCTCGGAGAGATGTTCGATCATTTCTGCAGGATCCCCGCCAGAGATCGTCGGAAGCAGACACAACAAGCCGGCCTCTGCCGAATATGGCCCAAGCAGCGACTCGATCGCCGTGCCCGCGTCTTCGGCGTCCACCCGGAAGGGAACGGCTTCAATCGCCTCTCCACCCAGCGCCAGCGCCACGACACCCGAGGTCCGTTCGAGCTCCCCTTCGATCGAAAGCACGCCCATCCCCGAGCACCCGACGACCCGATCCGTATTGGCGGCATCGACGGCAGCGGACAGTCCCTCATCGATCTTTCGCAGGTGGTCGCCAGACGCAAAGCATATGACGACCTCCGGATCTCCCTCCAGTGGTTCGACTGCTGTCTTTACTGCCTCGGAGAACGCTTCGCTCGCCTCACGGTTGGTGCTCTGGCCATAGCCCGCTTCAATCATGCTTCCCCCTGCTTCCGCGCGATTCAGCGAGTGCGTCTGTCAGAGACGCACTGTGTTCGCGGACGTATTGCAACGTCTCGTCCATCGCGGCCATTTGCAGGCCGACCTGCTTCTCCACCGGCGTCCGGGTATTGTTGTTTTGCACCTCTGTCACCAGGTGAAGGGTATTGGGTGTGATCGTGTGCCAGACCGCGTTCAGAAAATCGCGCTGGACTGGGTTGGATGTGTAAGGATCTTTAGGGGCATCGTGCGGGTTTGCGCCTTCCCTGCGCCATCGATCGTGAATGGCCTCGCCCAATCCCGCGTGGTGGTCCCGGAGCCCCTTCACGAGTTGGTCCTGATTCGTGGGCAGGTTGATGTGGGTGTTCCGCTCTGATCCCACGTATTCCGTCTGATGCATGTCCAGCCACACATCGACGGGTTCCTGAGCGTGCAGATCGAAATAGGCCCGGAAGAACGTCGAGCGGTGATCACGGTTGGGTTCCACGTAGGTATGTTCGTCCAGCTGTTCGTAGGCAATCCCCAGGAGCGCGGGAAAGGTGACGTCACGTGTATCCCAGGTGTCGAGGCGCGGGAAACGCTCCCCTGGTTCGTCTCCCGACTCCCCGAACATCCACAGAAAGAATGTCTCGTTCTCGTAGCGCGTCCCATCCCAGAACTTGACTGGTGCAAGCTGGCTGCCGGAGGGATTCGCATCCGGAACGAATGACAGGCGGAAGGATTCCTGCACCTGGCTCGACCAATCGTCGTTGCCATCGAGCAGCCGCCGGATCCATTCGAAACAGGCCGCTGTACCTGCCGGCTCGTGTGCGTGCGGTCGCGTAAACAGGATGTGCGGTTGTCCCGGCATACCTACTGTGATCCGGTACACCTTCCGACCGCCATACTGCTGGTAAACGTGGACAACTTCATCCGGCAAATCCTCAATGAAGCCATCGGCCTCGTCCGGAGTGACAACGAGTTGATCGAGGTCCATCATATCGGGTGTCATGTGCTCCTCAATGCCCCCCTGGAGCGGGTTCTGGCCCGATCATGTCACCTAATCCTGACCACACGGCCTATACAGGAACGCTTACAGTCAGCGGCCCGAAAATCGGGACGCCACGATCAAGGGCATGAATCTTGTCCCCTACCCGCAAAACCTTTACATTAGGGAGCCTTGCACCAGAAAATGGGGCTGAAATCACGTCAGTAAAGGGCTCACGAGATGAATCTCAAGGAAACGGTTCGGTCGGAAAAAATCCGCCGCCTCGACCTCTCGTTTTACGTCGAAGTTCAGACGGGATCGGTGGTAGGCGAAGTTATCGAAAAAATGCAGGCGAGCAACCGAAAGTGTGCCCTGATCGTCGACGGCGTCAAGCTTCTCGGGATCTTCACCGCGCACGACATCCGGGATCACGCCAAAGACCCCGAAGCGCTCGCCAAGCCTGTCGAGTCCTTGATGACGGCCGATCCTGAGACGATCGATGGAAACGTCTCCCTGGCGGAGGCGATCACCTTCCTTAACCAGAAGCCATACCGCTACCTGCCCGTCCTCAACAAGGAAGGGCATATCATCGGAACGCTCACGCACTACGCGATCCTGAAGTATATCAGCGACCACTTCCCTGAAGATATCTACAATCTGCCCCCCGAGCCCGACCAGATCGCGACAGCCCGCGACGGCGCCTGATCGCATTCGGGCACACCTACAGGAGGTCACCATATCATGGCCGAAACACCGGTCGACGAAAATGCAGAACAGGCTGAGGGGCTAGCTGAAGTCGAAGCCGTAGCAGTACGATTCGCGGGTGACTCCGGCGACGGCAGTCAGCTGATCGGCGGTGAGTTCGCGAACACCTCTGCCATAATCGGGAACGACATCTCGACGTATCCCGACTACCCGGCCGAGATTCGTGCACCTCAGGGCACGCTCCCCGGGGTGAGTGCGTTCCAGGTTCACATTTCCAGCGAAGAGATCTACACACCGGGTGACCAGCCCGACGTGCTGATCGCTATGAATCCGGCCGCCCTCAAGGCGAACCTGAACGATGTCCCTCGCGGCGGCATCATCATCGCCAACACGGACAACTTCACGAAGAACAACATTCGCAAGGCCGGTTACGAAGCCAATCCGCTCGAGGACGATACCCTCGATGCATACCGCGTCTGCAAGGTGCCCCTGACGACCCTCCACAAGAAGGCGCTCGCCCACCTGGAAGAACTCACGAACCGCCAGGTGGACATGATGAAGAACTTTTTCGCCCTGGGCCTCGTCTACTGGATCTTCGATCGCCCACTCGAGCCAACGGTCCGGATGCTGGAGGAGAAATTCGCTTCTCGCCCCGTGGTCGTCGAGGGTAACGTCACGACGATGAAGGCGGGTTACAACTACGGCGAGAACACGGAACAGTTCCAGTACCGCTACCGGGTGACGAAGGCGCCCGTTGAGCCGGGAACCTACCGTTCCGTAACGGGCGCCCAGGCGACGGCCTTCGGCTTCGCCACGGCCGCTTATAAGGCAGGACAGACGCTCTTCTACGGCAGCTATCCAATCACACCAGCCAGCTCTCTGCTCGAAGAGCTTGCCGCCCTCAAGAACTTCGACGTCCGCACCTTCCAGGCAGAAGATGAGATCGCGGCGATGGGCTCCACGATCGGAGCGGCCTTCGGCGGCGCCTTCAGCGCCACCGGAACCAGCGGCCCAGGAATCGCGCTGAAGAGTGAGGCAATCAACCTCGCCCTCGTATGCGAGCTCCCGATAGTGATCGTGGACTTCCAGCGCGGAGGCCCCAGCACGGGGCTCCCGACCAAGGCGGAACAGTCCGACCTCCTTCAGTGCATGTTCGGCAGGAACGGTGAGAGCCCGATGGCCATGGTTGCCGCGTCGACTCCGGCGGACTGCTTCTATTGCGCGATTGAGGCCTTCCGTCTGGCGGTTGAAACGATGTCCCCCGTCTTCCTGATGTGCGACGGCTATCTGGTCTTCAGTTCAGAGCCCTGGAAGATTCCGGATCCCGGGGACCTGCCGACGATCGACGTCAAGCACTGGAAAAACACGGAGACATTCCAGCCGTACGCCCGCGACGAGGAGACACTCGCTCGTCCCTGGGCACTCCCTGGAACACCCGGTCTTGAACACCGGATCGGCGGCCTAGCCAAGGAAGACGGCACAGGAAACGTCTCATACAGCCCCGAAGACCACCAGCACATGGTCAACACGCGGGCGGACAAGGTGGCCCGTATCGCCGACCGCATCCCCGAGCAGGAGGTCTTCGGCTCCGAGTGGGGCGACCTGCTCGTCGTCGGCTGGGGCTCGACCTACGGCGCGATTCGATCAGCCGTACGGCGCGCGCAGGCCAAGGGCCAGAAAGTGGCACACGCCCACATCAAATATCTGAACCCCTTCCCGCGTAACCTGGGCGACCTGCTCCTCAAGTATGATCGTGTCCTGGTCCCAGAGCTCAACATGGGCCAACTCTCGATGCTTCTGGATGCCAAGTTCCCCTTGAAGGTGCTATCCTACCCGAAGGTGGAAGGTCAGCCGTTCAAAATCAGCGAAATCACGAACAAGATCGACGAAGTCCTCGAAAACTAACCGGGCGGATCGCCCGCCATCGGAGAAACGCGACCATGGCAGATTCAACAGCAACAATGACGCGCAAGGACTTCGTATCGGATCAGGAAGTCCGCTGGTGTCCGGGATGTGGCGACTACGCCATCCTTGCACAGATGCAGCGTGTGCTCCCGGAACTCGGGATCCCGAAGGAGCAGATGGTGTTCGTGTCCGGAATTGGATGCTCGAGTCGATTCCCCTACTACATGAACACCTACGGGATCCATTCGATTCACGGACGAGCGCCGACCCTGGCCACCGGGCTGAAAGTCGCAAACCCTGACCTGCACGTGTGGGTCATCACGGGTGACGGTGACGGCCTCTCGATCGGTGGGAACCACCTGCTCCACCTCCTCCGCCGGAACGTCAACTTGAACATCATCCTGTTCAACAACCGGATCTACGGACTGACCAAGGGGCAATACTCCCCCACATCTCTTCCCGGGCACAAGACGAAATCGTCGCCGATGGGGTCGATCGAACAGTCCTTCAACCCCACGTCGGTCGCGATCGGCGCAGAGGCGACCTTCGTCGCCCGCACGGCAGACCGGAACACGAAGCATCTGGCCGAAATCCTGCGGCGCGCGGCTGAGCACAAGGGCACCTCGTTCGTCGAGGTCTACCAGAACTGCAACATCTTCAACGACGGCGCATGGCTCCACGTCACCGAGGCCGAGACCAAGGACGATAACACGCTTATTCTCGAGGACGGCGAGCCGATGATTTTCGGCAAGGACCGCGACAAGGGTATCCGGCTGAATGGTCTGGACCCCGAAGTTGTCACCCTGGGGAACGGCATCAGCGAGGAGGATCTGCTGGTCCACGACGAAGCGCACGAGAGTCCCGCACTAGGGTATCTCCTGAGCCGTCTGGATTATCCGCGCCACCCCCTACCCTTCGGTGTCTTCCGCCGTATCAAGCGCCCGACGTATGAAGAGCAGTTAATGGCCCAGGGCAAGCAAGCACGCGAGGACCGGGGTGATGGCGACCTGGCCAAGCTGTTTCATTCGGGTGACACCTGGATCGTACCAGAAGATTCGGGATGGAAGCCGGAGGACTTGCGTGCGGTAGCTACTGAGCCCTCTCCTTCCACCCCTGACATCGGTCCCAACATCGATGCGGAGGAAGAGGAGAAGGATGAGCTCCAGAGCTTGATGGTGAGGTCGATTTCCAAGCTTGACCTTCCCGACCCCGAGATCGTTTCCGCCGAGACGACGCTGGATGTTGCCGTTGACAAGATGCAGGACAAAAACCTAGGTTGTCTCGTGGTCACCACTGAAGACAGCAAGCTGGCCGGCATCTTCGCCCAGGGAGATATCTTCTCTCAGGTGGTGGGTAAGGAAATCGACCTGAACAGCACAACGGTCGGTTCCCTGATGACGGCCGATCCGACGTCGCTCAAGCGATCAGCCCCGATCGGCCACGTGCTCCATCTGATGGCCCTCCACGGGTTCCGTCACATCCCAATCGTCGACGATAGCGGCCGACCGGTGAAGCTGGCGTCGTTCAAGGCAATCCTGAAGTCGGTGGGCGGTCTGCTCGACTGACCCTATCACCGACCACAAACAGATCACGCCCACGGAGCAAACGCTCTGTGGGCGTTTTCTTAATCAGAAGGTCTGACTATGTCTCTACAAATCGGGATCGTCGGTTCTGGAGGGATGTCCTCGCGCAGAGCGGAAAATTTTCACAAGCTCAAGGGCGTTGAGGTCCACAGTGTTGCCGCGAGAAACCCGGAGACCGGACCAGCGCTGGCTCACCGGGTCAGGGCGACCTGCACCTCCAACTGGGAAGACCTCCTCACTAACAGCGAGATCGACGCCCTCTTTGTCGGCACCCATAATGCGCTTCACGGCCCGATATGTATCGCTGCCCTGGAAGCTGGGAAGCATGTGTTTTGTGAGTATCCCACTGCCCGTCTGGCTCCGGAAAACCGACGACTGGCGGAGCTCATTGCGTCACCCGACTCCCCCGTCTTCCGGCTGTCGAACAACGAATCGATCTCCGCTGAACACGCCGCGCTAAAGGAGCGAATCGCCGGTCTCGGCCCACTCTTCACATCACATTTCCTGCGCCTGACGCCAGGTAAAGGCAAACGACCTGATGTCCTGCTCAACCTCGATCTGACCGGCCCGCCAGCCCTCTTCTTCGTCTACCACATCCACACCTACGTAAGCCTGTTCGGCCCGGCAAACTGGGTTCATGCGACTGCTCACTACGAGGGGCTCAAGGACGACAAGGGCTACGACCGGTTCACCAACACAGTCACCATCGGGTTCGCGTCAGGTGGAACGGGGCAATGGACTTGGGCGGGCGGGATCGAAGTCGAGTCTGCAATCCAGGAGGCGCAGATCGTCACCCGGGACGCGACGCTGATCGAGGCCGCCGATGGCTGGGACATCTCTACCCAGAGCGATACGTCTCCCCTCGTGTTCGGAGACAATGAGCGATCGTTGGAGGCGCTGTTTCTGGCGGACGTTCGGGACGAAACGGACTGGAGACAGGATGCACGGATCGGCCTGGCGTCGGCCGCGATCGGTCACGCGGCGGAGATCTCCGCTCGCGAAGGGCGCGTTGTTCGTATGGATGAAGTGATTTAGGTGGATGGATCGTAGGTCAACTCGACGACGAGTGACGGATCGAAATCGCCGATCCCGTCTGCACCCAGTCGTTCAGCTTCTGAGAGCCCCGCGATCAAAGCATCCTTGACCGGTTGTGTCTGCAAGCCCAAAAACGGGTTGGGAAACGGTCGCAGCTTCGTCTCTGCGTTCCGGAAGTGTTTCACTACACCGTGGTAAATGCCCCGGTTCAGCTGGTGGTAGGCTGCAGCCGTCTGGATCAGCGCCTGAAGGAACACACGGGACGGCTCGCTGTGTCGTTTCCAGACCTGTTCCCACGCCTCGTGACTCTCCCAGTAATCCCCCGCGTTGAACAGAAGCACTCCTTCTCGGAAGTCCACCCGGTCCTCGTCTGACATATCGAACTCCGAGATCTCATCGGCATCCAGAACATAGCCAGGCTTGATCCGGCCCTGCTTCAAGTCTCGCCGATCAGGCACGGTAGGTCTCCACTAAGATGTCGATCGCAGTGAGGTGAGCGTTTACGCGCGCTTCCATCGACAGGCCCGCCGGTGACTCCGCCGTTATCTGGTGGTCCGTCGCCCGGCGAAAAACCTCTCCCGGAACACCATCACCATTGTTCCTCCGCGCCACGGCCATGTTCGGGTGGATCACACCCCTGTCAGCCTTTTCGCCTTCGATAACTGGGCTGTCGTTTACCGGGCAGACCGAGCGAACCCGATCCGTAATCCGACCGCCTAATGACCCGCGTGCCCTCACTTGCTCATACAGGTAGTAGCCAGGACTCTCCCAATCCTCATGCAGGTCGATAATGGCTGCATAGGGCCCCCGTTCGATCATCTCCTTGACGAGCATAATCTCGGGAATGTCGTCCCGCCTGAAGGCCCAGTTGATGTCCACGTCCTGGGCATTCTCCCGCTGACCGGCATCATAGCCCTGCCCGTTCAGACAAGGTGTAACCAGGACACGTATACCATCGCATCTATGCGGCTGTTCCAGGATTCGCATCGCAGTCTCGACCGTAGCGGGTTCATCCCCGTGAGTTCCTGCGTTCAACCAGATTATGGGGTAGTCATAAGTCGTGTTCAGCGAGGCGAGGTAGATCGGGTAACCAGCGATCTCGGTGAGGATGTCCAGTGTCACGCTCGAGTCGAGCGAGGTCAGTCTTTGGACCAGCGTTTCGTAGGGAGACAACCCAGCGATACCGCGTTTAGGCTAGCCTAGAGAGGGCGTCGAGCACGTCGTGGTGGATGGCGCCGTTACTCACCACCACCCCCTCGTTGTCTCGCATACGGTCGGAAGAGGCAAAATCAAGTGGCTTTCCGCGCATATCCGTTACGATGCCCCCAGCCTCCTCGACGAGAAGTGCCCCGGCCGCATGATCCCAGATCTTCTCCGCATAGGGCTGACGGTCTACCGATGGGAGCCGTAGATAGAGGACGGCGTCTCCGCGGGCAACGGCAGCGTACTTGGCCTGGCTATCCATCCGCAAAGAGGGTGCGTCGATACTGACCGCCTTTGCGACTTCAGACTGGAGAGTCTGGTTGCCGTGGCTGGACTCCACACTCTCTACGAACCGGTGACTGCTCGCGTCACCTGAGGTGTCAACCGTCACAGTCTCACCGCTGTCCGCGTCGAGAGACATCATCTCTGCGCCTTGCCCCTTGACGGCGACCATCAGCGTCCCCGGCATCCCTCCACCGTTCAGGGGAAGTGCGGGACAGGCCAACACGGCAACCTTGATGCTCCCATCCTCCACCAGCGCGAGCGCAACTGCATACTGGTCA
>MDTE01124440.1_pt1 | contig 27132 bp, 21 predicted proteins | sample 811231 | NCBI WGS metagenome assembly MDTE01 (sample SAMN05326651, study PRJNA326480) | marine metagenome | isolation source: seawater | place: Indian Ocean: Red Sea | collected 2010
ATCGCCCACACCATCGGGTTGTGAGATCGAAACTACGGGCGAAGTATTGGACGTAACGATATCAATATCAGCCCCGAGCTGGAAGAAGTCTCCGGCCGCCACAAAAGACCCCCTCGGGTCGGTAGCGACCCTAACCGTACGCGCTCCCAACCCCGTGCCAGAAGCGCTGGCCGTCGAGTTGGTCACCACCTGGATATTGGTCGCCGAGTCGCTACCGAGCACGTTAAGTTTGAGCAAGAGACCGATCTTGTCGTCGTCATCGCCCCACTCATTGGTCGAGCTGGTATCCTCGTTGTATTTGCCCTCGAACAATTTGTCGTCGTCGGCCAGGCTGGTAGCCACGGTTTCCCAATCGCCGGCCAGAAACCCATCCGTACTACTCTTACCCGTTGCACCCAGTCCGCTTCCATCGGCATTATCGGCCACGTGTACGAAGACCATATTATTGACAATTTCGGAAGAGAGACTCTGCGGATTGACCGGCGTATAACTCAAATCGTACTGAAATGCACCAACCGGCACCGAACGGTCCTCGGATGTGATAGCGCGACCCAGGACCTTGAGATAGGCGTGATGATCTACATCGCTGATCCCATCGACTCCTAAGCCCTCTCCACTGCCGCCCGAAAAAGCCAGATAAAAACTGGTGTCGCCCTCGGACTTGGCCAGAACCGGCGATCCGAGAAAAACATCTGTGGCGGCAATACCGTCCTCAGTACCTGAATCCGAGTCGTCATCGGCCACTTTCTCTGGCAGAATCCAGCTCGAACCGTTGTAAAATCCATAGTATATATCGTGCTCACCGGCATTATTGGAATACCCGGCGCTGAACGCGATATGGACCTCGCCCTGGTCCGGCCGCCGATCGTCGATCGCCACCGCCACGCGCTCCGTCACCGTCCACTCGAGTTCGACGTTGTAGTTGGTCCCATCTGCAAAGAGCGGCGAAGCAGCGGTGCTCCACACCGCCGCGGCCTGACTCGTATTCCAGCCGGCATTCCCACCAATTGCGTTGTCGTAGGTGTACTTATTGAAAAAGATCGTCTCCAGGGCGGCATCCCCGAACTTATAGACAGCGTAGATCTCATCCGGCGAACTTTGCCTATCAACAGCAATGGCCGGAAAGAAGAAATCGGCCTCGGTCTCCAGCGCAGCCACCGTGGCTTCATCGACAAAATCATCGATATCCGCTCCGTCGGCGTCCTGATTCCACCCCGTGCTGCCGACCATCTGCCACGAATCAGCCAGCAAGGTCTTGTGTTCTATATCGTTGCCGGCATCGTTGAAATAGGCCAGATGCAATACATCTCCCGTACCCACATCGATATCCGGGCCAGTGTAGCGCCCGGCATTGGGCGTGATCCTGATTCCGCCCTTACTTCCGCTATTGGCCGATTGACCCACTTCCACCATCGAGAAGGGAGTGGTCTCGCGATCAACCTTGGCCAACATGATATCGTCGGCACCGCTGCCGGAACTCGATCCTCGTACATAGCTGATGAAAATATTATCGCGCTGGTCGATAACCATCCGGGAAAAAGCCGCGGCCCGGCCCTCGGTATTGCCCACCGTCGCCGTATCGTTGACAACGATTGAATTGTTTCCCGGCAACCACGAAGCACCGCCGTTTTCTGAATAATTGAAATAGACGTTGTCGGCATCGCCGCTGGTGTTGACAAATCTCGCCGTATGGCCATCCGGCGAGTGATTGAAGGCATAGACCACCCGCGGATTGCCCCGGCTGTCCACCTCGATATCGACAGTCGAAAAGGCATTGCCGGTTCCGGCAACGTTCAACGTCAGCAAATCGTAGCGCAGCGTGCCCGAAACACTAACCGGCGTAGAAAAGGTCTTGCCCTTATCCTCACTCCGCGCATAACGGACGTAATAGACCGGGGTCGACACAGTACTGACCGTTTCCTGGGAGATCCAGGCCATATGGATCACTCCGTTGGACGAAACAGCCAGATCGGTCCGCAGCCCATCGACATCGCTACTTTCGACCTGCACGCTCCGCTCTATATTGTGGAAATGGCCGTAGAGTGGGTGGGTCGGCGTCGCAGCCTGATCGAGATCAGCGCGCACAGTGACCTGATTGCCCAGAACAAAATCCTCCTGGGTCGTGCTATCCTGGGTCGAAAACCCCACCGGAGTACGGTTTTCAAAAATCGGAGCAGCACCGTAGACCGAGGGGGCCAACCAGAGCAGCACCAGCAGTCCAATCGCGATCCAGGGGATCGAAAACCTCCCTGTGCACTGCGATCGACAGTCGGTATATAGCGGCGTATTGCTCTGAGCCGAGGATTTCACAATTCCATTCCTTAGAATTATCGTTCCACCCGTTGAGAACGAAAGACTCCCTTCACAGGCCTCGGTTCAGCAAGAAAGATGCCATACTTATATATGGGCAAGAGATCGGGCTATAACCCCAGATAAGGTGCCATTTCTCTTCTGCCGAAAGGAATTTCCTTCTTTTAATTCGGGAAAGATCTTCCCCTGCAGCACACAATTACCCCATCCAGCCCCTCGATTTCTCCCAGGTCCATCCTGGCATGGGATTTGCCCCCTATCCTGCGGCAGGTCCTACTCAGGGAGGAAGCACTTGTGGACAAACGAAACCTATACAACCTGATTTTTATCGTTTTCAGCTTGCCGGCGACCCTATTCGCCGCCCGGTTGGAACTGCGTCAATCCGGTACCGGAGCCACGGAAGCTTCCGCGTTAGTCGGTCAGGAGATCGAGATCGAAATCTGGATCGATTCGGAAAGCGAAGAGCTTTCCGGAGCGGCGATCTTTCTCAGCTTTGACGAAACGCGCTTCGCATTGGTTGATGAGGATCGGGTCCCCCGGGCGGGTTTCCAACCCTTCGCTCCGGGCGCGTTTTTGGGCAACGGCGAAATCTATCGCAACTATCTGCTTGCAGAGGATGACCCGGCTGCCGGAGCCCCCGGCAGCCAACTCGACTACAGCGTGGTCCGCGCCAGCGACCAGGGACAGGGACCTATCGCCTCTTTTCGCCTGCGAACATTGGCCCCCACTCTAGGCAGTGCGATCCGCATCGACGAAAGCGGAGTGCGCGAGACGCGTTTGTTCCTGCCCGATGGTCAGCAACGCGCTTTCCGCTTCATCACCCCATTCAACCTCAGTGTAAAAGGCATCTCGATCAGCGGCCTGCCCGAAAAACTGATCCTGGCTCGGGGCAATACCCGGGAACTAGACCTGAACGATCTGGTTTTCGATCCGCTCTACGGCCCCGACGACCTGACCTGGACCATCTCCAAAACTGCAGCGCTGACCTCAACTCGCGAAGGCAACAATCTACTCTTAGAAACCCCTGCCGACGCTTCACCGTGGGAACGATTGGTGCTCACAGTCGCCAATCCCGAAGGACAGACTGCATCTGATACGGTCGATATATTCGTCAATGCAGCCCCCACCCTGAGCGATATAGGCCCGCTGGTCTTTGCCGAAGACGAATCCTACGAAATCCCCCTCGACGCCCTGGTCGACGATCCCGATAGCCCCGCCGAGTCGCTCACCTGGAGCTCTTGGAGCGAAAATCCAAAAATCGAGGTAGAGCTCACCGGATCGCCCGTTAGCGCCCATATTGTTCCGCAACCCGAATGGCACGGTCAGGGACAGATCGCACTGATGGTCCAGGACAACTACGACTTCGCCGATACCCTGCACCTCGAGGTCTCGGTCGATCCGGTCAACGATGCTCCCCGTCTGCTCTCTTCTCCCAACCTGCGCCTGACCAGCGGCACTCAGGATAGCAGCCTGGTACTTGCGGAACTGATCGCCGATATCGAAGATCCATCCAGTGCGTTGAACGTTTCCTGGAGCGGCAACGAGCGGGTCGGACTGGAGTTCCGCAACGAACGACTGATTCTGAGCAGTCCTGCGGATTGGGAAGGCCTTGAAGAAATCACGCTGGTAGTAGAAGATTCGGGAGGGCTGACCGATACCGCTCTGCTGACCGTAACGGTTGTTCCCTCCCTGCCCCCGGCTCTCATCGCCCCTCCCCAGCGGCTGGGCCTGGCAGCAGGGGAGCACCACCTGCTGATATTGGGCGACCTTGCCGTCGATCCCGACAATCGCGCCGAGGACCTGGTCTGGACCGTACATGGCCATACCTATCTGAGCGTGCAGTTCAGCAGTGGCAACCTGGCCCGGATCGAAGCCCCAGCTAATTTCATCGGGATCGAGACTCTGACGTTCTCGGTTGCCGATCCCTCAGGCAGCAGTAGTGCTTTCGAGCTGATCGTCTTCGCTGCCTCGACCGACGGCAGCCCCCTACTCGCAGAACTGCCAGCGATCCAGATGCCGCTCCTCGGCGTGGATACTTCGATCGACCTCGACCACTATGCCTTCGACCCCGACCACACCCATGCCGAATTGGCCTTCTTCCTACCCGTACTCGACGAGGTCGAGCTTCGAGTCGATCCACTGACACACTTGCTCATAGTAGAACCCGGCGCCAATGCTCAACCCGGTCTGCTGGAGTTGGAAGTGCGCGTCGTCGACCCGGACGGGCACGAGGCGGTGCAGATTCTGCGCCTTGAACTTCTCGGCGACAACAACCCCGCTACACCCTCTTTCGACCTGGCTGAAATTCCCAGTTTCACTCTCATCACTGGCAAGATCCACTCCTTCAGTCTCGACGCCTTTGTCGTCGGCGATATCGAACCGGCAACGGTCCTCTGGCAAGTCCAGGGCCAGCAAAACCTGATAGTCGCCATCGACCCGACCACTCGCGAGGTCAGCGTACACTCGGCCGATGCATGGATCGGCAACGAGGAAATCACTTTCATCGCTGAGGTCCCCGATCTGCCGCCGCGGGCGCGCACGGTCCGGATCGCGATCATCGCCGACCCGAATTCTCCACCGTTGAGCATCGTTCCCGAACTCAATGCCCTGCCCCCACTGCAAATCGAGGCAGGAACCTTTGATCAGACCCTGGACCTCAACACCTTTCTCAGCAACGCCGACGCAGCCGATTTTACCTGGAAATTGAGTGGCGGCACGCATGTCCGCGCACTGGTCGATACGGAAACCTACCACCTGCTGGTCTTTACCGACGAGGGATTTAGCGGCGGGGAAACCCTCTTGCTCATCGGCACCCTGGCCGATGGCACTCGCCTCGAAACCGAACTAGAGGTGGAGGTGTATTCCCAGACTCTGAGCTTTGCCCTCAATCCACAGACCGAAGTTCCCCTCTTGGCCGGCGCCGCCACTTTGCGCCTGCCCTTCGATCAACTGGTTAGCGGCGAGGTCGATCCATCTCTGCTCACCTGGGTCGCCAAAGGCCTACAACCCATATCGGCATCTTATGATATACAGGACCAGACTCTGGTCCTGACACCCGAGGTCCCCTGGCAAGGCAGCGATCTCATTGAACTAGTCGCCATCGATCCCCAGGGCAACGAATACACCGGAATTGTTCGAGCCCAGGTCTTTCCGGCTGATGGGAGCGCCGGTCTGGAAAGCGAGGACTTCCAACTCGTGATCCTGCCCAACCCCCTTCAGCCCGAATACGTCGACCTCTACCTCATCAGCCAACTCGATCAGAGCGAAGTCCCAATCCTGCGTCTAGCAGACGGCGCCTGGAACGACCTGACCACCACCGCTCACAGTGCTGGAATCTGGCGGGCCAGCCATGTTTTTGCACCCGGCCAACGGGGTCAATTCGAATTCCTAGCTCTCAGCTTCGACGCGGATAACGAGCTATTCAAATCCATGCAGACCTGGAGTCTGACCAACACCAGAAAAATCGCTGCCAAATACACAGGCGGCTATGGGTGGCCTGCAGATTAATGAGTTTGCCCTGAATACATCCACAATTCGTTCTGAGACCGACCCCATTTGCACTTGATTCGCGCGAACTGACACCCCCCAATCCCGCTCAACCCAAGATTCGCAACCGCTGCGGTTCACTCTCGTATTGCCCTTGATACTCCCCGGCCTTAGTTTGAAGAGATCCCGGCCCTGTACATCAACCGACCCGCTGCAATACCCGGATGAAGATCTCTTTCAAAAACGATTTGGTCCTGGCTATAACCACTACCGCCCGCCCCGGCGATCAAGAGCAGCAAAAGGCACAAACCCTGGCCGAACAAACCGGCTACCCCTACCTCCCACGCCAAAATGGTTCACTGGCTAAACAAGCCGCCCAATCCCATCTAGACGGCCTGCTGGTCGTCGAGCGCAACACCCTGGCCCTCTGGCTAGCGGGTGAAGTCTTTCGCTATCATCCCAATATGGCCAAACTCCGACTCCTGGCGCTTTTATCCGGCAAGAACGATTCACTGACCAGCGCCATGGAGCTCGCTCCCGGCGAGAGCGTCCTCGACTGCACCTGTGGCCTTGGAGCCGATGCCATCCTCGCCGCGCATACGGTCGGCGAAAATGGCCGCGTATGTGCGCTCGAAGCCTCGGCTCCACTGGCCCTGCTCGTGGGTGAAGGCATGGCTTCCTATACCCTGGCCCACCCCGAAGAACTCACCAGGGCCATGCGCCGTATAGAAGTGCGCCAGATCGACTTCGCCCACGCGTTGCGCCAAGCAGAGGAATCCACCTGGGACGTCGTATATTTCGACCCCATGTTCAACGAGACCATCGACGCGGCTAGCGGCCTGGATCTCGTCCGCCGCCTGGGCCACTCCGGAACCCCCTCGCCTGCCGATCTGGACCAGGCCCGGCGCGTCGCCCGCCGCCGGGTGGTCATGAAGGATCGCCAGCCCGGCCCCAATCTCATGCGCCTCGGCTTCGCCAAAGTTCAGGAGGGACGTCGAATTTGTTACGGCACCCTCAAAGCCTTTTAGAAAGGAATGGCCACTGTGGAACTATCCTCTTGCGCCTGGGCCCTAACCGGCCCCGAAGAAGATGCCCTCGACACCCTCTCTCAAATCGGCTTTCGCTCTGTCGATATACAGGCAAAAACCTTTCAGAGCCCCCAGGCCCGCACCCGTATCCAGGATCTCGGCTTTAGCGTGCGCTGCCTCGGACTCTCCTTCAACATGGACGACGGTGCCGCCCTCGACGGCACCACCCCCGCAACCCGACAAGCCGCCCTCGATCACTGCCGCGAATCCCTGGATCACGCTGCGGCACTGAGCATTGACACCACTTATGTGGTCCCCGGCGAAGATTCGGCCGCCCTGCCCCATTTCACAACAACGCTGATCCAGGTTGCCGAGTTCGCCGCCGAGCGCGGTATACGCGTCGGCGTCGAGCACTTTCCCGGCAAAGCCCTGCCGACAGCCTCAGGGACCCTCGACTATCTGGCCGACCTCGGCCATCCCAACCTCTACTTGCTTCTAGATTCCGGCCACCTGCAAATATCCAAAGAAGATCCGGCGACTGTCATCGCCGCCGCCGGAGACCGACTCGGCTATGTACATCTGGACGACAACGACGGCGAGGACGACCTGCATTGGTCCCTGCTCGATGGCGTGCTCACAGAAAACGAGCTGGACGCCATTTTTGCCGCTTTAGAGCAAAGTCCCTACAACGGCCCCGTAAGCCTCGAACTCAACCCCAACCTACCCGACCCAACCACGGCGCTCAGCAAGAGCCGCACCATCACCCTCCAACACCTTTAGGTAAAGATTCCCATGCTCAGTGCCCTTATCTCGATCCTGGCCTGCCTCTCCCTCATCGCCTGTGGAGGCGACGAGAGTACACTCAAGAATGTTCCGCGCAGTCGAACCCTGATCATGGACTGCGCCGAAGGCAATACCTGTGCGGGCCAGATCCAGGACTACAATACGTTCAATCCCTTTATCCCGGGCAGTACTTCGCGCATCGGCTTCAATTTCCTCTACGAACCCCTGTATTTCTTTAACGCCTATGAAGAAGATGCAGAGCTGATCCCGTGGATCGCGGAAAGCCACAGCTTCAACGAAGACTATACCGAAATCACGGTTAATATTCGCACGGGTGTCGAGTGGAGCGATGGTCATCCCTGGTCGGCGCACGACTTCGTCTTCACTATTAACATGCTGATGGACAATGCCCCACAGCTGGTCTATTCGACCGATATGGCGACCTGGGTCAAAGAAGCGGTCGCCCTAGACAGTCTGACCGCCAGAATCGAACTCAAGTCCCCGAATCCCCGTTTTCTCTTTAGCTATTTCGTCCACAGCGGAGATCAGGGCATTCCCATCGTACCTAAGCATATCTGGGAGGATCAGGATCCGCTGATCTTTTCCAACTTCGACCTGCAAAAGGGCTGGCCGGTTCTGACCGGCCCCTACCAGATCGCACTCTCCCAGCCCGCTCAGCGGATCTGGGATCTGCGGCCCGACTGGTGGGCTAAAAAACTCGGCTTTCAGCAACTGCCGAAGGTCGAGCGACTGATCTATCTCACCTATATGGAGGAAAACAAGCGGGTACAAAACCTCATTGCCAATAATATCGACACCTGTCTCGAACTGCGTCCGGCCAATATTGTCTCCCTGCTCGAAGCAAACCCCAATATCACCACCTGGACGGGTCGTGAGCCTCCCTACAGCTATATCACTTGGTGGCCTATATCACTGGGTTTCAACGGCCTGGAAGAGCCCTGGTCCGACCCGGAAATGCGCCGCGCCGTAAATTACGCCATCGACCGCGAACAACTGGTCGAGATCGGCTGGCAAAACTCGGGCGATTGGACCCATCTGCCCCTGCCCGATCTACCGCAAATGCGCAAATATTTCACCTGGGCTGCCGATCTGGTCGAAAAACACCAGGTCGGTGTCTTCGACCTCGAAATGAGCGCCGCAATCCTGCGCAATAAGGGTTATCAGCGCAACGGCGAGTTCTGGGAAAAAGACGAGCAGACACTGAGTATGGTCATCGATATCTTCTCCCACTTCCAGGACCTGACACCAGTACTGATCGCCCAGTTAAAAAAAGCCGGGATCGATGCATCTTTCCGCATGACCTCCGACTTCAACTCGCGCCTGCGCCAGGGCACTGCCCGCGCCTATCTGATCGGCAACTTCAGTTCGATGCGCGACCCCTACTTCGTACTCCGTCAATATCACAGCCGCTTCGTATATCCCACCAACCAGGCCGCCGACATGCCCTGGCGCTGGCGCAATAAATCCTACGACGCACTAATCGATCAAATGGGGCAGACCCCGATCGACGATCCCGCCATGAAAGAGCACTATCGCCAGGCCATGGACCTCTGGCTTGCCGAATTACCTTCAATTCCGATCGTGCAGTGGCCGCATCGAATCCCACATAACGAAACCTACTGGACCAACTGGCCCAGTGCAGACAACCCCTATATCAACAGCGCGTACTGGAGCCGGACCTGGCTCCTGGTGCTGCTCAACCTGCAACCCAAATCTTGATCCCACCATCACCAGCCAGGAATCTGGCAGCGGGGAATTTCTCGATAACGATATTTAGAGCTCTGGACTACGCCGGCAACCACGCCCGAGCGATTCGCCGAGAACCGGGCGAATTCGGCGCATAACCACTATCAAGGCCCCGATCCCATGAACGACCAGCAAATCAAAGCATCCTACGCCCGCGACGGCTATCTCGTTATCGAAGACCTCATCGACGACGACGATCTCGTTCCCATCCGGTCATTTATCGAAGCCAAAGTCGATGAGTATGCCCGCGATCAATTCACTCAGGGCAAGATTTCCTCGACCTATCAGGACGAGTCCTTCACCCGCCGTTACGCCAGCATTTGCAACGAACAGAATCTCTCGCCGCGCGGCTGGTCTTTCGGATCCTTCGGCCGCGAGTTCTACGACTTGTACAATCTACCGGGGATCCTGCGCATCCTGCGACTCATCCTGGGATCCGAAGTATCCAACCTCGGCAGCCCGGCGTTGAGGACCAAACTCCCCGGTAGTGTGATCACTTCTTTTCCCTGGCATCAGGACAGTCAGTACCTCGATCAGTCGACCATCGGCAAAAAGGAAAGACACACTGCCCACCTGCCGATGGTCACCGTGTGGGTTCCGCTGGTCGAGGCGACCAGCGAAAATGGCTGCTGCTGGGTCATACCCGGCTCTCACCGTTGGGGGTTGCTCGACGGCGCCCGGGGCGCCGATTCCAATGTGCGTATGGAAGAAGATGTCGAATCCCGCGGAACCCCGGTCCCGATACCGCTCAAACCCGGCGGAGTGCTCTTTATGTCTAATCTCTGCGTCCACACCAGCAAACTCAACTCCACTCGCGATTGCCGCTGGAGCATCGATTACCGCTATTTTCCCAACCCGGACCGGGCCGACCTGCCCCCCCAACAACACCAGGAAGCCCTTTTCGTGCAGAACAAGATTCTATCGGACGGTCGTGTGCCTCTAGTAGTGCTCACAGAAGGCGCCAAACCCAGTTGGGAGGAATGGCAAGCCACCGTACTCGCACATAAATCCAGCCTAGAGAAATCATAAAAAGCCCGGGTAAGAGCATTCGAATCCGGTAAAAAACCGCAAGTCCATTCCAGTTCAACGTGCAGCGGACCTCAACGTATCAGTTTGCAAAACTAAAACTGTAGACCTTGGCCCGATTGGCGATCAAGCGGATCCTCACCGCCGTACTGAGCGAGGAAAAATCGGCGTTTTTACACTGCACTGGCCAGCGTATTTCATCGCTGGCCAGTGCAGGCACTCTTCCCGTGCAAAGCCCAGACGATATTATTGTCGAGCCGGCCATTGAAGGTAAAAATGCCCAAATCCGGTTTAGCCCAATGGATCCCATCGTCACTCTCGACATAACAGCTCGCCCCCCCCCGATCGTTATCGGCGAATTCGCGGCCATAGCTATCGGCCCTGAGACCATGGCAATGGTAGGGCTTTTCATCGGTGCGAGGTATATACAAGCCGGGGATCTGATAAGTGCCACCAGCAAAACGCCAGTGCGGCCCCATACGACAAAAGTACCACATCCGATATTTTCCCATCAATTCATCATAGAGCACAATACCATAGAGATAGATCGCTTGCTATTCCCAGGTCCAGAAAACTCCCAGAGCTTGTCCAGGTCGGGCTCCATAACAAACGGCATCTTCTCCCCGGGCTGCACCGCCCGCTCGATTCCGCATTCCCGTTCGATTAGCATCTCGTCGAGAAGCAAAGCGCGCTCGTTGATCACCATCCGATGCATTTGCGCACAGCGACCGCTCATATTTTCTCCCTGCAGATTGCGTTCTACCGCTCTTGGAACCAGCCCCACGGCAAAGAGAACATAAAAGGTCCGTGCCGTGAGAAGTACAGCGCAAGTCTGGATCCTAGATCCGAAAAAAAACGGCGTCCAATCGGACGCCGACCGCAATATCTTATTTTTACAACGCTGAAAGAGCCAGACTACGCAACGCAGATCTCGGCACAATGGGTATATCGCGAAACCCCGTATTGCCCGGCTACAATCTATCCAACCTCAGCACCGCCCCTCCTTCTGCAGAATATCACCCGCAATAGCGTACGTCGTCCCATGCATGGCAATGACGACCAGGCCAATTCCCGCGGCCAGGTAGCCGCCGATATATAAATTGGGAATGTCGACCGACTCGTAGTTGTGGATATGGGTCCGAACCTGATCGACCTGGAAACGATAGCTGTCGCGCATCGGCTCCAATTGCAACGGCTTGAAGTTGCGAAGGATCGAATAGTCGGCTATGCCGCCGATCTCCTTGATCACGTGATCGGCAGCAACCACCTCACGACCCTCAGCCGTCTCCAACTCAACCTGCCCATCTGCTCTAACCTGCGTCACCTGAGTCTGATACCAGGTCTTGAGCCGAGTCGAGCGCCCCTCGAGGATCTCGGCAATCCGCGCGTAGTACGGCAGGCCATGGCGGCTTTCATTGATCAGCCGCCAATGCACATCCGGGCCCTGACGCATCACGTAGTGCACCTCCTTGCCCGCATCGTGCAACTCGGTCGCCGCCCAATCACCAGAGCGCCCACCACCGACTACCACTACCCGCGTACCGGGAAAATCCTCGGCACGATCGTAGTGCGCGGTAACAAAGGGCAGTTGCTCGCCCTCGACGCCTAGATCCCGTAATTTCCCGCGCTGACCAGTGGCCAAGATCAGGTACTTACAGGTATAGATCCGCTCTGCGCCCGTCTCCACATTCCGGCTCCTGAGTTCGAAGCCTTTTTCGTGCGGCTCGATTCGCTCCACATCTTCACCGATACGAATTGTTTCTCCAACCGCAAAACGCTCGGGTATTCGGTGGTAGTAATCGATCAACTCAGTCTTGACGATCAACGCGTTGACATCGATATCCAGCCCGAGTTCATCGGCGTGTTGCGCCAATGGATGAAAAGCAAATTCCATCCATTGGGCTGGGGATAGGGTTAGCAGATTCTGCGGTGCCCGGTTCCACAGCCCGCCGACTGGCTCACGGCTGATCAGCAGGGTATCCAGCGGCTGGCCTCGGCGGAACTCCATCGCCACCTGATCCAGTTCCTCAAAGAGCTGGCGCGGATGGTGCAGAGTCCGAAACAAATCCACCGGTTTGACCCCGCTCTGGACCAGCTTTTGCATATCCATCCCCAGGAGCGTACCCTCGAATTGCCGCAAATGATTTGCCAGCGGCCCATAACGCGTCTCGAAGATCCGGCTAGCGCGATAAAAGGGATGCCATCCCCCCAGCACTACGGCCAACGGCAGTCCCGCAGGCCCGCCACCGACCACAATCACCGTATGGTGTTCTGCACTCATCTCAACTCCCCGCCGCCCAGCCACCGCCGCCAGCGCGCACGCTCTTTGCTCGGGGCAGATATTCGGCAATATGAGCCATACCCCCGATCCGATCGTTATATGCGATCCGGTGCCCCATCTTTTTCAACTCCGCTACCAGCACCTCATCCATATCGGGCCGCACCTCGATCGGCTCCTCAACCACTACGTGCAGTCGCGGCGCTTCGGCCGCTTCCTGCGGTCCGGAACCAAAGTCGATTATCCGCTGCGCCAGCTGCGCCCCCACTGCAATGATCCGCCGCCCGCCCGGTAGCCCGGTAGCCACATCGCGATCGGCCAACCGCAGGATCATAGGGGCAGTATTGTTGAGGGGGCCTTTATAGGGGGCAACCGAATTGATATGACCTGGGCGCGGATCGAGACGATTCATCCCGTGATTGAGCACAATGCCCGTCCCTGAGACCACCACTCCCGAGCCCAGATTGCCACCCTGGGTGATGGTCGCCGCGACCACATTGCCCTCGACATCGGCCGTCGAAAGATGCAGCGTCTCGGGCACCGTCTGGCTCGACCATCCCCATGATTCGAGGTCCACACGCTCAGGTGAGTTTCGCAGCGCCTCGGCTCGCCCCATCGCATAATCGGCACTCAATAACCGTTCGATCGGTACCTCGGCGAAATCGGGATCGCCCAGATAGCGGATCCGGTCGCGCCAGACCAGCTTGAGAACCTCCGCCCAGCGATGCCAGTACTCGACCTCATTGTCAGCGACGGGCGCGAAGCCATCGAGCATCTGCAAGGCCTGCAAACTCGACAGGCAGCCATTGGGTAAAATCGGGCCGTAGAGCTGTGCGTCGCGATAGGTTGCCCTATAGGGCTCGGTGAGTCGCGGCTCGAACTGAGCCATGTCCTCACGCGTCAGAATCCCCCCCATCTCCTGTACACACCCGACAATCTGCCGTCCCAACTCGCCTTCGTACATATCGCGCCATCCCAGTTCCGCCAACCGCTCAAGCGTCCGCTCCATATCCGGACGATGCCAGATATCATCCGCCTGGGGCAAGCGCCCACCGGGCAAAAGATGCGCAGCCGAAGCCGGATAGCGCCTCAGTACGCCCTCCAGCAATGCAATATTCCGCGCCAATTCCGCACCGAATGGAAAACCATCCGCAACCAATTGTTGCGAGGGAGCAACGATATCGCCCCAGGCCAACCGCCCCCATTGCTCCCAGAGCGTGCCGATTCCCGCCATCTGCCCCGGCACCGCTACCGCGAGCGGCCCGTGAATATTGGCGTCATCGACCACACTGCACTGGTATTCGAATTCGTTGATACCCTTGGGACCTTCGCGTTCGGGCAGGATTTCATAGAGATCGTCTCGCGCTGCCGCGGGCGCTCTGGCATTGCTGTCCAGTGACCAAACCCGCCCCGTCTTCCCCTCCAGGACCACTGCCACCAGCACATAACCGCCAATACCGTTTTTGTCAGGTGCCATCACCGCACAAGCCAGACTGGCCGCCGCCGCCGCGTCCATCGCATTGCCGCCCGCATCGAGTATCCGCGCTCCGATCCTAGCCGCCTCTGCTGGCCACGCAGCCACCGCACCTTTTGCACCTACAACTTCTTTGCCTTCAACCATCGCCTATTCAACTCGATTGGATTCCGTCTGAAAGACCAACTCACCACAGGCCTGCACGGCAAAAACCAAATTCGCCAAGCCGCTGCACTTAGTACAAAGAAAAACACCGAATCCCCAATACATCAATCCTACACCCCGAAAACCTAGGGTAGAAAGGCCTGTGCCCGTTCCAATTTCTCCGGCAAATACCTATCCATCACATGATTCAAATCGTGTACTGCAAAAGCCTGCTGCTCCGCCCTGACACCGCCCTCTTTCAGGGCCAAGAGCGCCTCCTGCCACTTCTTGTAGTGCTGAACGAATGGATCGTTCTTCAGCGCATCGTCAATCCGCTTTATATCCACTTCTGTCATCTTGTGCGTCGGCAGCTCGTAATCGGCAATATCATCGGGAGTAACGCCCAAGAAATGGGCCTTGGGCACACAAAACGCCTCATTGATATGCGCCGCATTGCCCGAACCGACCTTTAGAGTCCTATAGATATTGCAGATCCCATAGGGATCGCAATCGACAAAAGCATAAACCGGAATATCCAGATCCTCAGACATCCGCCGAATAAAGCGCCGCGTCGCCCGGGTCGGCACTCCTCCCATCGACACTAGAATACAATCAGCTCGACGCCAGTAATTGTGCTTGACCAGACGCTGAAACATCCCCGCAGTTTCAATCGCCAATACAAACTTGGCGTCGGATTCGAAACGCAGATGCTCAACAGAAATGGGGATCGAATAGGCCCCGGAACCGAATTTGGTACAATCGATCGCCAATTCGTCACCGCTGTCGCGATCTTCATCGTAAACCACTAAATTACCCGCCACCTCACCCCCCTTCTCCTCCGGCACAAAACCCAACTGCTCGCGATTGACCGAGAAAAAAGCCTCGACATCATCGAGCACTGCATCCGACTCGGTCTGTTCGGCAAAGCGCACTTCTTCGTCCCAGCCCTTGGCCACGTAATAGGCTTCGCGCTTGGTGGCTATATCGTCGGTTTCGATCAGGTTCTTGGATAACGCGATCATCTTCAGAGACTGCGCAAAAGTCTTGACCGTCGAAACTGCCAGAGTCCGCTCCTTGGTCTTGCGCCCAATCTGGAAGAATCCCGCCTTCGGATCGAATTTTACATTGCTCAAATTGCGCAGCGGAAACTTCATCGACGGCTTCTGCTTCTTCAAGATACTATCGCGAATCTGCCTGGCCTCTTTGGCGATGAGCTTGAGCAGCGCCTGGTTCATGAGCGGCTCCTCTCCAACATCCCTTTGAGATTGCTGGCCACCTCAGTGGTCTTCTTATCGCTATCGGACAAGATCTCCCCTAACGCCTCGGCGATGTGCTCGACATACTGCGCGATATAGTCCTTTTTGCGCGCAGCCTCAGCCTCGCGTCGAGCGCGACCAATATGCTCACCGACCCGCCGACCGCATTCCTGCAGCGCCAGCCGGATCTCCTTGATAATCTCGTCGTAGTGCGCCACCGCATCCTTGCTCTCCGAAGTAAAAGGCACCCACACAGAAGCCATGTGTACCATAACCACCAGAGGCCCCGATGGCAGCGCGCTCGAACTCTGACTGAGACGATAATTCCGCCAATCGGTATCGATCAGACTCTTGGTAATCGCGCAAGCTGAAGGCTGGTAAAGCAGTGGCACTCGGTTGGCGAAGCGCATCAGCGAAATCGGACCTTCGGCATCGATATCTCCACCGTAGGCAATCGCCACTTCGATTTGAAATGGATTGCCGCGATAGACCGCCGGCGGCCGAGTCGTTGAAGTGAAGAATTCCGCGGCGACATTTTTTCGCAGACTATCTTCCAGTAATTCATCACCAATCGGCGCGATGCAATCGGTCGGCGGACGCATCAACTTGGTCGCATTAATTGCCTTGAAGAGCCGGTCGCTTTCGTCCTGGGCGATATTGCGCGGCCGGCCGTTGGGTTTGAGATCGGCCTTCTCACAGATCTCCTTGGCCACTCGCACCGAGACACGGGAAAATTCCTGGGTCATAAAGCCCTGTAAGGTGCGATGCGGAGTACCCTGCAGCATCTTCATCAAAACCCCGAGTTCAACTCCGTAGGGATGTGGTTTGATTTCCTGGGCCTCCGGCGGCATCTCCTCGGTGCTGCGTCCGTAGACGACCTCCTTGCCGTCCGGGGGCGTATAGCGCAAAGTCAGATGAGGGTTGGCCAACGCTGTCTGCCGCACGTATTCGTCCACCGATTGCCGACCGCGCTGATAGCGCGCCTCCATTTCGATTTCGACTTGAGTACCTTTGCCACGCACCCAGTCGATTTGTTCGTCGCGGACAATCTGCGGTTTGTTGCGGGTGGTATCGATCTGGATCTCGTAGTAGTGCGCTGACCGTCTGGGCCCGGGGCGCGAAATAACCCGGGTCGACTTGCCGGTGGTCAACTGCCCGTACATGCTTGCTGCAGAAATACCAATACCCTGCTGGCCGCGCGACATGCGGAGCCGATGAAATTTCGAACCATAGAGCAATTTGCCGAAAATATTGGGGATCTGACTCTTGACGATTCCCGGGCCATTATCGCCAACCCGCATCAGGTAGCGGTCGTCTGCAAGCTGCTTGAGTACCACCTCGATCTCGGGCAAAATACCCGCTTCCTCACAAGCATCTAGACTATTGTCGACAGCTTCTTTTACCCCCGTGAGTAACGCCCTGCGCGGATTATCGAATCCGAGCAGATGACGATTGCGACTGAAAAACTCAGAGACTGAAATTTCGCGCTGTTTGGCCGCCATCGACTGCGCTGTGGCTCGACCGTTGCGCGGGGGGGATTCGTTGCCATTAGCTGCTGTTCCAAGTAAGTCTAGCTGACCGGCGGATTTTTTTTTACCCATGTATAGTCCTTGCCAATAGTTCGGGAATGCTCTTTGTCGAATGCAAAGAACAATGCATAGGGAACATTATCGGGGAAATGACGGCCTAAATCTAAGAATCGGCACAAAACGCTGTCAATGAGGGAAGAACCTCGCCGAGAGGATGCCCGCATCGATCTCAGCACTTACGCGCCAATGTCAACCCATCCCCAATCGACAAGAGCGAGGCCTCGACCCGCTCGTCGGTATGTATTTTGGCGTTGAGAGTCCGGATCGCCACCGTACTCTCATCCTCTTCTCGAAGATCTGCAGGCCTGCCCTGCCAGAGTACATTGTCGATCAGAATCAATCCGCCCTCTCGCACCAGTTGCAGGCAGCGCTCGTAGTAGGCATCGTAATTTTCCTTATCGGCATCGATGAAGGCCATATCGTATCCACCCGCCCCGCCTTCTTTGAGCATCCGGTCCAGCGTCTCGACTCCCGGCCCCAAACGCAACTCGACCTTGTCCGATACCCCCGCTTCCCGCCAATAGCGCCGGGCCACGCTCGTATACTCGTCGCTCAGATCACAGGCGACCAACCGCCCCTGCTCGGGCAAGGCCAGCGCCATTACCGTGCTGCTGTACCCGGTAAAAGTGCCCACCTCGACGATCCGCCTGGCCCCGATCGCCTTGACCAAAAGCGCCATAAACTGGCCCTGATCGGGAGAGATCTGCATCCCGCCCATCGGCATTTCCCGGGTCTCGTCCCGCAAGCGCTTCAACACATCCAGGTCGCGCAGCGAATTGGCGAGGATATAGTCGTAAATATGCGTTTCGATAAATCCATTTCGAGCACTCATCGGATCGCCTTTCTCGAGATATGAATCCTACTTCCCTGTAAATAAGAGTGTTATAATCGCGCGGTGAGCAGCGAAAATCTCACTGCCGCGCTCTACGAGACCGCGCAGTACGTCCTTATTATCCACTTGATCCTGACGCAGGTACAAGTAAAGAGGCTGACCGCGCTCCTCCACCCCCTCCATACCCAGCAGTCGGTACAGGCTCTCCACCAGTGAAGGCCACTCCCATTCCTTGTCCTCTGCTCTGCGGACTCCCAACCGCTCCCGCTCCTGCAATAGATCTTGCACCGCCGACAAGATATCGGCCCGCACCGGATCCTTCGCCCCAATCTGCGCGACGATCTCAGCGCCGACCCGGTCGGCCACCTCACCTAAATTTTTAAGAGCAGCCAACAACTCCCGGTACTTGTCGCTGCGATCTAGGCGCAAAAAAATCCCCGCCAAAAGTTCGAGCAATTCCGCACTGCCGGGATTGCTCCGACGCAACTCTTCGAAGCGCTCTAAGCACAACCTGAGCCGTTGCGGGTCGGAGGAAAGCCGTAGAGCCTTTTCGGGTATGAGCTCGGCCAGTTCATCAACCTGCGGTCGGAGATCTTCACCGACCACAAGCTCCCGTCCACCCACCAAGTGCTCGTACTGCGGTACGAAGACCTCCCGATAACGCGGGTGGAGATCCAGCTTCTTTAAGATCTGCCCGAGCAGGTAGGTATTAAAATCGGCCTTCACTCGATCCAGCTGCAAGTAGTGATCGTAGAAGATATCGGCCAATCCCTTGAGTAGACCTTCATCATCATTGCTATAGCGCAATGCATTTTCCACTTCGAAAACCAGTTGTTTTAGATCGGCCATTCCGGCCAGATCCGCCAGCTTCAGCACCAAAAACCGCTTCCTGCGAAAAGGAAGATTCCAGAAATTGCAGTACCAATCGTGCACTCGCTGTTCTTTTCCACGCATGAGCCGTTTGAAATCCCGGCTGATACTGCCCGGAGCCCCCTCCGGTGGCGAGGTCGAATAAGCCTGAATTTTTTCGGTGAACTCCGCCAGCGGATAGTAGCCGGTACCGAGATAGGTTCCTTCGTTCCAACCCAAGCGCGAAAAACCACTGATCCCCGGCTCACCGTGCTCGATCAGCATATCTATGTATCGATCGGTTTTGGTCTGGACTCCGACCTCAAAGCGAAGTGCATCCTCCATATCGTGCAGAATCTCGTCTACGGTCTCCGGCACAATCGTCATACCGCGATTTTCGCTGATGCGAAATGCCGTCGGATGGACGATGTCGCGATCGATATTGTAATAGGTGGGATAGTTCAACGCATTTCTGATCGCGGTGCGTTTTTCACTGGCCCATTTCCGCTCCCGAGTCTCGTTGAAAAATTCATCGACCAGCGCAAAGGGATCGGCAGCGAGGGCCTGATCGCGATCGAGGTTGAAAATCGGCTCTGAGTATTGCGCAAAAAACTCGTTGAATTCGTTGTCCGGTTCGCGGTCGGAAAATTTGCGATGCTTATTCAGCTCCATTAATTGATCGTAGACAAAGGCATGGCTCAGGGTGTAGTACTCACGGAAGTGCTGCTGTGCTCGCCGAATCAATTCGATCAGCAGATGATAATCCAGGAGCGGCCAGGATTCCTGAATAATCACTTCGCCGATCGCCCAGTAGTCGTAACCTTTAGCACGGGCTTCCTCAACAACCAGTTCCGGCATGTAGATCGTCTTGCGCGTTCGGCCGGTGTGGAAGGACTGGTGTTCGCGCGCGTGGCGAAAAACCAGCAGGTCATCGCTCCTGACCAGTGTGACACTGACCCCCCATGCCAAGAGCGCATCGACCAGATACTCGGGCAAGTGGCGCACGCCACCGTAGAAAAACCTGACCAGGTCATGGCCGGCGTGAAAACGCGCCAGTTTCTCGTCTTTGAGCAACACCCCATCCCGCAACCGCGTCTGCTGTCCGAAAATCACCGTCTTGAGATGGATGCGGAGTGCATCATTGACATCCGCATGGGAAATCTCTCCCTCGCGCAATCCGCTATTGGGCCGTTCGTCATCCAACCTCAGCTCGGTACGATCACACTCTTCGTTCATTAATCAATGGCTATAAGGCGGAAGCCACCCGGTTCGAGCGGAATTTCAACCGCGAAGATATCGCTGTTCAATTCTACCACTTCAATCGGCTCCGCACTAGACGCATAGGCCACCCGCGACCCTTTGACCACCATTCCGACCCTGCGGTCACCACCCTCATCCGTCCTGCGATTGACCACCAATAAGTGAGTTTCAACCTGGCCATCGCCAAAAAACCCCAACTCGAGATCCCGATCCGCTGCAGCTAGAATATCATTATCTAAGATTGTCGGCACCTGTTTCACGACCTTACTCGCCGTAGTCATCCAACCGTGGTAATACAAATCGCGCAAAGACTCGCTCAGCTGCGCCAGACTATCATTGAGCGCCTGCACTCCGACATAGGCATCGGTCGGCATACCTGCTGCATCCACCAATCCTCTATAGGTAATGGGGTCCTGACCGGAGTCTGACCCCGAACTGTAGACAAAATAAATGATCCCCGACGCACCACGCGACAATGCCAGCCCAGCCTGGACGCGAATCTCAGCCGCCGTGGGATAGCGATAAAAAAGATCATTCTGTCCACTGCACGAAGCATAAACTCTATCGGTGCGCAACTCGCTGTGCACCTGGATAACCGCATGCCAGCGACCATCGCGAAGGCCGACCTGCCGGGTCGCCATATTATAGCTCGTCAATAGCTCGTCCAGCGCCTGCCCGACCTTGCTTCGGTCATCTCTACAAACATCGCCGCGGAAAACATAGTGCTCGTGTTGCAGAACATTAGGCGGGTCATTGCCCTGGAAAAAGTGATCCAGGAACTCAGAAGCTTCAGCACCGAATTCGTGTAGCCCTGCTACTGCAAACGCCGGACGCGATGCATCTTCCCGGCGCAGGATCTCGACCACCCGACCCAACGCTGGGAAAAAACGACTATCGTACTGCTCGTGGGAAATCAGATACGCCTGAAAACCACGCGCATATCCTCCCCATTGACTTTGCAGTGCCCTCACCACCTCTGTAACCGCAGTATCGAAACCGGGTTTGGTTTCGCAACCTGGCACGGGCCAGCGTTGGGAATCCGTATTGCAGGTCGACCAGTTTTCCAGTTTGTCGTGATCGCTGAAACCCGGTGCGAGCGGCTCGTAAAACACGGGCAATCCCATGCCGTGTTCATCGGCAAAACGCATCGCTAGTTCCTCGGTCCTGATCCAATCGCGTCCGGGCGGCGGATCGACAAGATCCGTTAGATCTTCAACCGCCAGGGTATCTCTTTGCAGCCATTCGAGGAAATTGACATTGAGATCGAGGACCAGATGCTGTTCCGCCACGCCGAAATCGGTACGCCCTGCAGTCAAACCGGCCGGAAGCCATACCCCCCTTACCAACTCGCCGACGGTCACGTTCCTGGGGACGAAATCTACCCCCAAGACCTCGACGACCGCACCGATCACCGTTTTTCCTGCAATCTGACCACAAGCGGTCGCCAATAGAACGACAGCCAGCCAGAGCAAGCAGCGATATTTTCTCTTAAAGGTTTTCAGGGATATCCAGGCCCTATAACATCGCACATCAACCGCTACAATTACCGATCAAATTGCTGGTCTAAGCCACTAAGATCCTCGGTCCACATCACTGCCGACTACCAGCAAGCGAAACCCACCCGCAGCCAGGTCTACTGCTACGGCACCGTCCTCGACGACCAGAACCTCTCCCGTAACCGCATCGCTAACCTGCTCCCCTTTGACCTCGAGCACGGCGCTGCGTGGTTCCCAGGTACGCCGGTTGACCACCAGCAGATGCGTCTGCTGTACTTTATCGCCGAAGAGTCCGAATTCCAGATCCTCACCGACGCTGGATAAGAGGTCGTTATCCACCCATGCTCCAGCCCCGAACCCTCGATGAAAATAGAGACCCGCGAGCAGTGGACTCAACACCTCTAATTGCCGATTGAGTTCCTGCACCGCCGTATAAGAGGCCGTCGGCACTCCATCCCGGTCCACCAATCCCTCGTAGAACCGCGTCTGCACAACCTGACCCCGGTCATCGCGCACTTGCTCAATTCCCGAACTGTATAGGAAATAGACGATCCCGGCAGCGCCCCGCGTCAATGCCAACCCAACCTGTACCGAGATCTCGGCGGCCGACGGCTTGCGATAATAGATTTTGGTGCCCCGCACCTCACTCTGGACCTGAACAACAGCATGCCAGCGCCCCCAACGGCCCTTGAGATGTGCAGCGACCTGGTCATAACCGGAAACCAGCGCACTCAGTTTGCGCTGCAACGCAGCGCCGGCAGAAGGGACCTCGCCGCGAAACACATAGTGCTCGTGCTGAAAGATCGGAGGCGGCCCCCCCTCCTGAAAAAAGGCCTCGGCGAAAGCATGACTATCCGAGTAGTGATCCAGGCGGCCCACGGTCAGCGCCGGCCGCAAGGAGTCCACCTTCCCAAGCGCAGCGACAACCTCCGCCAGCGCCTGGTAGTATTCCGAGCGGTAGTCCTCGTGCCCCACGAGGTAGCCCTGGAATCCCGGTGCTCCCTCCCATTGCGATTTGAGCGCCGCTACCCGCTGACCCACCGATTCGACAAAATCCTCATCGAGCGGAGAACGCGTAGCCCAGTTCTGCAGCTTATCGTAGGGAGTATAGCCGCGCGGTTCGTAAAAAACCGGCATCTGCACTCCGTGCTCATTGCACCAGGCCATTGCCCGTGCTTCGGCTGTCTCGCCATCCAATTCGGCCCGCTGCAACCACTCGATCTGATTGAGTCCCAATTCGCCTAGCATCGCCTGATCTTCCGCGCTGAAGCGATAGCGATCCAACCCCGCTGGCAACCATGCACCGACAACGAGTTTACCGACGGGTACCCGGCTCGCTGCTGCAGCGGCCCCATCGACCGTGTTCCATCGCCCACACCCAAGTGCGATGAGTAACGCAGCCAGCAACCACAAACGATCTGGCCTCACGATTTTAGCTTGGGGTTTTCCGCATGACGCTTGCGGTCTCGTTTGGTCTTCTTATCCATCGCCCGTTGAAAAGCCTCCTCCAGATCAACTCCTGTCTGGTTGGCCAGACAGACGAGCACGAAGAGCACATCCGCCATCTCCATACCCAGATCCGCATCTTCCCCCTCCTTAAAACTCTGCTCGCCGAAAGTTCGAGCCATCAGCCGTGCCAACTCGCCCACTTCTTCCATCAGTACCGCGGTATTAGTCAGTTCGGAAAAATAGCGTACGCCGATGGTATTAATCCACTCGTCGACTTCCCGCTGACAGGCGCGGAGAGTGCGTTCAGGCATCGACCAACTCGAAGGAAATCGGTTCCAAATCGTCTGCCAATCGCTGGGCATTAACCTGGCCGAGCTGCCACGGCACCGCCGAGCCATCAGAGCGAAAGCGCTTGTAATAACCGTCCTTGCCATCGCCTTGATTGATTCGAGCAACGGGCATCAGCGGATCACCGGCCCGAAAAGCCGCCAATCCGTCGGTCCCCAACACCTCACTGCTGGCCAAATCGACGACCTCGATATCATCGATATCGATGGTGCCCAGGCCGCGCTCACGAGCAAAACGCAAATAGGGAGTCTGCACTGGATCAAGCCCCATCAAGTAGGTCCCTACCGCATCCACATGCACCTCGTTGACCCCGGCGATAGACCAGCCCAACGGATGGTTTTCGCCTTCGTTAAACGCCGTGCCATCGCGGCCGATCAACCCATCCACTACACTGAGCCGCGGTATCCCAAGACCGCGCAACGCCACCAGCAAATCGCATAATTTGTGGTAGAATCGATCCTCGAATAGACTGAACCCGCTCGCAGTTAGCCGCCAGGGATCATCGGCGAAAGGTTCGTCGACATCCTGAACCGCGCAGAGATGTCGCTCGGGTTTGGCGACGATGCCCATTAGATTTTTAATCGACAAGGTCGTGCAGCCCAGGTTGTGGCATTTGGCCAGGGGGGCATTGAGAAAGAAGGCGCAATCGGTCACTTCGCGATAGAGCGGGTAGCATCCGAAAACCACACCACCACTCACTTCGACAGAGCGGGAGTCCTCGTCGGTATTCATTTCTTCAAGCCGTACACCTCGCTCTGCAACCATTGTGCGGTAACCGCACTTATCCCAGGTATGCCCCGATGCCGGGTGCTCGCCGGACTGCCCGTCGGCGACGACCAGACGCTCGGAACGTACTCCGCGTTCGGCGAACGCGTCGAGCAGACCGCCGACAAAACCAGGATGGGTGATTACGCGCTTATCAGGCGGATAGAGTACCGTGGCATTGGGTTTGATCAAAACCGTGCCCTCGGTAGGCAGCGGAAAAGCTAGAGCCGAAAGCGTACGCCAGGCCAATTCGCGATAAGTCTCAAAAGGGGCTTCGGAGCCATGAATAGGCGTCCGAGCCAGATAGACTTTTTCGAGATCTAACTCCATCGACATTACCCTTCGAACTAAAGAACAGGATGAAGATTAAAGAAGACAGTCTTTAAAACCATACTTAAAGAATGAGCATCTAGACCAACTCGAGAAATACAACGAGCAGCAATCGGCAGGACCAGCTATGGCCGAACCCAACCTTTCGTAATCCACTGCCACCCATGCACCCTGTACCGCCTCATAGCCTTTCGAGATCGGCTCCCAGAGCCCGCAGGCGACGTTCGATATGGGCATGCCCGCGATCCAATTGATAGAGGTTGCTGACCCCAGTGCGCCCTTCGGCAGCCAAGCCGGCCAGCACGCAGGCTGCGCCGGCGCGAATATCCATCGCTTTGACCTCAGCTCCCTTGAGTTGAGCCGGTCCATGGACCAACACCAATCGATCTTTTTCCGGGGATATTTGCGCACCGAATGCGCGCAAGTTCTTAACGTGGCCCAAACGGTCCTCGAATACCGTCTCGCGAATATAGCTATCGCCCTTGGCGATACAAGCCAGAGCCATTATGCCAGGTTGCAGATCGGTCGGGAAACCGGGATAAAAGGTCGTCACTACATTGATCGGCGAGAGCACTCCCGGTCGGCGCACCCGTACCCACTCGCCGTCCTCTGCAATCTCGACACCCATCTGCTGCAACTTGGCCTCGAAAACATGTAGGTGGTCTCGTACCACACCCTTGAGGGCGATATCGCCGCCGCTAATCGCTCCCGCCATCATTAAGAGCCCCGCATCCAAACGATCGTACATCACCGTATGCTCGGCACCGACCAGGCCTTCGACACCGCGGATCCGCACCCGCCTTGTACCCGCACCTTCGACCTCAGCACCCATTTTTTGCAAGAGAGATACGAAATCGACAATCTCCGGATCCGAGGCCGCATTTTCAATCACCGACTCACCAGTGGCCATACTGGACGCCATAACCAGGTTTTCCACCCCGGTATGGCTGGGCAGATCGCAATAAAGGAAAGCCCCCTCGAGCCGTTTAGCGACCACATCGATACCGCCGCCGACAACTCCCCCAACCTCGGCCCCGAGTCGGGCAAAGCCGCGGTAGTGATAGTCTGCCGGTCGCGATCCGATCGTACAACCCCCGACCTCGCTGACCCAGGCCCGGCGAAAACGGGCCAGCAACGGTCCGACAAAGAGCAGGGAGGCGCGGAAACGGTTGGTCAATTCTGGTGGAAAATGATGATCATTGACATCCCGGGCATCTATGACCACAGTTTCCTCGGTCATATCGTAATCGACCCGGGCCCCCAGCCTGCGCAGCACCTCTAAGGCTACCAACACATCCTTGACCGGGGGCACCCGGTGCAGAACGGTCTGTCCCTCACTGGCCAAGAGAGACGCAGCCAGCATCGGTAGAGCGGCATTTTTAGACCCCTGAACCTCGACTTCCCCTTCGAGTTTACGCCCACCCTGGACAAAGAGGACCTCTGCAGAAACCATTGTCAATCCTGAATTTAAGACGATGAAAACCGATGAAAACACTGGATGGAGCGACGCTGCTCTCAATCTAAGATCGAGCAATCCTTTCGTCAATAAGAAATGCCTGTTGATGCTTGACACCTGCGCGCACGTTCCTATATTGACTCAGAATCGCAAGCCACTCAATTACGTTAGAAAGGAAGCGCGATCATGTCCGAAACCCCCACGATAACTGCCTACCTGAAGCCGGTCTGCGGCTGGAGTAACAGCGTTCGCGAAACCTTCGCCAAATACAGCCTTGAATACGAAGACCGAGACATCATCAACAATCCGGAAATCTACGCTGAAATGGTACAGAAAAGCGGCCAGCCCCTTTCGCCCTGTGTCGAAATCAACGGCCAGATGCTGGCCGATGTCGACGGCGGAGAAGTCGAAACCTGGCTGATTGAAAATGGAGTGGTAGAACCTGCGACGACCTGAGCACTAGCCTTAGCCCCGCACTCAGCGGATATTGCCACAGAGCGCCTAAGCTTCTAGGATCCGGCTCAGTTCGACGCGCAATGCCTCGCAGATATTCGGCTGTTCGTGGTTGAGCGGTCCACTCGCCGCACGACGGATCAAGGTGAGTGCACCCAATAATTGGCCCTCGCCTCCATTGAGAGGCAGCACATAGCTGAAACCGAGCATTCCGTTTTCGGCCCCCTCCAGCAGAAATCTCACCACCCCTGCTGGCAGGGGGCTTTGTTCTTCGGCGCTCGCCTGCCCCATAATCAAGAGCGACGAATTGCCACCTCCCTCCTGCATGGCAAAGGAACACTGGGTATCCTGCTCTAGTATAGTGCGCAGTACGTCTTCGCCCGCTCCGGTCACGCATTTCACTTCCACATTCCCCTCTGCGCCAACGCACTCGTACACTATCGTATCCGCCGCTTCGATCTGCAGCAGTAGTTCCATCCCTTTGGCCACCGCTTCGTCGGGAGACATGGCCTTGAGCGACTCAATGATATGTGGAGGAATTTCAGCAGGTTCGGGCATATTGAACGGAATAACGGATACGGGCATTATAGATCCTTGACAATATCTGTGAGGAGGCTTTAATTCTAACCCTGTTTTTAGGTGGCTCTTTAGCTCAGTAGGTAGAGCAGGGGACTGAAAATCCCTGTGTCCGCGGTTCGATTCCGCGAGGAGCCACCACTTTTATGTACAGTGTCTAAAGGGGGTTACGGCCAG
>MDTE01061130.1_pt1 | contig 27130 bp, 24 predicted proteins | sample 811231 | NCBI WGS metagenome assembly MDTE01 (sample SAMN05326651, study PRJNA326480) | marine metagenome | isolation source: seawater | place: Indian Ocean: Red Sea | collected 2010
AAGATTTCTACCTGGAGACCATTTAACCCCTGTAAGTGCAGGAATTAGCAATCAAATAATTAAAAAATGGTATGTGAGTAAAGAAAGAAATCAAGATTTAATCAGACTTATAGAAACCATCTGCAGCTGGTCAGCAAATAATTAGGCTCGCAATTTATCAAGAACTGAACGGTCTTCCAAGGTACTTGTATCTCCTTTAACCTCCTCCCCCGCTGCAAGGGCTCTAAGAATTCGACGCATTATCTTGCCACTTCTAGTCTTAGGTAAAGCATCACTACATCTGATTTCATCGGGTCTAGCGATAGGGCCTATCTCAACACCTACATGTTTTTTCAAACTTTGAATAAGTTCCTCATTAACGTCCCTTCCACTTTCAAGAGTCACAAAAGCCACAATTGCTTCACCTTTCAAATCGTCTGGCCTCCCGACAACAGCCGCCTCAGATACAGCCGAATGACTAACTAAAGCTGATTCTATTTCCATCGTTCCTAATCGATGACCAGAAACATTTATGACATCATCGACTCTTCCCATCACCCAAAAATAACCATCTGTATCTCGTCTGGCACCGTCTCCAGCAAAGTAGATAAAGCTCCCATCTGAAGGTTTTAAATATTCCCAATAACTCTCACGAAAACGCTTAGGGTTTCCATGGACTGTTCGCATCATTCCAGGCCAAGGTCTTCTTACTACTAAATAACCTCCTTCGCCTGGCTGAACAGATACTCCATTTGAATCAACAACATCAGCATCTATACCTGGTAAGGGAAGAGTTGCTGAACCTGGTTTGGTTGGAGTAGCACCTGGTAATGGACTGATCATTACACCGCCAGTCTCAGTTTGCCACCATGTATCTACGATTGGACAGCGACCACCTCCTATAACCTCTCTATACCAAATCCAAGCCTCAGGGTTAATAGGCTCCCCCACTGTCCCCAATAACCTCAAGCTTTTCATATCGTATTGATCGGGAACAGTTCTACCACCTTTCATAAAAGCCCTTATTGCAGTTGGAGCGGTATAAAAAATAGTTATCTTGTGCTTCTGTATAAGCTCCCAAAAAGCTCCTGGATTAGAAGGCCTTGGAGCACCTTCATACATGACAGTTGTAGCCCCATTCGAGAGTGGGCCATAAACGATATAGCTATGTCCAGTTATCCACCCAACATCAGCTGTACACCAATAAATATCTTCTTCACGAATATCAAATATCCATTTAAAAGTTAAATGAGCCCAAAGGTTGTAACCAGCTGTGGTATGAACAACACCCTTTGGTTTCCCTGTAGACCCAGATGTATATAAAACAAAAAGTCTATCTTCACTATCCATAGGTTCTGCTATGCAATCTTTTGATTGAACCGAGACCAATTCCTCCCATACATGGTCACGATTTGGATCTAGGTAAATATCTGCTTTTGTCCTTCTAACAACAATTACAGATTTAACGCTCGGACAAGCGTTTGATTCCAAGGCGGCGTCAACTGCAGGCTTAAGAGGTACAGCGTTACCTTTCCTAAATCCTCCATCGGCAGTGATCACCGCTTTAGCTTCACCATCAATTAATCGATCTCGTAAAGCTTCTGATGAAAAACCACCAAAAACAACAGAATGAGGTGCTCCAATGCGTGCACAAGCAAGCATTGCAATAGCTGCTTCAGGGATCATTGGCATGTAAAGGGCTACTAAATCGCCCTTACCTATTCCTAATGATTTCAATGCATTGGCAGCCTTACAAACCTCAGCATGAAGCTGTCGATAGGTATAACGCCTTACATCTCCAGGCTCACCTTCCCAGATAAGTGCTTCCTTATTGGCTGTGGAATCTTCTAAATGGCGATCTAGGCAATTGTAAGAAAGATTTGTTTTCCCTCCATCGAACCAACGAGCAAAAGGTGGGTTAGTCCAGTCAAGAACATTTTGAAATGGCTTGAACCAATGCAACTCTTTACGAGCAGCATCACCCCAAAATTTCTCTGGGTCGTTTTTGGCAGAATCCGCCATATATTGATAGTCATTCAAACTGCCAATCCTGGCTTGTTTTGATGCTTGCTCAGTCGGATTGAAAACCCGCTGTTCTTGCAAAACCGATTCGATTGTGACCGAAGGATCTGACGACATAAAAAATGGAACCGTTATTAATGGCATTCAAGCCATTTCATAGCAAGCTGACACGCTTATTTAAAACCCTTTGAAAAAATCATCTATGGATTTACCTCAGGCCTGCCTTTTTGATCTGGATGGTGTTCTTTTGGATACAGAACACCTTCATGGGCAAGCTTGGTTTCAAACTGCTCAGATTTTGGGAGCAAAGCTTAGCGACAAGCAACTAATAACTTTAAAAGGTCGACGACGTTTTGATTGCGCAATTCAAATAACTAAATGGATAGAAAAAACTATAAGTGTCTCTGATTTATTAGAGATTCATAAACCAATATCCAAGAAGCTAATGGAAAACGTAGAAGCCATGTCAGGAGCAGAAAATCTAATTAAATGGTGTTTTGAGAACAAATTTCAAATGGCACTTGTTACTAGTAGTACATCAAGTTCAGTAGCATTAAAGAGCAAGTCGCATTTGTGGCTAAAACTTATTAAAACAAGGGTATATGGGGATGACATTTTGCTAAAAAAAGGGAAGCCATCACCAGATCCATTTCTATTAGCTGCATCTAAATTAATGGTAAATCCAAAGAGATGTTGGGCATTAGAAGATTCGATATCCGGCACTAAATCTGCATTAGAAGCTGGTTGTCAGGTATGGGTACTAGATCGTAATTCAAATGAATCTGCGCTAAAAGATATTGAAAAGTCCTTAAGTAATCCCTTTCGAGTTAATCATCTAAATGAAATTTTAAAATTGCTAAAAAGACACAAAGTATAAGAGTCTTAATAAATTCGGCTTAAAACAAAGTCTGGAAGATCTAGTAATGCCCTTCTAGAAGGTGAGTCAGGAAGCCATTTAATCGAATCTCGAGCATCACGGGCAAAATTTTCTGCAAGATCTCTTGTTCGAGGAATTGCCTGAGAAGACTTAACAAGGTTTAACGCTTCTTCAAGATCCCCATCCTCTGAAAACTCTCTATCAATAAGTCTTCCAAGTATAGGCTTTTCTTCAAGAGCAAATAAAGCCGGGGCAGTTAAATAGCCACTTGCCAAATCACTAGAGGCTGGCTTGCCTAATTGTTGATCATTGCCAGTGAAGTCAAGAATGTCGTCAACAACTTGAAAAGCTAGTCCAATATTCTTTCCAAAATAATGGAGGTTCTTCAAATCATCATTAGGTAAATCACTTAACACTCCTGCTGCTTGTGAACTATTTGCAATCAAGGACGCTGTCTTGCAAAAACTTTTTTCTAAATAAGTATCTAAAGATTGACCAGAATCATATCTATAGAGCCCCTGCTTGACTTCTCCATCAGCAAGGTCCATTATCACACGACTTAGCAATTTAACCACGTCTAAATTATCAAGATTTGCTAGATGCCAACTAGCTTGTGCGAACAAGAAGTCACCAGCGAGAACAGCTACTCGATGGTTAAAACGGCTGTGAACAGTTTCTACTCCTCTACGTGTTGAGGCCTCATCAACCACATCGTCGTGAACTAGAGACGCTGTATGGATCATCTCTGTAATCTCAGCCAACCTGCGATGCCGAGAAGATAAATCTCTATCTGGTGATAAGGCCCTAGAAATCAATAGAACTATCCCTGGCCGTATTCTTTTCCCTCCCGCACTAAAAAGATGTTCTGCTGCAGCCTGAAGAATCGGGTGCTTAGCACCGATAAGGCTACGGAGATTAGACACTAAATTCTCAAGATCCAATTCAACCGGCTGCAGCAGCTCAGTGACTGTGGTCATGAGAATCCTCCATATATTTATCCTAGAAGAAACATGCGTTATGTAGTAGGGAAACAAGCTCAACTTGAGGTCGATTTCCTAACAAAGAACCTATTCGTGAAGCAAACCGATTTGGTTCTGATGTGACACAAAAACGGGTATTACATATAGAAAGTGGCTTCACCAAAGGGCTATCGGGCATTCCGATCACCATATCCAGCTTCTTAGCCAAGCCTATTGCAGGATCAACCAAGCGAATATGTTTGGGAATTATGTCTTGAAAAAAAGGAAGCAAAATTGGATAATGACTGCAGCCAAGTATTAGTGCCTCCACACCAGCATCCAATAATGGAGTGAGATATTCAAGAGCGAACGCTTGTAATGAACTCCCACAAAGTTGCCCTTGCTCAATCAACGGGACAAAAGCTGGGCAAGGTTGTTCAAAAACAATTGTTCCTGGTTTGACAGCCTCTATTTGGTTGGTATATGAACAAGAAGATGCAGTAGCTGAGGTAGCTAAAACCCCTACTCTTGATTCAGTAATCATTTCTACAGCAGATTCAATCAAGCCAAACACTGGAACTTTTGCGAAGGATTTAACTACATCAAAAGCTAATGAGTTAGTGGTATTACACGCGACCAAAATTGCAGATATATCTTGAATAGATAACCATTGTACAATTTCTTTAGCTATTGCACGTATCTCTTCGGGTTTTTTATCCCCATAAGGAACCCTTGCAGTATCTGCTAAATATAAACAAGAAACATCCCCATGTCTTTCTGTAACGCTCTTAAGAACAGAGAAGCCACCCAATCCACTATCAAATATGCCTAAGCGGGGTATCAACTTTCCACCTCCTTTAGGTATAGAAGTACGCCTTTACTGATTGCAAGTGCAAGCTGACTCCGATGAGAAGTTTTTGCTAGTTGTGCAGAATCTCTACGGCCAGTCAAGAAACCTGTCTCGACAAGAGCAGCTGGCATATTGGTACGTCGGATAACAAAAAAGCGACTTCGTCTAACCCCTCTATCAGGACTGCCTGAGGAAACGTTTAGAACCTCACTTTGTATTAGCGAAGCGAGCCTAAAACCCTTATATCCAGAGTAATAGAAAGTTTCGATTCCATTCACATCACGTCTAGTATTTCTTGTCGCGTTTGCATGAATGCTTATAAACGCATCAACATTAAGCCGATTGGCCATTGCAGTTCTAGGTGGCAAATCCAAATCAATCTCAGAACTCCTTGTGAGATGAACTTTCACACCTCTTTGTTCAAGTAATTTTGCAACTTGCAGTGATATGTCCAAAACGACATCAGTTTCACGTAAGCCACGAAGGCCCACAGCACCGACATCTGGCCCCCCATGACCTGGGTCTATTACGACACTAAAACGACCGCGTGAAACCTTAGGCAACTTAGAGCTATCTAAGAATTGATATTTACTAGTTGTTCTCTTTGAGTGTGTTCTAACGAGTGATCCCTCTCCCACACTACTAAAACCGATAGTTGGCAACTCTCCAAAATCTAATTCCCATTGATCAGGAGATGTACCTACCAACTTGAGTTTGCTTGGGTCAATAGAAATAGAAGAATTGAACTCAACAACAAGTCGAGTAAAACCATTCTCAGGTTTACCAAGACGAATTGCCTTAACTGGACCACTACCCAAAAGAGTACGCGGACGCCTTAACTCCCCAGGAAAATCTATCCAAACTCGATCACCTTTCCCAGGTTCAGCATCTTGAAAAAACGCTCGAAGTTTGGCACCTGAAGAAGTTCGCAACCTCAGTATTCCGTTATTTTCTAACTTCCAAGCCGCCAAAGCACTCGCCGCCTTTAATGGCAAATCATTAGCAATAAGAGCTAAATACAAAGCACTTACAAAAACACAGGCAAGTTTTCGCAAGTAACCAACAAGCATCTACTTAAAAAAGAGAAGGCTTCCTATGCTTCAAACATGGCATCTGCTCTCGAATGCGACCAACATGTGAAGTATCTACAGGTGCAATTGCAGCTCCTTGAATTACGCCAGCATCAGCAAGAACTGTTCCCCATGGATCAATTACCATGGAATGTCCGTGACTATGTCGGCGTTCATAATGCAATCCAGTTTGAGCAGGAGCTAGTACATAAGCAGTGTTTTCAATGGCTCTAGCCTGAAGTAAAACCTGCCAGTGATCTTTTCCTGTAAAAGCAGTAAAAGCTGCAGGAATCATTATCAGTTCAGCACCCTTTTCAACAAGATGTCGATACAACTCAGGGAAGCGAACGTCATAACAAATCGAAAGTCCAACTTTGCAAAGCCCAGGGACATCGACAACTGGTGGTACGTTTTCCCCAGGAAGAATGGTAGAAGATTCCCTATAAGTATTACCTTCAGGAAGATCTACATCAAAAAGATGAATTTTGTCATATCTTGCTAGCAATTGACCGTCCCGTCCAAAAAGCTCAGCACGGTTAAGCGTACGTTGACCATCTCCAACAGGAACAGGATATCCACCACCTAGTAGAGCGACTTGATACCTTCTCGCCATTGTTACGAGAAAGCGACTGCACTGTTCAGAAAGTGATGTTGATAGTTTTAGTCTTTCCTCGTCCGGTCCCATAAAAGCAAAATTCTCCGGCAATCCAATTAGCTCTGCCCCTCGACGAGAGGCAAGCTCTATTTGCTCTTCTGCCGCAGCCAAGTTGACCTCAGGCTGCGAGGTGCTAGTTAGCTGCACGGCGGCTGCCAAAAAGTCAGACACAGAGTTATTACGTAGAAAGTGACTTTAAAGAATCATGATGCACTGAGCACACCCGGCCTTGACTGATAAGGAACGATAGAGAGTTGATCAAGCGAAGCACAACAATTGAAATCAGCATCATGATTACCTAAGGCGGCAAGTCGCTTTCCATGTGATGCTGTCCGCAAACAAGATTCCGGGTCACCTTTCCATCGATCCCATAAAGCCAAGGCTGCATGTAGTTCATCATTAAACACTTTTACAGAATTTGAAGACTTCTCCAATAAGAAGGCAGCTAATGAGCCCGCAGCAAATGAATCTTCCAATGAATAAGAGCCTTCCCACCCACTTCCGATAATGCATACCTGAGTTGCTTGATCAGCCAGCAACTTCTCAGCAACTGCTTTTCGATTAGGCAAAGCCAAAGTATATAAATTCTCTGCATTTCTAACTGCTTCCAAAGAACGTGTCCCATTAGTCGTGCTCATAAAGAGTCTTTTTCCCTCAACCAATTCTGGTTGAACCATTACAGGAGAGTTTCCCAAATCAAACCCTTTGATACGTTGGCCTCCTCGCTCACCTAACAAAAGTCTTGAGGTTTTATTCCAAGCATCTGACTTTTTTTGAAGTTCATGCAAATCTGAGAAAGTCTCTACAGCTTCAGCACCGTTATGAAGTGCCCAAGCAATTGTGGTAGTAGCACGAAGTACATCTATTACAACGGCGGTTTCAGGAACAAGATCCTCAGGGACATCATCAGCAACATGAAAATAAGAAAGTTCCATACCCTTCAATTATCAATACTATGCGCCACAGTAACTAAACACGTAACTCCTTCGAACTGAGAATATGTCCTTATTTAGTCGTGGAGCAGCATCGCGTGACATGAGAGATTTTCTTGCTCTCTTAGAACAAAGAGGGCAACTCAAAAGAATCACTGCAAAAGTGAATCCAGATCTTGAGCTTGCTGCAATAAGTGACCGGGTACTTTCATTAGGTGGTCCAGCTTTGTTGTTTGAAAACGTTCAAGGGTCAAGCATGCCTGTCGCAGTGAACCTTCTAGGGACAATGGAAAGAGTTGTATGGGCTATGGGTCTTGAGAAGGCAAAAGAACTTGAAAACCTAGGGAAAAAATTAGCTTTATTACAACAGCCAAAACCACCAAAAGATCTCAAAGAGACTAGTGAGTTTGCAAACGTAATTTGGGATCTAATTCAAGCTCGATCAGATTACGATCTAACTCCACCATGTCAGCAAATAATTCTCAAGGAAAATGAATTCAGCCTGGATGATCTACCTTTAATCCGTCCTTGGCACAAAGATGCAGGCTCCGTAATAACACTAGGACTAGTTATAACAAAAGATCCAGAGACAAATACCCCAAATGTTGGCGTCTATAGGCTCCAACGCCAATCAGCTAAAACTATGACTGTGCATTGGCTTAGCGTTAGGGGAGGGGCGCTTCACTTACGTAAAGCCGCCGCGATGGGGAAGAAACTTGAAATAGCTGTGGCGATTGGTGTTCATCCACTACTTGTAATGGCTGCAGCCACACCTATTCCCGTGCAAATGAGCGAATGGCTATTCGCTGGCTTATATGCAGGCAGAGGTGTACGACTAACTCGATGTAAAACAGTCGATTTGCAAGTACCAAGCCATAGTGAACTCGTTCTTGAAGGAACTATTACACCAGGAGAAGAGTTAGCCGATGGTCCCTTTGGTGACCATATGGGCTTTTATGGAGGGATTGAGAACTCTCCTTTAATACGTTTTCATTGCATAACTCATAGAAAGGACCCAATCTTCCTTACGACTTTCAGTGGAAGGCCCCCAAAGGAAGAAGCAATGATGGCAATTGCATTAAACAGAATTTATACACCAATTCTTCGTCAACAGATTCCTGAAATCACAGATTTCTTTTTACCAATGGAGGCATTAAGTTACAAGCTTGCAATAATTTCTATCGACAAAGCGTATCCAGGACAAGCGAAAAGAGCAGCAATGGCATTTTGGAGCGCTTTACCACAATTTACCTACACAAAATTCGTTGTTGTTGTCGACTCGACTATAAATGTAAGAGATCCACGACAAGTCGTATGGACAATTGCAAGTCAAGTCGATCCACAAAGGGATTTGTTTGTTTTAGAAAATACTCCTTTCGATAGTCTTGATTTCGCGAGTGAAAATATTGGTTTAGGTGGAAGATTAGCTGTTGATGCTACAAAAAAAATTGGCCCTGAAAAAAGACATGAATGGGGAGAATCTCTATATCGCCCTGATGACATTGAGGAAAACGTTGATCTTAGGTGGGCAGAATTGGGGTTATCTGACCTCGAAAACCAAAAGCCAGATCCGAGCCTATTTGGTTACGTCATTGATGAGTTATTACGACAAAACAAAGTAAAAAAGCCTCATTAAAGGCACCTTGCACATCAAGCAATAAAATCTCATAAATGAGTCAAATCACTGTCCTTGAGCTTTAAGCGCATAGAACAATCACCCAAAACACTCCGCTCTGGTGGTTCACTATCAGGAGAGGTGGACGTACCTGGTGATAAATCAATTTCTCATAGAGCACTACTTTTTGGGGCTATTGCTGAAGGGATAACGACTGTTGAAGGCCTCTTGCCAGCTGAAGACCCACTAAGTACAGCAGATTGCTTAAGGTCAATGGGAGTGAAAATTAGCCCAATTAAAAAGGGGGAAATCATTCATATACATGGTGTTGGTTTAGATGGACTAAAAGAACCTGAAAAAGTTCTCAATTGTGGCAATTCTGGAACCACAATGCGATTAATGCTTGGATTATTAGTAGGTCGACAAGGGAGGCATTTTGTTTTAACTGGAGACGATTCACTTAGTAGTCGGCCTATGAAACGCGTAGCCCAACCTCTCAAATTAATGGGAGCAGAAGTACGCGGCAGGTCAAATGGAAACCTTGCACCTCTATCGGTTTATGGTCAAAAGCTTCGAGGAGCAATTATCGGCACTCCAGTTGCTAGTGCTCAAGTCAAGTCAGCAATCTTGCTAGCAGCCCTTACTGCTGATGGACCTACAACAGTTATTGAGCCAGCACATTCAAGAGATCACAGTGAGAGAATGTTAAAAGCATTTGGAGCCAATCTCCAAATAGGGGGGGAAATGGGTAGGCACATAAATGTTTTACCAAATGCAATTTTAAACGGTCAAAATGTCATTGTTCCTGGAGATATAAGTTCTGCTGCGTTCTGGTTAGTAGCAGGAACAATAACACCAGGTTCTCAAATAACAATTAAAAATGTAGGCCTTAATCCCACACGAACAGGCATCATTGAAGTCATGCAAAAGATGGAGGCAAATATAGAAATTTTTAATGAACGAGATGTCGCAGGAGAACCTGTTGGAGATATTCAAGTCAGTTATGTAAACGACCTCAAACCTTTCTTAATTGATTCTGAAATCATCCCTCGATTAATCGATGAAGTTCCAATTCTTTGTGTGGCAGCCTGTTTTTGCAAAGGAAAGAGCCAAATAAAAGGTGCCAGCGAGCTCAGAGTAAAAGAAACTGATCGATTGGCTGTCATGGCTAGACAGCTGACTTCTATGGGCGCAAAAGTGGAGGAGCAATCTGATGGACTTACGATCTTTGGAGGCAGCTCACTACAAGGAGCAGACCTAGACAGCGAAACTGATCATCGAATCGCAATGAGCTTGGGAGTCGCATCCTTGATAGCTAAGGGCGACTCTACTCTCTTAAGGAGTGACGCTGCAGCAGTCTCTTATCCAGATTTTTGGAGCGACCTTGAACGACTACGTTCCTGAATTAGAAACAGAAAGGCACATACAAGGGGATTTATCTGTTTTTACTACCCGAGATGGGAGCATTTCATTACACAGCAACACTTTTGGTGAAGGATTTCATAGTTCTTATGGTGCTTGGCGCGAGGCCCAGGAAAAGTTTCTACGTCCAGCCGAAATACAACGTTTTTCAGAATCAAAGAACATCAATGTTCTTGATATTTGCTTTGGCATGGGCTACAACTCTGGATGCTTAATTGAAAATATAATTAATCAAGGAACAAGTCTTGAGTGGTGGGGAATTGAAATCGATCAAAGACCAATAGAAATAGGTATTGAGAATTCAAAGTTTACAAGTATCTGGTCAAATGAGGTTCAAAGGATTCTTTTATCTGTTAGTAAATATGGACGATGGGAAAGCAAAAGAAGTAAAGGTCAAATGCTCTGGGGTGATGCTAGAAATATGATTAACCTCCTTCCTCAAAAGTTGTTATTTGACCTAATACTCCTCGATGCATTCTCACCTTCTAAATGCCCTATGTTATGGAGCGAAGAATTTCTATCTCGACTTGCCCAGAAATTAGCTTTTAATGGACGTCTAATAACATATAGTAGCGCTGCTGCGATCAGAGCAAGCCTAAGAAGAGCAGGCTTAAAATTAGGCTCACAAATTTCACTAAGTGATAAGAAGTGGAGCAATGGGACTATCGCAATAAATACAACCCAGGAAATTAATAGCTGCAATAAAGAATCAATTTGGCAATCTCTGAGCAAAATGGAAGAAGAACATCTATTGACGCGAGCTGCAATTCCATATCGAGATCCCAGCGGATGTGGAACTATTAGAGAAATTTTAGATCGTCGAGGAAAGGAGCAAAATAATTGCAAATTGGAAAGAACTTACCAATGGAAACAACGTTGGAGAGACGTAATAAGGATCAACCATTAGATTTCAAACAAAGTGACAGTCTCTAATGCTTGCCATCGCAATATTGGCCGCCGGGAAAGGCACCCGAATGAAGAGCAACTATCCAAAAGTTCTACAAAAATTGGGAGGCACCAGACTAATAGAAAGAGTTTTGGATAGTTGCAGAGACTTAAAGCCTGATCGCATCTTCCTGATCATTGGTCACCAAGCTGATCTCGTCAAAAAAGAACTCAACCACGTAAAAGAGGTCGATTTTGTCACACAAGTTCCACAAAACGGAACTGGTCACGCCATCCAACAACTTTTACCTGTGATGAATGAGTTTGAAGGAGAGCTTTTAGTGCTGAATGGCGATGTTCCTCTCTTGAGAAGTGAAACAATAAAAAAACTACTTAATAAACATAAATCATCTACAGCAGGTGTGACGTTCCTCACCTCAACACTTCCAGATCCCAAAGGTTACGGAAGAGTAATCGCCAACGAATCTGGTGAGGTAAGCGCAATAATTGAAGAAAAGGACTGTAATGCTCAACAACGAAGGCAAAAGCTCACAAATGCAGGGATCTATTGCTTCAACTGGAATGAATTAAAGGGAATACTTCCACTTTTATCAAATCAAAACAATCAAAGCGAATTCTATATCACCGATACTGTAGGCATGATTAAAAATGCAATACATTTAGAAGTGGATGATGCAGATGAAGTAAGCGGCATAAATGATCGTCGTCAGATGGCCAATTGTGAGGCATTGCTTCAAAAACGTCTACGCCAAAAATACATGATGCAAGGTGTGACATTTATTGACGAGAATACCTGTACTGTCAGTGATTATTGCCAATTTGGTAGTGATGTAATAATTCAACCTCAAACCCATTTCAGGGGGCATTGTTCCATTGGCGATGGTTCTGTAATTGGCCCTGGAAGTCTCATTGAAAATTCAGAGATAGGCAACAATGTCAACGTTCTTTATTCAGTGATAAGTGAGGCGAAAGTGGCGGGTAATGTTAATGTTGGCCCATATTCACATATAAGGCCTAAGGCAGTTATTCAAGACAATTGCAAAATAGGTAATTTCGTAGAAGTCAAAAATAGCCTTATTGGACCCGAGACGAAAATCAATCATCTTAGTTACATCGGTGATTCCGAAATTGGTCGAAAGGTAAATATAGGAGCAGGAACAATCACTGCTAACTACGACGGATATAAAAAACACCTCACAATCATCAATGATGAATGCAAAACTGGAGCGAATTCCGTTTTAGTTGCACCAATAGTGTTAGGCAAAGGTGTAACAGTGGCAGCAGGGTCAACCTTAACCAAAAATGTACCAGAGAATTCATTAGCTATTGGACGTGCCAAGCAAGCAATAAAAAACAATTGGAAACCATTAAATAAATAGCACCTATTTATTTTTGAAAAGAGTGATCAATCGTTCTAGGGCTACACCTCGACTACCTTTAACCAAAACAACATCTCCTGGCCCTAACCACCTAATCAAGGACAGGAACGCTTCTTCAGGACTATTAACAAGGGCAAAGCAATTCATCGAAGCTACCACTTCTCTCATAGCAGAAGCTTCATCCCCACAAGCCACTATCACCACCCCATCTAAACCAAGACGAACAACGTGTTCTGCAAGTTGTCGATGATATTTAACGCTATGTTCACCAAGTTCTAACATAGTTCCCAATACTGCAAAGTGACGTCCTGGCATAGCAATTAACAACTCCAAAGATGCATCAACTGCCTCAGGAGACGCATTATAAGTTTCATCGATAAAGGTAACTTGACCAATTTGCATGATTGTATGACGACCTGAAGGTACCTGAACTTCTAAATCGCAAAGAGAATCAACTGCAATACCAAGTTCACGTGCTACAGCTAATGCTAATAAGAAGTTGACAGCATTATGCCTACCTGGAAGAGGCAATTTATAAATATTACCTTCTAGAGAAAGTCTCCCAGTATCTAGCAATTCCGTAGCGAAAAGATCATCAGTCTTAAACTTCGCTAAGGATGAATCGTTACATTCAAAATCTCTATGAGGCAGATGGCTTTGAAGCGTTACACGCAAAACACGACCTTTCCAAACCATCCGAAGTTCTTCTTCTAATAAAGAATCACCTGCAGGAATAACAACAATGCCACTCTTCTTTAGATAAGATGTTATCTCACACTTTGCCTTAGCTATATTTCTACGACTCCCTAGACGACCAATATGAGCACTACCTATATTAGTAATTACAGCAATGTCAGGTTGAGCGCATCTAGATAAGCGTTCTATCTCACCATGTCCTCTCATCCCCATTTCAACCACAAGAGCTGCATCAGAAGATTGCGCAGCAAGTAAGGTTAGAGGCACACCTATATCATTATTATTATTATATCTACTTGCGACTACACTACCTAAAGGTGACAGTACAGCCTTAATCAACTCTCTTGTTGTAGTTTTTCCAACAGAACCTGTAATAGCGATAACAGGGATATCCAACTCAGACCGGTGAAGCAAAGCAAGTTGCTGATAAGCATGCAAAGTGTCATCCACTACCCAATGAACGAAACCTGGAGGGATGTCATAAATGGAGCCACTTGAAACAACCGCAGCTTGCGCACCAAGTTCAAAGACCTTACCTAAAAAACGATGTCCATCAAATTTTTCACCTCGTAATGGAACAAAAAAATCTCCTGCCTTAAGATTTCTACTATCTGTGCATATTGAACCTAAAGGTGTATTCAAATTTAGCGAACTCATACAAGTAGGTTCACCCCATATTTCTTTTAAATGTTCAAGTGTTAACACCACGAAGCTAGATCTGATCAAATAAAACCATTTCTTTTGCTAAGACAGATTTCCTAGCAATAATAAATCCATCGTGATCATAAACTTGTAGATCTCCATAACCAAATCTCACAAAAAGATCTAACAAATCTTGTAAAAATAGTTTTTTTTGTGATAAATCGATCATTGCCCAATCAGAAGTAAGCCTAAGTAAGACTCCATTATCTAAAGAGGTAGTATCACCAGCTTGAATCAAGTCTTCATCAATATTATCTGAAAAGTTATTTTGTTCTAAAATTGAAATAATTAGGGGGTCAACTTTAGAGGGTAATAGTTCAACCTTTGAATTTATTTCAGAAAGGGGTTGTGAATTATCCAATTGCAAAATATTTGAGGATTGATTAGGAGTTGTAATTTTGATTATTGGCTCAGACAAAGAAGATTCTGAAGAAGGCAAATAGAACTGCGAAAATGGATTAATATGTATCAATGACATAAATAACTGTAAAACAATAAGCGCTATCAATAATAACAATGAGAATAGAATAAGTGGCCAGAAAAAATTGGCCACCCAGCGAGGAATAAATGAGGGGGAAAGTACATTAAACTTATTAGTAAAAGGAAAGATCTTATTAATTCGCAGACAAATATCTGCTAAAATTGATTTGATGTTTTGCTCTAAAGAAAACCATGGGCTAACGTATGGAACTGGGAGATTTTTCTTATCGCTAGATTTACGTTTGATATTGTCGGTCATTATTCATTAAATGGAGAATAAGAGCAAAGAAAACAAAAAGTCATACGGCTAATAGACCTTTATCAATCTCATTCAAGTTAAATAAAAAGATCAAATTAAATTTTTGACCTTCGAGTCTTTTTATTTTTCAAAGATGGGTCCCCACCCTGACCAATTGATAATTTCTTCACAAGATCCAAATCAGGCAAAGGTTCTTTTATACCACAAACTTCTTTATACATAAGCTCATAAGCTCTCGCTGATCTGTCCCAGCTAAAAACCTGACTCATGGCTCTCAATTGCAACTTCAGCCAAGAGTCACGATGTCTAAAGGCCTCCCATGACCTAACTAACGCCGTATAGAAGTCAATCGGTTCAAATCGATCAAAACAAAATCCAGTTCCAGTATTGTTCAAAGGGTCATGAGGCTTAACAGTATCAACAAGACCACCAACATTTCGAACAACAGGTATAGAACCATACCGCATTGCCAAGAGTTGACTAATTCCACACGGCTCAAAGCGACTAGGCATTAAGAAAGCATCGCTACCTGCATAAATCAGATGTGCCAAGTCATCATCATATGTAAGAAATACAGAAAAGCGGCCAGGATGCTCAATTGCAAGTTGCCATAAACCAGATTCCAAATTTCGATCGCCAGATCCAAGGACGACAATTTGACAATCCGTATAGGCAAGCAAACGATTAGCTACCTGGAGAAGAAGATCCACTCCTTTTTGATCGACCAGTCTACTAACCATTCCAATTAAAAATTTCTCCGGGTTTTCCTGAAGACCCATTCGACTTTGAAGAACTTGCTTATTTAATGCTCGACCTTTCATGTCATCTACACTGAAGTTTGATGGAAGACTTTTATCAGTAGCTGGGTTCCATTCTTCAAGGTCAATGCCATTAAGAATCCCACGCAACTTGCCAGAGATGTAATTAAGTAACCCCTCTAATTTCTCTCCATATTCAGTAGTGCATATCTCTTTCGCATAAGTAGGGGAAACAGCATTAACTCTATCTGCATACAACATAGCTGCAGCCATAGTGTGGTCTCCACTCATATACCAAGGACACCAAGTAATTCGCTCAAGCTTCCATCGCCATGGTCCCTGATATTTAAGATTATGGATAGTAAAAACAGTGCTTATTTCCGGGTCCTGATGCATCCAAACCGGAATCATACCTGTATGCCAATCATGACAATGAAGGACATTCGGTTTCCATTTGTTCCATGCAAATTCAGCAGTAGCACTTGCAAAAAAAGTAAACTTCCAATCTTCATCATCTCCCCCATAAATCATCTCCGAATCAAATACTGGGTGTCCAATTAAATAGAGTGGCAATGCAGTTGTTGGGTGAGTTGTTTCATAAACAGAAAAATCCGACCCCATCGTATTTGCCTGAAAAACCGCCTCATTAGGGATATCAAGCAAACCCCAAAGTTTGCTGTACCCAGGAATGATCAGACGAACATCATGACCAAGCTTTGATAGGGCTGGCGGCAATGAACTCACAACATCACCCATTCCACCTACCTTGATCATTGGCGCGCATTCAGCAGCAGCAAATAACACGCGCATTTAACTAAATCATTGATCGAAAGACTCTAGGAGGTACAGGGCCAATAGCTCTATGGAAGCCATCCAGAATCAGAAAAGTCTGGATTCCTTTTTTCTAAAAAGGCATTTCGTCCTTCCTGACCTTCTTGTGTGCGATAAAAAAGATGAGTGGTTTGACCTGCTAATTCCTGTATCCCCACTAAACCATCAGTTTCAGCATTAAAAGCAGCTTTCAAACATCTTATTGCTGTCGGGCTGTGTTGAAGAATCTCTTTGGCCCATCGAACCCCCTCAGATTCCAGTTCATCGAGAGGGGTAATTGCATTGATAAGGCCCATTTTTAATGCGTCTTCAGCACCATACTGTCTACATAAAAACCATATTTCACGAGCCTTGCGTTGACCTACCACTCTTGCCAAGAATCCAGAGCCAAAACCAGCATCAAAGCTCCCAACCTTGGGACCTGTTTGTCCAAAGACAGCATTGTCGGCAGCTAAACTCAGATCACACAGCAAATGCAAAACCTGACCACCGCCAATTGCATAACCAGCAACAAGTGCAATAACAATTTTCGGGAGACTTCTGATGATGCGCTGCAGATCTAGAACATTAAGACGCGGCACCCCAGATTGATCTAAATAACCACCATCTCCTCTTACACTCTGATCACCTCCTGAACAAAAAGCATATCCTCCATCAGGGGCAGGACCAACTCCTGTAAAAAGAACTACACCTAGATCTTTATCGTCGCGAATTCTTGTAAATGCATCACAAAGTTCGACAACTGTTAGTGGTCGAAAAGCATTTCTCTTCTCAGGGCGATTAATTGCAACCCTTGCAATACCAAGAGTTGTCCTGTCAAGAAAAATATCTTCATAATCACCCCAAGGCTCCCAATCCACATCGACATTTCCAGGCAATACTTGCCTAGGGAAATCACCTAAACAATCAAAATCATTAGTCATTGATTTGCTCATACTTGACAAATTTTTGATGAGCCTGCAAAAGGTGCTTACAAAGAAGAGACCTAATCTCCTTCCTGGTATGAGCATCTAACACAGGGTCAGTACAAACACGCAATAAAACGGGAGTCGCTTTAGAAAAGCTCCAATCCAGTGAAGACTTTAAATCTTCAAAGCATGCAACTTGCCTGTAAGGAATTCCATAAGCTTCACACAAAGAAAAAATATCTACGTCTTGAGGCATTCCAAATAACTTCTCAAAGTCCTTACTGAAAGTTGTTTGCAAATCTAGCTGCCTAAAAATCCCACCACCTCCATTATCTATGACCAAAACAACTAAAGGAGGCTGTAAAGAACGAGCAAATAACCAACCATTAGTGTCATGAAGCAAAGCCAAGTCACCAGTTATCAAAAGAGTAGGGCCAAGAGCTTCAGCTAATCCCATTCCTAAAGACAAAGTGCCATCAATACCAGAAGCACCCCTAAAACCAAAACATCGATTTTTCAAAGATTCTCTACCTGAAAAAGAGAGCCAATCCCTAACAGGACTACTAGCAGCAAGCATTATTTGAATATTAGAAGGTAATAATTGAGGCAACCAATGAGCCAATGAAGGTTCACTAATAGCGCCTTCAATCGGCAGCTTATGATCCAACCAGTTTTGTACAGTCTGATCTTTTTCAGTCCAAGAATTCATAAGTTCAAGTGACTTACGATTGTTGAATTTTTGAGAGAGGAAGCCTTCTTTGGCTAAACATTTATACCAAGCAACTAATCCTTCACTCCATTGAGAAGAAAGGTGCAAAGGATCTAGACACCGAAAATCTCCTTCTGTAATTAATAATTGGCATTTACCAGACTCAATCAACCAATTTTCAAGAGATCGACTGGCTGGAATTGGTCCCAACCGCAAAACCTGTATGCCATCTTTTGGAATGGGCAACCCTACAGAAATAAGTAGTTCCCAATTACCAATCAAGCCAGGTTGATCGAAAGAGACACCAGAAAGAGGATCCGCAAATATGGGCCAACCTGTATGTAATTGGAAGTTGTAAAGGGCTTCTTGAAAAGAAACTAGATTTTTACTGCTGCCACGCCAAGGCCCAACTATTACTACACCAGGAATTGCAGGATTTAATCTTGGTAAAGTTTTTTTTGAGGAATTTTTGGGTCTCTTAAAACATCCATAGGAAAAGTCCTCAACATATTTAGGCGAGTCTTTTAACCAACTTTTAAAAACTTCTTCCTGTTCTTCAGATGACGCATGCAATGGCTCCTCAAATGAAAGGTTTAGGTGAACTGGGCCTGGAAACTGGTGCGCTTTTGTCCACGATTGGTCAACTAACGAATTAAGGCCATCCAGACTTAAGAGATGCAATCCATTAACAGGTCCCTCTACAAAAGTTCTACAAACTGAACGAAGGAAGTCTTCTTGATTAACTGTCTGATTAGAACCGCAATTCTTTAAACGTTGAGGGCGATCAGCCGTAAGAAACAAGATTGGTTGAGAAGATCTATCCGCTTCCACTGCTGCAGGTAAAAGATGAGCAACCGCACTCCCAGATGTAGTAACAACTCCAGTTGCTTTACCAGTAGCGGTAGCTATCCCAAGTGCGAGGAAAGCAGCTGAGCGTTCATCAATAGAGGTTATGAGTTTTAAATGGTTATTCTTAGACAATTCACCAAGAGCCAATGCTAATGGCCCAGAGCGACTCCCTGGACAAAGAACTATGTGCTCTAGACCCTTAGCTTGAAAAGCTGCTAAAAGCCTGAGACAAGCAATTAAATTCTTGCGTACTAAAGACAGTGCCTTCAATCAACTAATCCAATACTCGGACAAAATAGACCTATAGAAAAGATCTAAATAAAAGCTTTCAATGAACTTCTCTCAAAAAAATCAAAAAAACAACAAAAAGTCAGACTGGTTTTCCTTCTTGATATGGCTATCACTAGCCTTGCTACTCAGGTGGCAAGTAATAGAGCCACGGTGGATTCCATCTGGCTCTATGCTTCCGACCCTTCAAATTCAAGACCGTATTTTGGTCGAAAAGGTTCGTCCTCGTATTAAACATCTTCAAAGACACAATCTAAATACTGAAACAGTGGTGGTTTTTCACCCCCCTAAACAACTTGTCGATGCTGGATATGATGAGAAGTCTGCACTCATAAAAAGAGTTGTAGGAATACCAGGAGACAAAATAGAGGTGCATAAAGGACAGTTGATTCGTAACGGTATAACCGTTGATGAATCATGGCTCGAACTTCCAATGAACTATGAAATGGATAGCATTACCATCCCGAATCATTACCTTTGGGTACTAGGTGACAATAGAAACAACAGTCTTGACTCACATCTTTGGGGATTACTACCCGAAGAAAATGTAATTGGAACAGCTATCTGGAGATACTGGCCAATGTCACGATTTGGTCCTATTCGGTTCCCCACCCTTTAAAAAGTTTATATTTGAGGCCTTACTGCGATAAGGTCATAAGCATCATGGAGAGCACACTGGGATGTTCAACCCGGAGTATCTAGCCACAGATAGCAACGATGGTCAGGAAGCTAATGCTCTGATCCAATACTTACAAGAACAATCACCCGATGTTCTTCAAAGAGTTGCCAAATCAGCCAGTCCAGAGATACAAGATATTATTCGCCATAATGTACAAGGCCTTTTGGGGATGCTGCCTGGAGAACAGTTTGATATTAAGGTCACCTCATCAAGAGACAACTTTGCCAATCTTCTAGCTTCAGCAATGATGACTGGCTATTTCCTACGCCAGATGGAACAAAGAAAAGAGTTAGAAGAATCTCTTTTTACTGATCAAGATATGTCTGTAGATCCTGAAGACCTCAATCTTTGAAATGATCCATAGGATCTGAAGGAACAACTCCACTTTTTACAAGAGTTTTATCTAAAGAATCTAGAAATTTCCAATTACCTTCTCCTTTAGCCCAAGGTTCCCTTGAAATCCTATTAACAAGATATTTAATTTCTCTTGAATTAAACCTTACAGGCGCAGAATAATGAGCTGGTATTAGCCAATTAATACTTTTAAAGGAACTTAATTGATTCAACCACTGTAGATATGCCTCTCTAGCTCTTGGGAAGACCAACCTCTGTAAGACTGGTGCTATCTGAATGTTTTGTTGTTTATTAGCCACTAAATCCTTTGCAGATTCTTCCCAACCGTTCTCCCAAGAGAATGGGAAAATTCCAAAATGAGCTCTTAAGTTACGAAGTCCAGGCTTAAATGCATAGCGAAATATTTCACCCAAAGGCGGGATAGAAAGCTTTTCTGGTCTAAGAAATGAAGCAAACAAAATCAACCTCAACCAGCCTTTCTTTCTTAATTCAGGGGTGTCATGTAATAACTCATCACCTCTCTCACGAGCGTGAAACAAAAGAGGAGTTGGATCAAAATCAAACAATCTAGGAGGCTGAGAGTTTATAGAAACGAGTGCATCTGTTACCAACAAGGAATTGGATGGTTTATGAATACAAGAAACTTCCTGAAATCTTCCCAATCCAATATCTAAAGGGCCCAAAGGCAGCCAAGAACAACTTTCTTCATGAGGCAAACCTTCTTCAAACAAAAATTTGGTACGTGCTCTTGGGATACCAATAAAGTCCAAGGTTACATTCAGAGGAAAACTCCATTGTCCAGGACAAAGCCATAACTGAGCCTTGGGAAATGCTCGAGCTAATGCAGGCAAAGAAATTTTGTGTTCCAAGCCTGAGGCTGTCGGCAAAACAATTGTTAAAACAGGTCCATGATCTTTCTCAAGTGCATTTAAATCCCTGAGAAGTTCAATAGTTGGAGGTAGAGGATTGATCAGCATCAATCCCCCTGAAACTTTTACAACCGTCAATCGAACTGGAACTGCAACATAATAAAGACCTTGCAATTGCTCAAAACTCCAAACTTGATTATTAATTAACTCACTAAAGTATGTGTGCCTACGCCCATAGGGGTAGAGAGGAAAGAGTGGCCACCAAGGCCACTCTTTCTCCTTAAAATCAACCGCTTTTCCTGAAGAATCGTTTTGAAATGTCACTTATAAATGTGTGGACACTTGAGACTTCAAGATGCCATATCTTGGTGCAAATAAGAAAGCCAATAGGAAAATAATCGTTTGAACTAAAACTATTGATCCGCCTGTTTCTATATCTGACCAGTAACTTATATAGACACCAAGTATACTTGATATTGCACTACTTGATACTGCAAGATAGGTCATCCTGTCAAAACGATCTGTAAGCAAATAAGCTGTTGCACCAGGGGTTATTAACATTGCTACAACCAGAATAATACCTACTGTCTGAAGACCGGCTACAGCTGCGAGGGATAAAACTGACAAAAGCATATAGTGTAAAACTCCTGTGTTGATCCCAATAGATCTTGCATGTGTTGCATCAAAGCAATAAAGCATTAAGTCTCTTCGAAATAGAATTAAAATCGCAACTACAACACAAGAAATTATTATAGTCTGATTGATGTCAGAATAAGATATTCCTAGTGGACTGCCAAACAGTATATGCATAAGGTCAATATTACTTTTTATCTTAGAGACCAAAACCAATCCCAATGCAAAAAAGCCAGTAAATACAAGCCCAATAACTGTATCTTCCTTAATCCTAGACTTCTGTTTAACAAACCCAATCAAAGCAACTGAACCAACTCCAAAAACAAATGCACCTATCGAGAACGGAAGACCAAGCGCATAAGCAACCACTACACCAGGCATTACAGCATGTGAAACAGCGTCTCCCATAAGAGCCCAACCTTTAAGGGTCATATAGCAAGAAAGAAGTCCGCATACACCTCCAACAAGGGCACTTACCATCAACGCTCTTCTCATAAATTCATGTGTTAGAGGCTCAATAAGCCAAGAGAAAGGAATTGAGGTCAAGAAAATTTCACTCATTAGTCATAGAATCCCTCAGTAATTGTTGGTCCAGAAAGAACATCAGGAGGCATCCCACCAAAAGTCATTGTTAGGTTTTCTTGGGTAAATATCTGAGAGGTCTCGCCATAAGCAAGAACTGTTTTATTAATCAAAACGACAAGGTCACAGAAATCTCTAACATGACTTAGATCATGAGTAGATATAAGAATTGTTCGTCCCTCTTTCCTAAATTGAATAAACAATTCAGCCATAAGTTTTTCAGTGCGTACATCTACGCCAGAAAATGGTTCATCCAAAAGCAATACAGATGCACGCTGGGCAATTGCACGTGCTAAAAAAGCCCTTTTACGTTGCCCGCCAGATAGAGAGCCTATTGGTCTTTTACGTAATTCAAGAAGGTCAACGCGCTCAAGCGCATGCCAAACAGCTTTTCTATCGGACTCTCTAGGGATTCTAAGAAAATTCATTGATCCATATCGACCCATCATCACAACGTCCCACACACTTACAGGGAAAGAGCAATCAACACCCTCATTTTGAGGGACATAGGCTACAGCTTGCTCTCTCTGAGCTTTATGAACAGCAGAGCCATTTATACGAATAGAGCCTCTTGAAGGACGAACAAAGCCCATCAAAGCCTTAAAAAAAGTGGATTTTCCAGCTCCATTCATTCCTACCAAGCCGCATATTGAGCCAGCCTTTAACTTGAGACTTGCGTCATACAAAGCAACTGTCCCGTTGTAATCGACACATAGCTCATTCGCTTCAATACCAAGAGGCTCAGATTGCGAGCAATTGATTAAAGGGTTCATAATTAATCAAAAAGCTCCAAAGCGAGACCCTTTTGAATCAATTGAACATTATGACGCTGAAGCTCAAGCAAAGTTGAAGCTGGCCCATCACTATTCGAAAGGGAATCCACATAGAAAGTTCCACCAAAGCTTGCTCCACTAGCCTTTGCTACCTCCTTCTGAGCTTTCGCGCTAACAGTGCTTTCACAAAAAATTGTTGGAATTTGTCGCTCCTTAACCTTATTGATCAATTTGAGCATACGTTTTGGAGTTACCTGACTTTCGGCATTTACTGGCCATAAATAAGCTTCCTCCATCCCATAGTCATGAGCTAGATAAGTAAAAGCGCCTTCACAACTAACAAGTACCCTTTTATTCTTTGGTATAGAAGCCAAACCAATTCGCAATTCGTTATCAAGCTTTTTTAAATTAGATTTGTACTTATTAGCGTTATCGCGATAATAGTCTCTACCTTCAGGGTCTAATTGAGTAAAAGACTTAGCAAGATTGTCAACATATACCATCGCTCTTTTAGGAGACATCCATGCATGAGGGTTTGGTTTTCCTGAATAAACATCCCCTTCTATTAGCAAGGGTTCCATTCCCTTGGTTAAAACAACAGTTGGAACATTTCCAGCAGCAGCTGTAAACTTCTTTGCCCACAATTCTAAGCCCAATCCATTTTCAACTATCAAGTCAGCTTTGGATGCTTTTACCAAATCACTAGGAGTTGGTTGATAACCATGAATCTCCGAGCCAAGCTTAGTAACTGATTCGACTACTAATCTATCTCCCGCAACATTCCTAGCCATGTCAGCAATAACTGTAAACGTAGTTAGTACTAAGGGTTTGCCTCGGTAATTATCGATGTTTATCTTACTATTATTCGAATCACATGAAATAACAAAAAAAGCAAGGAAATTAATAAATCCAAGGGTTATTAATCTATTAGTAAAATTATTTATACGCATAAGGGAAAAATATTGAGATTCAAAAGTCAATAAATTGAATCTACCATATTCCAACCATATAAGATGATAAAAATTTAATAAATATACTTATTAATAGCTTGGTTTTAAAGAAGTATATCTAAAGATATTCTCATTTATAACAAAACTTAAGTCCAATATGGCTGATTACTGGGAATAACTTAAATAGCCTCTACAAAAGTAGTTTCAATTTTTGTTTTGGAATTTCGTTCCATCATCCAATTACTGGCTTGCTTAATAAACCCTCCCCAGTCAAGTCGTTCTTGCTCTGCCGCGTGAGCCACTAATTTAGAAGCTTGTTTTTTTAATACCTCGAGATCAGGCTCAGCAACGCCATTATTCAAAGCCATCCAATCAGCCATTGAACGCCCAACAACTCGAGTTAAGTAAGCACCACTTAGGGCCTGAACAGTTCCTGCCGCAATCCAACCTCCTCCATGCAATTTTGCAGCACTAAGCAATGCATGGCCACTCCACTCAACAACTCCTTGAGCTACTGCTGCAGTAGCCAATTGCTTCGCTATAACCTGCAATGTTTCAGGCTTCCAAGAACAAGACCAAATTTCAGCCATTTCTTTAATCATCAAGCCATTAGCTACCGAAAGTGCCAATAAATCAGTTGAAGGGACAGGAGATGCGAAAACTGCACCTGCAACAACCCATTGGGTTTTCTGTTGAATAGATCTAAATTTCTTCCTCCTTAATTGCTCTAGATCAGACTGCCAAGAACTATGAAGTCTAGCTAGCAACCTTTGACGAGTCTGATCAAGGTTATAACGAGGTTTTTCTAAAACTCTTCTTACTGGATTGAGCAATTTATAAAGATCTTTATCTGAGTTGCTCCATCTCAAAATACGATTAGACCAACGCTGAGGCAACTGAGCATTTAGTGCCTTTAATTGCTCGGTCCAATTACTAATTGAAGAGTCCTGGTATGCAACCATTACCCAAGATTGCTGGTCCTCAGGAACCTTCTCCAACCAAAGCAAGTCAGAGGCCCTTAAAGGAATGGGCAATACATACACAAGCAAATCCTGCTCAAAAAGAGTCTGAGGCCAAAGCCAAGAGTTATCCTTCAAAGGCAAAGAAGAGGTCCATGAAAGCTTTAAAGGGTTAGGGCCTGAGATCGCAGCTTGAACAAGCTCTTTATCTGGCAGCACTACTCCTGAAGAACTAACAACAGCAATACTTTGAGGTCCATTCCTATCAATTATTTTGTTCAAATTAGAAACACGAGCTTTTTGTTCCTCAGTATTTATACCCTCTTCTTCCAAGTCCTCGAATTGCTTAAGCACTAACTGGCAGCGATTAATCCAACCTTGAACAGTCTGTGGTGCATCGAATCTTGCTGATAAAGGCTTAAAAAACCACCAAACGCCAAGGCCACAAGCCACAATTCCCAAACCACCAGCGGGAACATGTATCAAATCAGTAATTAGCCACTGACTTAATGCAATAGACCCAAAGAGAAAAACACCTTTAGTTAATTGATTTCCAGGAATAGAAAAAGGGAATGAACTTGCCTGCAGATAAGGGATTTTCACGAAACCATAACAACCCAACTTTTATTAGTTTTAATCAACTTTCGAGCGGCAAGCAAATCTTGAACTATCTATCTGGCCGCAAACAAAGGCTTCTGACAGAAAAATCTAACAAAGAGTTACTAATTTTTTTCTCGAAGGCGTATGAAAACTCCTTAACCAGATGTGAATCTGCTGAAGGAGATAAAAAAAACATCGCAAGGCAGTACATGATGAGGCACAGTGCCCTGATAACAGGTAGAAGGACATGGGTGATTCCTACAGCGATCATCAACAGATCAGACGCAACCAAGATGGAAGCCGCGATGATTCACGAGCTGGCTTCAGAGGAGGGCGAGGACCAGGTGGACGAGGTCAGGGAGGAAGAGAAGGAGGAGGATTCAGAATCCGTCTTAGTGATAATGAAATGCGTGCAGCACGTTCTGTGCAAGAAGCCTTTAACCTCCGGTCTACTGTTGCTGCACTAGGTTTTTCAATTAGAACCATCGGGCAGATGTTGGAAGAAGGAAAGCTAGATGAACTTGTAGCTCAATCCCGCGCCCAAGGTAATTCTGCAAATAATCGAAGAAATGACGAAAGGCAAGGGAACCGAAGGAATTTTGATGGAAACCACCAAAGCAATCACAGAGGAGCTCCCAAACCCAATCCTTTTGCCAGACCAGAAAAACCCTTACCAGTTCCCCAACAAGATGATGATGGATTAGAACAGCAAGCTTTGGAAAGTGATAATGACTCAGGAAATGAGCAATTGGAATCTAATGATGAAGCTCAAGAATCAACCATAAAATCAAATGAAGAAGAAAAGTCAATCTCTTCAAATGAGAGTTGAATAAGTGGGACAAAAGCGTGTGCTATCAGGGGTCCAGCCCACAGGAGCCCTTCATATAGGTAACTGGCTTGGGGCTATAAAAAACTGGGTAGAACTTCAAAAAACCCATGAAACATATGTATGTGTAGTAGATCTCCATGCAATAACAGTTCCACATGACCCACAGATACTTGCAGAAAACACACTTAACACAGCAGCTCTATATATTGCATGTGGAATGGACCCTAAAGAATGTGCAATATTTGTTCAAAGTCAAATATCAGCCCACAGCGAACTTTGTTGGTTACTTAACTGCGTAACTCCACTGAATTGGATGGAGAGAATGATCCAATTCAAGGAGAAAGCAATAAAGCAAGGAGATAATGTTTCGATAGGATTGCTAAACTATCCAGTCTTAATGGCTGCTGATATTCTTCTTTATAATGCAGACCTAGTCCCAGTTGGTGAAGACCAAAAACAACATTTAGAGTTAGCAAGGGATATTGCACAACAAAGAATCAACTCCAAATATGCTGCTAATGAAGTTCCTATTTTAAAAGTTCCAGAACCACTAATAATGAAAGAAGGTGCGAAGATAATGAGTCTTACAGAAGGCCATAAAAAAATGAGTAAAAGTGATCCAAATGAAAACAGTAGGATTACTCTTCTAGATTCACCAGAACTCATCAAGAAAAAAATAAAGCGTGCTAAAACGGACTCACACATTGGACTTGAATTTAACAACCCAAATAGACCTGAAGCCGACAATTTGTTAAC
>MDTE01047364.1_pt1 | contig 27116 bp, 27 predicted proteins | sample 811231 | NCBI WGS metagenome assembly MDTE01 (sample SAMN05326651, study PRJNA326480) | marine metagenome | isolation source: seawater | place: Indian Ocean: Red Sea | collected 2010
CCATCAATACGGCCAGTAAAACTATACCAACCAGCAATGACGGTAGAAAGAAAAGTAACAATAGCAATAATATTATTAATTGATACTTTGAATCCTTTTGATTTAACTTCTTCAATTGCTTGTTCTATATCCTTTGCCATCTTATATCTCCACATTTATTGTTAATAATAGAGTATTTTTTAGTGGATGTGTTTCATCACCTTGTAACATACCCAACCCTATTTTATATCTGTCATATTTTATATCAAGACCTACTGATGGATAATTCAATTGATTATCAATATCATTGAAATATCCTGCCTTAAACCAAAGCATATCTTTATAATTATAAGATATTCCTTGACCATGTGTATAATATCCATCATATAAGTTCCATTGATTATAAATATCCCATTCTTTAATTGGAATTTGTATTCCCACATTAAAACTTGTTGGTATTTCCAAACTATAACCATTCATCTTTGTCATTAAACCAAAGTTTTGAACAGCAAAATCTACATTAACTCTACCATATAATTTTTCAAGATGTATTCCAGCATCAAATAACATTCCATTTGTTTTTTCTAAATGTAAATCATGAAATACTACCTTTCCTCTAAATCCAATAGATACACTATCCATCTTCTCACCTTTATACTTTAATGGTGTTCCCCAACCTACAGCAGCTGCCATAGAATTAGGTGAAAAGTGTCCATTTACCAATCCATCTACATCGGTATATTTTTGTTCACCATAATCAAAATATAGTAAACTAAAATCAAAAGTTTTCCAATTGGCTTGAACATAATTATATCCCATATCGTCAACAATATTACCCAACCATTTTACATTAGTAAAACTTAAATCCGTTGTAGTATCAGTATTGAATGAATTCATTGCTGGATTTCTAAACGCTAACGATTGATTACCAAGTATTGTTTCTCCTGTTGTTGGTGAAATTGTTAATATACGATTAACTTGTCCAAACAAGGAAGTTATCAAAAGTAATCCTAATAATACATTTTTCATTTCTCTATTCTCTCCTGTGTCCACATAATAAATTTAAACAACCCATAAAAGATTGTTAATCCTATTGGTATTCCTATTATAAAAAGTGTTTGTTCATAATTCATTATTTGACGACCGTAAATTTATTTGCTTTAATTCTTTTATCTGTTTGTAGAACAAAAATATAAACACCTGGTTCTAATGGTTGGTGTTCTTGGTAAACACTAACTTCTGGTAACCAAACACTTGGTTGGTTATTAAAATCAAATGTGTGAATTCCTGATTCCACTTCTTCATCTAACAAAGTTCCCATATATTGTCCATTAGAGTTTAATATGTAAAGTTTTACATTCTCTCTTTTATCCAAATAGAACTGAAATCTTGTAGTTTCTTTAAATGGATTTGGATAGTTATAAGTTATATCATCATCTTGTGGTTCTCCACCACCAAATGCCCAATACTTATTCCATACTAATACCATACCATCACTTCTTTCCATTATTAAATCATCACCACTTGGATTACCTGCCGCGTGTTTTCCAGTAAACCTTACAGGTGCTTCTGTCCATTCTGCATCTGGGAAATCTGCTTTGAACAATAATTTTAATCCTGTAATTGGTTCATTAATCCAATAAGTTTCAGGTGCATTACCTGGTGAATAATCCATACCACCAAATGAAACTTTTTGCCATCCATCTTCAGGTTCATGTGTGTTTATAAATGTGAACCATGGTCCTGGTAAATTACCAGTTTTCATATCAATAAATTCTAATTCATTTGCTTTAAATTCTACTTCAAATTCAAATCCAGCAACATTAATATTTTTCATCTGGTCTGGAGTAATTGTTAAAGGAACTTCAATTACATCACCACTACGAACTCGGACAGTTGAATCAGCTGGTAATGTTAAAAATACATCAGGAGTAGTAGTATTCACTGCCATTTTATTTGCCCAAGTATTAGGTGCATTACCATTACCCCATCGATAAAATGTATCACCATTTACATTAATGTATCCATCCGCACCATTACCTGGTTCTTGAACTTTTGTTCCTGTGGTATTAATATCTCCTGTAAAGAAATACCCTAAACTATCAATTGTGTAATCTGGATTAGCATCACTTGTATAGTTAGATGAACCTGCACCTATATTAATTTGCATAGTATCTAATCCAGTTTGAATTGTATTCATTAATGGATTTGTTATTTCAATTTGTCCAAAATTTAAATCTTCAGATTGGTCAAAATCATCATCCTCAAAGACAGTAAATTCATATTTCTGATTTCCCCAATCTTCATACCAAACATAAGGAAATGGTTGATTGTTTTCTCTTAATGTATCAATGGTTGCCCAATTCTCATAACTTGTTCCATTTAAGTGTGTGTAGTTATCAAATATCTGTGATACATATGCCCATAAGAAATATGAATCATTTAATTGAAACACATCATCACCATCCACATCTCCAATAAAGTATTCTACAGCGTTTAGTGTATCAACACCTGCTACTGATTTAAACTTATTAGATTGAAAATTAAATGAAGCAATAGCATCATTAATATTAGTAATTGCGTATCTATCAAGTGTGTATGATGTATGACTTTCGATATCATCATCCGCATCTGGTGGATAGAAAGACATACGATATTTTTGGTTTCTCGGTAATTGTATATTCCAATACCCTTTATCATCTGTAAAAGTCGAATCATAATAACTTACTCCTAAGAATCCCTCACCTGGTAAAGTTTGGGCTGCTGTTGTTCCCTTTTTATCATAATAAAATGTTGATGAATGGTCACCAATAACATCATCAGAATTATCTTCATCAGTATTACTTGATGTATTAGTAACTGTCTCTATATTATACCAATTATTATATTCACCTGGATTACTTTGGTCTAACTCAAATCTTATCTTCCAATAAGGATAAGTGTTTTCGGTTACATCTAAATTATTCCCTTGAACATATCTAAAATATCCCTCAACATCAACAAGTTTTGGATGTAATGTAATATCACCTCTTGCTCCACCATCATATGTTGATTCTGTTCCCCAGTTTCCATCGATATAAACTTTATAATCTAATAGATAATCATCCGAGGCATATGTGTAATATCCACTTCCACCATTATACAATGTTGGAACTCTAAAAGATTGTGGTTGGAAATTATCTACCACATCTTCTATTTTAAAATATAATTTTAATAATTGTTTTTGTGTTCCATTTCCACCACCAAAAGTAAAGTCTGGTTCACCATCATCATCGTCATCCACACCATGTGATACCATAGTGATTCTTAACCAATCATAACGATTATTTGCTTGTGATATTTCACCATCAGCAGTTTGTAATGAATCAATATATCCAACATTTGAATAGTGAACAACTTCATAAGAGTAATCTGCTCCTGCAGTTGAATCACCCTCTGTTGATGCGGCTAAATGTGAACCCTTTAATACTTCTGTATCATCGTGGTCCCAATCAATTAAATCATTATCAAATACTAAATCTAATCTAAACGCCGTAATATCTGCATCATTATCATCTAAGGTAACTTCCATTACCATAACTGAATCTCTCCAGGCATCAAAATTATTATTATAGAGAGCAGGGTTATTTATATCATCAGCCAAATAAGTTTGTAACTGATGCGTAACCGACTCTCTCCACCAAGTAGTTGGTGTATCGTAAGTTCCCAATTGTTTGATTCTAATTATCGGTTCCTGTGCCCACGATAATGAGAGAAGCAACACAAGTGAGAACGCTTTAAGCAACTTAAACATTCTTTAACTCCAGTAGTGTTATATATCTATATGTTAACCATCTCACTTGCGGGTCTGCTAAGTGAGTTTCCACTTTTATTCAAGAGTCTGTGTGACTCATATTACCAATAATAACTATAATATATATTCGAAATAATATGCATTGCACATATTATTTGTGTTATAAATCAAATACTATATATATAAATATAAATTTAAGAAAAATTATACATCAAATCGAACAACTATCGATGTTTGTGTTTCATTATTTAATTTTAATGGTTTTGATAATTTACCTATTACTAACAACTCATTACTATCATTATATAATCCAATTGTTGTTGTATAAGGTTTAAATTCTGAATGTGTTACAAATCCCTCATATTTTTCTGCCTGATTATAAAAGGATTTATAACTACCTGTTCCCTCTCCTGTTGGTTGGTCTGAAATAGGTAAGAAATTTGACATTGAAACTGTCCCCTCGGCAAGAGTAATACTACCACTCTTTTCGAATGTAGAACTTATATTAGTTGTTAAATTATATTCATTCGGTTCACACTTTACAATATATTCATATTCATAAATTGTTTGTGTAGATTTATATTCTAATGAATAACCAGTTCCTACTCCTACATCAGAATAAGAACCTGTATCTGTAATTACAATTGTTCCATGTGAATAAAAAACATTTCCAATTTGTGAACCACTTCCGTTTGCTAATACACCTTGTTTTTGATTAAATGAACTTGATTTAAATGCTGAGAAACTTGCAGAATGAGCAAAATCATATAAGTTACCATCTCCATCATCTCTAATATCCCAAGTTTGTCCTTTTGATGTATCACTTATTACTACACTACCAGGTTTTATTTCCTCACCAATTAAATCTCTTGGAACAGAAAATATTCTAGCATTACCATCTAAATCTCTATTACACTTGTTATTATTATTACTACCAAATGTTCTATATGGTTCATCATTTTCATAATATAAATTTTTAATCAAATACCAATTTGGTATATCATAAAATGTACCATATCTGTATCTACTCGCTGATGGAATATAATCCCCAAAAGATTGAGATGCGGCAGAACCTGTATTGAAGTTGAAATAAGAACCACTTTCAGCCTTTAAAACAAAATGTCCACTAGCACTATCATTTTGTGTTAATAGAAACTTTTTAAAGGCCTTAAAAGGTTTTATTGACTTATCTGATGGGTCAATGTTTTTTAACATTATTAGTTTCCCTTAGAAGTCAAGTTTTACTTTTATAATAGCTTCTCTTGAATAAGATTTTAATACTGGTTTACTTAGTTTTGCAATTGCTAAAAGTTCATTATCATCGTTATACAACCCAACTTGTGTTATATAAACTTTAGGGTCTTTGTAGAAAGTTGTTTGTGTAAACGCACCATCTGAACCTGTGAAGAATGTTGGGTTAGCACTGAAGTTATACTTCTTGTTGTTTACCCTACAAAAATAATTAGTTGAACTAATTTCTTCTTCTCTACGAACTTGAACCTTAGCACCATCTGCTAATTTTTGAAATAACTTTTTACCATTATCATCAAATGCATCTGAAGATGAACCCGCAGTTAAACTTGCTATAGAATTCATTTTAAGTGGATTCAATAATATCACTCCTAAATCAGGATAGAATGAACCACATGCCCCATTAGTTCCTTCTGAAGCAGCTGCTGTTTTAATAACACCTACACCAGTTTCTAATGAACCACTAACCACATTAAATACTCTTCCACCCTCATTGACTGTTGCAGAATTTGTTGCTCCACTATCATCAATGAATTTGAAATTACCAAGTTTTATTTCCCAATTACCTGGGTCAATCTTTTCTCTCATACGAGCTCGATTGAATACTATAAAATAAAACTGATTAGTTTCTGCAGAAGCACCTGTAAAAGTGAACTTCTCTGTATTAGGTGCTAATAAAACATTTGCAAATTGTCGATAATTTCCAGCAGTTTCTCTACCACCTGTTGTTAATTTAGTTGTGTTACCAGCACTACCACTTCCAAAATAGTGAGCATATCCAATATCGAATTGAACCTCAGCTGTTGAAGGTGAAGATGCTGGATTTTGATGATAAACCGAATAATAAGAACCTGTAGCGGTTTGTGTTGAACTCGTATAGAAGGCAGTTAGGGTCCCTGAGCCACCACTAAAGATACCACTCGATACCTTATTTCGTTGATTTTCTACTACATCATTCTCAAAGTCGAATCTTGTAAATACTGACATCATTCACTCCTTATAATTTACTTGGGTCTGCCTTAACTGTCACTGCAACATTATATGTAGCACCAGTTGACAACCCAATAATTGTTACATTGGTTGAAGTTTCAGTAGTTATAGAACGAGATACAACATTTACCGATTTACCTGTAATTGTTATGGAACGCTTTCTTTCTTCTTCATTCAAGAATACTGGAGTTGTTGCTCCTGTATTAACTTGTAAATCTGCAATCTCTTGTTCCATATCTAATTCTAACTCTTTAAGAACACCAAGTCCTGCGGCAACTTCTCCACGAGCCATAGATGCTGCTCCTGCACCACCGAAAGCAAAAGGATTGAATCTTCTACCCTTTTTCTTTTTCTTCTTTCTCTTCTTCTTACTTTGAATTACGACTGGTGTTAAATTAGCAATCGTAGCATCGTGTAATACGAAACTATATCCTGCTTCCGCATCACTACCATTTCTTGTATTCGGTGTAATGGTTTGGGTAATCCCTGGACCATTAAACGATAATGATGGTGATGGTACTTCCAAGATTGGAAGTTTTGCTGTATTCTTTGGTAGAGATACCAATTTATATCTCATTACTTGATTCTCATCTACAAATGCTTCTAATAGTGGCATATTCTCAATAACTGCTCCGTAGTAATTAGAACCATTAGGATGAGCGGTATCCCATAAACGATAATCTACTTCATCATCTGCTAAAGCAAATTTCGTTATTTTGAACTCGTCTTGGCCTCTTGCCAATAATTCTCGACCTTTTTTGGTAAGAACGGCATCGACGGTTACGCTTGTATTATTTAAAAATCCCATTGTTTTTATCTCCTAACTGATTTCGAACTATAGATAGATATGTTCATATATAAATATCGTTTAATTAAGTTTTCTATTCAACTTTTAACTTAGAATCACCAGGTTCTTGTGTTACAAGTTTTGTTGGTGTAGTAACGATAACTTCTACTGGTTCTTTTCCATCTATAGTATTCTTTTTTGTTAATAATTGTCCTTTGTAAAATAATCTAAACAAACTTGATTCATAAGCCATACTCTGAAACTCCGCTGGTTCAAATGATGAACTAAATGGTGTATCAGTATATGCATCTAATGAACTTGTATAAATCTTATTCTTAATTTCATTGTGTTCTGATAACCTTGATTGACTTATGAATGGTTGTAATGTTTCTGTAAATTCTGTTGTTGTTCCACCAAATGTTACACTAGCAGTTGCATATAAACTACCATAATCACTTCTTGCATCTATTTGATTAAGTCTAACTAATGATGGTAGTCCAAGTGTTCCAAGTGAACTTGATTCCATATTATGTACATTTATTAATCCATCATAATTTGGAACTTCTCCCTCAAGCACAATACTTCTATCTGTAGAACCACTTACAAAATTACTTAAGCTTAATCCTCTTACAAACTCACCTGCATTTTCAAAATAATTATTGTCAAATTCAGGAGCCTTACCTACTATTTCTTTACTTCTCTCTAATATGTGTGGTTCTATTAAAACACCAAGTGTAGCATTTGCCCTTGCTGGTATAAATTTTTCTAATTGTTTCCATATACTTCCATCGTAAAAATCTATAATTCTTAAATAATCCCAAAAGTTATTTGTTCTTGAATATTTTTTAAAATAATCACGATTAAGTTTATCTAATCCACGATAACTTAATCTATATTGGTCTCTTGGGTCTCCTATCTCATTATCCACATTTAAACCAGCAACACTATATGCAATGTCCTCATTTAAAATATCTACAGGAGAAAAATAAATACCAAGTTTATTACTATCTACAGGAGCTAAATCAAATGCTGAAGCTTCACTTCTTACATTATGTGTTAATGAACTAATTAGTCTTGTAGGTTCAATTCTTATCTTGGTTGCATTTCTACGATTTGGACCAATATTTGGAATTTTCATTTCTTCAATATCTGTTAAACTTCTATATGCATTTCCAGTAAATAAATTTGTAGTTCCATTATGTTTATAAGTTTCAGGATATGCTCTGTTAACAATTGATGAAGTAGTTGCGTAAGTTACATTATTATCCAATGGATATCTCAATATCATATTATCATAATAAGAAGATGTTGTATTACCATTATAAGTTTTTGGGGCTCTAACATGATTTTCAAATGCACTTTGTGATAATGGTTCACTCCATAATCTGAATTCCATTAATGAACCACTAAATTTAGTAGATACAAATTTACTTCCACTACCACCAATATATAAATTACCATTCGATTGGAATTTATCATTCCAACTTGTTTGTGCCGCGACCGTTCCATCAACATTTAAACTTTCTGATGTTTGGTATAAAATTTTATTTCTTCCAGCATCATATTGTTTAGCACTTAACTCGTATTTAATTTTTTGTGAAGTAGTATCTGCAGTTAAATCAGTACCACTCTGTGATACTCTTGTTAACATTACACTCCACATATCATCATTATAAAATGGTTGTAAAGATGAACTCACCAAACCAACGGATGATGAACCACTAATTGCAAAATCTAAATATCCATATGCATCTGTTTCACCATTATCTCTCAATTGTATTGCCCAATCTCCATCCTTTTGAACAATAACTTGGTCTTTTGATATTGGACTTCTAAATCTAAACTCAATAGTTTCTGGTTTTATTCCACTTGTTGTATCATCAGCCCATGATGTTTTAACATATTCACTTGATTTAAAATCTAATGCATATGTAAACTTTCTTTTTATTTCATAACTTACTCTATCATTTAAATCTGGACCACCATATTCACGAACTCTCAACATAGAACTTGGAATACCATAACAATTTAATAATCCCTTAACTGCTCTAATGTTACCTTTGTTTCTCAAAAAGAAAGGTAAGTTATTTAAAATTCTTTTCCATATTTCTTCTGTTACTTCTTCTTGTGGTGATTCATATTTATCTGAACCATCAGGATTTTTACCCAATAAATATTCTGGTAAAATAACTAAATCATTTCCATTATCAACTTGAAAACCAAATCCTTTTGCCACTTCACGAACAATATCTTTTGAAATACCATCAGATAATTTATTTGAATGGTCATTGATATCTGTAAAGTGTTTTAGATAAGTCCAAATCTCATCAAATTGTTGTCCTGTCATATCAACGAAATCTAAAAATACATTATTATCTCTATCATTCCCAACATGCTGTGGTATATTATTTACTAACCTATTTTGATTCTGAATATCATATGTTTTTGCATAATCTCTCCAAGTATCAAACCAAGTTGTTGAATCTGAATGACTTGTATGATTATTTACATATGGTGTTGAACTATTATCCTTAGGCCATGTTGCATTATAATATTCACCAACTGAAGATGAAACATAAGAACCAGATTCATAATACAAATATTTTTCATATGGGTCAAAACTATTTAAAACATTATTCTTTTTAGTATCAATTTCTGTTCTCGTTCCCAAAGAACCTGTTACATTATTTAATGCTAAACTTTGTGATGTATATTTTTCTACTAACTCTAATTTACTTTTAAAGTTTTCAATTCGTTTTACAGCACTACCAAAATGTACAAAATTACCAAACCCATAATCACTTGTTCCAGGTTGTGGTTCATCATCATTTTGTAGTGCATTCGTTCTTTGAGAATAATCTATATTTAATTTAACATCTAATATACTTGATGATAGTATTTGATTTTCAATATCTTGTATGACCGTTGAATCAGTTCCTACTAAATCACCATGTTTTTTAAATGGTGTTCCTCTAAATGTAATTGGATTATTAACTGAATTTAAATCTGGTACTCTTAAAAATAAAAACTCTTCATCATCCGTTTCAAATGGAACTATGGTAACAACATCTTCATATGGCTCCATTTTTTCTTCTACAAAATAACATAAATCATTTTCTTCAATATCATCTTCAAGTGTTTCATATAATCTAAAATATCTTGAATCTTTATCCCCTGAATCCATAAGTGGTCCAAGTTCTGTAGGTGATTTTGCATCTGCTATATTTGTAACTAAATTATATCCACTCTTAGTAACAAGATAAGTATTTAATCTGTAGATATCACTTTTTGTAAAATTAACAACCCAACTATCAAATATTTTTCTTGAATTATCTTCACCACTATGTCCAGCTTGTGTAGCACCAGCTTCATAACTTAAACTAACTTTAATTCTATCTCTATCAAGAACTTCAATAATTCTAGCTTTATAATCAACTGGAACTTGTGTATAAGTTGTCATCACTTCTGGTGTAGCATTAGTATTAAAAGTTCCTGTATCATCTACAAGATTTTCTTCAAATAAACTTTGTTCTATAATTTCTCGTGTAACTGCAGTAAATGGTTCATCAACAATAGTTTCATCTTCTGAATCATACTGATTAGCCCTATAAGAATTCTCTATATCACCACCATCATCTGATTCATCCAATCCTCTTAACATATCAATTCTTCTATTTCTTGATTCAAGAAAACGCTCACTCCAATGTGAAGATGGTGTTGAACTCCACTTACCAAGAGTTGCACTAACTATATTATTAGCATATATTGTATGATGTTTATCTAATACTAAATTCCAAACATCCAATGGTTTAGATATAAACTCCTTACCAATCTCATTTGCCATATACCACTTACCACGATATTTTATTGGATGGTGGTCTGTAGTTATAAGTTTTTTAAACTGAACTAATTTATCACCAAATCCTCTATTATCTTTAACTACCTTTAATACTCTTGCGTAACCCTGTTCTGTTTTAACTTTCATACCAGGTTTCATCATCTTGATTGGTATGGTACGATTGTTACTTAATTTTACTTTTGTATCACCAACAAAACAAACACTACCATAAACATCCTCATCTCTAAATCTCTCGTAATCTGCTGTAGGTTGTTCTAAATTTTCAGTATCTACTCTCGGGTCTGTTGGTTCTCCTGTACTGAGTGTTTCAAAAACTTGTGCTCTTTGTGCAGCACCCATAGCCGCTGGTGGTGTTCTTGGTTGTAGTTGTTCAGCCTTTGTATATCGATACATACCTTTAATAATAATATCACCACCTACATGAGCATCTATAAATCCTCTATCATTATCTGCTAAAGTTGCAACTAATATTTGTGGGTCTGTTAAATCAAATCTTATTTTACCACCACCATTACTTCTTTTTGGATTATAAACAATTGGTCGATTTATTTTTTGAAAATTCTTTTTATATTGAATATTATTTATTGTTTGTGTTCCAACTTTAACTTCTTTTTTATTAGCGGAAATTTCTTTAATAGTATATTTTAATTCTCTTGGATATAACTCTGTTAAGTTTGTTTTATCTCCACTTGTGTTATTTACAAAATATTGAGTTTTACCACCTACAACTCTTGTTTGTGCTTTTCCAACATGAACAAAACCTCTTTCATCTGTTAGTAAAGTTTGTTCTTTACCAGCCACAGTCCTTAAAAATAAATACTTTACTTTATAACTACCCTCATCAAATCCAGCTTGTCTGACATGTGTTCCAACATCAACATCCATAACACCTTCAGTTTCAAAATTAAATTCGGTAATAGGTAAAACTTCATTACTTAATAAATTATCTTCTAAATCATAGATATATAAATGGACATAATCGTTACTATCCAACCCAAAAGAACTATATAGTTTTCTTGGATTTTCTAATTGTATCTTATCCTTTTGTGTTAAACCTTTTACTTGCATTTTACATTTCCGCTATTTTTGTATTTAATTCTTCTATTGCAATTTCTAACGCCTCATTTAGTTCATCAGTTGCGGCAACCTTGGCATTTAGTTCAGCTTCTTTTGCTACTAAATCTGTATCATCAGTAGTAGGTTCATCAATAGATGTTGGTAATATTTCTTCGAATTGCATTTTTTTACCATAATGTTTAACAACATTCAAAACAGTCGCTGATTTTTGATAGATTGGTAATCTTACATATTGATATGGTTCTTCAAGTGAAGTTCCTGGTTTATCTGGACTTTCATATGATATTAAAAATCCATTATCATCTCTAAGTGGATTTGTAGCATTAGCATCAGAACCACTTATCGCCATTCTTTGTAAATTTTCTTGAACTGATTTTAATTGTTTTTGTTTATCAGCATCAATTTGATTTTGATAAGAAGTACTTTTTTTACGAGCCTGTTTTATTGTATATGGCATTAATTCAACTCCCTACCGAAAAAATCATAATTAATTTTAATATATTTATTCCATTCATCTGGAACTTCCTCTTCATCATAAATTGCTTCTACTGGACATTCTGGGTCACAAGCTCCACAATCGATACATTCTTCAGGGTCTATATAGAGTTGTTTTCCCTCAGGATTAAATCCATCTTCCATTGCTTCTGCACCCATACCTTCTGTATCATCAGGCCCATGAATACAATCTACTGGACAAACATTCACACAAGCTGTATCACAAGTTCCTACACATGGCTCTGTAATTATAAAAGGCATTTTATCTCACCACTTTAAATGTGTAGTCCTCGTCATATATCATAGATGTTTCAGTTGCTCCACTACCACTCACAACCTTAATTTGAAATCTATAAAATCTTTCTGGTTGAAAACCATCTAACCATAGATTAAAAAAGTTACCTGTAGAATCACAACTAACAATTGAACCAGTACTAAATGGAATTATTGTTTCTTCAGTCTCCGCATCCTTAACTGAATAATAAGTTCCTTGTCCCATTGCAGTAGTTCCCTTTGGTAAAGTTTTTACTGTCAATGCTGCTGGTGTTGTTTCAAAGCCTCTTGTTGGATATAATTCCCTACCTGTAAATCTAAATTTTACTTTTGATTTTTCTTTATATTCTGGTTTAAGATTATTAAAATAAATTGATAATCTATCTAAATCTGTTGCACTTAATTCTGATAAACTACCTGTATCCCAAGAACTATCATCCCACTCTACTTCTAATTTAGGTGGATAGATTGTATGTGTTTCTCTTGAAAAGAATTTTAAATCCCCTAACTTAGTAGTATTATGTTCTGCTGAACCTGTAGACCAAGTTGGGTCATAGATTGAGAAAAGACTTTGTGAAGTTACTAAGTTTTCTCGTTTTATAATAAACCCATTTTGTCCATATGTTGAACCCGAATAAATTTGATTCTTAACAATATCGGTTACATCCATACGGATATCAGTAGTTTCATAAACTAAATCATGTGAGGCTGAACATTCGTATTGTCCACTAAAACTTGAAGTAAACCAAGTTCCACCTTGTGTATCACTACCACTTAACCATTGTGTTTCAGTAGTATCATCATCACGATATTTCCAACTTGCACCATCACTAATACTTGGGTCTCTATCAAGGTAGCCTGTTCCACCATTCCAACTTCCACTAACAATGTAGGCATTTAATGTTTGTTCTACAGCCAATTCTTCTGATACTGCATCGTATAAATTTAAATAATATTTTGCGGTACTTGGAATTATTCCACTTTGGATTGATTGTGAAATATAACTATAATTAAATTTAATTAATATTCTTGATACATCAATTACACTACCATTAGAGTTTACACTTTTTCTTACTTCTAAAATTTGGTCTAATCCTGTGTTTATGGATGAAGTTACACTCCCCTCATAAATTGTTGTATCTGTTATTGGGTACTCGAAATAATACATTAAATATCTCCTACTACTCTACCCTCGATATCTAAATTAGGAAATTTAAGTTCAAATATACTTGGGTCTAATGATGGATATATTATACCATCTTTGGTAGCTGCTTGTAAATCATATACATGTCCACTATATCCATTACTTGATTTATATAAGTTTTCAATTACAACTAATTGTTTTTGTGGATTATCGTCTTCAGGTGGAACAACACTTCCCACACCTTCTACTAATGAAATTTTATACGCAATATCACTCATAATTATTGGTTGGTTTATTTGCCATTTCTGTGTATCAAAATGTTTTTTCACAGCTTCAATTGCCTTTAACAACACTTCATTTTTATTATGTCCTCTTTGAGTAATTATTGAAAATCTTACACCCACATTAATGATATATGCATCTTTAATATTAATCGCATCTGTCATAACTCTATATTGTGATAAATAAACTCTAAGATTTTCTTTCACTGCGTTATTCAAAGTTACTAAATTTTGTTTTCTATCATAACCCAAAACATACATATTCAATGCTAATGGATTAGGTATTGTTGTTACATTTGCTTGTTTTGTAATTTTACCATTCTTCATAATAGTTTGAGTATTTTGTTCTAATTGTTCATCTTGAACAATATATGCTTTTGCAATATTACCATACTTTTGTGGTAATGAATAAGTTCTTGTGATATAATCTGCCTGTGTAACTGCCCTATTTTGTGAATTAAAATAGGCTAATGCATTTTGTCTAATTCTTTCATTTGATTCCCCATCACTTCCACCAGTAGCAGGGTCTGGATTTGTAATTAATATTGAACCTTTTACATCTTTTGTTTTACTCGTATCTAACCCAGTAGTATCATATGTAAGACTTAAGTTATCTAAATTTTTAAGTTCACCACTCAATACATTATCTTCATTACTACCACCATATGTATAAACTATAGTTAATGTAGTATTGGCTGGTGCTAATCCATATGTTCTTGTTTTTAAGAAATTAGTTGGGTCAAATGATTCATCAAGTTTTGAAATACCAGTTCCTAAAGATGAACCAACATTATCTGGGTTTGGTGTAATTTCTTCATCAGGATTTGTACTAATACCTGAACCAAATCTTAATTCTGTTTTTCCATCTGCTCGAACATGAGTTGTAAATCTTCTTGTAGTTTTAATTAACTTTAATAAGTAAGGTGCATCTTTTTTATGAACAGCCACATCAGGAGAATTTGTAGTATTATTTTCAACTGATTGGAAGACTGTATCTTGTGCTAAAAATGGAACTTCATACCAAGTGTTACTATTTGAATCAGTAACAGAAAGTATATGAACTACATTATTATTTGATAAATTAATTTTATCGAATTTTTTTCCAGCCCCAAATGTAAATGTTTCTGTAACTTTTGTTCCAGATTGTAAATTTGCTTTTTTAGTTAATTTAAAATGTGTTGGTATTGTTCCATCGGTTTTTGATATCTCATCTACTCTTGAATCTAATGAAGAAGATGTTTTAAAATTAATATCATCCATTAAACGAAATGTGCTACCATTTGTAGCCGTAAATGTACTATCGGCGTTAATACTTAATGTATAATCTTCATCAGCAAAATAAGTATCACCTACTAATTCAGCTGGAACTTCAATACTTACATCACAAATAGCTGTAGATGGACTTGATAGTTTTGGTTTATATCCCAATGATTGTGCAATCTTATAAATGTTTTTCTTTTCTTCAGCAGAATGCATTAGTGCTTCACGATATTGGTTATCAACATAAAATGACAACATATCACCAACATATGCAGCCATCTCAATAAACATCATTCCTGGTGATGATTCATTAAAATCGTTATATGAATTTGGAAAATAAGTTTTTGCAAACTCTATAAGATTTTGTCTAATAGATGAAAAATCTCTTCCAAGATAACTTACATCTTTTTTATCTATTTTTTTATTTGTTCCATAATCTGCATCTGCCATTACTTAACTCCTATGTTGCTTCTGCAACTGATATGTTTAACACCTCGATGGCATCGGGGTCATCCAAAGTTACACTAAATTCTATTTGAACATTAACATTATAATCATCTCTTGTAACATATACATTCTGAATCTCTATATAATTTAACCAAATACCTACTGCTTCTCGAATTGCTTCTTCTACACTATCAGATGTTACATTAGTATTTGGTTCGAATAATAAGCTTGGTAAGTCACTACCAAATTCTGGTTCACCAAGTCTTTCACCTTTCATTGTTAATAACAAATTTTTTAAATTTGAATAAGCCTGTTCTTTCAATGTAGAGGCTCTTGGAAAAAATCCACCAGTAGCTCCACCAAATTTTGTATAAGTTAGTGGAAAAGTACATCCAAAAAAAGAATCCGCATCAGAATTTAATGCTCTTACAGATGGAAAATCTTGTTCATCTGGTTTTATAGCACCAATATCAATTAAATCAGCTCTTCTTGTTTTTGTATCTGCCATTATTTTTTACTTTTCATTTTTGAGTGATTCATTAAATCACTATAATCTCTTGTTAATGCATTTACTAAACTTTCAGGTACTTGGTCTGTAGTAACTCCTGCTTCTTTCATTGTTTGAACTGCACCAACTTCTCTTTGAACTTCTTTATTATCTGCTCCGTATCCTAACATTTCAGTCATACGACTTGAGTCGAAAGTTCCACCGCCTAATGTAGGATATTCATCTTGTTCTCCCTTACCTTCAAGTCCACCGACTGTTTCATTAAGAACTTTATTTAAAACTGGATTAGATGAATACTGAACTGGTTCTTTTTTACGAGTTTGTTTTTTTCTAATCGGTTGTTTCAATTCCTCTTCTGTAAGTGATTTTAGATTTAAAGAATCAGATTTATTCTCATTAATAAATATCTCGTTCACTTGTTTTTTAACTTCTTTACGAACTACTAATTCAATTATTTTTATTAGTTGTTTTTTGTTCATGTTTAACTCCTATTTCAATTTGTAACTATGTTATCGGGAAATCAAACCTATCTTCTGGGTCTGTTCCAAATTCTTGTTCAACCACATCTGAGAAAGTATCATTATCTGTATCAGAATCTAATACTAAATATCCAGCAAATACTAAAGGTGGTGCACTTGTGGTTGCTCCTGTAATTGTTTTCATATGTGTTTTAAATGCTCTAATTAATTGTTCAATAAACTCTTCAATGTTTTCATTAGTTTCACCTTCTTTATCAATAAATGCCGATGTAACACCTGGAACAACTATTGTTGCACCACTTGCTGTGGTAGCACCCAACCAATATAATTTTAATCCAACATCAAGTGCCATAGAAAATTTAAACAATCCAAAAGTTAATTCAGATAAGTTTAACATTTTTTCTAATGCATCTTTATTACCATTAGTTAATGGTGCTGGGATTGCAGTTCCAAGTCCACTTAATCCTGTTTTAACACATTTATCATATGCATCAGCAATTGCCTTTGCGGATTTTTTACTTTTAAATTCATCTGCAAAAGCTTGTTTATATTGTGCACGAAAAATATCCCAACTCATTAATCTATTCCATAGCCTGTAATTTAATTAAATATTCTTGTTGAATCATCTCTGATGCAAATCGTAATGAATCCATTTTTGCTTTTGATTTCAACTCATCAATTATTTGGTCTTGTTTCATTTTCTGAACCTCAATCTCAACCCTTAATATTTGTTCTTGTTTCTGTAACCTTTCTTCTAAAGTAGATACTCTATCTTCCATAGTTTTATATGTTCCACCTATACCAGTTAATGCCGTTATCGTACTTAAAATAACTTTAATAGTATCATTCTTCATTACTTATCAATTCTATGTTTTGCACTTTTTATACCTGGTAATTTTACTTTTAATGAAGCCAATGTACCAGCTCCTGGAACAACGGTCACATTACCTGTAGGACATATCAAACCTGATTCTAATATACTTATAATATCATTTATAGCCTCTTCAAGTTTATTACCTAATACTTGTGGTTCTGAGGCATCATTACTTCCAACTTTAACTACTGGTGATTCAACCACCACTTCTTTAACAGCTCCTACAGAAATATTATTACTACTAAACAATGCAATATCACCAGCATTCTTACTATTAAATATAATCCTATCCGAACTTAATAAAATATTTTTACCTTCATAAGGTCCTGTAACTACTTTACTTTCAACTGCTGGTGTAAATTCTAATTTTTGGTTCGTAGTTAAATATACACTCGAACCATCTGTATCAATTCTTTCTTCTACTGGTTGTTTTTCATTTGGAAATTCATCTTTACTTTGTCCAACATTTAAAATAATATTTGGTGAATCTTCATTATCATTTTTAATATCACTACCAATTCTTATTGAGTTTCCAAACCTACCTTCAAAAATTACATCACCTTCATGTGGTAAAATCTTTCTTGCATCCTCATTCTTTTTAAAGTAATAACCCATCTCTGTTCCAGAATCATCTGAATTTGGTGTTTCATAATCATCCTTTGAAACCAATGTATCTTTATAATTTAATTTACTAAGACCAAATTGTGGATTGTGTGCTGGATTACCAAGAACATTTAATGTTGAAGTATAATAATATTTACTAAGATATTTAACACCAATTACAATTTCACCAACTACAGGTGTAACATTTATATTTGAATTCAATGGTTTATAATCTTTACATTGGTCAACATTTAACCCTTGTTCAGATAAAACAAATCTTCCCCTAATACCACCGAGAAACGAATGGTCAGGTTGTCCATCTTTTAATGGAAAAGAATTTTTTGTATCATCAAGGTGAACTTCTAAAACTTCTAATGGTTCTAATTCATAAAATTCACTATCACTTGCTAATTTCTTAGCTTCATTGTTAAGTGAGATTGTAGTTTGAATTCTATTTTTAGTAACCGGTCCAGTCTGATTTTCACCAATCTTTAATTTTACTGGCATATTAATTATCTATTTTTGCTGTTATTTTATCACTATGGTCTTGCATTTCTGTGACAGTTTGTTCTATGTTATTCATGAGTTGTTCTTTTTCTTTATCTGATAAGATAAAATCACCATCCTCATCTTTACTACCAGCGGTAGCCATTCTTTGAACAATAGTTGCCAACTTTACGAGTTGTTCATCATTTTTGACATTAATTTCTAAATATTCTTTTAACATAGGAATTATTTGTACAGCGGTATCGCCATCTTTAATAAACCCTACTACCTCTTTCATCAATACTTCTAATTGTTGCTTATTGGTTTTGGAATTATCATAAATGTCTTTAAACACATCAGAGAGTGTTTTTCCATCAAATACTTCGAAATCTATTGCCATAATTTTACCTAATTTGGTTCACTAATAAATATCAAATTCTTAAAAAATACCAATATATAAATATATACAAGTGTATATACTGGTTAATTTTCTGTAATATATACTATAATTATATAATGTCGGGTATACATCCGACGAAATTGATAACTAACGGGAGAAAAAACCAATGAAGGAAATCATAACACTCGTAAAAGGATACATTGATGACTTAGCTCATCTGATGATGTCTTTTGTAGCCATTGGTGCTGTTTCGGAAGTAATCTTCGGAAGTGGCATTTTCGGTGTTAATGTTATAGGTAACCTAACAGCTATAATCAACAACTTCGGCGAATCTGGTTTCGCTGGACTCGTCGCATTGTTAGTGTTAGTGGGTTTATTCCGTAAGTAGTACTATATCGGATAGATAATAAAGGGGGAGTCTTATCCGAGATTCCCCCTTTTTAATTTATATGAGATAAGGTTTTTTGTGCATCAAATCTACCAGCTTTAGGCCATCCATTTACAGCACCATCACTTTCACCTGGTGTTTTAATCCAAAGGTATGCATCACAAAATGGTGAATCTGTTTCTGTTGTTGGTGTTTCACCAAGTTTCCATTCAGGGTTAAATGTTTCCCATACCTCTTCACCATTTCTTGAAGTATCAATAATATAATTTAAATTAGTTTGTTCTGCTATTTTATCACCATAACGAATACATCTTTTTGTTGAAACAAAGTTACTTACATTAAGTGAAAATCCATCTAAAAAATTATCTGTAAATAAATTTAAATATAAAGTTGCATCTTTAACTTTTAACCAATCTGGATGTCCTATATCAAGATAAACTTTTGCTTTTGTTTTACAAAGTAATTTTAAAGATTGTCTTATTACTCTTGTTCGTTTTGTCCTATAATAAAAATTCATCTTTCTCATATGTGGTAGTGCATCTGGTTCAAAAATAATAATAGGTTTATAATCACCAATACCTTCAACAATTTGTTCTATGTATTCAAGATATTGAGTTTGTGTTAACCCACCTTTTGAATGACCATCTAAATCTCTATCTGGTATTGAATATAAAACTAATACTGGTTGGTGTGGATATGCCCGTTTACACAACCTATTAATACGAGATGATAATCTTTTTATAGGTTTTAATGGATGACTAACTAACCAAAAGGAATTTGGATAAGATGTAATCGCCTTTAATTCTGGATATTCATCGGTGTTGTTTTTCCGATAATCCCAATCTTGTTGATATAACTTCAATCGAACCAACTACCCGTCCAACGAGTTTCTACTGAACCTGTTGTTAGGTAATTTTTTTGTAAATGGTAATGATGTTTCTTCATAACATTAATTACTCTTGTAATATGTTGTGTATTAGAACCAGTCATTTCACGAATCAGAATATATAATGCCTTCTTATTAAAGTTATCAATATTATCTCTCATATCAATCAACTCAACAACTGCATTTGCTACATCCAAATCTTTCTTTCGTTTAAAAACTGAAGTGAGATTGTTCTTCCAATATTCTGCAAGTTGAGCAATATACTCTGTTTTCATATCAGTATTTTCTCTACTACGCATATCAGCAATAGGGTCTCTTTTGTAATCAACTACATCTTCAGCATCAGTTTGTTTCATCTTCTTGTAGTTATTATTATTGTGTAGAATTAAATAATTCTTTGCAACAATACTAAAGTAAGAGAATGCCTTACCCTTACCTTCAGTAAATTTATGAATGTTCATATACAAGAATGATACTACTTCGTGTTTAACATCTTCACTTGGAACATCAAAGTAATAAAACTTAAATGTATGAATAATGTTCTCTGCTAACTTTTCAAATGCAGTTCTGATATGGTCATTATAAATTCGGTCACGAATATGTGGACGAGTTTCTTTGTTATGTCTAATGATAGCCCTTTCAGTTACATCAGTAAAGTAATATCTTGTTGAACCCTTTTTTGCTTTTCTTGGCATTATATTTCCTCTTCGGTTATTTCATTTAATTCATTAATTGTATCTTTGATTCCCTCAAAGACTGTTCCGATTTCATCATCAGATGCAAACTTACCCTCTGAATCTAATTCATCAAGTGTGTTCTTTGTTTGTATTATTCTTGCGGAATAATTCTCAACCCAATCTTCTAATCTCTCAACTTTTTGTAATTGATTATAAGTTGTATATCCAAGTATTAAAGATATGATTGTAGTTACTCCCAATAGTATTTCTAATATCATTGTTTAGCTCCAAACAACTCATCAAATAAATCTTTAGCGTTATCACCAGTAAGTTTAGTTTCAACTTCTGTTTTAACAGCCTTTTTAATATTATCAACTGATTTATTTACTTTTTGAGTCTGTTTATTTTGTAATTGAGTCCATTGGGATTTTTCAGTTACTGTCGCCATGTGGTCTGCCCAATGAATTATATATGGTAATGCACTTTGAAATGCATGTTCAGGTTTAAATGTTTTAAAGTATTGTTGATTAGATTCATCATACATACCATCACTACATTTAATTCCTAAGTATTCTTGTTGTGTAATTTGAACTCCAAAATGTTGTAAAAGATACAAAGCCCTATCTGTAACACTCATGTATTGCATTTCTGGGTTTTGTGTAAACCATTCATTAAGTTTCTTTCTTCTCCAGTCATCATCTTGCACTAAATAATATTCGTGTTCCAAATCACCTACTTTACCTAAGTCGTGATGTAATGCACTGAATACTAATTCTTCTTCAGTAAAATCAATTGTCCCACCTATCTCGGTGAACACCTTCATTAATCTCTTAGCGGTATCTACAATATGTAATACATGCTCTACATAACCACCTACGAAACAATAATGATAATTTGGTTTGCCACTTGCTGGGGCAACAACTATTCTATCTTCAAAGAACTTATACATTTCGAGTAACTTTTCTTTTCGTTCCCCTTCGAAATGTTCTTCTACAACCGATAACAACTTTTGATAATTTTCAAGTAGTTGTTCTTGTGTTAGTTCTTTCATGTTTGTTTTTCTCCAATTTAATTTCTATTAATATAAAACTTTTTTTTGTAAAAGTCAAGTCTTTTTTGCAATTTTTTCCATATTTTCTCCACCAAGATTATAGAATAAAGTTTTACCTTCTAACTTATTATTCTGTAACCAATACCATGCTTTCTTATCCCAATTGCCATTACAAGGAAATGGTGTTTCTAACCAATCCATCCCATCAAAAAAATCATGTTCTGTTTCTGTAATATGAATATTATTATGATGATACATATCCCACTTTTTTAACATTCTAATAATTGAATTTTTTCCAGCCGTTGTAATTAAATAAGCTTTCTTTTTTGGAATAAAATTATCATAATCCATAAAACCTTTTAGTATTCCCGTTCCTGTTACACCACTACCAGCATTCAAAACGATATTATCAAAATCATATTCTTCTTGTATTTGTTTTACTCTATCTGAAAAGTAATTAATATATTCAGGATGATTAAACGCATAAGGCATCATTTGATAACCTTTTTCATCTGCAATTCTTTTAACATATGTTTCAACAATATCAAGTAAATTTGGTTTTACAGGAATAAGTTCTGCACCATAACTTTTTATTTTTTCTAATATTTCTGGTGGATAATTTTTACTATCAGGATATGCAACTTTAATATCCCATCCTAATTCTCTACCAATATAAGCAAGTGCCCATCCACTATAACTTACTCTTACTGATAACTGAATTATTGGAATTGATTTATCTAAATCACCACTTTCTAAAACTCTTCTTATACCTTCCATTTTAGCCCATGGCGGTAAATCTAAATCTCCGTTTAGTAAATCATCTCGTTTTACCCATACTTCATTTTCACCACAATGGTGTTTCTCTATAGGTGTATCAAAATTAAAGTAAAGCATCTAAATGTTTTTGTTCACACTCGATATCCATAATAACATGGAATCGATAATTCTCCGATTTATTTTCAACCCAATGTGGTTTTCTTTTATCCATATAATAATACTCACCAACTTTTAATCTGTGGTCTACTTCTTTTCCATCCAACCCAACTTGTGTAAATACACAATCATCATCAACTTGTATTGGAAAATGTACTCTTAATGAATTACCAACTTTAGGCCCGTTCTTAGTTTTATAATCCCAACTATCATAACCTATATCAGTATGTCGTTGTATCAAACCTGTTTTTGGTTCTACTCTTGTAATCACTAACCAAGTGCATTGTTCTACTGTCGTGATTGTTTCAACTATCTTTTTTAACTTAGGTAGTGTATCTAAAATTTTATAATCAATAGGACTATTTGGTTTAATAGGAACAATTTCAATTGTGTACCAAGTTTTTTCAGGACCACCATAATTACCATTGATACCATCATAAGACCAAGGATTCAATGCATCTTGATAGTTCTTAATCTCTTCAACTAACTCACTACATTCTTCTGTAGTTACTGGTGAATCAATATCAATCTTCTTAATTGTTATATCTTCATATTTAGAAACACCTGGTTGTTCTTTTTCTCCACAATAATATAATCCACGAACTTCAGAACCTACAGCTGTAATTTTACTTGATAACCACTTAGCTCCAAGTTTTTCCATAACTAACTTATCTTCTTCTAACTCCTGATTAATATCAGTAAACCATATATCTCTAAGTGTTGTAAAGAAATCATTTGTTTCTTCTCTTTCCCTTTGTATAGCATCAATCATATCAGGTAACCAAGTCTTTTTATATGCAAATCTTGTAATTTGTAAATCACCTGGTTGTATTCTACCAACTACATCATCTGCAATATCTTTAATACCACGATTAGATTTACTCTCTTTAATGAAAAATGCCCATACCAATTCACCATCTATTTTTTTGAATCTATAATTTTCTTTATAATTTTCATCAAAAATATTTTTCCAATTTACCTTTTTAAATGGGTCAAGGTTTTTTTCTTTTGTTGCAATTGGTTGACTTTCATGTTGTGGTGGTATATCATATTCTTGAAAGAATTTTGCCTCCACTTTATAACCTTCTTTTATTGTATCATCTATCTCACTCGTTTTTAGAACCATTTATTCTCTCTCCTCTCCAATACAGGATTCTCAACTTCCCCATCTATACAAGATTGTATTATTTCAGATAACTTTTTGTGGTCATTCTTATGTCCAAGAAAATCCCAACTCATATGTTTAGTATAAGTTACCTTACCTGTATTGATTAATTCATCTCTCAATTCTGTTCCTAATGTATCTATAAATATGCTTTTCAGTTTCTTTTCGGCAATTAATTTTAGTAAATCTTTATTGTTGTGTGTTTTAGCCCTACTGATAGTTACAAAATTCATATCATTTACATTTTTAAATAATTCATAATTAAACATATCTTCTGTTTCATCATTTAGTGGAACACACGAAACTACATTTTTATAATGATTATTTATATTAATAACTTTTACACTTGAATTAACTACAGAATATTCAAAACCCTTTACTGAATAATATGTTTCGATTAATTCTTGTAATCGTTTTGATATACTTCCGTTACCAAATATAATTGTATTACCATCAACTAATTTATCATTTATCCAATGTGCACATCCCTCAGTATTAGGATTGGTTGCAACTACACCAACATTATATCTTAAACACAATTCTTTATTAACACTATCAGTTCCATGTCCACGATGAACAATCCATTCTAAATTTGGATATCTATCTAATATAGTTTTACCAACTTTAGTAAATTTTGTTGATATAACTTTAATATCATTCACAGGATGATTAGACTTTTCCATCGCTCCTTGTATATAAGCGTTTGGTATAAACTCCTCTACACCTTTTAAATCAGATTTATCTCTTAACAATATATTCATTTAAATCTATTTCTAACCTATGTTCTTCAGGTAATAAGGACATTGCTTCAATACCCTCTTCCTTTTCATCTTTTAGTTTATAAACACAACACCAACTGTCATACATATACTTTTCTAATTCACTTCTACCAGCTCCATCGTGTATTATCATATCAATCATTTTTAATACTCTTTCTTTTCTTGTTAGAATATGTTCATTCCATAAACCATCTGGTTTGGTTTTTCCATTTCCTACGAAAGCTTGTTGATGTTTTGCCTTAGCTTTTTCTGATAAGTATGTTCCAAATTCTTTTTCAAATGTGTAATCACAATCATAAATCATTTCACACAAATCATTGATAGGAATCCTATTTCCGTTACAATGAGCTTCAAGTAAAACAAAAAAACTATCGTTAAACTTAGAAGAATCTTGCATTCATTTTATCCTGTTTAAAACTTTGATAATTAATCATTTCAGTATATTTTTGTGTAGTGCCTGTTTTATCAGATGGTATTATTCCAATAAAACGAACTCTTTTAAATTCTGGCATTTGATTTAATAATTCTACTCGTTGGTCAATACCTTCAATGTGATTGATTGTTGTTTTTTCAATATTATTAATATCTTCAGCTGAAGTAGCTTGTGTAAGAATGAATATTGGTATATGAACACCATCTCGTTTTTGTTCAGATAATATAGTAATTAATTCACCATAAATTCTATCTTTTCCATTAGAAAAATAATATAGAACATATGCTTTTTTATCTGATTCACTACTTGGTGCATATGGTTTTTTATTCTTTAAATTTAACTGGTCAGCTTTTCCAAAACCAGGAATAATAAACTCTTTATCAAAATGTCTTTCTACCCACTCTTGAGCTAATTCATAATTATGCATATTCCAAGGCGGTGTTGTAACACCTTTTGAGGCCCTCATTTCCTTAATAATTTCTCTGACATTTTCATATCTATGAAATGGTTTTACAAAAGGTTTACCATCTTGGTAAAGTTTTCTATTGACTCTTACTAATCCTTTCAATCTATCGTGAAGTTCATCTATCTTTTGTTCCATCAAACTTTTAGTAGAATTTTTATCACCCTTAAAATCTTTAACCATATTCCAATAACCCGAAGCATCATCTTCTTTGGTTTGTTTTTTAGACTTTAATTTATTATGGTTTTCAGCTAATCCTAATTGTGATAAAACAAAGTTTATTTTATCTTCACTTAATCCATCTTCCCATTCTATAATTACAACAGGAATTTCACTTATCTTTGTTTGTTTATCACTCTTTACAGCATTTCCTCTATGAAATCCAAATTCTAAAACATATGGTAATGGTATAGATTTACCACTAATAAATTTTACTTCTGTAACTACTACGGGTTCTTCTCCTGCTCTATAACCCTCATCATCCATACTTTGTGCTATCTCATAGACTGTAGGCCAATGAACACCACCAGCTCTAGCAACATTATCTGAATTATCCAAATCAATCTGGTCGATTGGAACAATAGCTAATTTGTAACTTTTTATAATATCTGGATTCTGTTCTTTAATTAAATACATCCAATTTGGTATTCTGTAATTTTTTAATTTCAATTTCATTTCCATGTTTCCCATTGTTTATTGTTTATTATATAATCTTCAAAATTATCTTTAAATTTTCCTAATCGTTTTGCAGTTTCTTTTGGATTACCCTTTGAAAACATTAAAACATTTTGATGTGACTTAGGAACTTTTCTACTTGTGTTCATAAATTTTTCTGCTCTCATACCAGCAGTTGCAGGTTCTTGTAATAAAATCATTTCATTATAATAAGACATTCCAGCATCTTCAAACGCCTGAATCGTATCTGAAACAAAACCAACATAAGAATCTTTTTCTCTTACCTCACCAACAACAAATACCGCAAAAGAATTATCTTCTAATTTATCACAAGATTTTTTAATAATTTCTCTATATTGTTTTAAAAAAGTTTTATAATCCATATTAGAAATATCTTCTGGGTTATCTGAATATTGTTCAAGATTATAATAAGGTGGACAAGAAAATAAAAAATTATATTTACCTTTTACCTTATCTATATTTAAAGAATTATCATTTATCCAAGTTGGTATGTGAGTATCACATATTTTTTTACCTTGAATTATATTATGTTCTATTTGATTTTTAGATAAATCAACACCAGTATAATTTCTTTTTAATTTACTTGCAACAATTCCTCTAACTGAACCACCTGCAAAACAATCTAAAATTTTATCATCTTCTTTTGTAAACCATCTATA
>MDTE01007914.1_pt1 | contig 27113 bp, 17 predicted proteins | sample 811231 | NCBI WGS metagenome assembly MDTE01 (sample SAMN05326651, study PRJNA326480) | marine metagenome | isolation source: seawater | place: Indian Ocean: Red Sea | collected 2010
CCAGCAAGCAAACCTACCGTCAACAAGAGGTTAGCGACATTGTCCAGCATTAAGCCAAAAAACGCGTTGATATCACCGGATGCTGCCCACTGGTAGCGCTGATTTGACATCGACTCATTCGTTGGGACAGGTGTTCACGAATCGGACGTGCCGTGAGTGTAGGATGCCTCCGGTTAACTGTCAAATCGGGGGAACGCGCGCAAATCCCTGTGAGAGAACACTTTGCAGTAATCGAATTAAGTCGAGATCCCCCCCCGGAGATCAGTAATTCGTCAGGTCCTGCTCTCGCTGCTACCATGTGAGTGGAGAGAATACAGGCACTGCTCGGCTGAACATTCCTTGAGATGGATCGTAGAACGATGTTGACGACTCGCGAGACATTGACGCGTTCAGAGGATGGAGTCTTTTCTATAGACCAGGCAGCTGATGAAGAATTACTTCTCCGTTACCGCGAGACTGGCCAACAAGAGTATTTTTCGCAGTTGGTCAGACGGTATGAACGGGAGTTGTACAATTATCTGTGCAAATATCTAGGCAACGCCGATATGGCTGAGGATGTTTTCCAGGCGACTTTTGTACAGTTACATTTGAAATGCGAGCAATTTCAGGAAGGGAGGCGGTTTCGCCCGTGGCTTTACGCTGTGGCGACGAATCAGGCGATTGATTACCAACGTCGTAATCGGCGCCATCGGATTCTCAGCCTGGATGGTGGGGGGCACAGCGAAGATAACGCAGCCAGAAAATTCGCGGATTTGCTGGCGAGCGATGTTCCCGGGCCGCTCCAGCAAGTGTCCGCTCGCGAACGTGAGGCCTGGGTAGCAACCGCGATGGCTGAACTTTCCGAAACCGCTCGTAGCGTCGTCGAATTGGTTTATTTTCAGGGGTTAAAGTACCGTGAGGCCGCCGAAGTCCTGGGGGTCCCCGTTGGCACGGTGAAAAGCCGTTTGCACTCAGCGATCGCTCGTTTGAGTACCAGCTTTGAAGAATCCGGATTGGAATAGTAACAAACCCGATGCGACACGACTTACTGGGATATCTGCTGGGAGCATTGGATGCGGACGAGCGGGTTGCCATTGAACAGCAGCTGAAAATAGATCCACGACTGCGAGAGCAGTTGCGGGAATACCAAGCGCGCCTGGGGTTGTTGGGGATGTCGGATCAAGACCACGATCCCCCTGGCGGTTTGGCCGAACGCACGGTGCATGCCGTGACGCCAGATAATGGCGATAGCCCTGCGACGGCTGCTTTTCGTCCAGATCTTGGAAGGGAGAGAGGCGGAGAGGCCTCCTCTGGTTGGACGTTTTTCGACGCGGTCGTTGTTTCTATGGTGATGCTATTGTGTGTCTTGCTTTTTTTCCCCGCAGTACTTAGTAGCCGTTCGCTGGCCCATCGCAACGTCTGTGAAAATAATTTGCGCCAATTGCACCAGGCTCTTAGCCTTTACAGTGCGATGGCCATTGATCGCAGATTTCCGTACATTGCCACGAATGGAAATCAGGCTTTCGCCGGCATGGTTGGTCCGACATTGATTGAATTGCAATTGATCGAAGATGCTTCGGTGTTTGTCTGTCCGTCTTCGCCATTGAGCCGCAATAGAGCATCGTGGCACGTTCCTACACCTGCTGAAATTGACCGGGCGAGAGGGTATGTGTTGCGGCAACTGCAAAGCCAGGCTTTTGGTTCTTATGGATATAGCTTGGGAGTTATTGATCGCGGAAAGTACCTTCCTCCGCGGAATGAAAATCGGCCTTATTTCGCGTTGATCGCTGACGCGCCGAGTTTGCATTTGCCGGGTCGGCGGTCGGTCAATCACGGGATGCGCGGACAGAATGTCTTGTTGGAGGATGGTCACATTCAGTTCTTACGGGATATGCCAGGCCCCGAGTACCCGGACCATCCATTTCTTAGCCGACGCGGGTTGGTTGAACCGGGGCGCGATAGTTATGACGCGGTTATCGGGAGCAGTTTTGAACGGCCGTTTGCAAGAGGCGTTCAATCGGCTGCTTTACAGTCCGTCCGCAGTGGCCAGCCTTAGTGGTGGTTGTGGGGCGATGTCGCACCGCGAAACGCGGTGATAGGCTACGTAATGAATGGCCAACTATTTTGGCACTCTTTAACGCTCGTGTTCTTGATGCGGCCGTGCTGTTGAACCAAACTAGACGAGAGATGGCGCAAGGTGTGGTGGTTAGCAGCCTCTGGCCAATGAACTATCACGAGGCGCCAGCGAAGGCTGCAGATGAGTGGTTCGGCTTACTGTCGAGTCGACCACGGTGTTCAAAAAATGTAGAGGCGCATGAACGCATGATGTTGCGAACGAAACCTGTTCTAGCGGTGGCTCTGTTTTCTATGTTGCTTTGGACGCCAGCTCTGCCTTCGGCGCCTCCGGAAGAGAAACACAAGCTGGCTGCTACCAGTCTGGTGGATGTGGATGCGGACTTCGCATTTCAAGGAGAGTACCTGGGGCGAATGCCCGGGCGCGGATTTCGTCGCAGTTCCCTTGGTCTCCAGGTTATTGCCATGGGGGATGGTGCATTCACAGCGGTCTTGTTGACAGGTGGTTTACCCGGAGCTGGTTGGGACCGTACGACGCGCCATGCTTTGGCAGGGAATCGGAAAGAAGGTGTGGTCACTCTGGCTAGCACCCAGTGGTCCGCAAGTGTCCATGATGGGCACGCGACGATTCATGATTCTGGCGGTGGCGTGGTCACAGTATTGAACAAGATCCACCGTGTCAGTACTACGCTTGGTGCGCGGCCTGCTGCAGGCGCGACCGTGTTGTTTGATGGGACCGGCGTTGAGCATTGGCAGGATGCCAAGGTGACCGAGGATGGCCTGCTGATGGCCGGAGTGATGACTCAAATGCCAGTACAAGATTTCTATCTCCACCTGGAATTTCGCACGCCGTACATGCCGTATGCTCGTGGCCAGGCGCGGGCCAATAGCGGAGTCTACATCCAGCGTCGTTATGAAGTGCAGATATTAGATTCCTTCGGGCTGAAGGGAGTGCATAATGAATGCGGTGGACTTTATCGGCAGCAGGAGCCCGATGTGAACATGTGTCTCCCGCCTTTGTCCTGGCAGACTTACGACATTCAATTCACCGCGGCGCAATGGAATGCCGCGGGCGAGAAAACGGCCAATGCGAGACTGACGGTACTTCATAACGGTGAACCGATTCACCGTAACCGGGAGCTGAGCAATAAGACAGGGGCTGGAAAGCCTGAGGGGCCAGAGCCATTGCCGATTTACCTGCAGGACCACGGTAATCCAGTGCAATTCAGGAACATCTGGTTATCGGTTGACCCTGTAATAGCTCTCCCGTCGCAGCGCTGTCGATTGCTGCGGTGGGGATTATTGCGGCGGCGCTAAGCGTTGAACCGTCGTTGACGGCACAGGTGCAGGAGAGGGCAAGTTTCGCGCTGAATACCGTGCCATCCGCTCTACTGAAACGGCAGCGATTACTTACGACTCACTGCCTTTGCGCCGCAGACAAACCAGACACATGTCGTCAAATTGCGCGCCGTTCCCGATGAATTGACGAACATCCGCGATAATGGTTTCGCCGAGTTCCTGCGCAGAGGAATCTTTCTCTTGTGCGAGCTTGCGAATGGCATCCATTCCATACTCTTCGTCGCTGGAGTTCATGGCTTCATTGATGCCATCGGTGTACATGGTTAGCGTGTCACCGGCCTGTAGCGTAACCTCAATCTGCTCGTATTCGACTCCCTCCATGACTCCCAAGGGAAGATCGGCCTCTTCTTCGATGGGTTCGTCAACACTGCCATCAGCGTGGCGATGCATTGGCGACATGTGACCGGCATTCACCATCGTAGCAGTGTGTGTGTTGGGATCGAGCAGGACGGCGATCAAAGTCACGAATCGATCCGTGGCAATCGCGCTCAGGCTGTCATTCAGCTGATTGATAGCAGCCGCCAGATTAGGTTGACTCGCCAGGGCGAAGCGAGTCTCTGCTGACAGCTTTGCCATCATTAAAGCGGCTGCAACTCCGTGTCCGACGACATCTGCCACGATGACCGCGATCCGTTCGTCTGGGAGTTGAATGTAGTCGTAATAGTCACCACCTACGTGGTTTGCTGGATGATAGTATTGGTAGAACTCATATTCACTAAGTTCGGGTGGGTTGCTTGGTAGGAAACCGGTTTGGACATCGTTTGCCAGTTGCAAATCGCGTTCGAGTGCCTGTTGCAACAGGGCTTTTTCGTGCATTTGTGCGTTGTCGATCGCGATCCCAGCCTGGGCTGCCACACTGGCCAGGACGTCAAGATCGTCCTGTTGGAATCGTTTGGACTGGTCAAGCGTATCAACTTGAATCACCCCCATCGATTTTCCGTCACTGTCGATTAACGGCGCGCACATCATCGAACGAATCCTGAAGTCAGCAATACTTTGACTCATATTAAATCGTTCGTCGGTGGCGGCATCTGCCGAAAGAATTGCCTCCTGGCTATCCATGACTTGATTAACGATCGTCCGACTCACACGTATTGTGTCCTCCGCATCGGCCCGACGCGCTTTCGTCCAGCGTGGGACAAGCACCCCTTGGGCATTCTTCAATCCCAGGAAGCCCCGGTCGGCTTGCATGAAGATCTTGAACAGACTCGAAAGTACGTTGGGTAAGACCTCTTCCAGTGAGAGAGCCTTGCCAAGGCTGCTCGTGATTTCGAGTAATGCTTTGAGCTTGGCTTCTGGACTGGAGACAAATTGAGCACGACCCTGAAACGACGCGATGTCGACCTTTGACATGATCGTGGCCGTTGCTTCGCTGCCCTCGTCGTCGACGAACAGAGCACTTACTTGCGAAGCGTCGACCGTTGGATCTTCGACCTCATCGACCGGCGCTTCGTCTGATGCGCTGAACCGAAAGGTGACATCGCAGATGCGAACCGAATCACCATCGTTGAGGTCGACAGGTCCCTTTTCGAAAATGTCATTATCGTTCAGAAACGTGTGATTACGGGATAATAGATCTTCCAACTGGAACTGGTCTTGTTCATAGAGGATCTGGGCGTGTTTGCGGCTGACTGCCCCGACTTCCAGTACAATCTGGCAGTCCGGATGGCGGCCAATCACATTCGTGGATTGAGCGACTTCGTATTTAGCACCAACTTGCGGTCCGTCAGTGACTTGTAAGAACGCCATATTGATTAATCTTCAAACCAAGCTAATGAAGCGGTAGCGTCAGGCAATTGACGACAAGCGCGATTTTAGTGACCCCCTTATCACAGCGTCAACCAAGGCACCCGTATCGCTGAGGTGGGGTTGTTGAAACGGGGCGGGATTGCTGAAACACTGGGGCTGATGAAACGAGGTGTGCTGGCGGGTATTTCCATTGATGCCCGCTCTGAGCCCATCGCAGGGCGAGTTATGCGTTCTGCAGGCCCCGCCACGCGGGGGTGTGGGTCGCACATGGCCTTGACCAGTGCCGACGCAGGGCTTACGGTGACGCTCCGAATGTGAATGTCGAGCCGGCCGATTGTGCCGTCGTTGGTTTCGTATGTCTTGGCCCCTAGTGTAATGGCAGCACGACTGACTCTGGATCAGTTAGTCTAGGTTCGAATCCTAGGGGGCCAGTTTTCATGTTGGCCGTCACACCGAATCAGGCGGTATCTTCAGCGGTTCAGGCGCATGCGGGATATAACTGATCCTGTGCAGAGTGCCCCGTCTTTTTGAAGTTCGCTTTGCCGCTGGTGGGATTTCGATCTTTCGCGTAATTTCCCGGAGATTTGATGCTGTCCTTACCAGATTCAAGCCGTTTGGGCCCAGGCGTTGCCCGGGGATGGAGTGGCCAGTTGTTCCGCCAGCGACCATAAGTCGTCGCCAAATTGTTCGACCGCGACGGGGATTTCATGCTGGATCGAGTCTAAGCCGTGCCTGGTCACCAGGATACTCATGGCGATTGACAAGAACGTGTCCATGTCAACCGACTTTCTCCAGTGATATCCATGAGACTCCACGTAGGACTCGTATTGTCCAATGCACTTGAGGTGTTGGATGTCAGCCTGATGAATATGATGTTGGAGCGTGCGGCCGTGTACGACTCGTGAAAACGGCCACAGTCGACGTGGCAAGTACATTTTGCGTTCATGTCGGCGAGAAAACCACTGGGAGAAATCTGTGTCGGCATGGAAGCTCCAGAAACAAGCAGTCACTGGTGTGCTCCATGCCAGATGCTCCATACCTACCTGACGGCATAGCTGATACAGCAGGTCACAGGCCTGCTTATGCTGCTTGGCAATTCTGTAAGCTGTTTCGACACGCGCGAGAAAGAAGTCAGCGCGGTGGCTAAAACCCAGGACTTTTGTAGCAACCGTAATTTCTTCAACGAGTTGACTCATGTCATTGGGTGTGACATTCAAGAACACTTGTCTGAGTCGCAAGGCTACGAGTACCGCGGCTAGTCTGGCTTCGATACTGGCGTGGGTAATCCGCGCAATACGGTCCGTGTTGAGGATCAAGTCAGTGAAGTTACCGGTGTAGCGGGCTGCTACTGCTGCGATTTTCATCGCAGCACCATCGGAAACCCCATCTGTCGCCTGGTACAAGGGATCGTCACTCTGCCGCAGCTTGGCGACTTGTCCCTTATAGGCCGGGTGGACACCTCCTGGGTGTAGTTCCTTTGAGTCGATCCAATAGCCGGAAGGGGATCGATGGCGCATGACCAGGTCAGCATGATCAAATCCACCACAGCTCGTGAGTGATCTGGCAATCAGTATGGTTTGGACGTAATCATCGGCGTCTTCGCGGTCCGCGTATTTCCAGGCGGTCCATGCGGTGGCTGCCAGAGCGCGATAGATGCGTGAGGTCAGACGGGTTTGGTTGGTGACCGCAATGGATGGCGGCAGCACAGGGGAAATTGGTGTGACACGCTGCATTAAAATAGCCAATTATGTTTGTCGTTAACTGAAGTAGTGCGAGACCAAGGCGACTTGCGACGCCACGGAAGCGAACGCGAGATGTGCGGTTGGGTGGTGCTTTCGTCTTCCAGCAAATTACCTGGCAAAGAACCGCAATTCGCTACACGCCTCATTCGGCGTGGCAGAGTTCCGCTGCTAGATTGCGAAGGACCTGGGAGGAGTCATCTTTCTTTGACATTTGATATCAAATGCACATCTGGACGATAGTTGTTCGTAGTACGGACTGGGATGTTCCCTGCAGATTACTTGCCTGTTCCCCCTCTCCAAGTTTTTACATGTTTAATCGGTGTACGATAGAGAGAAGGTCGGAATCCGTATAGCTGAAACCAACCACCCATCACCTTGTGATTGCAGAGTATCCGCCTGTTTGAACATCAGACGGATGGTGTGAAAGGCGGAGTTTTTCTAAGCTCTGAACGGGTAGTTGCATCTGCCAGTCGGTAGCCGCATGTCAGACCGCTAGCTACATCAGCGTTTTTGCTAGCAAGGGTGATTGTCTTTGACTTTCTGCCCGCACCGTCGCTTTCGCACCTGGTATTGCGTTCCCAACGGGGGCACGGTTCCGGCGGGTCACCGCAATCCCAGGAAGATAAAAATGTAATCTGCACGGCGGACAAAATGATACAGATAACGTGGTCTGGACAAATCACTAGGGAGCTGACTACTCCGATTAGAGCAGGATTTTACCGATGAAGATTGGCATTCTGGGTGGCACGGGACGCATGGGATGTGGCCTGGCAGACAGTTACGCGCGCCGAGGTCACGAGGTATTCCTGGGCTCTCGTTCACCTGACCAGGCGCGTGCCGTCGCGTTGGGAATCGAGGGAGAAGTTCGCGGTGGATCGCTGTTGGAGACAGCTCGCGACTCGGACCTTCTGGTAGTTGCTGTGCCGTTTGAAGTTGCGGAAGAATTGATCCGCAGCCTCGCCGATTTGTTGACGGACAAGATTGTTGTCGACATCACCAATCCTTTTGGCGCGATTACTCCAGGACGTATTGCCGCCGTCGAAGTTCATGCGAATGCAGTTCCCAGTGCCCATTGGGTCGCTGCCTACAAGACGACATTCTGGAAAACACTGGGCCAGCCTGCAGATTCCGCAGGTGTGACACGCGACGTGCTGGTTTGCAGTGATGACCGGCCAGCGGGACAGACAGTGATGGACCTGATTGCGTCGACCGGATTTCGCCCCATTGATTGCGGCTCTTTGGAGAACGCGCGTGCGGTGGACCTGATGGTTCCCCTCATGCTCGAGCTTGATGAGCGCTACCAGTGTGAGTGTGCGAGTGGGTGGAAATTTCTTGCGGCGCATTAACTTGCGGCGCATTAAATGGTGTGCAAGCTGACGGAGTGAGTGCCTGGGATAGCCTTGTGTAATGAGTGGCGACAGGTGGGATGTTCAGCGCACTGCAGGTGACGCTGCGCGGTAGCCGTATGAGAAAATTTCTCGTACGGTATGGTTTGATGAAAGGGTTGGAGCGACGCACGGCCGCCGTAGTGAAGCGGTCGCGGTTGCTGGGATCGGATGGCGCATGCAAACGCGTCACGTTGTGGAATTGTTTAATGTATCCAGGGTGCTTTCACCGTGGCTGGTTGACATGAGAAACCTGTTGCTACTGTACGGCTGGTTGATACTGGGCAGCACAGCCTCTGCGGACTGGCCTCAGTTTCGAGGCCCTGACGGCCAGGGTCATGCGGAGGCGGTCGATTTACCCACGAAGTGGGATGAGGTGCGGCATGTCCGCTGGAAAAGGCCCGTTCCGGGGCGCGGTTTATCGTCACCGGTTATTCGCGGTCAACAAATCTGGATGACCACGGCGCAGGAAGCAGGTCTTTCCCTGCGGGCGCTCTGTTTCGCTACGGACTCGGGAGATCTTGTCCATGACGTTGAGTTGTTTCGCGCAACAGAAGCGGGCCCCTTGCATGCGAAGAATTCGTACGCAACGCCAACTCCGGTCATCGGTGCTGCGCGAGTTTATCTTCATTTTGGAATGCGAGGTACTGCTGCTCTGTCGCATCAGGGAGAGCTGCTATGGAGGAACGATCGTCTGCGTTATCACCAGCCGTATTCCGCGGCAAGTTCCCCGGTGCTGTTCTCTGATCGTCTGTTCTTAACCTGTGATGGCGGTGACGAGCAGTTCGTGGTGGCAGTGAACAAGCGAAGTGGAAAAGTAATCTGGTCGACACCACGCGCGCACAACGAAGCGGCTCGGGTGCGAGCAAGGACGGAGGCACGTCGAGGGGACGCGACGATGGCGTATTCCACTCCGCTGGTGGTGCACGCTAATGGTGAGTATCAGCTCGTTAGTCCAGGTGCGGATGTCGTGGCGGCTTACGATGTGAAAACGGGAAAAGAGCTCTGGTGGTACGGCTACGACGGATTTTCATTGGTCGCTCGGCCGGTGTTTGGTCATGGACTCGTCTATGTCGTGGGAGTTGTCGAGCAAGGTAGGCATGAACTTTACGCCATCCGTCCGGAGTCACGTGGGCAGCTGAAGGAAGAGGACCTGGCCTGGCGTTTAACGCAGAATTGTCCGCATGTTCCTTCGCCATTGCTGATCGGAGGCTATCTCTATTTGATCCGAGATAATGGCGTGGCCAGTTGCGTCGATGCGAAGACTGGTGGGGTCGAATGGCAACAGCGTTTAGGCGGTAACTATTCGGCCTCACCCATCTATGCGGATGGCAAAATTTATTGTTTTAGTGAAGAGGGAAAAACGACCGTCTTGCTTCCCGGCCCTGAATTCAAGCGGCTGGCAGTCAATCAGCTTGAGGGGAGGATTTTGGCATCACCTGCGGTTGCGGAAAAGGCACTGTTTATTCGCACCGATACACATCTTTACCGTCTGCAGAAAGAAAAGTAATGCCGTGATGCTTGAGGTGCTGTATGTGTGCCAGGTGTCAGGGCCAGGCCGGCCCTGATTCGAGAGCCGCCGGAGGCGGTCGCTCGTAGGAATGCCGTCCGGCTGCGACCGCATGCTTTGCACCGTTTGCGCTTCCAGGAAATCAGGAAAGACGTCCCTGCGATACGCACGGACCGTTTCCAGAGGGCGTGATTCCAGTACGCATCCGCAACGCACTGACAGAATCAGGCGGGCGGATTCCTAGGTAACAGGAAGTTGTACGGTAAAAGTACTCCCTTTCGTTGGCTGGCTCGTGACAGTTACATTGCCTCCGAAGGCCTGGGCGAGGTGCTTGACAATGGCGAGGCCGAGGCCGGTGCCACCGAGTTCTCGAGAACGCGCTTTGTCGACTCGATAGAATCGTTCAAACACCCGTGTGAGATGTTCTTCGTCGATCCCGATTCCGGTGTCACGTACGTCCATGCAAATGGTCGACTCCTGCTGTCGCAGGACAACCGTTACTTCGCCACCTTCGGACGTGTATTTGATGGCGTTGCCTATCAGGTTGTTGATGATTTGAGCAAGACCTTCTTCATCCGCCTGAATTCGCAAGTCCTGTTGAATGTCGCTGCAGGATAGGTGGATGCGTTTCAGGTTTGCGGCGTCCTGATTTTCGGCGATACATGTGGTCACAATATCGGCGACATTGACGGTTGCGATGTCGTATGTCTGTCGTCCTGATTCGATTCGTGAGAGGCTGAGGAGATCCTGGATCAGGTTGTTGAGACGGTCCGCTTGTTCCTCGATTCGATGGAGAAATGTCCCTCGATGTTCTGGATCATTGACGGCACCTGCACTTAGTGTTTCAGCATATGCTCGAATGGAGCTGAGTGGCGTTTTCAGCTCGTGGGATACGTTGGCGACGAACTCCTGTCGCATCGATTCCAAGCGGCGCAGATCGGTGACGTCATGCAACACCAGGATGACACGCTGAGGTGATGTGTCAGGTAGCGGGGTGGATTGAACGTCCAGGACGCGACGGTTTTCACTTCCGCTGTGAACCTCGAGCTCCGCTCGCTGCAGAGATTCTGTTGCCCTGGTGTCTGTCACGAGCTGTTGCAGCATGTGGTGTCTAACAACTTCCAGCAATGACAATGACTCAACGTCAGCCATGGTGAACCCCAGGAGTTCGGCTGCGGCGGCATTTGCCAGGATAACACGGTCGCGTTCATCCACGGCAATGACCCCTTCGGCCATGCCGCCTAACACCGCTTCTAATCGTTGGTTGCTTTCACGTAATTGCTGCTCACGTGCGGAAAATTGTTCCGACATCAGGTTGAAGGAGTTGGCGAGTGTTCCTAATTCGTCCTGTCGCTTAACACGTAAGGCGGAGGTGTAATTTCCACTGGCGATTGCTTGCGCGGATTTTGTCAGTGCTGCGATCGGTTCCATCACATGCGCACTCAGAAAGAAGGTCAGTCCGGCGACGGCGAGGTTGACAAGGATTGCTGCGACCCAAAGAACTTGCGTGATCGACGAAATTTGCTGGTTGACCCTGGTCATGGGTAATGCCGTGCGCACCAGGCCAGCAGGCTCCTGGTTTTTGTCAACTCGGATTGCGAAGTAGAGCATCGGTTTTTCGAGCGTGGAGCTTCGCCGTTGTGCGGTGCCCTGCCCTTGTAGTCGTGCTGCCCGGAGTTCAGGTCGCTCCCTGTGGTTTTCCATTTGCAGGACGTCGCTCACGCTAACGCGATCTGAGTCGGCGATCACAATTCCGTCAAGGTTGACCAGTGTGATGCGTGTATCGAGTTTCTGACGCAAGCGAAGGAGCTGTGTTTGCAGTGTTTCTGCTCGTTCCAGTACGAGTTCGTCGAGAATATCACTTGCGACCAGGACCGCTGCGTCGTGAAGTCGTATCTTGATTTGATTGACGATTTGTTCTTGTTGCCATTGGGAAACAACGGTGACAAAGAGGATCGTGGTGCCGACGGACAGAAACCCGTAGGAACCGAAGAGTTTCCAGAACAAGCGAGATGACCACATGGCAGGAATGCCCCTCGGGACAGGCGGAAATCGTTGAGTGACGCACCGTTACAGGTAGAGCTAATCGTTGCCGCAATGTAGCTGCAAAAGGCTCTCGATTGGTAGCAGGTAGAGACCGAAACATCAGGATAGAAGTACGACAATGGTGGAAAAGAGAGGTTCGCGGTGCTCCGGGGTTGCCAGTGCCGCGTGTTCTTACCTCACGTGAACATCAATGAGGGCCGCAGCCACGCAGCGATTGCAGCCAACCCGCAATCTTGTTTCCTGGCAGTCGAACACGGCCACCGGTGGCGTCCGAAGGTGGGGTTTTCACTTCGCGTGCCGGTTTGACTGGGGCGTATTTTCCACTTGCTGGGGATGGTGGTTTCAGGTACTCTCCGCCGCCGCTATTCGCTCTGAAGTTGGCTCCGCGCTCGCGGTTTCTGCTCGGTCGTCTTTCCATCTGCCTCCTCGTGTGACTGGTTGGTCCGCTGATGCGAGTCAGTGAATCTAAATTAGCATCTGTTGTGGCCGCTAGCGTCATTAGCTGTGCCCTAACACTGTTGACGGGCATCTTGCGTGGCCAGGACGGGTCAGATAGTGCAGATATTCCCGCACCAGGTAACCACAGTGGCGTTGTGCCGCTGCAATCTGAGGGCAATTATTTGCGGTTTTCGCATCAGGCCGGACGTGGGCTTGGCTTTCGCGATGCATCAACCGCCGTTGGCGGCTTTCTGCCCTTCGCACAACGAGAGATGAGTTTAGGTTTTCTGGATGCACAGCTCTTGGTGACGAATCACGGACGCCTGGGGATGAATGCCGGGCTCGGTTACCGCTGGTTAAATGTTGATGAAAGTCGTTTGTGGGACGCGAGTCTTTGGTTCGACCTGGAAAATACGGAACGCCGAACGCTCGACCAGTTGGGGGCCAGTGTCTCCACGATTGGTGCGTTTGAAAGTCGGATCAATTTCTATGCCCCGCTGGATCGTGACGCCCAGACGGACGCGGTTTTGACGGACACTTCATTCCAAGGAAACGAGGTGCTCATCGAACGCACAATTTGGCGGACAACGCCCATGCTGGGGGTAGAGGGGGAAATCGGTGGGGCGGTGCCAGGGTTAGATAATGCGCTCTTCGGCTATCTGGGAGCTTATTCGTTCGACGCTGATGAGGGTGTTTCAGCGAACGGCTTTATGGCACGCGTGGAAATAGAACCGGTCCCTTCACTACTGGCATTTGCGCGCCTGCGCAGTGATTCCGTGTTCGGTACGACTGTGATGCTTGGTGGGTCGATATTTTTTCCCACACCCGCGGGTTCTCGTCGTCGCCCCGAGTTGCGCACTCGGTTGTTCCACCCGGTGCGCCGGAACCACCGCATCTCTCGTTACTCCAGTATGGAACAGGAACATTGGACAGCGATCAATGCCGAGACGGGACAGCCGTATCGAGTCGCTCATGTCGATAGTGAGTCGCAAGATACTCCGTTCGGCACTTTTGAGCAGCCGTTCTCTTCATTGGAAAATGCGGTTGATAGCGACGCCAACCTGATCTTTGTTCGGGCTGGGAGTTTGTTTGAAAACCAGTCGGTGAATCTTCAGGATGGACAGGCTTTGTTGGGCGAGGGTGAATACCACTGGATTGATGAATTTACAGCGGGCCCGGTACTACTGCCCCAAGGCGCTGTGAATGGTGAATTGCCCGTGCTGAGTGGGTCCACGATCGTATTGGCGAACGGGAATGAAGTGGCCGGCTGGAAAATTCTTGACAGTACAGCGGATGCAATTTACGGAAATAACATTCAGGATTTCCAGATACACCATAATTTGATCGATGGTAGCGCAGGGAGCGCGATTCGTTTAGAGGGAGTGCACGGGACAGGTGCGATTGTTGAGAACGTCATTTCTCACAATGGAGCGACGGTGCAGGACGCGTCTACCGTAATGGTTGAAACGACGAATGAAGATCACCTCGATTTGCAATTCCAGGCAAACCTTGTCGAATTCAATAACCAGTGGGAACTTGCTGATTTGCCTGAGGGTTCACATGTATTGGGACACGCGGTCCAGCTGTCGGCTCGTGATGAGTCAAGTCTGGCGGTTGAAATTCATGAGAATGTGCTCGCAGAGAACTCAGTTCCCCATGCGGGTGTAGCTGTGGAGAATCAAACGGGTGGCGATGTTGCTATTGCCTCCGGTAATGCAATTCAAATCGACGCCGATGACACTGCGACGATAACGGGATTGGTAACGCAGAATACGGTTCTCGATAACGGCCGGTTTTCGGGAGTAGCCAATAACGCGGGGCAATTGATGCTTTACGGAGGTAACGGTCTGGTTGTCGATGGTCAGGGACAGTCTCAGATTGATCTGGTCGTGGGGGACAATGCATTTTCTGGAAATGGCTTCTTGCAAGATGTGTCCGACAGCGGTCAAGGGTTGCAGTGGCAGGCAGGATCTGCTGTCGTATTGCGTTCGGCAATTGACAGTACCGCTGTTTTCGACATTACCTTGCGTGACAACACAATGCGCAATAATGGCTTCATAAAAAATCTGGATGGTGTTGACGGTTCCGCTGGCTACGGTTTGCTTGTGGAAGCGGGTAGCGCTGGGTTGGATGTGTTGCGGATGTTCAATAACGAATTTGATTTGAATGGCGATACTGTTGAAGGGATTCAACGCGTTGTGGGAGTTGACGTGCTGATGAAGACGATGGCTGCCACGTCTGAGCTGCGGTTGGAGATTGCGGGGAATACGGCTCGTGTCTATCGGCTCGACAACACGAGCGGCGGCGTTTTTGAGGCATTCGACGGCGAGACTCTGGAAGCCATTGACCTGTTGGAAGTCGCCAGCCGTAATTCAGGAGTGTTTGATAATTATCTTGACGGAGCGATGGCTGACTTTTTGCTGACCGATGTGAATGACACATCGCCGCAATTTGGATTAGAAGTTTCACCACGCGATTATTTAGGCGGAGTCTCCGCCTGGTATTTTGGACACTCGACATGTGGCTATTGCCGTTCGCAATTCGTGGTACTTACCGCACTGCAAGGAGAGCTGGATGAAGAGTACCCGGAACTTTCGATCGACATTATTGGTGTCAATGAGGCCGGTTATGAAGAAGATAACTCGCAAATGACCGCAGCAGGCGATCTGCCGTGGCTGCAGGACGTGGACCAGGACAACAACGGGCTGTCGGATGTTTGGCGAGAACGCTGGAACATCACCTGGCGCGATGTACTGATTCTGGATAGTCGCAATGCGCCGGTCGGGGTTTTTAGCCTCTCCTCGCACAATCTCAACTCGAGTGCTGCATATTCGACGCTGTTGGATATGTTGCTGGATGCCGCGGAGCTCAATGCGGTTCCCTGAACAGTTCCAGCGTCGAACAGCGGTGTTTCTATTTGCCGAAGCTGTCCAGCCCGGAATCTGGCCGCGAGGTATGATCGTGTGTAGCCAGGTCACGGAGGGACAGCTCTGGATCGCTGGATTGGGTTTGCGGACCGATTTGTTGTAGAATCAAATCCAACGAAAGAAAGCGTCCGTGCCAGATGTCGTATTACGCAGATGGAGCGTGGCAACATTGCGGAACTCGACAAACTGGGGACGTACAGGATGTTGGCGTTCCCCCCCGCTGGGTGGCCATGTTGTCCGCAGGTACTTGGGTGCCATGGGCTAGACCGCATAGCGACGTTGAATCTGGAATCTTGACTGGCTGAGTTGAGAGTCTGTTCTGTAAGGACTGTGAAATATGCTGTCGATTAATGACCGTAAAGTCAAATTGTGTGACGGGGCATCGCGGCGCGAATTCATGCGCGTGGGCGGTCTTTCGTTGTTTGGCAGTATGTCCTTGCCGCAGTTGCTGCGTGCCGCTGAGGTGGACAGGCGGGGGGGGCCGGCTAAGTCGATCATCATGTTCAATTTATTGGGCGGTCCATCGCATATGGACATGTTCGATATGAAGCCTGATGCGCCCGCCGAGTTGCGAGGCGAATTCAAGCCCATCAGCACCTCGCTACCAGGTTTGCAGATTTGCGAGCACATGCCGGCACTTTCCAAATGGATGCATCGTTCGACTTTAATTCGGACGTACAGCCACGAATTTAATTCACACGATCCGTTGTCGTTCATGACAGGGTTTACGGATGCCCAGATCACAGCGCAGGCCTTGCCGACAGACCCTCCTGACATTGGGGCAATCTGCCAGTACCTGGGTTTAGGGCCAAATGATCTGCCAGGCGCGGTCTGCATGCCCTGTTTTCCCGGGTCCGGTCAAAAGGGATGGCGCCGTCGCGGGCCGTATGGAGGTGCGTTGGGCAGGCAGTATGACCCGCTCTTTACGCGTTGCAAACCGACATTTGATCGTGAGCCGAAGACAGAGCATTACGATCCGGTTCTGCCAGTTGGTGAGCCGTTTCCTCCCGCGCCTGACGCTTTGCCAGGTATGACGATTGATCGGCTTGGAAATCGCCGGTCCCTGCTCAGCCAGCTCGACCTGAAATTCGATCAGGTGCGGTCTTCCGCAGTGGTTGAGGCGATGGATAAGACCAAGCAGATGGCGTACTCGTTGCTCACTTCCGGGCGGACACGCGATGCGTTTGATTTGTCCCAGGAGACCACTGCGTCACGTGAAAGGTATGGCCGCAGTTTGACAGGTTCGAGTTTGTTGATAGCTCGGAGGCTGGTTGAATCTGGTGTTCCGTTTGTCAGTGTGCACCAGGAAATTTTTGATCATTACGGGCATGCCTACGACATGCACTCGAATAATTTCAGCATGCTGAAAGACATGAATTTGCCGTTGTTGGATCAGGTTGTCCCCGCACTGCTTGAGGATCTTGATGCACGCGGGCTCTTTGACTCCACCCTGGTCGTGGTCATGGGTGAAATGGGTCGGACTCCCAAGATCAATGGAAGTGCCGGGCGGGATCACTGGCCGCAATGTGGGTTCAGCCTGCTGTTTGGTGGCGGCACCAGACAGGGACTTGTCTATGGGAAGACCGACAAGATTGGGCAATGGCCGACATTAAATCCCGTTTCACCGGCAGACCTGGTCGCTACTTTTTATCAGTTGATGGGCATCGACCCTCATCTGGCAGTACCCGATCGAAGCGGTCGTCCCATCCCGATTGCCCATGGTGGTGAGCCGATTTCTGACTTGATTGCGTAAAGCTGTTGCGCCAACCGGAACCGCGATTGAGTTCTTGTTCCCAGTGGGCAGTCCGTCGAGTGCCCTACTTGTGCGGCTCGCGGCCTCAGCGGCGTTCGGCAAGCTAAGATTCGGGGTGCGAGTATTTGAGTGTTGTCGGACCTGGGGTGGAAAGCGCTGCGTTGGACACAGCGTTCGACTGCTCGTCGAGAATTACCTGGTTCACCCATGTCTCCTCATACACCTGAAAGCCGGTTTTGATGTAATTGGGGAGTGCTGCGGGATGATCCAGGTCGCAGGTGTGTAGCCACAGACGTTGAGGACTGTGTGTCCAGGCTTCAAGAGCTGTCCAGCGCAAGAAGAATTTTCCCAGTCCACGTCCCAGAAACTGTGGAAACAGTCCGAAATAGGCTAATTCAATTTCATTTGGTGTCCGGCGATCCAATTCGCAATACCCGGCCGTTACACCTCGCACATGCAGCGTGAATAAATCGACACGCCTGTCGGTCAGGACATTCTCAAGTTCTGTTTCCGGCATGACCAGGCGGTCATACCAATGGAGCTTTGAACCGACGGAACGATAGAGAGCGTGATAGAAAGAGACACTTGGCGATAGCACCTCGTGGATCTCTACATTTTCTAGTGGGTTCTCCAGGTGCCCCTCTGGCCTGTGGAGCATCTGCAGATAGGTCGTTTTGGTTTGGATTTCAGTTTTGGCCATCGGAGTCCGGCGGGTAGCGATAAAGCTTGCGGGTATTTCCAGAGTATTGGGCGTTCCAGAAATAACATCAAAAGCCGGCTGGCGATAGCACGTACCACTCTGCCTGCTTTTTCCGGTTTACCGTGGTTTTTCAGGACCGCAAGCAGTTGTGTATTCGTACGCGGTCAAGCCAAACTTGCACACGCCAACGCGTTGCGAGTATGATTGAGGCACTCGCGGTGTCCGTGAGTCACCTCGAACAGTAACTGGTTCTCGAGTCAATAATGTCCTTGTTTTTTCGCACTTATGGGAGTGAATAATGAGAAGATTGGCATTCAGTGTTTTGATGTTAGCAATTTGTGTCTCAGGTGCAGTCGTAGCCGCCGCGACCGAGAAACAAGCCAAAGAGCCAAAGAAGACGGTTGTCGTCAATGGTGCGGCACCTGAATTCAAGATCAAGGATTCAGATGGAAAACTGATCGATCTCAAGAAGCTGACCGAGAAAGGTCCGGTTTTGGTACGGTTGACGTGTGGCTGTTCGGGTTGTGACAAGGAGCTGGCATATTTTCAGGCTATGCACAAAGAGTACAAAGGCAAAGGCCTCACCAGCCTGGCGATCTTCCGCGAACCCGACACCAAAGTCGAGAAGTACGTCAAGCAGAAAAAGCTGAACATGCTGTATGCCGTCGATTCCAAGGGCGACAGCTGGAAGACGTTCCAGACCAAGACGATGCCCACCAATTTCCTGATCGAAAAGGGTGGAAAAATCAAGTCGATCGCCGCCGGATGTGATCCGACTGGTCTGGTCGCCAAGGTTCTGTCCAAGAAAGTAGCTGCGTTACTTTCGACGACTGCAGTCGACGTGAAAGCTGTTGTTGACAACAAGCAGAAGAAGTAGCGGTTGTCGCGTTTTACGCGTATTCAAGAGACAGGCAACTGCCTTGTAGTTGCCTGTCTTTTTTTGTGCGCGTGTTGCTCGGGAGACACTTCTGATTCAAGCAGTCTTTTCGTTTCGTCAGAACGCAGCGATGCAAAGGGCGCGACCACTGGAATGTCGGAGAAGAGTGATCAACAACAGAAGCGTGTACTGAAGCTTATTCAAATAGCGTTTTGTGGATAGCGTAAATGAGCACTACCGCTACAGGTAAGAGCCATTCAAACACCCCTCTTACCCGTTGATTTTTTTTGGCTCTTCTGTGGGAGTTGTTGATGGAATAGGTATAGGAGTCTCTTGTGGTGCAGATTTCTGCCAACTCAAGCTAAATCAGAAATCAGCTGAAACACACGGGCGAGGGCAATGGGCCACTGTCTCAAGCTGACAGTCGCGATATCAGTCTGCCGATTTCGGAGCATTGAATTTTTTGGTCGGTTGGGGGACTTCGAGTTTGGGTGACCAGGGACGCCGGTAGTCTCGTGACCAATGGCAGCCACCGATGAATTCCCACGGTCGACCCTGGTCATCGAGTTTCTTTCCCTGGAAGGCGGTAAACAAGGTCCCGTCGGCCAGTTCGACTGTGGTGGGTTCCGCCAGTGCATCCGACAACGGTATGTTGTCACGTAGTACGATTTCTTCCGTCCAGGTTTTGCCGTAGTCGGAAGTAAAACGGGCGCGTACACCAAAGGGTGGGGCAAACCGGCGTTGATAGGAACAGACAATGGTCCCGTCCCGTAATCGTGTGGGGAGCGGATGCTTGGCCTGGATAGGGGTCTGTGTCGCTTTCGTCCAGGTACGTCCTCCGTCAGCGGAAGAAATCGAATAGGCGTGACTCCCCAGTCCAGTGCGCAGTAACACGAATATTTGCCCGTCCGAGTTGATGATCGGAAAGGTTTCACTGAATCCGTGTGCCAGTGGCGACAGTCGACCGTCGGCTGCGCGGATAGCTTGCCATGTCTCACCGTTGTCTTCTGAACGAATGCAATAGACACTCCATCGTCCCTGTCCGTAGCGGTGCAGGCGATTCTTGGTTGTAGCACTGGGATCTTGTTTGAGGGGGACACGCTCCGCTGGTGTCGCGCCGTAGCCGAAATAGATCAGTGCGCCATCGTGGAGCTGACGCAATGGCCCACGGCCGACAAAATGTGCAAAGAAAGGCAGCTGTTTGTGGATGCCGCGTTCTTGCCAGGTTTTGCCGCCGTCTGCTGATCGCCTGGCGACCAGGTCATAGATGATTGCACAATAATCTTCCTGCGGACCCAGGTCCCACACCTGATACCCTTTCTGCTCAAGCTGTCGGATCTCGGTCCGTGGGAACCGAAAGTAGCCACTGCTGCTGACCTCAAGTAGTGTGTGGTCAGCCAGTGTGACGCGATTGGCGACTGGCGTCGGCGCGGCTCGGTTGGTGATTTCCCAAGTTCGCCCGCGGTTCTTGGAGAGCAGTGTGACGTGTTTGGCCAGCGGGCTCCAGGCATCTGTTGTATTCGCATCGCCGGGAAACAGGATGGTTAAGGGCATCCACAGCTGGTCGTCCTGGTCTACTTTCAAGTGTCCTTTACTGAACGTTGAATAATGGCCCTGATATGTGGCGCTGTGGAGAATGTCGTAGTCGAGTTTCCAACTTTTGGATGTCGTACTTGGGATGGGTTCTGCCGCCTGCAAACCATGGTTCAGGCGGATCAAAGACCGGCCGAAGCTGAGGTCGCTCTCGGTTGCGATGCCACTCAGTAGCAGTCCAGTGATCGCGTGCCATACCAGGTTCGTTTTCATCAGGTTCACTCCGGGCGGATTACAGGGCGGAGGCTCTTGGTACGGAATAGATAACATTTCAGCTGGCTGGATGAGACGGAAGCCGGCACGACTGACCATGTGACGCAGTAAATCGGCGACTACCTGACAAACATCAATTCGTTGGAGCTGAGCAAGACCTGGGCGTATTGCTGCCAGGGTGTCAGTTTTGGTTTGGTGATCGACGGGTTGTTGTTTTGTGGGATGTGATCGGTATTGAGTGGGCGGTTGCTCTGGAACAAATGGTCGATATTAATATGGCCCCAGCCGCCGGTCCGGCGGTCAACGATGCGGATCACAGCTGACTTGTTTCTAAGGTCGCTGATATCCCATGTTTTCCATGCCAGCTGTTCGCTGCCTCCAGAGCGGTCGTTGGGACCTGTCGCTGTCCGTACCGTTTTTTTGTCTATCAACAATTCGATGCAGGTGTTCCCAGGATATTTTCCACCTCCTACGAGAAAGTGGATGTACTTTCGTTGCAGTTGCAACGGCGGCGACGTCAGCGTGCCGGTTGTCTTGTCGCCTTGATAGAAGGTGTTGACCAGTCCACGGCCAAGGAATCCACTGACGCCCATCTGGTTGGGAAGCGCACCCTTGGCCGGACCGGGTCCAAATGCCTCGCCGGTTACTTTCCAGTCACCGTAGGTGTCTCCTTCAAAGTCGGCGATCAACAGGTCGTCGTTCTCAGAGGGCGGATTCACGGACGCGTCGCGTGTTTTCTCGCCGTGGCCAGGTTCCAGGAAGGCGATCGCTATCTCCCGTTCTTGCGTGGAGGGCGGCCGGCCGAACAGGAGCCGGTACGCGTTGTGAACGCGAGTTGGATTGTCGTTGGCAGAAGACTCGATGCGCGCTGAGAGTTCGCGTGCGCGGTCCAGCATGATTGGGCTGTTCAGCAGGAACAGGAATTGTTGCGGGGCAATGCTGGTAACACGCTTGGCGACTGTGGCCCGCATCAGGGGGAAATCGAATAGCCGCAGGAAACGGTCTGTCGCAAACTTGTCACCATTGCGGCTGGCCTTGAAGTAGACGGTGCGTCGGCGGGCGTGAACGTCGTCGGTCGGGGGCCCGGCAAGCTTGCGATCCAGTACCCCGGTCACGGAGAGTAACGTGTCTCGCCAGCTTTCGGCGCCCAGGCGTCGTGGGTTCATGCGCCAGATCAGACGGTTGTCACCATCTACTTCAAACGCGGACTGCTCCATCTGGCTACGCATCTGGTAGGTAGCCGAGGCAATAATCGTGCGGTGTAAATTCTTGAGTGACCAGCCAGATTGAATGAATTCAGATGCCAGCCAGTCGAGGAGTTGCGGATGGGTTGGTGTTTCTCCCAGGATGCCAAAATTACTGGGGGTGCGTACGATTGCCCGGCCGAAGTGGTGTTGCCATACCCGATTGACGATCACCCGAGCGGTCAATGGGTTGTTCGCATCCGTAACCGCTTCCGCGAGTTCGCTGCGGCCGCTTCCGCGAGTGAAGTTGGGACGCTCGGCACCGCTGAGAATCCTCAAGAAACGCCGTGGGGCGAGGGCACCCGGTTTGAGTAAATTGCCGTGGAGCGCTACCTTCATGTTGGCGCTACCACTTTCATTGAGTGCGTGAAGACCGGTTTTGGGGTCCGTGGTACCGGTGTTGTTGAAAACGCCGGCAAGTGAGTAGTAATCCTGAGTGGGGATCGGGTCAAATTTATGGTCATGACATCGTGCGCAGGATACGGTGAGCGCTAACAGGCCACGCGAAAAAGTGTCCATTCGGTCGTCGAGCGTTTCGGATTTAGATTGCGCCACGCTCTGCGGGTCTCCGCCATCGGACCGGTATGTCGGGCCCAAGGCGAAGAAGCCGGTTGCCACCGGTGTTTCAGCTAAATCGCCAGCAATCTGAAGACGCAAAAATTGATCGTATGGTAAATCCTGATTCAAGGCGTTGATCACCCAGTCTCGATAACGCCACGCATGTGGTAAATCGTCAGCATAGCGCGCTACATCGAGCCAGTGTCGTGCCCAGCGTTCCCCGTAGTGTGGTGAGCTGAGTAGTTGGTCGCCGAGGTCCTGAATTGCTTGTTGCAGGTTGTTTCTTGCGGCCTTTAGAAAGGCGTCGACTTCTTCTGGCGCTGGTGGCAGGCCGGTTAGATCGAAATAAATACGCCGGCAGAGTATGCGGGGCGTGGCAGGTGGTGACGGGGACAGGTCGGCGCCTTCCAAGCGTGCCAAAACAAAGCGGTCAATGGCATTGTGTCCCCAGTGCTGGCGTGAGACATGGGGCAGTGTTGGTCTCTGGATTGCATGGAACGACCAATGCTTCTCACGGAGTCGAGAAAAGTCATAGGCTTTTGATTCACGCGTTTGGCCAGCTGGTAGCGACGTTTCCATTGGCCAGGGCGCGCCTAATACAATCCACTTTTCCAGCAGGGCGATTTGCGCCTCAGTTAACTGTCCGATCGGCGGCATTTCAACGGATTGATAGCGTACCGCCTTGATAAGAAGACTCTGCTCGGGTTTGCCTGCCACGATTGCGGGCCCACTATCTCCACCGATGAACAAATGCTCTCGACGGTCCAATTTCAAGCCCCCCTTCGGTTCTTTGGTACGTTGGCTGTGGCACTTGTAGCAATGTTGCGACAAGAGTGGACGAATTCTTTCCTCGAAGAACTCGATTTGCTCGGTAGAAAACGAGGTGTTGTCTGCCCTGACGACGGTTGCGTCTGGTGTGGACGACAAGAGCCAGAGTAAGGTCAACAGAGCGGTCCAGACTGGTCTACGGCCATGGTTATGGACAGGTATTGCGGCAGGGGCGGGCATTCTGAAAACTCCCTATTGTGATCACTGTTGGCGTGGTTTTCTTTGACACGAAAACACCCAAAGCCAGCCAACATCATACTGCTGCCGAGCGACCATGTCGCATGACGCATCGGCGGAGTGCGAGCTCGCTGATGTGCGGTGTGGGTTTGCCATGCCTGGCGTGGTTGCACCACACGTCTCAGACAACATGCGCCCTTTTGCAGAGGCTCCATCGAGGTAGTTGGAGTCAGGGGCAATAGTCAGTAGGCCGCTCGTGAGAGCACATGTTGGGCATGCGGTTCCAATACAAAAAAAACGAGCCCGGCGAACCGGGCTCTGGGCTCAGGGTGCGCGGTGCTTGGATACGCCTTGCGAACCTCTGAGCTTGAGCTTCAGTCTATCGACCTGTTTCCCGAAGAGCTATGGGGGATTCGCCGCGACTTTGGCTTCTCCGCTAAACAATCAGCAGTCACCGATGTGTACGGCGTGCAAGACCACAACCGATGATTTCTACTGCTGCGCTGGTGCGGAGCGGAAATCTCTTTGGACGTTCAGTACAGCGTTGTCGTAAGTCGTTGCACACAGCGAGGAATCTATTTGCCGGTCATCTGCCTCGAGCGATTTCACCGAACATCTCGACAATGGACAGCGACACACTGCTGCCATGCATCCATTTTGTTTGATCGATTAGTAAGGCGGAAAAAAAAGACACCGGCGTTTGTCATCCTAGCGGTTCTCGTTTGATTCATGGGGTTTTCGTCGCGGTCTGTTTTGCTGCGGGCTGGTTATTTATCTTCTTCTTCGCGAATTACCGGAGTGCATCCGGGCGACCTGGAACGGGGGTTTGTGTCTGGCATGTCGGAGTCGCCAACTCCGCGGTTAAACGAATACAACGCTTGCCAGTACGTGCCGAGTTCAGGTAGGCGGGAAGCCGCCAGGCCTACTCGCCTTTGGCGACCGGACGAGGAGGTCGCACTGGGTCGGGTTGGAAGGGCACGAATTGAAACGAGTACAAATCCGCGTCCCGCAAGCTGAATCGTAGTCGTACGGGATGGCCTTGCAGGGCGCGGACATCGCCACCTCGTTTCCAGCGTACGGTATGGCGAATGGAGTCGCCGAAGATCTCGGGGCAGTCCTCCAAAGCGGACCCTGGGATCGCTGTGCCGTCGGCTGCTTGCAACTCGACGCGGATTCCTGCTGCTGCGGAGGATTCGAAATTGATTGTCAAGTTGCCACCTTGAAAGACAAACGGCCTGGTGACGAACTCCCCTCCTTGTGCGGATGCCGAAGCCGAGACAAAGCCGTCCGTTCGCAGCGTATAACGGCGCACGTCGGTATGGACTCCCTCCCAGTATCCTTCCGTCGCGTAGAGACTGATTTCATTGGGAGCATCTTGCAAGTGCGAGCGCGTTTCCACGATGCCCCAGAACACGTAATGGTCTCCGTAAGCCCAATTTTCGCGCATTCTTGGTCCAGGTCTAATGAACGCTTCCCGCCAGCGTTTAAAGGTGATTCCGTCGCGGCTGCTCATAAAGAGGGCTTCGGTAATTGCCGAGCCGTAGCGCGGGTGTGAACGGGAACGCGCCAGTCTCTCGTCCAGGCCAGGTAACGCGTAGAGAGGGTCCGCCCATTCCCGCTCAATGTAGCGAGCGGGAAAGCCAACCAGCATGTGTGGCGCGCGGAAGTAGGGAGTGACCGCGTTGGTATAGAGATCGTCGTCGGGGCGTGCCTCCAGTAGTTGCACCGGGACGGGGTCGGGAAACTGCAGTAAGTTCACACTAGTTGCGGTCGCGACGCCTCGAATTCCGCTGGGAAGAGTAATGCGGTGGTATTCACGATACGCGCCGAGCGTGGAGTCCCAGAATGCGAGGTTTTGTGAGTCGAAAGCTCCTTTGGTGACGATCGGATCCGGGCTCAACGGCGAGAATCGTACCCCGTCCCCTGACTTCATCACGTAGAGGCCGTTCCCACGCAAGTCACCCTGACCGATGATCTTGATCCGTTCATCGGGGGGGCAATCCGGATTGTTGTCAAGAAACACGGCAGTCTGCACCGGAGAACAGTTGTTGCCGCGCGTGTCCGGGTGCAGCACAATGTTGTTCGCCTTGGAGCCGTTAAAGTCGTAGAGACCCAGTTTCGGGCGACGCCAGTGAATTCCGTCATCGCTTTCTGCGTAACACAAGTAGTGGGCATGCGGTGGGAGCTTCTTGGCGGCGGGTCCGCTTTCGTGAGGATGATCACGGTAGTGCATGCCGCGGTAATACATCCGGTAGATGTCACCATCCTGGAAGATGGATTGGTACGCACTGGCGTTGCCTTCCCAGGGCGCGTCGGTCCGGAACACGATCTCTTTACGCTCGGGGCGGTGCATCTTGAGTTCGACCTTGCCTTGCATTGAATCGATGAGGAAATCATCGACCAGCAACTCGAGGCGTCCACCGATATTGACGATTTCGTGAGGATTATTGGTGGCGTTGTCTTGCGACGGTGTCAAAGGAGGATACGCCGCATATGTAAGCACAAAAAACGTCACGATCATTGTCGCCGGACGACGCATATTGCTCTCTCCCAATTCTTCAAGAGCCATTTTCAGGACCTGTTTGTGACAGCATTCATAACGCCAGGAGAATGTGTTCCTCTAACTGCCGATTAGAAGCCATTTGGTAGTTTTCGACCAGTGTTCTCAACCGATGCGCACTCCGAGATGAGAGGGTATCCACTACCCTCTTGTACTGTGCTGGTGGATACCGGTGTTGGAGGGACCTGCTGAGTGTGCGACCGGGAGCTTGCTGCGCTAGGTTAACAACTCGTGGAGTACCCGGCCCTCTTCCTGTAACTGATAAGGACGGTTCTGACGGTCAGTGGCCGACAGGTCGTGGATTCCCATTGCGTGGTACAGAGTTTTGGCAATGTCCGAGGGAGTAACCCGGTCCTCGTCTGGATAGCCGCCATGTTTGTCGCTTGTCCCGTATGTTTGTCCGCCCTGAATGCCGCCACCGGCCAGCAGATCCGTCAGGCAGTACGTCCAATGGTCCCGTCCAGCTCCCGCAAAGCCCCCCGATCGTGGGTCACCGATTTGCGGCCGACGCCCCATTTCCGCTGTGACCAGGACCAATGTCGAATCCAGCAGGCCACGGTCTGTGAGGTCCTGCAGTAACGCCGAATAGCACTGGTCAAACTCAGGTAATAGCATTTTCTTGAGACAGTTGAAATTATTGCCATGCGTGTCCCAGGTGCCGGCGCTGGCGCACTTGAGTTCTTTCGCGCGGGCTCGGTCAGGCATCCAGTAGAGCGTGACAAAGGGCACGTCGGCTTCTACCAACCGGCGGGCCAGTAACAATCCCATCGCGTTGATCGTCTGTCCGTAACGTTCACGCACGGCCTCCGGTTCTTGCAACAGGTTGAAGGCATCTGTCCCCGCCGAGGATAGCAACGAGAACGCCCGGTCTTGGTGTTTCCGCCATGCCTGGGTCTGACGACTGCTGTCCAGCTGGTGGCGTGCCCGGTCAAAGTCACGCAGTAGTGAGCGACGGTGTAGCAGATTGTCGAGGGTCAGGTTGCCTTGCAACACCAGCGCCGGTGCTTCCAGTTTGAGTGGTTCTTCGACCCTGCCGGAAAGGAGTAACGGATCGTGCTCGACACCCAGCCGTCCGGCGAATTGCCCTGCCCGCAGGTCCGCCGGTCCGTCCGGTGTCCAGGGGTATGAGATCGCGTTTGGCAGCAATCCGCGTCGGGGTCGTTTTGATGCCACAACCGATCCGATGAAGGGCCAGTCATCTGTCTGCTGTCGCCGTTCGGCTGGGACAAAGATGGTGCTCGGATCCAGCTTGTGCCCGGTCAAGTGATAGTAGTAGCCGAGATGTGAATTCGTTGGGTCGGTTCCATCAACGGAATTAACGATCGCCAGCTTGTGCGCCTGTTGGGCGGTTAGTGGCAGGTGTTCGCACAAACGAATTCCGGGTGCCGAAGTTGCCACTGGC
>MDTE01061425.1_pt1 | contig 27088 bp, 17 predicted proteins | sample 811231 | NCBI WGS metagenome assembly MDTE01 (sample SAMN05326651, study PRJNA326480) | marine metagenome | isolation source: seawater | place: Indian Ocean: Red Sea | collected 2010
CTGGCAACCCTGGACGGGTACGTTCTGTTTGCGGGTATTGGGTTTAGGGCCGCCAGGCCAAATATGCCCACTAACAGCCCCCCCCAACCCTGCGGTTTCGGGGTTTTCTTGTGGTATTCGCGGCAATCAGATGTCTCCAATGAAAGCGGGCACTACCGCGCCCCTATTCTGTCTGCTCTGGTCCAGTTGGAATCCGGTTGTATGAAATCCATTCAGATTTACGACACGACACTCCGGGACGGAACCCAGGGCGAGGGCATCAGTCTGTCCCTCCAGGACAAATTGCAGATCGCGCAGCGGCTCGATGAAATTGGTGTCGACTATATCGAAGGCGGCTATCCGCTTTCCAATGAAAAAGATGTCCAGTTCTTTAAACGGGTCGCCGAACTGGACCTTCAACATGCGAAGATTTGCGCCTTTGGTATGACGCGCCGCAAAGGAATCAGTGCCGAAGCGGACCCTGGCATGCAGGCTCTGCTTGCATCAGATGCTCCGGTCTGCACTGTCGTGGGTAAGACGTGGTCTTTTCACGCCACCGAAGTACTGCGTGTGTCACTCGAAGAAAACCTGGCAATGATTGCCGACAGCGTTCGTTTCCTGGCAGAGGGTGGACGTGAGGTCATTTACGATGCGGAACATTGCTTTGATGGCTGGAAGCAAGATCCAGATTACGCCGCCGAGACGCTGCGCGTCGCCGCACAAGCAGGGGCCCAGCTGATCGTACTGTGTGACACCAACGGAGGAACCCTGCCAGAAGAAATCGCTCACTTCACCCGCTTGGCGCGAGAAGTCCTGACGCCACAGCAAATCCCCGTCGGCATCCATTGCCACAATGATTGCGACCTGGCCGTTGCCAACTCTCTGGCCGGGATCGACGCAGGCGCGCTGCAAGTGCAGGGCACCATTAACGGCTTTGGCGAACGCTGTGGAAATGCAGACCTGATTTCCGTGATCGCCAATCTGGGCATCAAGAAGCAAGGCTATCGAGTACTCGCAGAAAATCGCCTGGAGAGGCTGACGGAACTGTCTCGCTTCGTCTATGAAACTGCCAATATGCAATTGCGCACACATCAGCCCTTCGTGGGACAAAGTGCGTTTGCCCATAAAGGGGGCATGCATATGCACGCAGTCAATCGGGCGACAGAGAGCTACGAACATATGGATCCACAAAACGTCGGTAATGAAAGACGTATTCTCGTCAGTGAACTCTCAGGACGATCCAACATCATCGCGTTGACGACCCGCTACCACCTGGAAAACGACCGAGACTTGATGGATCGCATCCTCAAGCGGGTTGTCGAAATGGAACACGACGGCTACCAGTTTGAAGCAGCCAGAGCATCCTTCGACCTGCTGGTCAAACGCTGTGCCGGCACCTTCAAACCACACTTTGAACGGATCAAATACCACGTCGAAGTGGGCACCGACCAGACAGGCCACGTGCTGACTGAGGCAACGATCAAGGTGCGCGTCGAAGACAGCGAACAACACGAAGTCGCAGAAGGAGACGGTCCGGTCGATGCCCTCGACGCGGCCCTGCGTAAAGCCCTCAGTGTCCATTTCCCCAACCTGCAAACAATGCGACTGGTCGACTACAAAGTCCGTGTCGTGAACTCGGAGGCCGGCACCGCCGCCCGTATCCGGGTGATGATCGAAAGTGCCGACAAGGAGGAAACATGGGGAACGGTAGGCGTCAGCGAGAACATCATTGAAGCCAGCTGGCTGGCCCTGGTTGACGCCATCGAATACAAGCTGGTCAAGGATGAAACAGCTGACACTACAGAGGGTACTTCCGACAACCGGCTGGCCGGTGTCCAATAAACCAGTGTCCAACAGGATTGCTCGCTTCATCCCATCCTGGCCTGACTATGATGACTTTGCCGCTCTATGATTCTAGAAGTGTCTGCCGTTGCCAGATCGGTCGTGACGATCCCAGTGGCAGTGCATGGTCATTCGCAGTGGTAACATTTCTTTGTTTTCATTTCCTTCTCGGTCTGTGATTCCATGTCTGATTCTGTTTCGACGGATTCCTTGCCAACCCGATTTGATCACCTTGAAGCGCAACCACGGCTCTACAAGCAGTGGGAAGAGGCGGGGTATTTTCACGCACTCCCCGACCACCCGGGCGATCCTTACAGCATTGTCATTCCCCCACCCAACGTAACGGGCGCTTTGCACCTGGGACATGCGTTGAACAATACGCTGCAGGACATCTGTGTTCGCATGAAACGCATGCAGGGATTCAACACGCTGTGGATGCCGGGAACGGACCACGCGGGAATCGCCACGCAAGCCGTTGTCGAACGACGTCTCAAGGAAGAGGAAGACAAGAGCCGTCACGATCTCGGCCGAGAGAAACTGGTGCAGCGCATCTGGGAATGGAAAGATCAGTACGAAACCCGCATTCTCAGTCAACTGAAGCAAATGGGAAGCTCCTGCGACTGGGAGCGGACGCGATTCACACTCGATGAGGTCTGTGCCCGAGCAGTCCGCAGAACCTTCTTTGACCTGTTCCGCCAGAATCTGATCTATCGCGGTAAACGGCTGGTCAATTGGGACACATACCTGCAAACAGCCGTCAGTGATGACGAGGTCTTTCACGAGACTATCCAGGGCCATTTCTGGCACATTCGCTATCCCGTGATCGATCCACAGCCAGGAGAACCAACACACGTCGCCATCGCTACTACGCGTCCTGAAACCATGCTGGCCGATGCTGCAGTCGCGGTCCATCCGGACCCGGCCGCGGCGTTCGATAAGGTCGAAGCCGACTTGCGAGACAAATTGTCGCTCGTGTCAGACAAAGAGAAAGAGCCCCTGCAACAGCAGCTCGAGAGCATCGCTGAACGACGGGCCACCATGCTGGAACCGCTGGTGCAACTATGTGAGATGGCCCAAGCCGGACGATGTCTGCACTTACCCCTGGTCAATCGCGAGATCCCTCTGATCACCGACGAATGGGCCAAACCCGAATTGGGAAGTGGCTGCGTTAAGATTACGCCAGCCCATGACCCGAACGATTACGAAGTCTGGCAACGACATCCTGAAATCGGTGCCATCAACATGCTCAACTCGAATGGCACACTGAATGAAAACGCAGGAGGCTACCAGGAATTGACGATTCCGGCAGCCCGCCAGCGTGTCGTAGACGATCTCCAGGAATTGGATTTGCTCATCGAAGTCGAAGATCGCGAGATCGACTTGGCGCATTCGGACCGCAGCAAGACACCCATCGAACCGCTGCTCGCGAATCAGTGGTTCGTAAGAATGGAAACGCTCGCTCAATCTGCAATGGATGCCGTCGAATCAGGCAGTGTGAAAATCTATCCCGAACGGTACGCCAAAGGGTACCTCGACTGGCTGGGAGAAAAACGGGACTGGCCTGTCGGTCGGCAATTGTGGTGGGGACATCGGATTCCGATCTGGATTAAACCCTGGAGCCAGGCGGACGAAGACTGGCTTACTACCGAATACAACCTGGACTCCACCGCAGGAGATGTGGTGGCGACAGCCGCCGGTGGACGCATGGCCGTGCTCAAAGTCTCGGCCAGCGAAGATGTCGACGCCCAGTTTCTGGTTTCGCTTCCAGATGCCAGCAGCGAACTGGAAGCCACGCTGGAATCGCGCGGTTTCGTTCAGGAAGATGAAGTTCTGGATACCTGGTTCAGCTCCGCGCTGTGGCCACACTCTACATTAGGATGGCCGGAACAGACCGCAGCCTTGGCCCGCTGGTATCCGACCAGCGTACTGATCACCAGTCGTGACATCATCACGCTGTGGGTCGCTCGTATGGTATTAACCGGCCTCAACAACCTCGGTGAAGTGCCCTTTCGCGACGTGTTCATCCATCCCAAGATTCTCGACGGGTACGGCGAGACCATGTCGAAATCAAAGGGGAACGGTGTTGATCCGCTAGACGTTATCGACAAGTTTGGCGCCGATGCGTTGCGATTCGGACTGTCCTACCTGACAACGGAAACGCAAGATGTTCGGTTGCCTGTTCAATTCGAATGTCCGAATTGCCAGACCCTGATCGATCAAACTCGCAAGAACCGCGAGTTGCCCCGGATTGAATGTAAATCCTGCGGTGAACCTTTCGCAACACAGTGGGCACGGTCAGACGCCGATACCAGCCTGCCACGGGGTGCAGTGGTTAGCGCCCGTTTCGAACAGGGCAGGAACTTCTGCAACAAACTCTGGAACGCAGCCCGATTTGCGTTCATGAATCTAGCCGGGTATAGCCCCGCTCCTGTGACGCAAGAGGCACTGACGCTGGCTGATCGCTGGTTATTGAGTCGTTTATCGACCGTAACGGAGCAGGTTACCGAGGCGTTTGAAAATTATCGATTTTCCGAAGCGGCTCGTACCCTGTACGACTTCGCCTGGGATGAATTCTGCGGCTTCTACGTGGAAATGGCCAAGGAGCGATTGCAGGATGAACTGGAACGCGACAATGCACAGCGCGTGCTGGCCTGCGCCCTGGATCAGTTGCTGCGACTCCTGCACCCGATCATCCCGTTTATCAGCGAGGAACTCTGGCAGGCACTGGGGCGTCTGGCCTCCGAACGGGGTTTAGACACACCCCAGCTGGCAACGACCAGCATCATGCAGGCGACCTGGCCGCCGATCCAGAAAATGCACCAGGATCCGATAATCGAAGAACGCTTCTCCCGTTTCCAGGAAGCGCTGGGAGCCGTTCGTGAAATTCGCAGCCGGCAAAATGTTGCGCCCAAGAAACAAGTCAATTTCTGCATTCGCTGTGATCCCCAGGAACAGGCCTTACTGGCACCCATGGAGCCCTTCTTCGCGGCCATGGCCAACGCAGTCGCAACCGCAATTGGACCGGACGTCACCCCACCCGCAACCCACGCCAGCCTGACACGGAGCGGGATGGAAATTTATGTGGATCTGGCGGGGCTGATCGACGTTGTGGCGGAAATAACGCGACTGGAAAAAGCACGGCAGCGGATCGAGGGGCAAATCCAGGGAAAACAACGAAAGCTGGCAAACGACAAGTTCGTCGCCAATGCGCCAGCTGACGTGGTACAACGCGAACGCGACGGCCTGCAGCGTCTGGAAGAAGAACACGCATCGACCACGGCTGCCCTGGAAAAGCTGAGCCAGCTCGAATAAACGGCGGCCGGCAGACCCCGCTGGTAACACCCCGCCCGGGTGCGTCAGCCTCTTGCTCGACCGCACCTTGTCGCCGATAGAATGCACGTCGTATAATCAGGCAATCTTGTCACCCTCTGTTCAGTTCCGTTTCCCCGATCTGGTCATACTTATCGGGAAGGGGCGTTCTCGATGCCCGTGCAGATGATCCTCTCGCGGATCATAATTAGCGAAATTAGTGATCAACAAGTCATCTATCTGAAAGAGATGGATGGCGATCGCCAGTTTCCAATTGTGATCGGTATCTTTGAAGCCACTAGTATCGACCGCCGTGTCAAAGAGCGACCTTCGCCGAGGCCTCTCACGCACGACCTGCTGGTCAACCTGGTCCAGGAACTAGGCGCCGAGCTGGACAGCGTCGTAATTAGCGATTTGCGTGAGCACACGTATTTCGCCAAATTGCGGATCCGCCAGGACGGACAGCTGATTGAAGTGGATGCCAGGCCTTCAGATGCGATTGCTGTAGCGATGACTTGCACGCCACCACTGCCAATCTATGTAAGCGAGGAAGTTCTCGAGGAGTGCTTCAATGAGTAATCTCGCTCGGCAGCAACCGGTCTCCCGCCGGAAACAGCCCCAGATCCACTGAAATCACCTGGGGTTCCCAGACGCTGCAACCATCAAAAACCCGACATTATCACAAACTCGGGGTGAGGCTTGCATTTGGCGCTCCGCTACGTGAAGCTATAGGCATGGCTTTTCGGTTCAGGGGCGGGTGACCCTCAATTCATCCGCGTTTGCAGGAAGCGAACCTTAAGGCCAGTTGGCTTCAGCGAATAGCAAGAATCTTGCATTCAGCCACTACCACTCGCTGGGCCTTTTTTCATATGTAATGATCCGACGCTGGCCGCAATGATGGATGTTTGCCGAGCCGGTGTAGCGTGGAAAGAAGTCATGTCCGCGAGTACGCCTTTGCCGGAAACGGTTGCCTCTGATGTCGATTTTCCCGCCGACGATCTAGCGCTCGAACCCAGCGGTAAAACGAATGCCGCGAGCTCGAGCCAACCTGCGCTCGACCGCCTCGCGGTTCCTGAAACTGTCGGCACCCGCATCATGTGGGGTTACCTGATCACGTTTATCGCTTTGCACCTGATGCTCTCGCTGGCTTTCGTTCCTGCTCTTTTCAGTTGGACCGGTTTGCTGCTCGTACCGCTGGGACTGTACGTGTTCGACTGGGTGGGAATTGGCTTATGCTACCACCGCACGTTGACACATGCCGGCCTCATCATGCCCAAGTGGTTCGAGCACACTTGTGCGATTCTGGGCGTCTGTACCTTGATGGATTCACCCGCGCGCTGGGTCGCGATTCATAGAAAGCACCATCAACACTCGGACGAACAACCTGATCCACACAGTCCGCTGGTCAGTTTTATCTGGGGGCACTTTGGCTGGCTCATTCGCCGTGACGAGGAGTCCAACGCGGCCGGTTTTTACCATCAATACGCACCCGATATCCTCCGCGATCCGTTCTATCTGAAACTGGAACGGAACGTTATGTGGGCCTGGATTTATGTGGCGCACGCCGTCGCCTTTTTCCTTGTCGGCTTCGCTGTGGGCTGGGTCAGTGAAGGCCCATGGAAAGGTCTGCAATTTGGTGCCAGCTTGTTTGTCTGGGGCGTTGTCGTGCGTACGTTGTTTACGTGGCACGTAACCTGGGCAGTCAATTCCGTAGCCCATATGTGGGGATATCGGAATTACCAGACTCGGGATAATAGCCGCAACAGCTGGATCGTTGCCTTGTTTACAGGTGGAGAAGGTTGGCATAACAACCATCATGCGCATCCCGTCTCGGCTGCGCATGGACATCGCTGGTGGGAATTCGATCCAACCTACTGGACCATCTGTTTTCTGTCCTGGATAGGACTGGCAAAAGAAGTCAAAACGCATCGCACCGGACGCGTCAGAGTCGCAGACCCAAATTGAACATCCGCCCAGTGTCGCATTCGCCTGCGGCACCGTTCAAGAAGCACCCGTTCGGAAAGCGAAAACGGCTTGTCATCGCAACGCGTCCAAGCTTACGCTTTACGGGCTTTACCTGGATACGTTTTGACCGCTTTACGCAGAAACTCCACTGCCTTTTGGAGTTGCAGATCAACGACAGGTTCTTCCGCCGCCTGGCCCGGCGTTTCGGAACTGGGCTTCACGGTACGATTCGTCACCACATCACGAGTGCGCCGCGCCTGAAACACGGCGGCCAACTGTTCGTCCGGCATTGAAACCCGCAAGCCCTCACTTGGCTTGACGCCCCATTCTTCCGAATCCTCTTCCTCGTAGTCGCGGATAGCGCGGTGAATATTTTTCCCGTTCGGACGAAAGTAGGTAGCCGTCGTCAACTTCAACGCGCTACGCCCGTCATCGAGTTCGATAATATTCTGGACACTACCTTTGCCCCACGATCGCTGACCGCAAACCGCGGCACGCTGCTGGTCTTTCAGACAAGCCGCAACGATTTCGGCAGCGCTGGCAGAATTCCGATCGATCAACACGACCATCGGCAAATCCAGCGGGAACTCAGTGCCGGGGGAAGCATCGCTGACATCCCGCACCTGATCACGTTCTCGCGTGGAAACGATACGGCCTTGTTCAAGAAACAAATCACAAGCTTCGACTGCAGTCGTTAACAAGCCACCCGGGCATCCCCTGAGGTCAAGAATCAGACCCGTTACGTCGCGGTTGCGGATCTGCTCCAAAGCGGTAGACAATTCTCCTGTCGTACGATCACCAAAGGTCGTAATACGCACATACCCGATATGCGGATTACTCTCCAGAACAAAACTCCAGGAATCATCTTCGCGGTGCGTATCACCTTTAACCGATTCCGTTTGAATGGTATCGCGACGCACAGCGACTTCTACGGGTTCAGTGCTGCCCGGATGCAGGACCTGCAAGCGAACCTCTGTTCCCTTCTCGCCGCGCATCATCACGACGGCTTGCTCCAAGGTAACTCCTTCGGTCGAAGTTCCATCAATGGAGAGAATCACATCGCCTGCCTGAATCCCAGCGCGATAAGCTGGCGTACCCACCAATGGACTAACGACTCGTAAACGTTCAACCCGCGGTGGACCATCGACCATAATGCCAATCCCACCAAACTTCTGTTGAAGACTGGACTGCAGGGCACTGTAGTCATCCGGGCCAATGTAATTGGAATAACGATCCAACTTCTCCACCATTCCATTCATGGCATGGCGATAGAGTTCGCGCGTTTCAACAGGCTTGACGTAGCGGTCACTAATGATGTGCATCGCGCGTACGATCGAACGAGCCTCTCTGCTGCGCGGCACCTGAAAATAACAGGCGAGCGACAAGACCGCGGTAATCACGATGATCGAAACATTGCGAGGTGGCACGTTTACTTCTCCCGTCAATCAGGCACGTTCCCGATTTCCCTACAGCAGGCCGCGAGCGCCGGGCAAACAGAGCACAGGGCGGCAACTGACACCAATGAATCCAGGGGAACTCGTATTCCCCTGCAGTGCGGTTATCATACCTGCTGCAGGAATCAAGTCACCAGGCAAACGAAGTCATCGGGCAGGTTGTACGAACGGCTTCATCCTGTAATGTGCTCCGCGAGGCCCACGTAAACGAGGTCCACTTAAAGCGGTTCGGCGGATAGACTGCGACCTCGCAGGAGACGCGCTGCAACACTGGAACACACGCCCCGCCCAGTAACGACACGTATCCGTCTGGACCAGCATCACAAGTCACAATGTGAAACCAAGGTCGAAACAGGGGACACAATCATGCCATCCAACGCAAAACCCACAGTGGCAATCCTCGGTGCCAGTGCGGATCGCCACAAATTCGGGAACAAATCAGTACGTGCGCACCTGGAGTGCGGGTACGAAGTTTTTCCGGTCAATCCCCGCGGTGAGCCAATCGAGGGCCTGACGACCTATGCTTCGCTCGCCGCCATTGACCGGCCAAACATCGACCGCATTAGCATCTACGTCCCACCGCAGGTGGGACTGCAATTACTCGAAGCCATGCTGGAAAAGGGAACGCCGGAGATCTGGTTGAATCCCGGGAGCGAAAGTCCTGATTTAATCCAGCGCGGCCGCGAACTGGGACTGCAGCTCATCGTCGGCTGCAGCATCGTCGATTTAGGAGTCACTCCTGATCAGTTTCCCTGACTCGGCGGGTTACAGCCCCGGGATTCCCCTGGCCCAGGTTACGGCTCTGGGAAATATCGGTGGCAAGCGTCTCAGCCCACTCAGGTCAGGTCACGTAAATCAAGATCGCCACATAGACCAGTGCCAGCACGATTTGAACCGCCGCATAAGCCACCGCGATCTTGACAAATTTGCCGAAAGACATCGCCAACCCATGCTTGTGCATAATGGTCACCGCCACCAGGGTGGATGCCGACCCGATGGGTGTCAGGTTGCCTCCCAGGTTCGCCCCGAAAATGACCGACCACCACAGGCCAGATGACTCCGGTGCGCCTAATTTGTGCAAGATGCTGGCGAGCATCGCTGCCAGGGGGATATTATCGGTGACGCTACTGAACCCGGCCGCCCCAACCAGCAAGACACTGGCATCTATCAAATTCGCTGTTTCGTTCGTGATATCACGCAACACCATTTGCAACCCATGGCCAATCGCTTCCAGGACAAGTGCGTGTTCCATCACATAAATCACAACAAACAAGCACATAAAGAATCCCAACAGGTCCCAATCCACCGCTTTGTAAAATTCATCCACTCGAGACGCATAGCGAATCAACATGATGGCGGCGAACGCTAAAGCCACATAACCCATTTCCAGGTTCTGAATCCAGGGCAAGATACTGGTGGTGGCGATGGTGGCGATGAAGAGAATCAGCATTACTGTGGCGAAATAAAAGAAACGCCAACTTTCGATTCCTGTGTTCTCATCAAAACTCGCGACCAACTCCTGCGCTTCTGCACGTTCTTCGTCGGTTTTGAGACGCTGGATTCCGAACCGTTTGCCACCCATCACCAACGTCGCGATCGTTGCCACGACCACGTACGGACCGGCTTTCATGAAGAACTCAACGAAGCTGATTCCGGCGGTGGTACCGACAATGATGTTGGGAACCGAGCTGATCAGAGTCAACAAACCACCAATATTGGTCAACAGCCCCTCGATCAGCAGAAACCCGAGTAATTTCTCACGACGATTCAATTTGTCCAGTGAGACCGCCGTCAGTGACCCTACGATGATCATGGCAGTAACATTGTTCAGTACCGCCGAAAACACGACGGTCATCAAGCCATACGAAAACAGTAGCTTTTGAGGGTCGCCGCGCGACGCCTTGGTCACTTTGATCGCGATCCAGGTAAACAACCCGGATTTGCTGGTGATGTCTACGAATAAACTCGAGCCCAGGATGATGGCAATCACACCCCAGTCAATGCCCGGAATGTAGACCGGCATGCTGATTTCATGGCCACCCGTGTGCAACGTCTGCTCGCCCTGAACGACTTCCGTACTGCCTACGAGCACCTTCTGGAAAGGCAAGATGTCGCACATGGCGCCGAGGAACAGACAGACTACGGCAGCCACGCCGGCAATCACGGACTTCTTGGCGTGCAGTTTTTCTTCCAGCGCCAGGCAGAGAATTAGCGCTACCAGCAGACTGGCAAAAAGAATGGTGACCCCCGAAGACACTTCATGCGACGTATTTGCCAGTAGATAGTGAACCATGCGCGCATCCATCTGTGCAGACCATGACGCCCGTGACTACAGCAGTAACATCGGCGTCCTGCGCAATTCAACCGTGAGCGGATAGGCTAACCCGTGAATTGCCAGTTGGTCTTCGTCCTTGGTGTTCAAAACAAGCAGATCAACGTCATGTTCTTCAACGAGTCTCCGGTAGTCCGCCAGGTGGTGACCGACCGAAACATGACTTTCTACTTGAAACGGCAACCCCTGGCTTCCCAATACTTCGGTGCAAGAGTCAATATAGTCGCGCGGCTCCCGGAGCAATTGCTCCAACAGGAACTGCTGTGCCGAGCTCGTATCGATTTCTGGAATTTTTCCGATCGTTTCGATGTACCGTTCGAACGTCGCCAGGTCCTCAACATGCGTCAATGAGAGCGTACCACCCGCAGTGGTCAACGCCGTGGCAAAGCTCACTAAATGATCATCTCCCGTGAGGTGATCAGTAATCGCCATAACCGATTGCGTCGAAGTCGGACAGGCATCAAAGCGCGGATGTGGCATCACCAATACGGGAGTTGTCGAAACCTGCGTCAAGACATCCAGATAACCACCCAGACTGTACGGATAGTCCGCGGCTTCCACATGCAGATTGCGGTACGTGCAAACCAGGTCAGGTTGCCGTTCATCGATCAGCTGCAGCAGAGTCGAAATCTTGTCGAAATCGTTGCCCAGCAGCAGGGACAACTCCAGACTCTCAATGCCCGTAGCCCCAGTCAACATTTGCTCGACATTATTGCGAAATTCGCTGCCCTTCTCCTCGTCGCCATCGGTGACCAAAAGCAGCTTCTGCAAAGAGACCGATTCATAGGAAAATCGGGCTTTGTCAGCCGATTTGAAAGTGCTTTCGAATTGGTCAAGATTCGTCATGTTCGCTCCCTGTAGAAGACCAGGATATCAGCACCAGGAAAATCCGGCAACGTAAATCGTCCACCACGGAAACGCCTCAAAACAAATCTGTCTTGCCGGATTCGAGCCAATCTCTACCATAGGCCGTCTGGACAGACGTACGACCTCAAAGGGCCTGATCGCGATGACACATACGCTGGTTGGACAGTGGCCTGTGGAATGTAGCCGGGGTCCTGGTTGGCTTTTCGTGCGACTCGCCGCCACCCCGGCTGACCAATCCCACGGTTACGCGGGCCTGGCCGACTCACTCGACCAGCTACTTCGTGCTGAGCTGTTGCGACGCCTGCTGGTGGAACTGGATCAAGTGGAAAACCTCACCGAGGAGCTGGTTGAAGAACTGGAATCACTCCGCTGCCGCCTGGAAACTACAGGGGGCTTGCTGCGGATCAGTGGTGCCAGTGATGCCAGTTTGCCAGCCGCCGACCGACAGCACCACTTGGCGCATTATCCGACGCGACGGGCCGCCGTCACCGCCGGTCGCACAGCAAATGCGCCAGTCCACGATTGCTAGCAGCCACAGCCTGGAGCGGCATGCTGCAGACCGTAATCCCAGTCGATAGCTGTCCGATCCGTCCTCTGTTTCCTGGCAACCGTGTTTCCCCAGACCAGGAAAATCGAAAAAGTGCGCCGGATTAACGGGGATCCTCGAAAGTTTGTTCCGTGAAACGCCGATATTGGGCGTACCGGTTACGTCGCTGGAGGTTCGCGCCTTGGGCAACGCTGGCCGTAAACGTGGTTGTCCAGGGGGGGAAACCGCAAATCCGCGAAGCGACGCGGATGAAGCGCGCGTCCACTCTCCCAGGAACTCAAGTCACGATGCGCCGCATTTGCACGTCCTATTTGGCGCTCTTTCTCACCGTACTCTCGCTGACGGTGGGCTGCCATCCTCTGCAACCTCGGTATCTTCGCGATCACGGAGACCTCTCGGGACTGCTGGAAGAGCAGCTCAAAATTGATTATCCGGATGTCCAGACAGCCAGCCTGGCGGACGCGAGCGAGAGCCATCCACCACTGACCGTCAGTGACCCCAAATTCGACAACTTCTGGGACATCGCATTAGAAGAGGTCATCCAGGTCACTTTGCACAATAGCAAAGTGATTCGCAATCTGGCCAGCGTGACTCCCATCGGTTTCGCCGACGGCTTGATACAACGATCAGGGAATTCGACCGTTTACGACCCGGCCATTACGGCAACCGCCGGCAGCAGTCTGGCGACAGCACGTCCGGGCCCCGGTTTGACTATTTCCGGCGACCAGCCAAACCGTATTACGGCGGCATCCGCGGGCGGCACCGAATCCGCGTTGGCAGCTTACGACGCCCAACTCTCCGTGCTTGGTGCTTCAGGTGGCTCGGCGAGTGGCACACTCTTGGGGCGCACCGACCGCCCGGTCAATACGACCGGCCAATTCACCGGTTTTCCCGTCGTCACAGAAGCCAACGACGGCGGCCTGCGGATGGACCTGGCCAAGAAGACCGCCACTGGAGCAAGCTTCGCCGCCAGTAGTGTCTCGGTCTACAGCCGCAGCAATCGTCGAGGGTCGTTTCAGGCTGTGCCCAGCAACTGGCTCCAGTTCCTGGAAGTGAAGGCAGAACACCACCTCCTGCAGGGCCGTGGCACGCAGATCAATCGCATTCCCGTAGTGCTGGCACGGATCAACGAGGATATCTCGCTGACAGCATTTGAAATCGCAGTTCGCAACGAGCTACTGGATGTCGAAAACACTTACTGGGACTTGCACTACGCCTACCGTTCGCTGGAAGCCGCCAAACAGGGCCGCGATGCGGCACAGTGGGCCTGGCAGAAAATCCAAGCCCGTCGCGAGGGTCAAGTTGACCCGGCAGATGCCGAAGCACAGGCCAGGGCCCAGTACTTTTCTTTTCGAGTACGCGTCGAAGCAGCTCAGATCAACGTTTTCGAAATCGAAAGCCGTCTGCGCTGGCTGATGGGAATTGCACCTGCCGACGGTCGCCTGATCCGACCGATCGATGAACCGGCCACCGCCAAACTGGAATTCGAATGGACATCAACCAATCTAGAAGCACTGTTTCAACGGGCAGAAGTGCGTCAACAGAAATGGCAACTCAAACAACGAGAACTCGAACTGGTCGCCGCCAGAAATCGTCTGCTTCCCGTCCTCGACGTCGGGGCCACTTACCGCTGGCTGGGTATGGGCGATGAACTGATCAACGCCGATCGCAACGGCCTGAATTTCCCCAACGCCGGATCCACCGCATTTGACGAATTGACGGAGGGAAATTACCAGGAATTCGACGTCTTTTTCAGCTTTGGCATGCCCGTAGGGTACCGTCGTGAACTGGCCGCGGTTCGCAATGCTCAATTACAGGTGGCGCGTTCCAAAGCAGTCCTGGAAGATATGGAACTGAACACCACCCATCTGCTCAGTTCTGCGCTGCGCACACTGGATGGTAACTATGTCCAAGCGAACTCCAATCTCAATCGCCTGCAGGCCGCCGACGAATGGACCGACGTCATCTCAACGATCTGGTCCCAGGGTGGGGCAACCGGGCGAGACACCCGAGTCTTGATCAACCAGCTACTGAATGCGATCAATGAACGCGCCGCTGCCTACGATGAGTACTACCGAATCGTGTGTGCCTACAACAAGTCGATTGCGAACCTGCATTTTACGAAAGGCTCGCTGCTGGAATACAACGGCGTTCAGCTGGCCGAAGGACCCTGGCCAGAAAAAGCCTATTGGGATGCAATGGCGCAAGCTCGCAAACGCAATGCCAGTCGCCACTTGGATTACGGATGGACACGTCCGGACAACGTCAGCCAGGCCGCCGGAACCCATCATTTATCGGACTCCGAGGGATTGTTCCCTGGCGTGGACCAATCCCTGCCTGTCCCCCCCACACAGGACAGGGAACAAGAAACTCCAGAAACAGAGTCGACCGCACCGGCGGCCAGCGCGGGAATTCCTGCGTCAGCCTCCAGTTCCGTACGGCCTGTGGCGCTGGAAGAAGTGGTCCCCGAACGCAAACCGCGTTCAGGAACGTACGACTGGGGCAAAACCAACGGCTCCGCTGTGATTCCCGCAGGGAAGCACCAAACCGTCGACCGGCCTTAGCCGGGCGGTGTAATCCTCGTACACCGAGCAGCCGGCAGTTGTTACGTTCATCCCAGCAGCAAACGGTGTTGTCTTCGTCGGTAAACGTGGGCGGTAGCGCCACTTGGGGTAAACCGCGAACACGGATCGATCCAGCGAGAACAGTCGCAACAAAGGATGGTCATCTCCAAACAGACAACGCTGCCAATGCAGCACCAGCAAACAGGTCAATCGCCGCAATCAACTCGGGTAATTCTCTGCATCGCGCCCCTGGAGAAATGGACTACTTCATGAACACCACCATTCGTCCGTTTAACACCGCAGACCTGGCGCGCATCAAGGAAATCACTATCGAAGCATTTGATGGTGTTTCCATCGACCGCAATATCGAAGATCGTTTTGGCCCGATTGGCAACCGCAACTGGCAATGGCGCAAGGCGCGGCACTTGGACGAAGATGCGGCACGTGACCCCAACGGTATTTATGTTGCTGAACAAGCGAGCCAGCTGGTCGGCTACATCACCACCTGGTGCGATCGCGAAGCGGGCATTGGACATATTCCCAACCTGGCAGTTGACCAACGCTGGCGAGGGCAGGGGATTGGTCGCCAGCTCATCAACTATGCACTGGCGTCATTCCGTGTGGCCGGACTGGTACTCGCGCGGATCGAAACACTTCAACAAAATGAAATTGGTCGGACACTCTACCCTGAACTGGGATTTGAAGAAGTCGCCCGACAAGTCCATTACTGTATGGCGTTGCAGCCTGACAGCAACACCTCCCAATGACCGTCAGCGTCCCCATTTACAATAGGTGAACGCATTTCTGATTAGCGGCGGTCAAAGTGCAAATCAGCAAAATCGAGATACTGCTGCCAGTCGTAGTCGGTCACGTCGTGCTCACCTGAGCGAAGGTGATAGCCGATGGTACCGGTTTTCAGGGGTTGGTCCACCGGAGGCATCTGCAGCGTCGCAATCCCCTGGGTACCCAGCAAACGATATACCGTGTCGGCGTGCCAGGCCGATAAGAACTCGCCCCGCGGATCGGCCCACTGGTCACCCTGCGCACTGGCCACGTAGAGCGGGCGTGGCGCAATCAGACTCAGCAACAAATGCTGGTCAACGGGCAACGCATCTTCGCGATCGTTGAATTGCTTGAAATTGCCACAGAACCAGTGTGGAAAAGAGGTGTTGATTCGCGCCACCGTTTCACCGAATTGGCGTCGGCTCAAGGCGGCGCCTCCACAACCCGAGTTGTTGGAGATGACGAGCGCGAAACGCGTATCCTGGGCACCTGCCCACAATGACGTCTTGCCCAACCGCGAGTGCCCCAGGACCGCCACCTGCTGGTGATCGATCGCCTCATCGGTCTCAAAATAATCAACTGCCCGACTGAGCCCCCAGGCCCAGGCAGCAATCGATCCCCACTCATCTTTCGCGGGTTCGGTTTGCCCTTTCTGATAGAACGCCGGGTGTACGCCATTCTTGAAACCATCGTGGTAGTCAGGATCAATATCCCCGTAATAGATCGTCGCCAGAGCGTACCCCCGCTGCAGTATCTTCTCCACAGCCCAGCGGCTCGCCGTGGAACCGCGACTCTGCTCGGTAGCTCGGTTGTTTTCAATCCCGTCTCCAGGGCGCATCCAAGATGGCGAAAGTCTGATACCGGGTTCGTTGCGGACCGAGTGATTCCCATTGAAGTTCAGCCCCAAGAACACCGGCACAGCAGCCGTCGCCGTTTTCGGCAGATACATCAAGATTCGCATCTGTGGTCCGTCCGCGTTACCGGTAAACAAGACGTCCACTTGTTTACGTACCGCTTGTCCGTTTAATGCCTGGTCATCAGTCGACACCAGTTCAAATCGCATTTGGGGAGATGGATCGGGGCTGCGCCCATAGACGTGCTGCCGAAACAACTGGAGCACCTCCGCACGACGCGAACCGCGCCATTGTTCCGCGGTGGTCACCCGATCTCCGGAAAGGCTGACTAGCGCAGCAGGCAAAGCGTAACTGGGAACTTTGGCTTCGTCGTAATTCGGTTTGAACTGCGCGGACACCAGCCCGGTCATCGTGCTATTGAAAAGCAGTCCACAAAACAGGCTCCACAGGATTTTCGTCTGCATGGTATTCCTCAACTGAGAGGTCCGTAATCATTTCACGGCCCCAGTGATGTTCCTCTCGGACCCATTCCGCCAGCAGCACATTCTACTCGCGGCCAACGCTATGATATGCTCCGCACCTGCGTGGCTCAGAGGCCACTCGATCGACTCACTCGACCCGTTTGCTCATGATGCCACCCGGATACCAATTGCCTTTGCTGTCGATCGTCAAACCGTGTACCCAGGCCAACGTACCAGACCGGGCCTGTTCGTCGGCAACCCACGATCCCAGTGGAGGCTGCCACCAGGAAAGCATGTGTCTGCTGGTATCCAAGCGAAAGGCTGGCTCCAAGATAGTCAACGCCCGGAGGGGGTTTCCGAGGCTCCGCCGACAGGCTCTCGGCCAGGATAATCAGCATCTGTGACCACGAAACGCTTCGTATATCGCCAGCTGGCAACCTTCCCAGTACGTCCAGCGATCATCGCTGTTACTCACCAAACAGGACCGAGGCAGGTACCAATTCGCCGCTTCATGGTATCATTTCCACTGTGGTGTCGAAACGCATCTGGATACGAATCCGGGCCAGTCGCCGCACCACCTGACTTTCTCCAGCTGACCAATCACGGATGTTCCCAGAAAGCGGACAGGGATGTCACCCGAGGACCCCTCACACTACCTGCTCGAAGGATTGAATGCCGAACAGCGGGAGGCCGTTCTGCATGGCGAGGATCCGCTGTTGCTGATTGCCGGCGCGGGTACCGGCAAGACGCGGACGCTCGTTCATCGTGTGGCGCACTTGATTCACAAAGGGGTTGATCCGGCGCGGATCTTGCTGCTCACCTTTACCCGCCGGGCAGCCTCCGAAATGCTGCGACGTGTCGACGAAGTGCTCCACGATTCTTGCCAGCAGGGAGTCCTCGCCAGTGGTGCGCTCAGTCGCCAGGTGTGGGGTGGCACGTTTCATGCGGTAGCCACCAGATTGTTGCGCCGCCATGCGGCCGCCATCGGCATCGACGAAGGATTTACGATTGTCGACCGCAGCGACGCCGAGGACTTGCTCGATGTGGTCCGCGCCGAGCTGGAGTTGAGCCGGACCGATAAACGCTTCCCGCGAAAAGCCGCCTGCCTGGCAATCTACAGCCATTCGGTCAACGCGCAGCAGCCGCTCCCGGACATCCTGAGTGCACACTTCCCTTGGTGTAAAGACTACGTAGAAGACCTCAAGCGACTGTTTCGCGCTTATGTCGATAGAAAAATCCAGACCAATATTTGCGACTACGACGACTTGCTGCTCTTCTGGCAGGGTATGCTGAATGCCCCGCAGGTCGGGCCGCGCATCGTACAGCAATTCGACGCGGTGCTGGTCGACGAGTACCAGGACACCAACCAACTGCAAGCCAATATTCTCAGCCATTTGTCTCCAGCAGGGAAAGGTCTGACGGCGGTCGGAGATGACGCACAATCGATCTACTCGTTCCGAGCAGCCACCATACGAAACATCCTTGATTTTCCCGAACACTTCCCAGGGAGTCGTATCCTCCGACTAGAGCAAAACTATCGCAGTACGATGCCTATCCTGAAATTAACAAACCAGGTGATTGCGGAGTCTTCCCAAAGGTACACGAAGGAACTTTGGACAGCGCGTCAAGGCGGTGCTATTCCACAGCTCGTCACCTGCCAGCATGAGGACGAACAGGCCGAGTTTCTGGTCACTGAGATTCTTCAGCAGCGTGAAGCAGGCATTGAGTTGCGCGAGCAGGCCGTGCTCTTCCGAGCCGCCCAGCACAGCAGTGTTCTGGAAGCCGAACTGGCACGGCGCAATGTCCCATTTGTCAAATACGGAGGACTCAAGTTCATCGAGACGGCGCACACCAAAGACCTGATGGCACTGCTTCGTCTGGCGGAAAACTGCCGCGACTGGGTCGCTGGAAATCGCGTGCTGCTGCTCTTGCCTGGCATCGGCCCGGCGCGGGCACGCAAGTTATTGGACCTGCTCTCAGAACACGGAGGAGATTACCGTGCCTGGAGTGACGCCCAGGTCCCCCTCGAAGCAGCTCCATTCCTGCGTGCTCTGGTTGACATGCTGGTAGAGTTGCGTTCAATGGCAGACCATGATCTGGCATCCCAGGTCGCGCTGGCCCGCACAGTCTACCAGCCGCTGTTGGAACGAAACCACAACCGGCCCGCCGCCCGTGCGAGAGATCTGGAGCAACTCGAACGCCTTAGCGACCGTTTTCCCAATCGGCAGACGATGCTTAGTGAATGGGCATTGGATCCGCCAGTCACTGCGGAAGATTATGCCGGAGACCCGCTTCTCGACGAGGATTACCTGATCCTCAGCACGATGCACTCCGCCAAAGGCCTGGAGTGGAAAAATGTGTACACCATTCATGCGGCGGACGGAAATATTCCTGCCGACCTGGCAACTCGCAACGCAGAACAACTGGAAGAAGAACGACGCTTGTTCTACGTCGCTTTGACACGAGCCCGAGATCGCCTGTTCATCTGCTTTCCCCAATGCTATTACCACGCCGCCCGCGGACCACGATCCGATCGTCACGGCATGGCACAGCTGACCCGCTTCTTGACACCTGCTACGATTCGTCATCTTGACTGTGTCGCCGCGAACGGCGCGGAAGACCCCGATCCACCCGATCCCACCAATTCACCCGCCGCGGTCGATATACGCCAGCAGGTCAAAGAGCTCTGGTCATAACGCAATCTCGTCGGCGCATCGCACGTCTGGATTGCTTCAGGCGGTTCCTGGTGACCGCACATTCACATGCAAACATCACTGATCTGACAAAGGGGAGAGAGAATGCTGGGAGCCCAACTTGCGGCCGAGCCCTATCTAGAACGGCTGCAACAGGAGCTGGAACAAATCGACCGGGACGCTTTGCGGCGCTGGTCCGATTTCATTTTCAGTGCGTGGGAACAGAAAAGATTTGTGTTCATTATTGGTAACGGTGGATCCGGAACCACCGCCAGTCACATGGCTGAGGACCTCGGCAAAAGCACACTGCGCGAAGAAGACCTCCGCGATGAATCCAAATCGCGACTCAAAGTACTGAGCTTAACCGACAATGCAGGCTGGCTGATGGCAGTCGGAAATGACCTCAGCTACGACCAGATTTTCGTACAACAGTTGATGAATTACGGACAACCTGGGGACCTTCTGATCGCTATTAGCGGCTCCGGAAACAGTCCGAACGTACTCAATGCAGTCGAATGGGCGCACCGACACGGACTCACAAGTTTTGGCCTGACGGGTTACGACGGCGGGCGTCTCAAACAACTTCAACAGGATGGCTTGCATTGTGATCTCAACGACATGGGAATGGTCGAGAGTATTCATCTCTGTCTGTTCCACTGGGTCTTGAACGACGTCTATGCGCGAATTAATCAGGCAGGACGCTACGCCGAAGCGTCTCGCTCCTAGTCACCTTCGGTGGCAAGCAGCAACACTCCGCCAAGGATGCGCAGATGTTCCTGGGAATTGAAATTGGTGGCACCAAACTGCAATTGGGCATCGGTAATGGTGATGGTACGCCCTTGTTGCGCCTGGAACGCCGTGCTGTCGACCCAACACACGGCAGCGCGGGAATCCGTTCGCACATTCAACAAGTCGTACCTGAGCTTCTCAAGCAATTCCCCGTCGATGGGATCGTTTACGGATTTGGCGGACCTGTCGACCGGCGGACTGGCTGTGTTACCACCAGCCATCAAATCGATGGCTGGGATGATTTCCCACTAGTGGATTGGACGCAACAGACATTCGGCAAGCCGTGTTTGTTGTACAACGACTGCGATGCTGCCACGATCGCCGAAGCACGCCTCGGCGCAGGCCTGCAAGCACGCCTTGTCTACTTTGTGACCGTCGGCACTGGAGTTGGTGGTGGCCTGGCAGTTGACGGGCAACTGCACGCAGCAAGCCGGCCGGCTGTCGCTGAGATTGGCCATTTACGCCCTGGTCTGCAAGCCACAGATCCCAGCGACACGGTCGAGTCCCTGGCGAGTGGATGGGGAATCGTCAAGGCGGCACAGCGACGTATGGCAGAACCCTCGTATTCTGCCTCGGCCCGAGATTCTCAACGACGACAATCCGCAGCGGTCACCCTCTGGTCCGTCTGTCACGGTGACATGGAGCAACTCACAGCGCAGCGTGTTGCTGAAGCCGCCGAGGCCGGCGATCCGTTGGCAGAGGCCGTACTCGCCGAGGCGATCCGCGCACTGGGCTGGGCCATTGCCCAGGTGATCACGCTGACGGCCGTAGAGATCGTGGTGATCAGTGGCGGAGTCTCCCTGATTGGAGAAGCCCGTTTCTTCGCTCCGCTACGACGCGAAGTAACGCGTTATGTGTTTGGTCCATTGCAGAACGCCTGGCAACTGGTCCCCGCCCAATGGGGTGAAGAAGTGGTGGTCCACGGTGCCTTGGCACTCGCGGCAGAAGCCTGGAAGGCAGACGTCTGAGATCGGGTGCCAAGGCACGGAGTAGCGACGTGATCCAACTCTGGCGAGCACAGCTCAAACATGCGTACGACTGGTACCGACACCGCCGTGTGGAAGTGCGTTGGTTTTATCCTAAGTTGTTTCTGTTTTTTGTCGTCCTTAATCTCAGCTGCTATTGGCTCGCCTTGCTTACCGCTTTTCCGCATCTTGTCTTCGGAAACGCCCTGACTCATTACGCCAAAATCCAATTTCCTGTCGGTCTGCTCGGTGCTCTATTTGACAGTCTTTCCTTTTTTGTCACCGTGCAACTGATCCGCCGCGCGTTGGCTTCCAGTGGTATCGTGCGATTTCTGGCCCATCTTTCGGTCGACTTGTTCATCGCTCTAGCTGCAACCTGGTGGGTACTATTTGTCTTTGTTCTGTCAGGGTGGCTCATCAATCTACTCGACGGCAGAATCTACGAGAAAAATGAGCTGGGACGTTGGCAAATCATCTCGGTTGACAAACTGCCGCAGGCAACTGACGAAACAGGGCTTGGCACAAGACACTGGCGCCAAAGAACCGACCTGTACACCGATCGACTGATCGACGCGGTGCGACATCCTCTGGCCAATCTCAAGAACATTTACTTTGGGATCATCATGGGTGCATCTGCCATGCTGCCCACATGTATTCACCTGTCGATGTTTCTCGCAGCCATGTGGCGCACAACCCGCTGCCGCGCGACGACTTAGCGTAACCAGGACGCGCGCACTTCATCGAGTGGATAGTCGATGATGGGCAGCGTGCTGCCGCGCAGTTCCTGCAGGCGTTGCCAACCGCGCGTGACCAGCTGCTCCCTTTCCGAGACAAACGCAGGATCAAGTTGACGTTTGTCGAAATCCCCTTCCAAGAGTACGGGTACAAATCGGTCATCAACGATAAACTGCGCCAAAGACGGATTACAGCGCAAATGACGCTCGGCCTGTGTGTGTAGCGTCTCGGGATCGAGCATCCCGATCACGTAACGCAAGTAGAGATCACTTTCAGCAATCTCTTCCACCGGTTGCTGACAAACTTCGCAGAGATAACCTTCGTCACACTTCGCCATACTGTATTCGAATCCCAGAAAAACCGCCCCAGCGTTTCATCGGCAGCCATCCGTCACCCTAACATATCGCCACAACGGTGGACAACGTAACCGCCTGACCGGTTTCTGGCAGGCGTGCCTCAACTCCAGCGGCCTACCCAGACTTACGGTTCGAGTGGCTCCAGGAACCAATTGGAAAGTGCCCGCTGCACTTTCTCTGGAGGAGGCAATGGCTCCCCGGTCAACTGCTGTAAAGACCAGGCACAGGCGAAATCAAGTGCCGATCCAGTGGTACCTGAATAGTGCTTGCGAATATCCTCGACCATTGTCTTCATCCCCATCCTCCCCAGGCTAACAGCACACATACAACGAACCCGCTCCACTTCGGCATACATACTCTCCATCCCGGGACCACTGAGGCCTGTCACCTCCGGACGAGACTCGTCAGCCACTTCCTCGGCAGGCAGATCCATCATCGCATTCGAACCCCTGTCATTGAGTCGGTCAAGCAACATCGCCGACAGTTCCCGCGGTGTCTGCCCAGCGTAGAGATGCCCCAGCGCCCAGATGGCCGCCGCGCGAACCTCTGACCCCATCGTAAATTTCTTCGGAATACATTTTCGCATCAGTGGTTCCGCCTGCCGATAGCCTGCTAACCCAAAGGCCTCCATCAAATAACTCACTTGCACATCGATCTCACGATCCATATCCGTGACCAGACCGGCCGCCACTTCACGCTCCGCTTTGCGTAACATCGCCGGGAACGCACCAGGCACGCTCAACTCCCGCAAGCCCCAGGCGGCTGCTCGAAACACCGCCGGGAACGGGGCGTCCAATAATTGCACCAGGCGTCCTGCAGATTGACGATGCTGTAATGTGACCAGCAAGACAATCGCTTGTTCCTGTCCGCGCCAGCGGTCGGTGCCCAGCATCTCCACCGTGCGTTCACGAACCACAGCATCCAGATGTTTCTCTGCTTGAGTCAATCGCAATAACCCCTGCCGTGACGCCAGGCGAATTTGTGGGTGCCGATCGTCCAGCACCTCTGTCAGCAAATGCACCGCGGTCTCATCAGCAAGTGTCTCCAACATCGGTATCGACATGAGTCGCAACCGTGCATCAGGCGACGAGATCGTTTCCCGGGCGATCCTGGCCGCAGCGTCCGGATCCAGATCGAACAGGCGCGACAGGGCCCGCGCTGCCACCACGGGCTCTTCCCGTGGACCGGTCATTTCCAGCAGCAGCTCCTGGGTCACCCCACCACGATGATGCTTCAGTAGCGTGACCGCCAGCAGTCTCTCCAGCCGGGGTGGAACATCGGCAGCTGCCATCAGCCGACGGGCTGTCGTTTCCAGGCCCTCGTGGCGCAACTCGGCTAGTGCCTCGGCAGCACGCAACCGCACCGTCATCTCGAGTGGTTCTTGAACCATCTCCAAAAGCCGTGCCACGCAGCCTTTGTCCTCGAATATAGCAAGGCCCGTCATCGCATAACGCAGGCGAGACCCTCGGCTTTGCGGATCCTGCAATCTGTTTCTCCAGACCTTGCGAATCGGTTCATACTTCCAACGCGCCAAAGCCGGCTCAACGACTGCTGCCAGATCATTTTCCGCAGTCTGCCAGTGGTCAAACAGCTGAGGTGCTGCCACACGCGCGTCCAACGCCACGAGCGCGCTGGCGCACGCTACCCGCACTAGCGGGTGCAGGTTTGTTTGCCCCAGTCGCATCATCAAGGGCTCAATCGCATCCTCCAAGCCAGACATTCCCAACTGGTGTGCACGGGCAATTGTTTGAGCGGCCTGTAACTGCAACTCCGTATCTGGTTGCCCCAGCGCAGCAACCCACAAGGACTTGAGCTGCGGTGCAAAGTACCTCTGTCTGGCTGGTAACTCACGCTGTGGATCCCGATCCATAGCCGCCATGATCTGCACATCGGCAGCCACCGCGTGAGGCCCATTCCAGCACCCGTCAAACGCAAATCCTAGCAGGCATAAGGGCAACAACAGACGGACAGCAGCTGACAGAGTCGGATTGTATCTCAGCATCAACGGCTTCTCCTGATCAGATACACTTAGAGTGTTTTCTTACGGACCACATCAAACCAGGTAAGACCAGCAAACACGACAACTTCTTTTCACCCCAACTCAAAACGGCCACAGGCAGTCTCATTTTGGCATCTGTCCTGTCACTTCCATCCGGACAAATTCAATCTTCCAGGGCGCCGGCGGATCGATGTCACTCGGATCTCGGACCGGCGTAACATCCAACCCGATTACGATCCCACCCTCGCGATCCATTTTCAGCCACTCAGGACGATCCAGCTGAAAAGAGGACTCGTTCGACCAGTCCGCTTTTTCAACGATCAAACGACTGGCCGAATCTGACAAACCGCTTAACCGGACGTTCCATCCCTGGCCAACCATTTTCATGTTGATGGTTGCCTGCTTGATCCGCAGCGTGCGCAGCTCGGGAGGTAATTCAAAACGCAACCACACCTTGCCAGCCCGCTGTGCCTCCAGCCAATTGCCGGTACGATGATTGAAGAGTGGACTCGCCGCGCGCTGTTCGGGTCCAGGAATGCTACGACAACGCAAGAATGCATTGGGAATGAGCACCTGAGTACCCGGTTGCGGAGATTCCATTCCAACTGGCACAGCCAGCAACGCAGAACTTCTCTGTTCCACTTCCGGTGAAAACACAAATTGGGTGTCGAAGGCACTGGCCCAGACAAACAACGTCGGCTCAGTGGGAAATCCCAACTCCTCAGCTCGCCTGAATAGCTGGCGGTAGACCGACTGCCGGCGCCGCTGCTTGTCACTCATAAGTCCGTCAGAGAGGTACGACCCTCCTGCAATCAGGTCCCCAGCCTCCAGTGCGCCCTGGCCTGTATCTTGAAATCGAACACGCCACTTATTCCCTCCCGGCACGACCATCAGCGCATCCTCAACAGGCCCTATTGTTTCACCACGAAAACTCCCCACAAAGCCGTCCGCATTAAAAGAGCCCACGAATTCCAGTGGCTGGTTCAGACGGACCACAGACCGGAAGGGCGCGATGCGCACACTCGCGGCGGGGAGCGTCACGTTGTCCCACTGCCACTGGTCGATTCCCGTCCACACGATCCGACGTGTTTGACCGGAATCAGCGACATTTGGGAGAAAGACTCCACCACGTTCAGCGCCATACCTGGCAGCCACCTGCTGCTGGTTGTAGATTGCCAATAAACCATCGACCATCACTTCATTGGTGTTCGGCGTCGCAGTTGCCAATTGCACCATGGCAGCTGTCGGTGGCACGGCGCGTCTGCTCTGCCCGCCAAGGATGACCAACAGTCCGGCGGCAACTACAGCCGTGGCTGGGATCAGCCAAACCAGCCAATCCCGTTTCTGCCTCGCGTCAAGCAGGAAACTGAGAACCGGCAAGCCGAACGAAAAGGTTCCCAGGACCAACACTACGATTCCACGCGCGACGACCTGGTATCCAATTTCATCATCCAAATAGAACTTCAATTCCCGCGCTTCCAGTAACGGCTCACTTGACTCCTCGAGAAAATCGGTCGCCAACTGCGCCAACGGCGGAGAGGCCTGATGTGTTGCCTGTTCTTCTACAGCACTAAGTTCGTCGACTGGTCCAAACCCGAATCCTGCAGGCATATCAGCTACGTCGGTCGTCGCAGGGTCGCTACGGCGAATCCACGCCCGCGGAGCCAGAGTCGTAAACAGTACCTTTCCTCTTCCTGCGGAAACCCAGAAGGATGCCGGCCAGCCATTCTGGGTGTGCGTTACTTCGACGCCCTGATCCGGAAGAATCATTTGGATAAAGGGCATTGGCTCCGGCAATCGAAATGGCTGATCCTCAAGGGCTGTACCCGCAACATTACGAAGATCCGTTTCAATCAAGTCGACACGTCCCACGGATACCCAATCCAGCGGGTTTCCCAGCAACCTGCCAACGGTTTCCAGATCAACCCGGTCGAGCATGACCCACAGGACACCACCCCGGTACAACCACTGTCGGATTGCCGTCGTCCCGGCTCCATCGGTCGCCAGCTGATTGTGACTAATTACGAGATGATCGAGCCCTTCCAGGGCACGCTCCAGCGGAGGCAGAGGAGAACCTAGAAATTCCTGAACGCGTCGCGCCATACGCCCTGTGCGATGCACTGCGGCGATCGCTTCAAACGCAAAATCATGCCGCTCGGGCGTGTCCCAATCTCCCTGGTCGGAAAGAATCCCCGTAACCTTCGTCTCATTGCCGAATTCCAGCACATCCGATTGCAGCCGTCTACCCGCCGGGTTGGGCAGGGGATTCTGTCTGCCGTTCTTGAGCTCGTACGCGTTGCCTTTGAACGCGATGGTAGGTCGCTCCAGAACCCGCGGTAATGCAGGAACCAATACCGGCAGCCAGCTGTGTCTGACAGCGTGGGGAGGCACCCATAACTGCCGTGCGTACTGCATCGTCGACTCCCCCTCAAAATGGAGTGACGCCAGAATTTCAGTCGCCGCAGCGGTCGGATTCGTCGCATCCACACCGACCACGCCCCAGGTATTTTTCCAGTAACGCGCAACGCCTGCCGGCCGACCAATGCGTACAGTCGGGGTCGCATCCTGCGCGGTGGAGGCCCTCACCTCAATCA
>MDTE01159920.1_pt1 | contig 27084 bp, 25 predicted proteins | sample 811231 | NCBI WGS metagenome assembly MDTE01 (sample SAMN05326651, study PRJNA326480) | marine metagenome | isolation source: seawater | place: Indian Ocean: Red Sea | collected 2010
CCCATTTCGAACTCGAACGTTAAGGGCTCCAGCGCCGATGGTACTTTGTCTTAAGGCATGGGAGAGTAGGACATTGCCAGGTCTACAAAACGTGAATAAAAGTCGCTTCGCAGAAAAATACTTATCAGCTTATCAACTACCTGCCACTATATTCAAAAAACAAAATTATTTGACATCTATCAGTTTGCCTTGATCTTATCTCAACTGAAATACATTGTTTCTTAGAAATATCCTCATTTAATTCATTAAATCCCCATTCTTTATCTTTATTTGCCGGGGCCCAATCTGCATTATTAAAGCTGATACTCTCTAATCTTTTTACAAATAATTTTTCTATATCACTTGTGTAATCGTCTTCAACGTAGTTTAGTTTTAACATAATTCTATTTTTTATTCCGCGAAATTTTGAAAACTTATAAATCGAGCTTATAAGTTCATAATCCCATACATCGTAGCTTTCAATTATTACAGGAAACTCCTCATGAAGTTTAGAATAATTTTCTAACTCATCTAAAAAGCCATCATATACTAATGTATTGTTTACATGGTTAACAGAATTAAACTTTATATCTTTGAATGTTTGAATTGTATTTTTCTGTATTATGAAGAATAAAATTATTAGTAAAAAAAATATTCTTCCGTAAACTAAAATATTTCTTTTACAAAAGTGGTTAATTATTTTCTCATAATAAATAAATAAATTAGCCAATATTATCAAGAATAATAGAGAATTTGGAAAATCATATCTTGTATCAGATGGCAAAGAGGTTTTTGAGTAAAATAATATTTGGAAAAAAACTACTGAGATAACTATCAAAATGAATAATATACTTCTTTTTGTTATCGCAAGTATGTAAGAATTTGTTCCACTGTAGTAGCCATAAAAAAAGAAAAATATATGCGGTGTAAGTAAATATCCAAGAAACCAATGATTGATAGTTAAATTATTTATACTTTGAAAAATTAACTTTGCTCCCTCAAAAGAAAAGTTAATATATCCTGATTTCAAGTTTTCAAAAGATGTTGACTCACTTATTAAAAAATAAATTCCTACTTTGTAACAAACCCAAAAAGAAAACATTAAAAAAATAATGCATATAAGTCTTAAAGAATAAAATTTTTTTTTGTTTTTTAATATAAGATATAAAAAATAAATCGGTACTAAAATTAAGAATAAAAAGTTTTCTTTTGAGCCGATAATATAAATTCCTGAAATTAGAAAAGTAATTATTATTAAATAATAAAAATAATTATTCTTTTGGTGTAAATTTTTTAGGTAATCGAAAATATAAATACTTGCTGGAATAAAAAAAATTAAACCGAATATGACATGTACCTCAGATACTATTATTCTTGAAAATATATCAAACCAATAAGTTTCACTTAAAGCTATTACACTTAAGCCAACTCCGATTTGTAAATTAGTAAATCTGCAAAAATAGTAACTAATAATTGAGATGAATAAAGCAAAGATAGTGATTCTATTTAGATAATAAAGGTAAATTTGCTCACCAAAGAAAAAGACCTCAAGAAGGTATCCTAATTGGAATGATGGTCTAAAACGACCTGTTGGCTCATTAAATTCTTCAATTTCTTTATATTGTTCTACCAGACTATTTAATGAAAATTCTTCATATGTAAGTCTTTCGACAACTCTATGATCGTCAATGACTGAAAATGAAGATTTTAAATTATCGCCAATTAAGTAAAAAGAAATAAAAAAACTTATTAAAAGAAGGGTAATATAAGTAATATGATTACGATAATTATCGATTTTATTTATCATTTTATATATTTTTAAGTTTTATATATTTCTTTGAAAAAATTTTTAATATCTTTCATTTTTATTAATTTTATTCCTTCCTCGTTTAATTTTATGAAGTCATATTTTTTTGGAAAGGATTTTAAATGTGTCGCAACATTGTATTCAATATTCGATAAGTCATTAATTTTGTCTTTTTTAACAAATAACTCTATTATCAAATCTTTGATTGTATCAGGATATGACTTAATTAGTTTTAACCATAAATCAGCAACTGTATCACATTCATTTATCTTTATACTTTCAGTATACTTTATAACTTTTCCTGCATCTAAAATTTTGCCAATCCTTTGTATCGAACATCGAGCAAAATCATATTCTTTAGTTAAAAAATACCAAAAATAAAGAGCAGAACCTCTCATTTTAGGAAGTTCACCTTCATGAAATCCAAAAATATTTGAATCAAAATATTTTAAAACATCCTTACCAATTATTTGACTCCCAGAATAAAATACGAAATTACTTTTTTTTAAATTTAGTTCTTCAATTAAATTTAAGTTAAATTCACTTGCAGTGATATGTTTGATTTGCTTCTTTTTACATATTTTTTTTATATTTTTTGAAAAGAACATAAAAATGTTAAATGAGTAAGTAATAAAAAAAATAAATAATACAAATTTCACATCAGATAAAAAAAGGTTTCTATAAGCCTTAAAGTTAATTTTACCACTTTTTTTTGGTGAAATTGGTGTTTTTATAACACATTCAATTTTTTCTGGATATTTATTTAGTAAATCATTAAAAATAATATAGTTTTTTAAACCGCCGTAATAAACTAGTATAATTTTTTTCATATAGATTAAAGATGAGTTATTCCACTAAAATTTTTAAAGATAGTTTTTCACTAAGCATTGATGATAATAATCAAATTATACAAGACTTAAAGAGTATTATTAATAGTGGAAAATTTATTAATAGTAGATTTGTTGAAAAATTTGAAAAAAACTTCTCAAAAAAAATTAATATAAATTATGGTATTGGATACTCAAGTGCGTCTACTGCTCTTAGCTCTATCGTAAATATTATAACTGACAATGACGAATATAACGAAATCATTCTGCCTGTTTTTGGCCCATTGCCAGTAAGCATGTCATTAATTAATTATAAAAAAAAAATTGTATATGCTGATGTTGATCCTAAATCTTTTTTAATATCAAACAATCAAATACTTAATAAAATTTCAAAAAAAACAAAATTGATTATTCCAATTCATTTATTTGGAAATGTATTAGATATTAAAAAGATAGAAAAATTAGTTCCTAAACAGATTAAAATAATTGAAGACTCATCTCAAGCTCATGGAAGTTCAATCAAAAAAATCATGGCAGGTAGCATGGGAACTGCAAGTATTTTTAGTTTTTATCCCACAAAAAATTTAGGCGCATTTGGTGACGCAGGGATGATCTTAACAAATAACAAGAAGCTTTTCTACAGTGCTCAAAAATATAGAAATTATGGACTTCATAAAAAATACTACAAGTCAAATATTTCAGGCAATAACTTTAGAATGGATGATTTTCAAGCAGCAGTTTTATTAAATAAATTAAAATATTTAGATAAATGGAATCTTAAAAGGAATATGCTTTCAAGAGAGTATAAGATTAGATTAAGTAGTTTACCATTAGAGTTTCAAAAAATTGATGAAGGGATTTTTTCATGTTTTCATGTTTTTGCTATTTTAGTTAGCACTAAATTGAGAAATAAGCTTTATAACTATCTTAATCGGAATGGAGTACAAGCAAGTATATACTACCCTTCACCCTTACCTTTTCTTACTGGAGAAATAAAAGAAATTTCAAAAATTAGAAATAATTATCCAAATGCGTACAAAATTAGTAAAAAAATTATTTGTTTACCAATTCACCACAACCTTAATATTAAAGATATTGAATTCATATGCGACTTAATAAAAAAATTTTACAAAAAAGTATAGAAGAGATCACAATTATTATACCAATCTATAATGAGATACTTGCAATAAAAAAAAATGCTAGGTCAATTATAGAAACTTTTAAAAAAATTAATAATAATTATGAAGTTCTTTTTATAGAAAGTGGAAGTAATGATGGCTCTTATAATGAATTAAAAATAATTAAAAAAAATAACAAGAAAGTTAGAATTTTAAGAGAAAAAAAAAGAAATGGCTATGGTTCAGCAATAAAGCATGGTTTCCAAAATTCAAAATTTTCCAAAATTTGTACTTTTCCAATAGACAACCAATACAGTGCAAAACAACTAGTAGATATTTTAAACAGAGTGAAAGATGACAATGTTGTAACATTTAGAGAAGATAAAAAAGTCGTGGGTTATAGGTATTTACAAAGTTATATTTATAAATTTTTTACAAAAAGTATTTTAAAATTAAACTTTATTGACGTGAATTCTTTGAAAATTTTAACTAAGACTGATTTTCCAATATTTAATAGTTTCTCTAACAATTGGACAATTGATCTTGAAATTTTATACTATATGAAAGTAAATAATATTTCTTATAAAGAAATAGGTATTAAATTAAATAAAAGAAACATTGGTAAAAGTAAAGTACGTGTTTTTGACGTATTATTTATGTTCATCGGCATCTTGAAAATAAAAAAATCAAGAATTTTTAATTAATTTTTTATCATAATACTGCATATCTCCAAGATCAAGCCAGAAGTCCTTGATTAAATATCTTTCTATTTTCAGGTTGCTTTTTATCATTTGCTTTATAAGATCATCCATTCCAAAGTATTTATTCTTTGGTATCTTTTTGATTAAGCTTTTCTTTATATAGTATATGCCTGCTACAATTTCATTTTCTATCAGTGGTTTTTCTAGAATATCAATTATTTTATTATTTTTTATAACAAGCTTTCCAAAATCAAAAGGCTGCTTTATTTGTTTTGAAAAAACCATAAGTTGAGATTTTGATTTTAAAAATTTATTTTTTGGTATTTTAAATTTTAAATTAGTTATAACATCTCCATTCATTAATAAAAAAGTGTTAGGTAAATATTTGTCAATTAACTTTAAAGGACCACATGTGCCTAATGGTTTTTGTTCTATACTTAGGTGAAAAGAAATATTAGGAAATTTTACTTTTAGTTTTTTAATTTCTAATTCAAATTTTTCTGACTTATACCTCGCAGCTAAAAATATATTTGTAAACTTATTTTTTGACAAATTACTAACTATTATTTCAAGAATAGTATCGTTGCCAAAAGTAAGTAAAGGTTTGGGTATAGTTTTTGTAAGAGGTCTTAATCTCATGCCTAATCCACCAACCAGTATAACTGCAGTATCTTCCAAAATTATCTTTTTTAAAATTTAAAATATTAAATATAGACTAAATTTATTAAATTAAAATCATATTATCTATTATGAAATTTATTTCAAAAATAGTTTTTTATTTAAATTTGCAAACTAATATATTTGTCATCAATAAGACATTTGTAATTTCAATTATTAATAATTCTTTATTAATAATATCTATTTGCTGTTTGTAAGATGAAACAGTTAATGCATGAGCTGATAAATTAAAAGAAATAAACGCTAAAAACTTAGAGAGAAAATTTTGTTTTCCTATACCAAAAATAAAAAGACATTCCTTGTTTATTTTTTTTACTTTATGAAAAAGATTTCTTATTTCATTTTCAGTCATATATTGTAGAACATGCGTTGATACTAATATATCAAATTTTACATGATCAATATTTTCTATTTCTGAATATTCCTTGTTTATATCATAATTAAAGCAAGTGAGTTTTTGATTATTTTTTGAATAAAAATTGTTTATCATTCTGCTAAATTCTTTAAGTCCGCAACCAAAGTCAACTATCCTTTCTTTTTTTAATTTATAAACCTTCATAATTATTTTATGATGAATGAGTTTAAAATAAAACTGGGACAGACCTTGATAAGTAGTTACTGGGTATTTCATCATTTTGTAACTTGTATTTAAAAAAAATAAATGACAGGAAAAAGAAAAATTATCAATAAAAATATTATAATTTTAGGAGCCAATGGTTTTATAGGTAAAGAAGTTTCAAAACTGATGATAAATAGTTTTAATGTTAGAACGATTTATCTATTAGATTTGAAAAATTCAAACTGGAGTTCGTATGAATTAAATCATACTCATAAAAAAAAATTTCTAAAAATGGATGTTAAGAAAATAGAAAATTTTAAGAAGATATTAACAAACATAGATATTATTGTTGATTGCATAGGTTCAACAAACCACAATTTTGATAATATTAAAAAAATAAATTATGATTTTAGAACAAATTTTTTTTGTAAAGTAAATCTTTTAAATGAAATTTCAAAATTAAGTAGACCAATGCTATATATAAGTATTGGTTCCTTATTTAAATTCGGCCATCAAAAAAAAATTGGCGTTAAAATTAAAACTAATGAAGTATCTTCACTGGATCACCAGATACTTAATAAAAGTTTATTCGAAGATTTCTTAAAATCAGTAATTTTAAAAAGAGATTATTTTAAATGTTTGATTCTAAATATCGGTAACGTGTATGGGTACAGTAAGAGTGTTAATTACGGAATGATTAATGAGCTAATTGTCTCATTCATTAGACATAAAAAATTCCAATATTTTTTTATACCAAATAAATTGAGATATAAGAATGTCCATTATATTGAGGATTTAGCTATCAGCATATGTAATGAAATATTAAAAAGTTGTAAAATTAAAAAGAAATCAATTTTTATAGAGAAAAATTATTTTGGAAAAATTATTAATCTTGAAAAACTTATTGAATATTTAAAATTACTTTATCCGAGAACAAAGTTAATTAAAACACCTAAGCCGTATTTGAATAATTTTTATTATTACAGAAATAAGTTGAAAGTAAATGCAATATCAAAAACAAAGATAAACAATACAATAAAGGCTTACAAAAATAATTATTAATTTTAAATTAATTATTACAAAACCAATTATCAAAATATACTTATAAAATATACCAAGTCTTATTAAGGCGTATAAATTCTGCAATTTTGTGGGACAACTGGCTTAGTTAATTTAATTATATTGTATTAGTAAAATAAAATAAGATAGATTATTACAATTATCAATGACGCCAATAATTAAGTATTATGAAATTTCTTAGATTCAAAGATTTAGAAACAAAAGTTATTTCAAAAACAAATCGTTTTGAGTTAAGTTTAAATGAAAGAAAAGAAATAAGAGCTGACTTTAAAAATTCAAAAGTACTAATCACTGGTGCTGCTGGGTCAATTGGAGCTGCATTTGTAAACTCAATTTTGAATTTAGATTTTAAAAAAATTTATTTGCTAGACAAGGATGAAAACTCATTAACAGAATTAAATAGAGAAATAAATCTCATATATAAAAAAAACAAAATCAAAAAAATTGAATATATATGTTCAGATTTAATATTTTTTAATATAAAAAAATTTATTTGTAATGAAAAAGTCACCCATTATCTTAATTTTGCTGCAGTCAAGCATGTAAGAAGTGAGGAAAATATTGATTCAATGAAATATATGTTTAATACGAATGCGGAAAAGTTTCTCCCTTTTTCAAATTTCAATGAGAAAAATTATTTGAAAAAAGTATTTTCCGTTTCAAGTGACAAAGCTGTTAACCCATGCAGTATTTTAGGAGTATCTAAAAAATTAATGGAAAGTAAATTGTCATATTTTAAGAAAAAAAATCCAAGTATATTCGTTTCTTCTGCAAGGTTCGCAAATGTTAGTTTTTCGAATGGAAGTATACTGAAAAGAATAATAGATTGTATATCTGAAAATAAACCTATTGGAATACCAAGGAATACAAAAAGATATTTTATTACACATCAAGAAGCGGCAAATCTATGCCTGAAGTCCCTACTTAAAGATGTCGATGGTAATATACTAGTTCCTGAGACAAATAATTTAATGCAATTAGTAGATATTAAATCAATTTGTGAAAAGATATTAGATAATTTTGGATTAAAACCAATCTACGGTAAAAAAAAGAGCACAAAAAAAAGTATTATTATTTGTCTTACTGATGGCCAGATACAGGGACAAAAAAAATTCGAGGAGTTTCATGATAAAGACGAATTACCTATTAAATCATCAGCTATAAAGGGTATTAGATTAATAAAACTAATTCATGACCTAGATGTAAGGAGATTTGTAAAAGAAATTGAGAAAATTGATATGTATGATGATGTTTTTAAGTTCGTTAATAAAAAATTTAAGAATATTAAACTGCCTCAAAAATATAAGAAACTAAGCAATCAAATTTAAAAATTATTTAATTCTATAATGAAATATAAAAAAAATATCACTGTAGTAGGCCTAGGTTATGTTGGACTATCGATGAGCATCCTTTTAGCTCAAAGCAATAATATAATAGCATTGGATATTGATAGAAATAAAATAAATAAAATCAATAAGAGAATTTCACCTTTAAGTGATGATTTTATGAGTCATTATTTAAGGACTAAAAAATTAAATTTAGAGGGTACCCTAGAAAAAGATAAGGCATATCAAAATGCTCAATTTATAATTATATGTGTTCCTACTGATTATAATCATATGAAAAAAAGATTTGATACAGAATTAATTGACCAAATTATCTCTGATATTTTGTCTATAAATAACTCTGCAAATATAATTATAAAGTCAACAATTCCAATTGGTTTTACAGAAAAACTGAGAAAAAAATTTAACTATGAGAATATAATTTTTGCACCTGAATTTCTTAGAGAAGGCCATGCTCTTTATGATAATTTGTTCCCTTCTCGAATTGTTATTGGTTCAAAAAATAAATTCGCCAAATCATTTGCTAAACTTTTAACCAATGCAGCAATTAAAAAAAATATAAAATTAATTTTTACCGGGTCTACTGAAGCAGAATCAATCAAGTTATTTGCTAATACTTATTTAGCAATGAGAATAGCATTTTTTAACGAATTAGATAATTTTAGTATTAAAAAAAAATTAAATACTAAAGAAATAATTGATGGTGTATCTTCTGATACTCGTATTGGAAATTATTATAATAATCCTTCTTTTGGATATGGAGGCTACTGTTTGCCTAAAGATACTAAGCAATTAGAAGCGAGTCTAATAGGCGTTCCTACTGCATTGATAAATTCAATTAACATGTCAAATAAATTAAGAAAAAAATTTATTTCAGAGCAAATAATAAAGCTTAAAATTAAGAAGATAGGAATTTATAGATTAATAATGAAAACAGGTTCAGATAATTTTAGAGAAAGTGCTATTTTTTCAATCTTAGAATATTTAAAAAAGAAGAAAATTAAAATTTATATTTATGAACCTGAAATAAAGCTTAAGAAATACCATAATTTTGAGGTATTAAATAATTTTAAAAAATTCAAGTCTTTGTGTGAACTAATTATTGCAAATAGGTTGGATAAAAAAATTGAAAATATCAATTCGAAGATATATTCAAGAGACATATTTAATAATAATTAAAATGCCAGATTTATTGACTTTAAAATTGAATTACACTAGATTTCGAGTTTCTTGCGCGGGGTGGAGCAGTCTGGTAGCTCGTCAGGCTCATAACCTGAAGGTCGTAGGTTCAAATCCTACCCCCGCAACCAATGAAAAAAATCCTAAAAAATATTTTTTTGATTATCTATTAAATAATCTATTAACATGTACAAAAGTATAATTTCTTTACCAAGATATTTAAAACAATTAATAGTATTACTCGGCGATATATTAATCGCATTAATTTCATTTTATTTAGCAATAGCGTTAAGGCTTGAAAGTTTAACTTCTGAAATGACAATAATATCCTTTCGTGCTGCTTATTATTTTTTCATTTCCTTGCCTCTGATAATTTTTTTATCTGCAAGAATTACTCAAATTGATATGATTATACTAAGATCTTTTGGTATTAATGATTTTTATCGATTATCAGGATATACTCTTGTTATAGCTGGTTTCTTTTCAGTTTTTGTATTTGTTGATCTTTTTACAGTTCCTCGGTCTATAATTATTATTTTTCCATTTATATTCTTTTTGGGAATTTGTATCTTTAGATTAATATTATTCTCAATTCTAAATAGTTTAAGACAAAAACTAAACATTCAACAAACAAATATTGTCATATTTGGTGCTGGAAATTCTGGTATTCAGCTATCAAATAGTCTTAGCTCATTTTCTGAGTATTTTGTGTCCGCTTTTATTGATGATAATCCAAATTTAAACAATACAATCATTTCAAATAAAATTGTTTTCTCCAGGAAAAATTTTAAAAAATTTATTTTGAAGAATAAAATTAATGAAATTTGGATGGCAATTCCATCAGCACCAGACAATAAGAAGCAAGATGTTTTAAAATTTATTGCCTCCTTTGATATAAAAATAAGAACACTACCGAGTATTAATGAACTATTAAAAAGTGGAAATATTGAAGATAGATTAAAGCAGGTTAATGCTGATGATTTCATAGATAGAAATAAAGTAGATATACCTTACCAATTATTTGAAAAATCATATAATTCAAAAAATATTCTAGTAACAGGAGCAGGTGGTTCGATTGGTTCGGAATTGACAAAGCAATTGTTAAACCTTAAACCCAAAAAATTAATACTCTTAGATCACAATGAATTTGCACTATACTCGATTGAGAAATTTATTAGAGAATATGACAGTAATATAGATGTAATTCCATGTTTAGGCACAATTATTGATTTATCATTAATTGAAAAAATAATGGATGATCACAAAATTGAAGTTGTTATTCACGCAGCTGCTTATAAACATGTGCCATTAGTAGAGTATAATCCAATTGATGGATTTAAAAATAATGTCGTTGGTACTAATAATTTAGTTGCTACTTCTATTAAGAAGAAGATTGATAGGTTTATTCTTGTTTCAACAGACAAAGCTGTCCACTCAGAAAATATTATGGGAGCCTCTAAGAGAATTTCTGAGATAATTGTTCAAGAAGCCGCTAAGCAAAATAAGGTTACTAATTTTGCAATTGTAAGGTTTGGGAATGTTATTGGATCATCAGGTTCAGTTATACCTCTTTTTAGAGAGCAAATTTTTAGGGGTGGTCCAGTAACAGTTACTGATGAAAATATGACAAGGTATTTCATGTCAATATCAGAAGCCTCTCAACTAGTTTTATTAGCTGGATCATACGGCTCTGAAGGCGAGATATTCATTTTAGACATGGGAAAACCAATCAGAATCATTGATCTTGCAAAAAATATGATACAAGTTTATGGGTTTACAGAGAAAAACCAATCTAATCCTGATGGAGATATCGAAATTCATATTACAAAAAAAAGACCAGGTGAAAAAATGGAAGAAGAATTACACAGTTCATTAGAATTAAAACCTACTAATCATAAAAAAGTTAATAAAGCTATTGAAGATTATCCAGAAAACTTTGATATAAACGACTTTTTAAATGAAGTAGCTATTATACTAAAAAATAGAAATACTGATAAATTATATGAAATTCTATCCTCCTTCAAAGAATTCAAAATTAAAAAAAAATAGTTCAAAGGTCTTGAGATGAAAAAAACGAAATTTAAAACTCTTATTTTGGATGTTGATGGTGTGATGACTGATGGAAAATTTTACTATACAGAAGATGGTAAAATAATGAAAGTATTTGGTGCAGATGACAATGATGCATTGTCAATGTTAAAAAACTTTATGGATATTATCTTTGTAACTGGTGATAAAAAGGGGTTTAAAATCTCAAGGAAAAGAATCGTAGAAGATATGAAATTTGAATTATATCTTGTTAGCACCTTAGACAGAGTTAATTGGATAGAAAATAAATATAATTTAAAAAGTGTTATTTATATTGGCGATGGAATATTTGATAATCTTGTTATGGATAAGGTTGGATATTCAATATGCCCTTCAAACTCAGATAAAGAATGTAAAAAATCAGCCAATTTTATTACTAAACGAGCTGGTGGAGATAGGGCGGTAGCAGAAGCAGTTGACCATATTTTTAAAACAGTTTTAAAAATCCAAAAACCACTAAAATATTTAAAAAAAAATTCAACAATTGGAGAGTGGGCAATATGATTTATAAAAAGATTGCTAATTTTGTTGAAAGCAAATGCTGTACTTTATTAGGCATTGGCCCTATGAGTAAAAATTGTGTAGATGCAGTTATAGACCTTGCAAATGAAAATGATGCACCATTAATTCTTATCGCAAGCAGAAGACAAATTGATAGTGAGGAATTTGGTGGTGGATATGTAAATAATTGGACTACTATAAAATATGCAGAATATGTAAGATCAAAGAATTTTAAAAAGAATATAATTCTTGCACGTGACCATGGTGGTCCATGGCAAAATGATGTTGAGGTCAAAAATAACTTATCATTGAAAGATGCGATGGCCTCCGCGAAGAGATCGTATAAGAATGATATAGATGCTGGGTTTCAAATATTACATATTGACCCTAGTATTGATCTACATGAGTCACCTAATGTTGATAGGGTTTTAGAGAGAGTTTATGAACTTTACGATTATTGTTATAGTTACGCCAAAAAAAATAATAAGGACATAATTTTTGAGATAGGTACTGAGGAACAAAGCGGATCTACTAATACTCAGGAAGAACTTGAGTATACACTAGCCAGTATGAAGGAATTTTGTAAAAAGAATAAATTTCCTTTTCCATCCTTTGTAGTAATTCAAGCTGGAACGAGAGTTATGGAGACACGCAATATTGGCTCCTTCGACTCGCCAATAAGGGTTGAAAACGAAATTCCTCCTGAAATACAATTACCTAAAATGATATCTATTTGCAATAAATATGGAATTTATATGAAAGAGCATAATACAGACTATTTGTCTAATGATGCACTAAATTGGCATCCTAAACTAGGTATCCATTCAGCTAATGTTGCACCCGAATTTGGAGTAGCCGAAACTAAAGAATTAATTGATATATTGAAATCAAACAACTTAAATGATCTTGCTGAAGAGTTTATTAAGTTATCTTTCTCATCAGACAAATGGAAAAAGTGGATGTTAAGTGATGGTCTCGCCACCGATCAAGATAAAGCAATTATCGCTGGTCATTATATATTTTCTCAAAAACAATTTATTGAATTAAAACTTGAAGCCAGTAAGAAAATAACTAACTTAGATTTATTATTAAAAGAGGCTGTGAGAAAAAGTATTTTAAGATACACAAAAGCTTTTAGACTTCACTAGAAATGCCAAAAGTTGCGACCATAATACTAAATAGAAATTTACCTATTCCAACTGATAATCTCTATGATCAGATTATTAAGCACGACGCTAAACATACAGACATCTTCATTTTAGAATCAGGTTCTGATAAAGCTTTATTGTCAAAAAATTATACATGGCATGCTGACTCCCCTGATGCGATGAAAAATGGATTAAGATATTGTCGTGGTATGAATTACGCGCTTCTTAAATTAAAAAATGAAAATAAATTTGATAATTATGATTTTTTTTTACTTATAACAAATGATACTGAATTTCAAGATAAGCCATTTATTTCTAAATTAATTGATATTATGATCGAACATCCCAGAGTAGGATTGTTATCTCCCTGCTCAAGTAAATGGGGTGAAAAAGATTTATTATTAGAAAATGAAACAAAGTATTTTTGGTATATTCATAACAATGCTTACTTTTTAAGAAAAGAATTTATTGAGGATATTTGTGAAAAAAAAGAACCAGATATGATGAATTTTCTTTTTGATGGTAATAACTTTAGGGGGTATGCATCCGAAAGTGAAATTATTGCAAAAGGTTATGCGAATGACTGGGCATCTGCAATTACTAAAGCTGTATGGGCCGAAGAGAATGAAAGCTATTTAATCAATAAGTCAGATACAATAAAAACGGATAAATTTGAAAAAAATATTCAGTTGTATGTGGAAGAGGGAATGACATGGATGAAGTCAAAATATGGCTTTAATAGTAGATGGCAGATGCAGATGTACGTTAAGTTATTTTACAATCAGTTTTTTAAATATTTTCCAGAATATAACGATTATAGGTTATAATTATTAAATGAGTTTAATTAAGAAACCCTGGGGGCAAGAAGAAGTAATTGAAATTAATAACAATTATATGGTAAAGAAACTTACTATGCTTACTGGTCATAGATGTAGCTTGCAATATCATAATATAAAAAAAGAAACGATTTATGTCTTATCAGGCAGACTAAAGATATATTTAGGAAACAAAAAAGAGAATTTAAATTCAAAAATCTATATATCGGGTGATACAATCACCATATCGCCTGGTATAATTCACAGAATGGAAGCACTTGAAACTTCAGTTTATCTTGAAGCAAGTACCCCAGAAATGGACGATGTTGTAAGACTGAGTGATGACTATAATAGAAAAAAATAATGACATATACTGTTTTTATACCTACTGCGGGTATCGGTTCAAGGCTGAATGAAGAAACTAAATTCATAAATAAATCACTTGTAACCGCCGATCATAAACCAATTATTTCACATCAACTGTCATTATTCCCAAAGGATACAAATTTTGTTATAGCGCTTGGATATAAAGGTCGTACTGTGAAAGAATTCCTAAAGTTAGCACATCCTACAATAAAGATAAAGTTTGTGCATATAGAACCATACAAAGGAAAAGGTTCAGGGCTAGGTCTTACTTTATTATCTTGTAAAAAGTATTTAATGCGCCCTTTTATTTTTATATCCTGCGATACACTGGTAACAAAAAAAATACCCCCACCAAATAAAAATTGGGTTTTCTATTCAAATGTTAAGAATATATCAGAATACAGAAGTCTAGAGATAAGAAATGGTAAAGTTAAAAATATTTATGAAAAAGGGAAAAAAGACAAGGATTTAAAAGCTTATACAGGATTAGCTGGTATTTATGATTATAAAAATTTTTGGGAAAAAATGTCATCTGGTAAAAAAGATGCTATCGATCAGGGTGAGGCTTATGCATTAAAAAAAATGCTTGGCAATAATAATATAGATGGAATATTTAGCCACTGGTATGATAGTGGAAATAAAAATTCTATTAAGATACTGCGAAATAAATTTAATTCCAAAAATAGTCCAAATATACTCCCTAAAGAAGAAGAAGCCATTTGGTTTGTTAAAAATCATGCAATTAAATTTTCAATTGATCAAAGTTTTATCAGACAGAGGTTTTTAAGGTCAAAAAAACTAACAAATTTTGTACCTAAGATTATTTCCTGTACTCCAAATATGTACAAGTATCAAGTTGTAGAAGGTGAGGTTCTTTCAAAGATAATTACTCTTCCTCTATTTATTCAACTTTTAAAACAATCAGAAATATTTTGGAAGATAAAAAAATTAAATAAGAATAGTAAAAATTCTTTTAAAAAAAAGTGTCTTAATTTCTATAAAGACAAAACTATAACTAGAGTAAATATGTTCTATAAAAAATTTAAAAAAAGAGACAAAGCAGATATCATTAATGGAAGATATAGTAAAAAATTAAAGGTACTACTTTCTAAAATTAATTGGAATGAGATATCTGACGGTATACCATCGAGATATCATGGAGATTATCATTTCGAAAATATTTTGTGGGATAAAAAATCTAAATCATTTACTTTTTTAGACTGGCGGCAAAATTTCGCAGGAAACCTTCATTACGGTGATATATATTATGATTTGGCTAAATTAATGCATGGGCTGATAGTTTCGCATGAGTCTGTAAGTAAAAATAAATTTAGAGTGATATGGAATAATGATGATATATTTTATTCAATTAATAGAAAAAAAATATTATTAGATTGTGAATCACATCTAAAAAGTTGGGTTAAAAAAAACAACTATAGTCTAAAAAAAGTAAACATCATTTGCTCATTAATTTTTTTAAATATTGCTGCTCTGCACCATTATCCATATTCACTCTTTTTATATGCTTTGGGAAAGGATATGCTAAACAGAGAATTAAATTAATTATTTTTAATAAAAAAATTAATTCTTGAAACTACATAATCGATATGACTTTTGGGCATAAAAGGGAAAATAGGAATGCTTATAGAATTTGATGCTATAGTCTCTGCGTTTTTAAAACTCTTACCATTAAATAGTTTTCGTAATTCTTTATGTTGGTTAATTGATCTTGGATAGTGCATCACAGTTGGTATATTCATTTCATTCATAGCATTAATAAATTTATTTCTATTTGGTACCAATAAGTTAAATATGTGAAAGACTGATCCCTTTGTTGTATTTATAGCTCTAAATTTTTCATTAAATTTTATATTTTTTAAATAGTAATTACCTATTTGTTGTCTTGATTTATTCCACGTTTTTAGTCTTTTTAATTTAATTCTTAAAATTGCTGCCTGTATCTCATCAAGTCGACTATTTACTCCAAAAGTGTCATGAAAATATTTCTTACTTGAGCCTAAGGCTCTATAAGCCTTAAGCTTGTTATATATGTTTTTGTTATTTGTAACAATTGCACCAGCATCACCGAAAGCTCCTAGATTCTTTCCCGGATAAAAGCTATAACACGCTATATCTCCTATGCAACCTAATTCTTTTTTTGAATAAGTATCAAAACCCCCGTGCGCTTGAGCGCAGTCTTCAACGAGTTTTATTTTATTATTTTTTTTGATACGTAATAATTCTTTCATGTTTACTGATTGACCGTATAAATGAACAGGTATGATTGATTGTGTTTGAGCTGTGATTGAATTTTCTACTTCATTTAAATCAATTAACCCACATTCGTCTACGTCTACTAGTTTAAGTTTTAAGCCTGCATTTACTACTGCAAATGCAGTTGCTGCATATGTCATCGCTGGCACAATGACTTCTGAATTTTTTCTCAGTTTAAGTGATTTAATTGCTAAAAGAAGTGCATCATATCCATTGCCACACCCAACTGCGTATTTTGATTTACAGAATTTACTAAATTCTTCTTCAAAATTCTGCACATGATTTGATAGTATGTAACTATTTTTTCCAATTATTTTGTTGATTGAGTCAAAAACTTCAGTTTTTATTTCATTATGAATTATTGAAAGATCGTTAAATTGTATTTTCATTTTATTTTACAGATTGATAGATTTTTTCTATGAGTTTTACATTTTCATATCCATCTTTTACTGTAGGAGCAATATTCTTTCTACCTTTTATTGCTTTGCAAATTTCACCATAGAGTTGAATATGTCCAATGCCGTAGATATGTTTATGAGCCTTGGTAATTGGCTTTTTATAGTTTTTATAAAAATCCCAATGTTTTATCTCATCCATTGAAAAGCCTGAAATTTCAACTGAACCTTTGTTTCCTAGGATACTTATTGATCCCTCTAGGTCACGGGGTCTCGTTGCAACAGTGACCTCTAATGTACCTATTGATCCGTTCCTGTATTCAATGGAAGCCACAATTGTATCTTCATGATCAATATTTTTTATTATCAAATTTTTTTTTATCGATCTAACTCTTTTAATTGAACCATTTAAATATGTAAGCATATCTACATGATGAGTAGCCTGGTTAAACAGCACACCACCATCATTTTTTTTGGTACCTCTCCACTCAGCCAAAGCATAATATTTTTCATCTCTTGCCCACCTTACTCTCGCAGAGGTAAGAAATACCTTACCAATTTTTTTTTCATCTAAGATTTTTTTTAATGCAATGATAGGTTTATTAAATCTATTTTGCATAACAACAAAAACTTCATTTTGAAATTTTTTTGCAGTTGAGTAAATTTTTTTTGCATCTACTAAATTAGTAGTTAGTGGCTTTTCAATGAGTATATTTTTCACCTTTTTATGCACTTCGATGAAGTTTTTATAATGATATCCACTAGGCGTTAAAATCGTAATAAGGTCAATATTTTCATGACTCAACATTTTATTTACGTTTGTATATTTTTTTACGTTTAAATGTTTGTACTTGTTTAAAGCACTTTTTTTAGTATCACAGATTGCTATGAGCTTAAGTTTCTTGTGTTCTTGAACTGCAGTGAGATGTTTTTTAAATATTCTCCCACATCCAACAATTCCAACATTTATCATAAAAAATTGTGTATACTTTTGATTGAAAAAATAATAGCAGTATAACAAAATAATTCAATATCGCCATATTAGAATAGGTTTAAGCCATGAAATATTTACAATTCACAACCTATTATGAAAAAATAATCGACAGTGTTTTAAATAATCATAGTGAAAAAATTAATTCTACAAAAGAGGCAAGATCTGTAATTAAAGATAGTTTTTTAGAAAGTCATCGATGGCCATATTATCTTAATGATGAAGAATACGAGATAAATAATATTTTTGTAAATAGTACTTACTTTCAAAAACTATGGGCTAAGGAAAATAATATAAGTTTAAAATTTAACAATAATTGGAAGCAGTATATTGCAATTGAGCAAATAAAAATGCTAAGACCTGATGTTGTATTTGTTACATCAGAATCATTTTTTGATACTAAATTTTTAAAGTTTATTAAGAATGAATTTCAATTTATAAAAAAAATAATATTATGGCAGGGTGTGTTTCCTACAAATAGTGAAGATTATAAAAAATTTTCATACATTGATGAAGTGTTCACTTCTAGCAATGATATTCGTTTGCATTTACATAAAGAAATAAAATGTAGTCAAATATATTATGCTTTTGATTATGGTCTTATAAATAAAATTCAAAATGTCAAAAAAAATCTAGAGGTCCTATTTATCGGAAATATATTTTTGGAAAGATCATTACATGGTGACAGAGCTGACTTTATTAGCCATATAGCAAAAAATATTGATAATATGAAAATTTATACCAATGTTGCGAATTATAGGAGTATTCAATATCTTAAAAATTTTTTTACAAAATTTTTAAGAACTTCAAGATTTAGCGACTTTAATTTAATTGGTGAATTAAAATTTTACTTAGATATGTTATCTCTCTCTAATCTATCAAGCCCAAATAATTATTATGGAATTGAGCAATTTAAAAAAATTAATGAGAGCTTAATTGTAATAAATAAGCATATTAATAATACAAAATATCCAGCAAATATAAGATTATTTGAAGCTACAGGACTTGGATCTTGTTTAGTTACAGATCATCTCACTAACCTACAAAGTCTTTTTGAAATCGATAAGGAAATTATATCTTATAAAAATAAATTTGAACTAGTAGAGAAAATTAATTATTTAAATAATAATTACGATTTAGCTATCGAAATTGGAAAAAACGCTCAAAAAAAAATTTTTAATCACCACACATTTAGTCATAGGATTGAAGAATTTAAATTTATATTAAATAAGGATTTATAGGCCCAATATATCTAACAAAATAATCACTAAATAACATATGACAAACTCACTATTATTTTTTGGAAATATTTTTATCAATACAAGAGAAAACCTAATACGAATGAAAGACTCATTCAACAGTATAGATAAAGCAATATTCGATGAATTTATTATTAATATTAGGGGTAACTATTCAAAAGAGGCAGCAAATTTTTTTTTAGATAACGATATAAGCTCTGTATATAATATAAGTAGTGATTACGGATGGTTTAATGATACTTTTGTATTAACCTCAAATAGTGACTGTGATTACGTTTATTGCTGGCTTGAGGATCAAATTTGTCTTGATAATAATAAGTTCAAAATATTGAAGAATAATATAATTGATAATGATTTAGATATTTCAAGATATATTTATAGTTATAATATTGATCTGTTTTTCAACATTAGTGCTTTTAAAAGAACAGAAACATTATTTTTTAAGTCACTCGAAAAAAAAGATTATGAGGGTGTAAAAAATGGTCCTTTTATTATTTCATACGGATCAATAATAAAAAAAGAACTTTTTGATCGTATTTTGTTAGACAACAATACAGGTGTATGGAGCAAATATACCCCTTTTGGTTTTGAGAAAGACTATAATCAATATCAATGGTTACCATTAAATTCAGGTTTTTTAAGAGAAGAAATATTTGCTTCAATTGATGATGACCATGCAACTCCAGGCAACTCTCTGCATTCAAGAGGTTTGTACCCAATTAGAGGCAACTTAAGAACCAGCTCAAATCATCTATCAAAATATATTCAAGCAGGTAAAAAATATTATTTAAAGAGTAAGCTATATTTAATAAGAAAATTTTTTCAAATTATTTATACACACTTTGTATCAAAATTATCTTTTGAACTTTTGATGATTTCTCTAAAAAATCTTAATATTTCAGATTTTAAAATCACACATTTAAATATTTTACAAAAAATATTAGAAAACAAAAAAAATAAAATTTTAATTTTTTCACTAGATAATGAGCTTTCTTATATACCGACTTTTTTAAAAAAAATAAATCTTTTTCACTATACTAATAAATTGTTTGACAAGAATCATGATGAATTAATTGTTTTAAAGCCAATTAAGTTGAAAAAAAACTACACACAAAATAAGGAAAATTTCTTTAATGGTTTTGAGGTAATACTTAATGAAAACAATTTGAATTTTAATGATTGTTTATTAATAGTTCATAATAAAATAGCGCCATGTATAAGTAAAAAAAACAATATTATTAAAACTTATAAAATAGGAAATTTCCAACTTTATAACTTAAGTGACTAATTATTTTTTTCGTGCCAGTAAGAAAATATTTTTACCAAATAAATATTTTAAACCCATCTGATCTAAAATGTTTGATATTGGAAAGATAGTATTATCATAAATTTTTAGACTTTCGGGTGAGCCAATTCCATTCTCTAAATTAAAACCTGTGATTTTCATCAATAGGCTTGCAAAGAATCCTATGCAGTCGCAATAAAAACATTCTTCAACAATGAATCCAGCATTCTTGATTTTTGAAATTAAATCATGACGATTATATCTTCTGTAATGGCCAACATGCTCATCTAAATCTGAACGTAATAAGTTAAATGCAGGCAAGTATATAGCAAACAGACCGTCAAACTCTAATTTATCATAAATCTTATTAATTGCACTTATATCATCGTCAATATGTTCAAGTACATTTGACGAAAATATTGCATTAATATTTTGATTAACATTTTTTAGATTTTCTAATGCTTCAAAATTGTTATTTCTCAGAATCTCAAGGTTGTTTTGATCAATATCTACACAAATTGGTGAAATTTTTGTCTTCTGTAAATAAATCTTAGATAAGGTCCCTATACCAGCGCCAAAATCTAAGACATTTTTTTTTCCTTTTTCATGAATATATTTCTTAAATAAATTTGCTATATAAAGATTATAATTTGGAGTGAATTTTTCTATGTATTTTAATTCTTTTATACCAGAATATTTCGTTGATTTTTCTGATTGAAATTTTGACACAATGACAAGTTTACAAATTAATAAATATATAATATCAGTTAATTTAATCCTTAATTATAAGTTGATATCAAATTATGGAGTTAATTGCTAGAAACAAATGTCCAATATCTCAAGAACAAGAATTGGAACTCCTATACTCATTTAATGATTTTCCAATCTTTATGGGATGCGTAGATACACCTGCCAATCAGGATTTAAAAACCAATATGAATTGGTATATAGGAAGGTGTAATGGAATAATACAATTGAACCCTCTAATTCCATTAGAGATTTTGTATGGAAAAAGTCACGGATCTGGAACTGTAGGTAAATTATGGGATAAACACCATAAAGAGTTTGCAGATTTTGTTAGTAAATATAAGTTGAAAAGACTTATTGAGATAGGCGCTGGACATGGCAAAATGATTGAAAATTATCTCGATATTATTCCCGACTCAACATGGTCGGTTGTTGAGCCAAATCCCAAAATTATTAAAGACAAACGAATAACTGTAATCAAAGGTTTATTTGACGAAAATTTTGATTTAGATAATGATATTGAAGGAGTTGTTCACTCGCATGTAATTGAGCACTTATATTATCCAATCGAATTATTTAAAAATATTTTTAACAAAACAAACGAAAAAATTATCCATTTATTCTCAATACCCAATTTAGAGGTAATGTTAGAAAGAAACTATACGAATGCTCTAAACTTCGAACATACTCTTTTTTTGAATGAAAGCTGTATTGAATTTCTTCTTAAGCAAACAGGATTTCATATAATTGAAAAAAAGTATTTTATGGAAGATCACTCAATATTTTATGCTACTAAAAAGAATCCTAATTCAAAGAGTACTTCTTTGAAAAGTGAGTATCATAAAAATAAAGATTTATATAAAGGTTATATTTCTTATCATCAAAATCTTATAGAAGAGATAAATGAAAAAATTATTAAAGCAAATAGTAAGGTTTTTCTCTTTGGCGCGCATGTTTTCTCGCAATTCTTATTAAATTTTGGGTTAATGGAAGATAAAATTGAAGGAATTTTAGATAATGACCCAAAAAAACAGAATCTTAGGCTTTATGGTTCAAACTTACAGGTTTATTCACCTAAAATTCTAAAAGACGAAAATAATGCTTCAGTAATTTTAAGGTCTGGTGTCTACAATAACGAAATCAAAGAGGATATTTTAAAAAATATAAATCCAAATATTAATTTTTGGGAATAATTATTTGTTGATACTTAGTAAAGATTTTTTGGGAAAGATATCAGCAGTATTTATTACTGACTTAATTGCTAAGTCATTGGCATTCATAATTCTTCCTATTTATCTGTATTTAATGCCAAAAGAAGAATTTGGTGAGTTTGGCTTTTTATTTACTGTATCTATCACGAGTTCAACCTTGCTATCATTAAGTTTTTATTCATTATTAATTAAAGATTTGTCCAAACAAGAAAATATAGACTTGCATAAAGAGTTTTTTTCTTCGTTATTTATTTTTGCTATTATTTTCAATTTTATTTTATTTATCATGCTTGCATTAATAGAAAGCTATTTCAATTTATTTTCAGATTTTTTTAGTTTAGATGCTTATAAAATTGAGAAAATAATATTAGTAGGCATTATCATTATTTTGAATATTATAAGTCTTTTTCAGTATTCATTATTGCTTATTAGAAAAAAAACTATAGACATTTGCTTATTTATTTTTTTAAAATTTCTCTTTTCAAATTTAATAAGTATTTTTTCTCTATACTATTTTGATACTGATAGTGTTTTAATAAGGCTTTATAGCTTAGCAATTAGTGAATTCATATTAATTCTGTTTATATTTTTCTTACTTAAAGAAAACTACCTGATTAATAAAATAAATACTTTTTATTTACTTAAAAGTATAAAAATCGCCGCTCCTCTTATTCTCGCAACGTTTTTATCATTAATCATGATTACAATTGATAGAAAGCTCATTCAGTATCATTATGGTAATAATGATTTAGCAGATTACAATCTTGCCTACTTACTTTTATTGCCCGTTGCAATGATTATTTCTTCTGTACAATCTATTTGGTCTCCTAGACTATTTGAATTAAAAGACGCCTACGTTGCAAGAAATGAAACAATTAAAGCAATGTTAATATTGTTTATTTTCTTGATCTTTCTATGTTTCGTAATTTTCATATTTGTAAATTTATTATTTAAGCTTAATCTAATTAGTAATGAATACAGTAATGTCTTACTTCTATTTATGACATTATCAATAGGAACAATATTTGGTTCATTAATCAATTTCATTGATAATCTTAATCTTTATATTGATAGAACATATTATAAGTTGATAACAACACTATTTATTGTTTCTCTTTTTTCAATTTTAAATGTCTATTTAGTACCATTATATTCTTACTACGGCGTATCAATCTCTTTGTTTGTAGCAAATTTTATGGGACTTATACTAGGTTATGTATTAGTCACTATTAAAATAAAGTATGTTAAAAATAAAAATATTAGATCTTAGCTTTTAATCACTGAGTAAAAATATATATTACAATTCCAATGGAAAAAAAAATTAAACTTATAAAAAGTCATTTTCTAAATCAAAATGAAACTATTGAAAATTTAATTAAATTTATTTCCAAAGCCCCAAAGCTAAGTATGGGTGATGAATGTAAAAAATTTGAAAGTTCTTTTTCAGCATTTCACAAACGCAAATTCTCATCAATGGTGAGTAACGGTAGTTCAGCGAACCTAGGACTCCTTCAATCACTTATAAACATGGGAAAACTAAATGTCGGTGATAAAATTGCTTTCTCTGCAGTGACTTGGTCCACTAACGTAATGCCAATAATACAGCTTGGATTTGATCCTATAGCTATCGACGCTGAATTAAACACATTAAATATATCTTCAAATAAATTAAAAAATATACTCATACAACATCCTGATATTAAGGCATTATTTATTACGAATATTCTAGGACTATCTTCTGATATAGACGAAATTTTAAACGTTTGTAACGAAGAAAATATATTATTAATAGAAGATAATTGTGAGTCGCTTGGTTCAGAGTTTAAAAAAAAGAAATTAGGTAATTTTGGAATCGCCTCAACTTGTTCTTTTTTTGTTGGTCATCATTTGTCGACAATTGAGGGAGGTATAATTACAACTGATGATGAAGAGTTATATCAAATGACTCAGTTAGTGAGAGCTCATGGTTGGAATCGAGACTTAGATGATAAAAAAAAGAAGAAACTCACTAGTGAATATGGCATCGATTCATTTCAAGATGCATACACTTTTTATGAGTTAGCTCTAAATATTAGACCAACTGAAATCTCTGGTTTTATAGGTAATCAACAAATTCCTCTTCTTGAAGACAGTATTATGATTAGACAACAAAACTACCATCGCTTTAGAGATATTCTTTCCATTAATGATAATTTCTATGACATCTATAATTTACATTTAAATGTGGTATCAAATATGGCTTTTCCAGTTTTGGCCAAATCAAAAGACATATTTTACGATACAAAAAAAATTTTTGAATCGGAAGGTGTAGAAATTAGACCAATTGTTGCTGGTAATATGATTAAGCAACCTTTTTATAGAAAATTATTTCCCAACAAAGAAAATAATTTAAGTAACGCAAATATTATTCATGAAAATGGATTTTATTTCCCTAATAATCCTGAACTAACTCTCGGTGAGTTAGATTTGTTGTCAAATTTGCTTAATTCTTTATAAAGAAACTTAAGTATTAAGGAAGCTTTTCAATGATTATACAAATACAACCATGGATTGATAATTCTGAACTAATTGAACTTAAAAAAGTTATAAAAAGCACTTTTGTAACTGAAAGTTCAATGACTAAAAAGTTTGAGGATATGATTAAAAGTCTAACAGGATCAAAGTATGCAATATCAATAACCAATGGCACCTTAGCTCAATACGCATCTATTCTCGCTCTTAATATAAAACCTGGGGATGAAGTAATTATCCCGAATGTAACATTTATTGCAACAGCAAATGCAGTGATAATGGCTGGAGCTAAACCAGTACTTTGTGAAGTTGATCGTAAAACATTTTGTATTGATCCGAATAAAATTGAGAAATTAATTACTAGAAAAACGAAAGCAATAATACCCGTACACTTATATGGACAATGCTCAGATATGATTTTAATTAATAAGATAGCCAGGAAATATCAGCTTGACGTTATTGAAGATGCCGCTCAAGCAGTTGGAGTGAAATTTAATAATAAACATGCAGGAACATTTAGCAAAGTTGGATTTTTATCATTTTATGGAAATAAAACTATTACAACGGGTGAAGGTGGTGTTGTACTAACTAATAATAAATCTATAGCCCAAAAAGTTTATAGACTAAAAAATCACGGAAGATTGAGGAAAGGTATCTTTACACATGACGAGATTGGTTACAATTTCTCTTTCACCGAGATGCAGGCAGCTCTGGGAGTATCTCAACTGAAAAAACTTAATAAAATAATAAAAAAGAAAAAATACATTTATGATACATATAACAAGCATTTAAGTAAGTATGATCGTCTAGAAAAACCATTTATTAGCCAAAACTGTTTACCAGTGCATTGGTTCACATCATTTCTATCAAAAGACTCTTCTAAACTCGCTAGATACCTAATGAGTAAAAATATTCAAACACGAAAGTTCTTTACACCTTTGCATCTTCAAAAATGCTTTAAACATAAAAACTTGGTAGGTAATCTGAATGGAGATTTTTCAATCAGTGAAGAGATTTATAAAAAAGGTATTTCTTTACCCTCTTCATATTTACTGAAAAGGACTGAGCTGTTTAAAGTTATTCGAGAAATATCTATGTATTATGAGAATAGGTATTAATTGCCAATCAATTTATATTCCTTACGAGGGAGGAATTAATACATATATATTTGGCTTATTGAACGGCTTTATCAAAATTGGGAGTAAAAACGAATTTGTTATTTTTTTAAACAAAGGCCAAACTCAGGAATTTAATAAAAAATTTAATCTAGAGAATTCTAACATTAGGGTAATCGAATTGAGTAATACTAGAAGTTTGTATAAAAAAATTATTATGTTTTTGCCGTATATATTAAATTCAAGAAGGTTATGGAAATTATTTAATGATTTATTTGCGCTCATGACAGGAGACAAAATAAAAATTGAGAATAATTGTGATATATTATACACACCATCTACTGTATCTAATATTTATCAGCTTAAAATACCTAGTGTTGTATCGATGCATGATATTCAACATGTTCATTACCCTCATTTTTTTTCACAACATGATCTTAGAATTAGAAATTTGACGTTTGAAAATACTGCTCTTTATGTAGATTATATTCAGGCTAGCACAAATTTTATCAAAAATGATTTATTATCACATTTTAGAAATATAAAAAAAAATCAAATATTCGTAATTAATGAAGGAGTTGATGGTAAAAAATTTAATAAAGATGTGGAAACATCTATATTAAAAAAATATTCATTACCAGATAAATATTTTTTCTATCCTGCTCAGCTATGGAAACACAAAAATCATTTAACATTATTGTACGCTATTAATTTTCTTAAGAAAAAGAATAAAATTGTAAATCTTGTTCTTACAGGAGAAGAATATGCATATAATAATGAAGTTACAAAATATATTGAAAAAGAAAGACTTAATAATGTGTTTTATTTGGGAAAAGTTAACTTTGAAGAATTGCTAGCATTATATATTAATTCACATTACGTTATTGCAGGAGCATTATATGAGTCAAGTAGTCTTACGATTTACGAAGCTGCAGTCATGGGAGTTCCTATTTTAGCATCAAAAATTCCTTGTCATGTTGAGCAATCTAGAGATTACGACGTGAAATTTTTTGAACCTGAAGATTACATTAAATTAGCAGAAATATTTGAATTCTTATTTTATAAAGAGAGTCAAATAGCAAGGAAAAGAATTATTGAGAATAA
>MDTE01029687.1_pt1 | contig 27078 bp, 22 predicted proteins | sample 811231 | NCBI WGS metagenome assembly MDTE01 (sample SAMN05326651, study PRJNA326480) | marine metagenome | isolation source: seawater | place: Indian Ocean: Red Sea | collected 2010
AATACAAGAATATAAAAAAAATAGTAGTTTATCTTTTAAAAAAGCACAGGAATTTGCAATTGAGCAGGACCTAATGCTAAATAATCTTAATAGGATTCAAAATTTTCAATCATCACCATCCAATGATTCTGAAAACTCATTTAATTTAACCGGAAGTATTATTGGTATAGAAGAAATTAGAATTAAGTATGTAAATAAAATAAGACAAATTAATGAGAAGTTGGAAAAGATTAATGGCTTTTATGATGGCACACAAGAATTGCAGTATATTGGTACGCAGATCCCTGGATTAGTAAGTACTGGCTTATTTAATCAACTAAACGATCTTGAAAGAGAAATACTTTTTTTAAAATCAAGATATACTGAGAAAGATTTAATGTTAAAAAGTGCACTTGAAAGAAGAGTAGCATTAATTAAACTAATCAAAGAAAATGTTATTGGATATTTAAAAGCCGATAGATTAGAAACTGAAGCATTATTAGAATCAATATCAAGGCCTAAAGACGTACTTATTAAATATCGAGAATTAATTAGAGATGCTTCACGGGATGAAAAAACTTTAATTGATTTAGAAAATAACTTAACAATGATTAAACTTGAAAATGCACGTTCACAACAACCTTGGGAATTAATCACAAAACCAACTCTTATCCCAACACCTGTTGCGCCAAATAAAAGAAATATAATCCTAATTTATACATTAATAGGGTTATTAGGTGCCTACATTTATTCATTTATCAAAGAAAAAAAATCTGGTTTAATTTATGAGAAAGAGATTTTGGAAGATATTTTAAAAGTTAATATATTAGATACTTACAAAATATCTAGAAAAGAATTAAAAATAAATTCTATTAAAATTTTTCAAGAAGAAATTTTAGATTTAGGTCAAACATCTAATATCAAAATCATTAAATCTTCTGCAATCAAAGAAGAGGATTTAAAGTCTGCCTTGGATATAATTTTTGCTAGTAAAAATCAATATGAAGTTATTGAATCTTTCAGAAAAATAGAAAATGAAAAGATATTGTTGATGATTGATATGGCTTCAGCAAAATTTAATGAGGTAGAAAACTTAAAAAATCGTTTAAAAATTAATAATAAAAATCTATTTGGAATTTTACTTTTGGAATGAAAAATTAGATTTAGTAATGAAAAATATAAAAGATGAATATTTAATAAATAAAGGAGACAAGATTTTTATTGCCGGTCATCAAGGGATGGTCGGAAGTTCATTAGTAAGAAAATTTAAGAATAGTGGCTTTAATAATATTCTTACTGAAAAAAAAATTAATTTAAATCTTTTGAATTTCTATGATGTCGAAAAATGGTTTTCTAAAAATAAACCCGATGTGGTTATTTTAGCGGCTGCTAGGGTAGGAGGTATTTATGCTAATCAATCAAGACCAACAGATTTTTTATTGGAAAATATAAAAATTCAAAATAATGTTATTGAAATGTCTTGGAAATATGGAGTTAAGAAACTTCTATTTTTGGGAAGTAGTTGTATTTATCCAAAATTTGCTAAACAGCCTATAAAAGAAGAATATTTAATGGATGGACCTTTGGAGAAAACTAATGAATGGTATGCCATTGCCAAAATAAGTGGTATAAAACTTTGCCAAGCTTTTAGAAAGCAATTCGGATTTAATACATTAAGTTTAATGCCAACAAATTTATATGGTCCTGGAGATAATTATCATAAACAAGATAGTCATGTTTTGCCTGCAATGATAATGCGATTTTACGAAGCTATCAAAAATGGAGAAGACAAAGTAAAGTGTTGGGGGAGTGGATTGCCAAAAAGAGAATTTTTACATGTAGATGATTTGAGTGATGCTTGTTTATATGTTTTGAAAAATTGGAATCCATCTCGGAAAGATGCTCCAAAAGATAGTGATAATAATATTCTTGAGCTTTTAAATGTTGGCACTGGCGAGGAAATTACAATAAAGGATTTAGCAAAACTGATATCAGATGAGCTTGGCTTTAAAGGTGAAATTATTTGGGACCAAAACAAGCCTGATGGTACCCCAAGAAAGCTCCTAGATAGTTCGAGATTGAAATCATTGGGTTGGAAATCAAAAATAAAGCTTGAAGAAGGAATAAGGCAAACGATTATTTCTTTTTATAATGAAGTTGATGATGGTCAAATAAGGCTTTGATTTTAAATTAATTTAATAATATTAATTTTTTAGGCTATTCAATAGGTACATTAATTTTAAATCCCTCTTTTTTAAGTAAATATTCTTTTTGAGCATCTTTTTTATCATTTTCAATCATTTCTGTAATTAATTCCTCAAGAGTTGTCTTGGGCTCCCATCCAAGCTTTCTATAAGCCTTGCTTGGATCTCCTAAAAGTTGATCTACTTCAGTTGGCCTAAAGTACCTTTTATCAACTCTGATAACAATTGCATTGGTATCAGATCTTCTCCCGACTTCATTGACACCTTTACCTTCCCAAATTATTGCCTTGTTTTGACCATCTCTAGACCAGCCAAGTTTTTCACCACTTATTTCTACAAATTTTCTAACGCTTTCCATTCGTCCAGTTGCAATTACATAATCGTCTGGTTCATCTTGTTGAAGCATTAGCCATTGCATTTTTACATAATCTTTAGCATGACCCCAATCTCTTTTTGAATCTAAGTTTCCTAAATATAAACATGATTCAAGTCCTGCATCTATTCTGGCTAATCCCCTTGTAATTTTCCTAGTAACAAATGTCTCTCCTCTTCTTGGACTCTCATGATTGAATAAAATTCCATTACAAGCAAAGATTCCATATGCTTCTCGGTAATTAACTGTTATCCAATAAGCATACAATTTTGCGACCCCATATGGACTTCGAGGATAAAAAGGGGTGGTCTCTTTCTGGGGCATTTCATGTATTTTCCCATATAGTTCACTTGTACTGGCTTGATATAAACGCGTTTTTTTGTGTAAATTCAATATTTTTATTGATTCAAGAAGTCTTAAAGAACCTATAGCATCGCAATTAGCAGTATATTCAGGGGACTCAAAACTTACAGCTACATGACTTTGTGCTCCCAAATTATATATTTCATCTGGTTGAACTTGTTGAATAATTTTTATAAGATTTGTGCTGTCGGTTAAATCTCCATAATGTAAAATTAATTTCTTATCATCTAAATGTGGGTCTTGATAAAGATGATCTATCCTATTTGTATTGAAACTGCTTGATCTTCTTTTTATACCATGAACTATATAATTTTTTTCTAAAAGAAATTCCGCTAGATAGCTCCCATCTTGGCCTGTAATACCTGTAATAAGAGCTTTTTTTTGATAGTTAGGCATATAAATAAATTTATTTTCTGAGGATCAGTAATTAGAAAATTATATAACTTTAAACGATCTAAAACATCTCTTTTAACAAATTATTTTTCAGGATTTAATTTTTAAAAATTTCATTTTACTCTTTTATATTTATCTTCTAATCTTATGATGTCGTCTTCTCCGAAGTAAGTTCCGGTTTGAACTTCTATTAAAACTAGTGGCTGCTCTCCAGCATTTGATAATCTATGAGAGCATCCCAAAGGTACATAAGCACTTTCATTTTCAGAAATTTCTTTTATGGTGTTATTAATTTCTAAAATTGCCTTACCTTTTATAATTATCCAATGTTCTGATCTAAATTTGTGTTTTTGCAATGAAATAGACTCTCCAACATTTATTTCGATCTTCTTTATTTTCCAATCATGCTCATTTTCGATAGTTTTGTAATGGCCCCAAGGCCTATACATTTGTCTGTGTTCTATTGCCTCTTCAAAATTATTTTTTTTAAGTTCTTCTACAATATTTTTAACATCCTGAGAATTTTTTTTATTCGTTACTAATACTGCATCAGCAGTTTCTATTATAACTAGATTTTCAATTCCCATTCCTACTAATAACCTATTTTCACTAATTATTAAAGAGTTTTTGATTTCTTTAGTAAATACTTTCCCTTTTATTACATTCCCATATTTGTCCTTTTTAGATGCATCCCAAAAAGCATCCCAACTCCCAATGTCATCCCACTTAACTTTAAGAGGAAACATCATCCCTATTTTTGTTTTTTCAAAGATAGCAATATCTATTGATAGGTTGGGACATTTTTCAAAGTATTTTTCATTAACCCGATCAAAATCTAAATCTTTGATACTTTTACTTAATGCTTTAGAACAATTTTCTAAAGCATTAGGTTCAAATTTTTTTATTTCTTTCAAAAAAATTTTAGATTTAAAAATAAATATTCCACTATTCCAAAAATATCTTGGATTCTTATAAATTAAATTAGCATTTTTAAAATTAGGCTTTTCAATAAAATTTTCAATATTAACTCCTTCATCTATTCTTTTTAGATCCTTATCATTTACTTTAATGTATCCATATCCAGTTGATGGTAAAGTGGGTCTAACACCAAAAGTGACTAATCTACCTTCCAAAACTTTTGTAACTGATTTGGTAATTGATTTGACAAATATTGCGTCATTTTCTATTAAATGATCTGATGATAAAACTAATATTATTGAATTCTTATCTTCTTCTAAGGATTTTAGTGCGGCTAATGTAATAGCAGATAAAGTTCCCCTTCCAAATGGCTCCAATAATATTGCTTGGGGTTCAACATTTATTGACCGCATTTGTTCGGCTACAATAAATCTGTGTTCTTCATTGCAAATTAAAATTGGATTTTTGCTATTTGGTAGATTTGAAATTCTCTCATGAGTTTTTTGTAATAAAGTTTTCTGATCATTAGGATTCAAAGATAAGAATTGTTTTGGATAGCTTGCTCTTGACAAGGGCCAAAGCCTTGTACCTGATCCTCCACATAGAATTACTGGTGTGATTGATATATTATTATTCATCTTGAGTATCTTTAAACTTATAGTTATAAGTATAGTTTTAAAATTTGCTATTAAACTGCTTCTAAAGGTTTATTAAGTAATCAATTATTTATGATGTAATGCAATTTTCTTTGTGAAGATAGATTGAGTTTGAATTTTTGCATCATATTTTTTTATCTTATAAACTAAAATTGAAAATTTAAAATAATCTAGATTTGAAATTAAGTTTACTTTAAGCTGTGAGGATTCTGTAAATTCCCTCCTTAAACATATGTTTTTGTAAATAGAATTTTAGAAAGATAAAATAATTTGAAAATCTCCTTAGAAAATGGTTCATTTTTAAATCATTTCTTTTTTAAATAATATACAGAAATTATTAATATATTAAAAGATTAAAGTAAGTGCCTATAGCTTTTGCACTAAAATTTTAAGATTAGTAAATTACTGTTTTTAATTAATGGTTATATTAGTTACTGGATCTGGAGGCTTTATAGGCTTTCACTTATGCAAGAAATTAATTAAAAAAGGTTTTAAAGTAATAGGATTTGATAATCTTAATAACTACTATGACCAGAATTTAAAGCAAAATAGATTAAGAGAACTTGAAAAAGATGCACTTAAAGAAAAAGGGGAATTTCAATTTTTTAAAGGTGAATTAGCAAATAAAAGCGATATAAAAATAATTTTTAAAAGTAATAATTTCAAGGAAAGAGTTTCGTCTGTTATTCATTTGGCAGCTCAAGCAGGCGTAAGGTATTCAATTGAAAATCCTGCTGCATATGTAGATTCTAATTTAGTTGGATTTAACAATATTATTGAGGAATCTAGATTAAATAAAATAGAGCATTTTATGTATGCAAGTAGCAGTTCTGTTTATGGAGGAAATAAAAAATTGCCTTTCAGTGAAGTAGATTCAGTTGATCATCCAATAAGTCTTTATGCAGCTACAAAAAAGTCTAATGAATTAGTTGCTCATACCTATAGTCATTTATTTGGCCTCCCCACAACTGGATTAAGATTTTTTACTGTTTATGGCCCCTGGGGAAGACCAGATATGGCGCTTTTTAAATTTACAAAATTAATATTAGACAATCAACCAATAAAAGTTTTTAATTTCGGTAATATGACAAGAGATTTTACCTATATTGATGATGTAATTGAGTCTGTGTTCCTTTTATTAGATAAACCTCCAAAAAAAGAAAAAGATTTTAATTATGAGCACCTAAATCCAGCAAAAAGTTGGGCTCCTTATAGAGTTCTAAATATTGGCAATTCTAAACCTATGAAGTTAACTGAATATATAGAGGCAATAGAAAGACATTTAGATAAAAAAGCAAAGATTGTATTTGAGGAGATAAAGCCTGGTGATGTAGAGAATACTTATGCAAATACAGAATCTCTTCAAAAACTTATAAAATTCAAACCTAAGACTTCAATAAATGATGGTGTCAAAGAATTTGTTAAATGGTATTTATCCTACTATAAGAAGTCATAAATATTTTAATTATTTGAATTCTTGTCTTTTTATAAAGAAGAAACTTTTTTAATAGCTTTTTTAAAACTTACAGGTGGTTTCCAACCCAAAATTATTAAAGCTTTTGAATTGTCAACCTGAAGCGATTGATTAAATTTTCTATATAAATCACCTTTACCTATAATGAATAAAGTAAGAAATAAAAATCTTGGAATTTTAAATAAAAAATTTCTATTATGCATTGCAATAGACAATTCTTCAAGTAAACAAGCTGTTGATAAATCATAATTATCACTACACAAGAAAATCTCATTAGCAGCTTTCGGATGTTTAATTAAAACACTTAGAAAATGAAGGAAATTTTCAATATATATAAAACTTCTTTTATTCTTTTTAAATGATCCAAAAGGAAGAGGGATTTTTAATTTGATAAGTTTCATCATAGTCCTAAAATATCCCTTAACTCCTTTTCCATAAATTAATGGAGGTCTTACAATTACAACCTCCATATTTGTTTTTCGACTTATATTTTGTAGCTCTTTTTCGGCTTTATACTTTGATAATGCATATGCACCACAAGGATTGGGAATATCTTTTTCAGTAAAGGAGGAATTTATATTTGTAGATTCTCCATTAACTTTAATAGTGCTTACAAAAATAAATCTTTTAATAGATCTTGAAGCGCACTTGGATGCAAATTTTATAGTATCCTCTGTATTATTTTTGAAATATGCATTTTCATCATTTACCGTTAATTTTTTGGAATCGTAAGCTTTTCCTGCAATATGAATTACACACTCTAAATTTTCAATAAGTTTGTTATTAGAAAAAATTGCTTCTAAAGATTCAGCTTGTACTAAATTAATATTTGATGGTAATTTGCAAAAAGATCTAGTGAAAGCATTTACATCATATCCCATTTTACTTAAATATATACATGTATTTTTCCCTAAAAAACCAGATGCGCCTGTTATGAGTATTTTCAAAAATATGCATATAATATTCTTTATCTTAATATTTCATCAAAGATACATCAATACTCTCTGTTACTTGCAAAATAAATTATTTTCAGAAAAATATTAACTATAAATATGATTTAGAAAGTTTTTGAAGTTTTAATTAAAAAACAAATTTTAAGATTTTAATTCTAAAAGGTATTCGTAAATGGAAATATGTTTTTCAACAATATTTTTTATATCAAATATTTTTTCTGCTCTATTTCTTGCAGCAATTGACATTATTTTTAGACTTGATTTGTTGTTAATAAGATGAATAATCGCTTTTGCAAGTTCCTCAGAGTTCTTCTTCTCTACTAAAATTCCTGTTTCCCAATTTATAACTGCATCTTTGCATCCTGGATTATTTGTTGTAATTACGGGACGTCCACATGCTGATGCTTCACAGATGATTTTAGGTAGTCCTTCAGGATAATAAGAAGGCAAAACAACTATGTGACATTTAGGAATTATTTGATGAAGATTATTTCTGAAACCTAGATACTCTATATATCCATTCTCAACCCAGTTATTTATTTCTTTGTATGAAATTGATAAAGGATTATATAGGTCAGGTTTCCCAGCTAATTGAAATTTTACTTTTAAATTTTTTCTTTTAATTATCTTAGCAGCATCTATAAATTCATAAATTCCTTTTGAAATTAATAATCTAGAAGCCATCAAAATAGTTGGGATGCAATTCGGTAATTCTGAATATTTAAATTTTTCAAGATCTACTCCTGACCCAGGGATAATTATGGATTCTGAAGATGATATTGAACATCTTTTACAGAGAAAATTAAGGTCTGAAGGATTTTGAAAAATTACAATGCGTTTTTTATGAGTTAAAGCAAATTTATAAATTCTCAATATTAGAAAACGTCTTATTGACGAAAAGAAATTATTTAATAAAAAAGTATGACCTAGTCCAGAAATTGCAAAAACTATTTTATCTATGCCAATAATTCTTGCGGCTATACCCCCAAGTAGAACTGGCTGAATAGTAACCAAATGAAGAATATTTGGTTTTATTCTTAAAAGTAAAATTAGTATTTGTATAAATACAGTACAAATTTTTTTTAAATCTTTCCCACCTCTATCGAAGTTTAACTGGTGAAAATAGATACCTTTTTTTGTTAATAAATCTTTCTTAGCAACGTCAGTAATATTAGTAGCTATATGGACTTCGTAACCCTTTCTCTTGGCTTCAAGAACAATTGGTAGCCTATGTGAATATAAAAACCAATCAACATTTACAATAATTAAAAGCTTCAAAATTTTTAAAATAAAGTAATTTTTTTGTAAAGTATTAATTTAACCATTAATTCGAATCATAATCTTTTTTTGATTAAAAGATGATACTTCAAAATTAAAAATTATTAATGGTAATATTCCCTAATTAATACGAATTTATAAATTTATTTTAAATCAAATTAAGTATTAACATAAGAAATTACTTTTACTTATAAAGTTATGATTATTTTTTTAGAAGCCATGATTGAAACATGAGAATAGTCCATAGCTCTTTTGAATAATCTGATTTTCCTGATAGATGTCTCTGCCATTTTTCTTTTATTGGTTTAAAAGAAAAAAACTGTTGAGAGTTTATTAATTCTTCGTTGAGTAGTTCATGGGCCCAATTTCTCAGTGGGCCTCTTAGCCATTCTCCAATTGGCACTCCAAAACCTGTTTTTGGACGATCTAAAATAAAATCTGGCAAATATTTTTTTAATACTTGTCTTAAAATCCATTTATTATAATTATTTTTAACTTTAAATTTTAAAGGGATACTCCAAGCAAATTCTACAATTCTATGATCAAGTAATGGTAAGCGAGTCTCTAGAGATGAAGCCATTGCTGCACGGTCGACCTTTACTAAAATATCATTAGGTAAATAGTTAATCGAATCTAAATACATTATTTGATGAGAATAATCATTTAAATTAAATTTTCTGAAATCAGAATCAAAATTAGTTTTTAAAGGATTTGAATTTAAAAGTATATCTTTAGGGTTTGACCAAGAAGAAACTAAAGATAAATATATTTCATAAATTGTATTGCTATTCATTAATTCAGAAATCTTATATATTTTAAGACCTGGAAAATTAATTTTTAAATGTCTTGGGAGGAGAAATGAGAAAGAGTAGTAGAAACTATCCCATGAAGATGGAGGGAAGAATTGAATAAAATTTATAATAAATTTTCTCAAAGAAAAAGGTATCTTTTTTAAAATTCGCCATATATTTGGTACTGCAGTATGACGAGAATATCCACAAAATAATTCATCACCACCATCCCCTGATAAACATACTTTCACTTGTTTTGAAGAAAATTGACTTATTAAGTATGTTGGTATTTGTGAAACATCGGAAAATGGCTCGTCGTAGATTTCTGATAGTTTTGGAATAATATTTAATGCATCACTAGGCGATAAAAAAAATTCATTATGATTTGTACCCAGAAAAGAGGATATATCTTTGGCTGATTTTGATTCGTCAAATGCTAATTCTTCAAAACCGATAGTAAAAGTATTAATTGGATTTGAAGATTGATTTTGCATTATTGAAACTACAGCACTGGAGTCAATTCCACCTGATAAAAAAGCACCAATAGGAACATCTCCTAAGAGTTGTCCACTAATAGATTCTTTTAATAGATTTTCAAGTTGATAAATTGCATCAATTTCAGAACCAAAAAATAAATTAGAGTTTTTATTTCTTATGGTTGATTCTAGAGACCAATATCTTGAGCTCTTTGGGATGTTTCCCTTTATGACATCTTCTAAAGAGAACTCAATATAATTCCCAGGCGATAATTTGAAAATTTTTTCATAAATTGTATTTGGTGCACGAATATAGCCAAATTTTAAATACTCTTCAAGTGAATTTTGGTTGATATTCGGAGAGGATTCAGGAAATGATTCAATGGATTTAAGCTCTGAAGCAAACAGCATTGTTTTACCTCTGAATCCAAAATAAAGAGGTTTTTCCCCTAATCTGTCCCTTACCAGAGTTAATTTTTTTTGTTTTATATCCCATAAAGCGAATGCAAACATACCTACGATTTTGCTCAAGGTTTTTTCTATTCCCCAATATGAAATTCCATTAATTAATGTTTCGGTGTCGGAACGTCCTCGCCATTTAATTGTGTCTGGGAGCTCTTTTCTAAGATAATTATGGTTGTAAATTTCTCCGTTGAAAACTATGTAATACTTTTTACATTCTGAAAGCATTGGCTGGTGACCAGCTTTAGATAAATCAACTATTGAAAGTCTTCGATGGGCAATAGCAATCCCAGAATTAGAATCAAACCATATCCCTTCATCATCTGGTCCTCTATGTCCAATTTTATTGATCATTGAGCTTATAGTTTGCTTAAAACTGCTCTTATCAAAATATGGTGAAATGAAGCCCGCTATTCCGCACATGGAGATTATTATTTAAATATTAAATCAACACTTGTCTCTAACAATATTATACAAAAGATGTTCCCATGAATCTGCAACTTCTTTATCTGAAAACTTTGAAGATATTGATTCCCTGCCTGCATTGCCGAATTTAATTCTAATTTTTTCATCAGATAGAAGTCGAGTTAGTCCTTCAGCTAATGAAGCAGAACGATTACCGAAATCATTAATCAGCAAACCAGTCTCCTCATGGAGTATTAGTTCATTTGTTCCTGGGCAATTAGAAAAACCAACACATGGGAGTCCAGAGGACATGGCTTCTGCAGTTACAAGTCCAAAAGATTCATATAAAGAGGAAATCACAAAAACATCTGCCTTACTATATTCAGATTGAATATTTTTTGTAAAACTCTTAATAAATACTCGATTACTTAAATTTAAGGAGGAAATTTCTTTTTCTATAACACTTCTTAATGAACCACTACCTATAATTTTCAGATCCCACTCTGGGAAAGATTTTGCAATTATTGAAAAGGCTTTAATAAGAGTAATATGGTCTTTTTGATTTTCTAATCTTCCTATATTTAAAAGTATTTTTCTATTCATATTTTTTTTCGGTATTTTTTTTATTTTCATATCTCTAATCGGATTAGGTATTATTGTCATTTTTCTTGAGACCAAATAAGGATATCTTTTTTTTATAGAGGTAGAAAGTGAAGTATAGTGATTCACAAAAAAAGAGGAAATTACTAAAAGTATAAATTGAATAGGCTTGTTTTTATAATGATCAACAACGATATGTTCACTTGCAATAAGCGGTGTTGAAATTCCTATAAGTGCAAAGGCTAGCAAAATATATATTGAATGCATAAACCCAATTACTATGTCAGGCTTCTCATTATTAATTAATTTTTTAAGAGCTCTTAACCTTAGAAATGATTCAAAAAACTTTGAATTTGAAGAAGAATCTCCAATTGGAAGATAAAATCTTTTTATATTAGGTTCTATTGTATAAAAACTGGAAGAACCCATTGGATCAAAAGTTACTATAGATGTTTCATGACCTCGATTAGCTAAAAGAGAAGCAACTTTGCAAAGCACTCTTTCTGCGCCTCCAACTGATGTAGAGAGATTTTTGATGGCAAAAAATATCTTCATTCTTTTTTTTATCTATTTTTTTGAAATACTTGAAAATAAATTATCCCACTGATTAAAAATTGTATTTGGGGGATATTTCTTTATTGAAAAACTTGCTTCCTTACCTGCCTTCTTTCTGAAAGAAAGATTATTTATCATTTCCTGTAAAGCAAATGCTAAACACGTTTCTTTAGGCTCCACTAATAATCCATTTTTTTTATCTTTGATCAGTTGATTAACACCTGAAGTAGAAGAAAGACCTATAGCAGGCAATCCTTCACGAAAAGCTTCAACTAATGCATTAGGGAATCCTTCCCATAAAGATGGGAATACAAAAAAGGAACTATTTTGATACCAATAATCTACTTCCTTAACAGCCCCAATTAAATCAATATGATTTATTAAACCTTCCTCAATAATTAATCTTTCTATATTTTCACGATACTCACCCTCTCCGACCAATGTTAATTTCCAATCAGGATTTTTTGATGCAATTAATGCAAAAGATCTAATCAAAAAAAGCTGATTCTTTTGATAAGAAAGTCTTCCCACGTTAAGTATCCTTTTGGGAGGGTTTACCCATTCATTGGGGTAAGCTGGTTTTTTGCAAGGATAAATTGGATTAGGGATGGTAACTATTCTAGATCTTAAGAATAGGGGATATTTATATTTATAGCTTTCTAATTGAACAGTAATAATTTTTGAAAGTGATAATGCCAAAGAAGCTAAGAATCTATTCCTTTTGCCATTTCTAAGATAATCAAATAAATCAGGAGAATTCCGTTCAGCAGCAATTGTTGGAATAAAAAGTCCTAATAAAGCGAGACGAATAGCAAGGAATGTGCCCACTTGAAATCCAATTACTACTGATGGGTTTTCATCTTTTACTATTTTACGAATCATTAGTTGTCTTTTAAAACGTAATATCCAACTTGCTTTTATATTAGAAGGACCAAGATCAAGTTTATGCCAACAAATTTCTGGATTAAGTTCATAATGAGAATTTGAATTTATGGGATCCCAGGTTAACAAAGTGACCTTATGGCCTCTTTTAACCATTTCGTTCATGATTATTGATGCCATACGCTCTATACCGCCCGCCATATTGTTGAAATTGCGACAAGCGAAAAGAATCTTAAGCATTATTATTATTTATTTAAAGAATAATCAAAGTAAAACATAGGAATTAATATTTAGTAACATCAATTAGGAAACTCTCATTAGAATTAACGCTATGAGTATATTGCTTTTTTCTAAATAATAAATTAAGTAGTTTCGCAAAAAATAAATTATTTCTTTTTTGGATTACTTTTGGGGGGTTAAGATTTATCTCTTGAGCGCACATCTTTTCTATTCTGGCTAGGCCAGTTGAACCTCTGATTAATGTAAGGTCAATAATATCAATATTAGAAATAAAAATTGATTCAATTAGTTCAAGGATTTTCCTGTTGGATATCTCAATTCCAACATTATCTTTTCTTTGACCTCTTAAATAAGGGGTTGAATCTATATCGTCAAAAAAGATAACTCCGCCTTTTTTTAAAAATGGGAACCAACCATAAACTTCTTTAAAAACATGTTGTGAAGTATGGAGAGAGTCTATGTAAATTACATCTATACCTTTTTTTAAAAGAGGTACTTTTTTTAAAATTCCTTCAACGTCAATTGAATCCATCTTAAGAAATGTCCAAAGCTTTGAATCGGAAACTTTAGAACAATCTCTTATATCCACTGATATTAAACGAGATGATGGTTTTTTATCTATGGCATTTAAAAAAACTTTAGTACTTTGCCCTCTATCTACACCTAATTCCAGTACTACAGGAGCTTTCCTTTCCACCACTTCTTTATGCATGAGTAAAAGTTGACTGGCAGCTAAGCGAGCTTCATTCAGTTTCCTAGAGTAGATTTTAAGATCATTAATATAGGTTTCGTATAATGCTGGATTTTTATTCATTGCTGAAAATATTAATAAGGTAATTAAAAAACTTAACACAATTTCTCTTAATCATAAGTCTTTTGGGACTAGAATTTATCATTTGCTCATGTAAAAATCTTTCATAACTTGATCTCGAGAAATGTTTAAGAGTTTTAATTGGATATGAAAAAAACATTGCTATGAGTACAAAAAAAGCAAAAAAATCATTCTTGCTTAGATGTAAGAATTTTAGTTTCATCCAAAATTTCATGTATTTATAGAATCCTTTGGAGGTTAAATAAGCCTTATTTTTTTCTATAACTAAAAGAGAACTTTTGTACTCTATTAGAGCACTTTTATCATTACTGAAAGATACATATTGATTAATAACTGCTTCTTTTATTCCAATAAAATGACATCCCCTAATTGCTAATCTTATAGCTAAGTCAATATCTTCTTGACGTCTTATATTTGTATCAAAACCTCCCATTTTTTTTAAAACGTACGTTCTTGCAAGTAGTGAACAAGTTGGTACTCCAGCTCCATAATCAATATTCTTGAGTCGTTCATTAAACAAAAGATAATTAGCCATTTTAAAGCCAATTGGTGGAGTTCCAAAAGCACCAACTGCTTTTATCTTTTTTGTATGAGTATTTGGATAGATTCTAATACCTGAAGCAAAGCAAGCAACTAATTTCGTAGATTGTCTTACTTCATAACTTATAAGATGTTCATATTGTAACCTTATACGTTCAGCATGACTGAAATCATCGTCATCAAAAAAAGCAATAAACTCTCCTTTGGCTTTTGAAATAAGAAGGTTTCTTGAGTCAGCGCAACCTTTATTTTCTTTTTGATAGAAAATATGTAAATTGTTATTATTTAATTCATATTTTTTAAGGATCGTTTTGGATGAATCTGTTGAAGCATCATCAACAACAATAATTTCAAAATTTGACCAGTCTTGATTTAATGCACTAGTTAATGCTCTTTCTATTGTTTTTTCTGCATTAAAACAGGTAATAGCTATTGTAATTAATGGGGTTTTTTTCAATCTTATAAAGCTATCTTTTTCTAATAATATAGCTTTTAGAAAAAGGATTATTTCTCTAGTAATACATATGATGTTCTGTTTAACAATTGATTATCGGTATAAATATCAAATTCTTTATGCATACTTGATCTTTTTGTAGGTAACGTTTTCCACTTTCCAAAAGATTTGCGCTTTAATTTAAAGCCAACCTCTTTAAAAATTTCATGCATCTTAATAGCAGGGATTCTGTTGGTATAAAAGCCTGAATTTACAAAAAGATTTGACTCCCATATTTTTTCAGAGAATCTCAAATTATTTAAACCATAATTAAGGTGATCCTGAAAATCGATATTATGAGATGCAAATCCTGATGGTTTTAATATCCTTTTCAATTCTTTTTGTACTTGGTAAAATTCATAATAACGTATGTGTTCCAGTACTGAATGCGACCATACAAAATCTATACTGTTATCTTTAATAAATTTGAGACTCGAAAGACCCTTTGTTAAATAAATGCCATTACATGCCTTTAGGATTTCTTGTATAGAAATTGCATTTGAAATATTTGGTGTATCAAATCCTCTTGACTTTAAAAGTAAAATCAAATTTTTATAAAAATTTAAATCTTTAGTCACATAATCATCAACATCTACTAAATAAGTAGATTTAACTCCGTAAGCGAATCCTATGATTGCTGAAGCGATACTATCTCCAGGCCCAAGTTCAAGTATTTTTAAATTTGAAGGAATATTTTTTGGGAAAGCTCTATAAAAATGTAATTCAAATATTTTAATCGCATATTCGCAGGAATCCATTCCTCCATGTTTAAATATTCCTGTTATTTTCCAAAATGAATATGGAATCGGTAAACGACTAATAATTATCTTTAATGCAATTTTCAGGAACCATTTCATTTTGCCTTTGGATTAATTGGATTTAAATTAGCTCTTTTTATGAAATTTGGAGTAATCTAGATTTATTTTAATTGTTCGTAATGATTGAAGAAAACGAATTGATGTCTCTTTGGGATATTTAATTATCAAAATAAATAATAAGATTGAAAATTTATATAATTCTCTTCTATAAAAAATATATTTAATTCTTTGCCAACAAAGGCAGAATTCGTAATTACCATTTTTTTTAATAAAAATTTTGTGTTTTTTGAGAATCATATTTGCATATTTAAACTCAATATTTAGATTTTTTTCAAAAGTTTTGGTCATTCTCTGCAAGACGAGAGGTTCTTTTATCCCAATAAAATGTGCACCATTTAGAGCTAGTCGAATACAAAATTCAGTATCTTCTGAACGTCTAAATTTATTATCAAATCCATTAACAGCTTGATATGTTGAGATTCTTGCCATTTGGCTACAAGTAGGGCATGCACCATAGCCATCTTTAAGAGGCTTTCCCAAAAGTATTCTCTTTGCAACTGATTTACCAAAAGGAATTTGGGAATTTGGATTTGATCCTAAAGTTTTTTCAACACTTATATTCCCATTAGGATAAATTACTTTTCTACTAGAATGACAAATAATTAATGAGGAAGATTTAAGAGATTTTTCATATTCATTTATTCTTTGATATTGTATTTTTAATCTTTCTTGCATACTTTCATCATCATCATCAAAAAAGGCTAAGAATTCTCCACGAGTTTTTTCTATAATTTGATTACGTACAAATCCAATACCATAATTTTTGTCATTTTTAAAAACTCTTATAATTTTACTTTTGGAAGATATTGTTAATAACTTCTCGTATGTACCGTCATTTGAACAGTCATCAACTATTACTATTTCTATTGGTCGCCAAGACTGAGATAAGGCTGAATTTATTGCTTTTTCAATAGTATTTAAAGCATTGAAAGATGCTATACCGATAGTAATTAAGGGATATTTCATTCAATATTTATTTAATTTAAGAAAATTATTAAATTTTTTTCTTAAAAAATTCAAACACAGAATTGGCGAAGAAGAAAAAGCTAATATACGAAATAAAATACCTATTAATTTTTGTTTTTTATTTAAATAAAAGTTTGAATATGAAATTAAAATTGACGAATTATAAAAATTTCTCGATTTGAGATATTTAATATATTTTTGACGAAGTTTAAGAGAGTATTTAAGTGGTATTCTTCCTGCTTTGTCTAGACTTTTTGTTTTATGCATGCTAATTAATGATTTGTTTACTGCGATAAAATATGTGCCTTTAAAAGCTGCGCGAATAGCATAATCTAACTCTGCTGACCTTCGGAATGATTCATCAAATTTTCCGACTATTTCAAATAGTTTTTTACGTGCCATTAATGTACAACTTCCAAACATTCCCCATGTTTTCTTTTCTTCCACTGGTAATCCAAATATATATTCAGCAACTTCTTCCCCAAATGGTTCGGGCTCTTTCCTCCCTATAGCATATGCCACATGGTCATAAACACTCTCACCAGTTTTAAAAACATTGCGATTTGAATAACATAATATCAGAGGTTTATTATTTTTATTCTCGAACTCTATAATTCGCTGTATTTGCAAAGATATTCTATCTTTTTGGTTCTCATCATCATCATCAAAAATGGCAATGAAGTCTCCTTTTGATTGACTGATCGCTTTATTTAGGGATGATGGATATCCTGAATTTGTATTATTCCTTAATAAAGTTATGCGAGATTCTTTAGATGATATTTTAGTTAGAAGATTAAAAGATTCATCTGTAGAACAATCATCAATTACAATTATCTCGATATTTTGCCAATCTTGTTCTAAAGCACTTTTTACTGATCTCTCTATTGTATCTTGAGAATTAAAGCAAGTTATTATAATAGTTACTAAATGCATTTCTAATTATAATTTAAATACTCTTTTCATCTTTAAATACGTTTAAGATCTGCCATTCTTTCGGCCCGATAAAAGTCTCCTTGATCAATAGCAGAACCTACTAGACGAAGTTTCCAAGAAAGTTCAAAGAAGTTTTTAGTAGGGTTTCTGAATTTTGGACTAATTACTTTTTCTCTAAAAAATGAATTGCGCTCATCAAGAAGCCAACCTTTACCCGATCCAATTAATTCATTATCAACAATATAAATTCTATTATCCTGACTCAGAATTATGTTTGAAAGAGAGAGATCAGGATGCGATATCCTTGCCTTAATTAATTGTTCTGTTTCCAAGTTAGACTTTTCCCATTCTTCTAGTAAGGTTCGAACTGGGGCCCAATTTTGCCAAGGCTTTAACCTCATAACTAAATAATCTGATAAATAACAGAACGAATCCTGATATAGATCGGCAATTTTATTGAATTTAATATCATAGTGTATTTTATTCATGAAATTTATAAATTTTTCTGAATATTCATTCAAGAATTTTGGTTTTAACTGCGAGAAAGAAGTTCCTCCTATCCATTCTTCAACAATGAAGTTTTCATCATAGGTCAAGATTGATGGGAGCAATATATCTTCATTGTTAAGTTGATCACCTAATATTTTTCTCAATTTAATTTGATTAGGATTAGATGATTCATATACCTTTACTTTTTTGCCATTATTAAGTGTCCCTGCAAGTGATATCCTTCCCGCTTTAGTTACTCCTTTTTTAAACATTCCACCTAATGGATTTAAATCATAAATAACTAATTCTCCTACTTTAAAAGAGGAAGGAAGCCCCTTCTTCGTTTCTTTTTTAAATAGTTTAAAAAATTTTAGGTAATCCAAATTATTTTTCTAAAGATTAAGTCTTTTCTTTTCTGATTTATACATAAATATCCAAAGTGATAATAATTTTAACCATTCAAAACGACCAATCTTTTTTCTTCTTTCTTGACGTCTTTGTCTTATTTTTTCTTTAATGTTCATTTTATTAAGCCCTGCAAGATCAGCTAATTTGATTAGCTGTTTTTCAATTACAAAGGAAATTCTATTAGTGTAATGAAAAATTATTGGATTTCTTACTTTACCTTTAAAGAAATTAAGATCTGGGAAATAATTCCACTCACTGGTCAATGGAAGAATTCTTACTTTAGAACTAAATAATGCTTCATTAAGACTTATTTGATCGTAAGGTGAATTATAGAAATTAAAACTTTTGTTCCAAATTCGAAAAAAATCATTTGTTAGCTTTGATTTTTTAAAAAAGAACATTCCTCCATTGAAATGTGGCAATTGTTGAACTTTATATTTCTTATCAAGAATCAAAAAGTCACCTTTACCGGGTTTTTTTTGTTTTACAGGATTAAATTTGAAACAAATATCAAAATAATCTAGAAAATTCCAAGCCATTGAAAAGTCCGATAAAATAATAGTATCACTATCTATATAAGCAACCCTTTCGGCGTCAACATATTTATCAATATTTGTTTTATAGTTTCTATTCTTAGTTAGTGATTCTGAAAATACTTTAATCTCATCTGTTTGTTTGTTCCAGAATTCTATTAAATCAAGATTTATTTTAATATTTGTTATTAAAATAATTTTTGTTTTATTATCAAATTTCTTTAATGTTTTAATTGATAGTAAAGCCTGAGCAATATAAAGGTCACCAAAAGCTACGTAACAAATTGCATTACTATTTTTAGTTATCTCCATAGTTAAGAATTTGTACTATTTTAAGCTTTCAAAATTAATATTTTATTTTTTAAAAATAAATTAACACAAAATTGAAAAAATTTTTTAAATAGTTTTTAAGAGAATTATATAATCTTTTAAAAAAAAAGCTAATCAAGCAAGCTTGCCTATAAAATTTATAATTTTTTAAAATATCTTTTTTAAAAATAAGATTTTATGGCATTTAGGAGATACTCATGATATCAAATCTTTTAAGAACTAAAGACTTGAAGATTTCTTTTGAATAATAAAATTTCTAAATATTCTCAAATAACTTTATATTAGATTTATTTTAATTATCAAATTCAATCTTTATTAAATCTTTTTTGGGATCATCAATAGAAAATATGAGATCGGGATAAATCAAATCTAAAAAATATTTGCATTCTTGCATCTTAATTCCATCTTGCATTTTATTTTTCTTTGGCAATTTGGCAACATAATCTTTTTTATTTAAAATCTTATTCTTCAATTTACCTAAAAACATTTTTAAAGATGATTTATTTGATTTATTAATATTTAAGTCAGATGGTAAAACTTGAATGCCAGTTAAACTTGACAAGTCTTGGGCAATTTTTGAAGCTGCTTTTTGATTGGAAAAATTAATATGATCTTTTAGTAAACCATAAAAATTTGATTCCTCAATTTTTTCTTGATTATTTTGATTAAGCCAATTCTTTAATGAATCTAAATTATCTATTTTTGGAGAAATGATTGAGGAAACGGTATTATTTTTTTTTATTGAAAAATTTGAAAGCATAGCAAATTTTTTTCTTGAGATTGCAGCTTCAATAGCAGAAGTACATCCTCTATGCAAAACTGCCTCGGCGCTTAATATCCATGGACTTACATCACCTTGATAAACTAGATGTATTTTAGAAAAGTTTTTAACTTGTTCTTCCCAAGATGAATGATCTTCAGCTGGATGAGGTCTAATAATTAGTGTTGGGATATCTTCCTCAGCATCAATTATCGGCAAAAATTCTAAAAATTCAAGATATTTTTTGTAATTATCTTTAAATAAATTCTCAAAAGATCTTATATCTTCTTTTGTCTTTTTTCTACCTCTTTTTTTAAGTGCTAAACACCTTTGTTCAAGAAGTTTTTCTGAATTGCATCCAAAGTCTGATGTAAATAAAATAAATGGTTGAGGAAACAATTTTTTTATATCTTTAATTTGATTGCTCCAAATATGATGAAGAGATGGCTGCCATATATCGACTCTTGGCCATCCATAACCTTTTATTTTGCTTGGATCAATATCCTCTAAAACTTCAATTGCTTTTTTTTTAGCTGCAGGTCCAACATAATATAATCTTGATACATACTTAAGGCATCCTTTGACAAACCTATTTTTTATTGCTAATCCAGAATCAATTATCGCTGGACTTATTTCCTGATCAAGAACAGCAATAGAATTTACCATTTTAGAAATATTTTTAAACTTATTTATTGTCCCACCCCCGCCCTTATATAAATAAACACCTTGATTGTTCTTCTTGTTATCTACTAAATCATCAATCGATTTTTTAGAACCTAAATAAACCCTAATGCCTATTTTTGCTAATTCAGCACTAAGCAGTAACTGAGAAATAAATTCTCTTGGCTTTATCTCTATAGGTATATAAACTTCTTTCTTCCTTGAATTTTTCATTTATTTAATATGAGGAATTAAAATTTTTTTATTCAAAATTTGATGACATTTTTTTAAATAGCTCATCTTTTTTAGATAGCTCTTGAAATGTACCATGACTCCTTAATTTTCCGTTCTCTAAGTGAAATATCATATCACAATTTTTTATTGTAGATAACCTATGAGCAATCATGATTAAGGTCGTAGATTTCCTTATTCTATTGATGTTTTCGATTATGGTTTTTTCTGTTAGGTTGTCTAGTGCGCTAGTAGCCTCATCAAATATTAGGATTTTGGGATTTTTGTAAAGAGCTCTAGCAATTCCCAGCCTTTGTCTTTGACCTCCTGATAATTTAACACCTGCCTCTCCTACTTTAGTATCGTAAGAGTTAGGAAGATCTTTTTCTATAAAATCACTTAGATTTGCTAACTTTGCTACTTTTTTTATTTGTTCATAATTTAATTTTTTAGAACCTAGGGCAATATTCCTTGCTACAGATGTATCTGCAATAAAAATGCTTTGAGGTACATATCCTATCGATTTTTGCCAACTTTTTATGTTTTTCTTATTAAGAAGAATATTGTCTACTTTAATAGCTCCTTTTTTGGGCTCAAGTAATCCCAGAATAATATCAATTATTGTAGATTTACCTGCTCCAGTTGATCCCACAAAAGCAATACTATTACTTGCATTAATTCTTAAAGATAAATTTTTAATTACTTCTGATTTTGACTCTGGATAAGAAAATGAGATATTTTCGATTTTAATTTCTTTTTTTAATGGAGGTAATGTTTCACTATCGATATTTTTATTATTTAGTGTTGATAAAATAAGTTCTTCATGCAAAATCTCAAGAGCTGGTTTCCCCGATCTTATTGAAGTTAGATTTTTAAAGAGACCTTGTGCAACTGGCAATATTCTCATGCCAGCAAATGTATATAAAGCTATGATAGGTATAATTTCGCTATAGTTTCCTCCAGTCTGATTTAGAAGTACAAGTATAATTATAAGGATACCGCCACTTACAGAAACCTGAATAAATAAAGTTGGAATAAGTTTTGCCAATGATGTATTTATTCTCAAACGATGGAACAGATCCGTAGCTTTTTTGAAATTAATCAAGTAATCATTTGTGGCATCTCTAACCTGAATTTCTTTAATTCCAATAAGTGCTTCTTGTGAAATCATGAAACGTTTCTTATTAGATTCAATTCTTTCTGATGCTTTTCTTAAAAGATATTTTCTTATTAGAAAGTAAATTATTCCATAACTAATTGAAAAAATGGTAATTGAAATTAAAGCTACTATGGGTTTTGTTAGAAATACAGCAGATAAAACGAATATGGATATTATTATTCTTGAAAGCAATTCCAAGCAAGGTACAAGACTTCCATATATAACACCTTCAACTTCTGAAAGTATTGTTTTAGCCATTTCCGCACTATGTTTAGTTAAAAAATAGGTATATGGTCTATTTAAATAAGTATTAAGTAATCTTATACTTAGTCCTTTATTTCTCATTTGCGTATAACGAAGTATCGAGTGACTTACCAGTCCATTAAATAAAGTTCTTGTAACTGTTATAAAAAAAACGCAACTTGTTAAAAAAATCAAAAACGAGTCACTAGATTGAAAGTTAAAGTATTGATAAATTAAACTCAAGTATTGATTTGTTTCAATTAATTGAGGATTAGATATTACTGAGACTAAAGGGAAAATTGATACAATTCCAAATGTTTCTATTGCTCCAAAAACAATCATTAATAATAGTAGAAAAATTGCTTGTTTTCTTTCTCTTGCTAAGAGCAAATCCCAAAGTTTTCTATATGTTTTGAGCATATTTGATTAGATATTTTTTATTTTAGAGTAAATTCAAATGGAATAATTATTTAATATTATCAAAAGAAATTTTTTAGTAAATTCAAAAGTCTTTTATCTAAAAAAATCTCAATAAATTATTTAAAAAATATTTACTGTTTTTCTTTTTGGTTTATTTCATAAATTAATTCAGCTAATTTCCAATCTTCCATAGTATCAATGTCAATAGATTTATTGGTTGACAAAATGTAAGGTAATGAATTCTCAAAAATATTTTCTTTATTTAACCATGTATTAGCCGAAGCTATGTAAAACTGACCCGCATCATGATAAGCAGATTGCAAATCTTGAGTCCTTTTGTGAAAATCTTCAGAAAAAAACATTTTTGAGTAACCATCTTTTTTAATAAAAAATGACCTTTGAATAGGATGGGAATACTTTGCAGCTGAGAAAACATAAATATCTTTTTTTGATGCTTTAAGAATTTGCAGCGCTTTTGTAATGTCATTAGAGTCAAGAAGAGGAGTTGCAGGATAAAGGCAACAAACATATTGAAGTTGGATATTTTTTTTACTAAAAAAATTAATTGCATGAATAATTACATCTCTTGTTAAAGAGTAATCTCCAGAAAGTTCCTCAGGTCTAATAAAAGGCACCTCAAATCCTTTTCTAAGAGATATATTTGATATTTCTTCATCATCAGTACTAACAATAAATTTATCAAAAACTTTTAACTTTTTAGATTCAGCCATAGCCCATTCTATAATCGGCTTGCCCTTGAAATGTTTAATATTTTTCCTTGGAATTCTTTTACTTCCTCCTCTCGCTGGAATTATGAGTAAGTTCATTTTAAAAATATATAAATCTTTCTATTATTTATAGCAAATCATTGAGAACTCAAATCCAAGTTAATTTTGGTTTGTCTAAATGTTGAAAATGAAAAAGTCTATTCTGTAAATTGGTATAAAAAAAATAATTTTTTTTCTTAAATAAAAGATCAATTACTATATAAATCTAAAGTGAATTTATATTTATAAAAATAATTTTTGCTAACAATAGAATGTTTAAAATTTACTTTCGTTGCTTTATTTACCTTAAAGACTTAAAATTGCCAAAATCAAATTTCTAATGAAAAAGAATTTAAATATAATTTGGTACAACTTTTATTACTATTGGGCTAAAAAGTTTCGAAAAATATTAAAAAGATTTATTCTTCTTATTATAAGGATATTTGATATTGAAATTCAGAAAGAAAAAAAAATAATAGATTTTTATCTCCATGAATATAGTTCCTACGAGGAATATAAAAAATTACAGGTATTTCATAACAAAAGAAAAATTAATAAAGTTTTTGCTGACGAGAAAACTCTTAAAAGGGTAGGAAATATTGTTTTAAAAGAATTTAAAAATAAAAATGTAATAAAAGGTTTATGTCATGGATCTAGAAATGGATTTGAACAAAACTTTTTAAGTTCATTGTCTAGTAAATTTGAAGTTTTAGGCACTGACATCTCAGAGACAGCAAAGGATTACGAAAACTCTATTGTTTGGGATTTTCATGATATTAATAATGAATGGATTGGAAACAATGAATTTATTTATACAAATTCTCTAGATCAGTCATGGCAGCCTAAAGTCGCTTTACAGACTTGGCTAGACCAACTTAAAAATGATGGGATTCTCATTATTGAACATACAGATTCGCATAGTCCAAGTAATGCATCAAAAATAGATCCTTTTGGAGTTCGACCCTCTGTAATGCCTTATGTTTTAACTATGTGGTTCGGCTCACAAATTTCAATAGAACATTCAGTAGATAAAAAGGAAAATGGAAGAAAATTAGATGCTTGGTTATTTGTAATTAAAAAGAATGTAAAAAATGTAAGGTTATTGAAATAAAGATTAAATTAATTTTTCTAGAATATTTTTAATTTTTATCTGTTGCTCTTCTCTTAAATTAGGAAATAAAGGTATGCTTATAGCTGACATTTCATATTCTTCAGCTCCAGGGAAAAAATCTTTATTGAAATTGAATTTCTCGAAATATGGATTTTTGTAAATAGGTTTATAATGAAGTTGAACGCCTATATTATTCGCTTTTAAACCTTCAAAAACATTTTGGTAATATGACTTTGATATTTTCTTTAATCTTATTACAGCGAGATGTACTGAAGAGTAATTATATTCAGGTATTTCTAGAATACTTAGAGGCAAATCATTTAATATCTTTCTATAAAAATTTAATTGGTAATTTCTCTCTTCTATAATTTTATTAAGCCTTTTTAATTGACTTAGGCCTAGTGCAGCTTGTATGTCAGTAATCCTATAGTTAAATCCAAGAAATTGCTGCTCATAATTCCAACTCCCTTCAGCATGATTTATAAATTTATTAGGATCTTTAACTATCCCATGAGATCTAAGACTTCTTAACCTACTTGCAATTTGGGTATTGTTAGTTGTAGCTGCTCCGCCTTCACCAGTTGTTATTATTTTGACGGGATGGAAACTAAAAACAGTTATAGAACTATATTTACAACTACCCACTTTACTTCCCTTATATTCAGCTCCAATAGCATGACTAGCATCCTCAATAATAGAAAAATTATATATTTTAGATAAATTAAATATCTCCTTCATGTCACATGAACTGCCCGCTAGATGTACAGGAATTATTACTTTTGGTAGGCAATTATCTGCTGCTGCTTTTTTGAGCTTTAATTTTAAATTACCAATGTCTAATAAACCTGTGGAAGGATTTATATCCACGAAGTCAATCTTTGCTCCACAATATAAAGCACAATTTGCAGAAGCAACAAAAGATATTGGAGAGGTCCAAACTATATCATTATTGGATACCCCTAGAGCTAGGCAAGACAAGTGAAGTGCACTTGTAGCACTATTTACTGCTACACAAAAGTCACAATCAACCTGCTTTGAAATGGCATTTTCAAAATCCTGAACTTTTTGACCTTGAGTTAAAGGTTCGTTTCTTAGAACATCATTAACGGCTTGTATATCCTCTTCAGTAACTGAATGTAATCCATAAGGTATGTAATCGTTTTTTATTAAACTACTCATTCAGAAAAAATTACTTTGTATTTTTATTCTAGAAAGTATTTATTGAATTCATATTATTTTGTATCCAATTTTGTAATTCTTTGATTTCCATCCAATCCTTATTCAAATTTGAAGAATAAGTAAAATCTGAAGAAACCAATTTGCCTTTATTAATTCTTTTTTGATCTGAACTCCAATTATTTATGGCAGGCAATATTTTGTAATAAGTTTCGTATTCATAAGTATGAGGTGAATCTTCAGCTCCAATCATATGTTCATGAAGTTTTTCTCCTGGTCTTATTCCAATAAGATTAAATTTTGCGGAATGATTTATTGCTTTTGCAATATCAATAACTTTCATTGATTTAATTTTTTTTATATAAATTTCTCCACCATACATATCAACAAAGGCATGCCAAACTAATTTAACGGCCTCATCAAGAGATATCATGAACCTTGTCATTCTTTCATCAGTTATTGGAAAAACATTTTCAGAGGCCTTATCTAGAAATAAAGGGATTACGGATCCTCTTGAACCCATAACATTCCCATATCTAACTATTGAAAAAGAAGTATCAGAAGTTGTGGGAGAATAAGAATTACTAGAAATAAATACTTTATCTGAAATTAGTTTTGTAGCCCCATAAAGATTACTTGGACTACAAGCTTTATCTGTTGAAAGTGCTACAACTCTTTTTACTCCTCTATCAATAGCTACATCAATTAAATTCATAGCTCCATTTACATTGGTTCTTATGCATTCAAAAGGGTCATATTCTGCTTTAGGTACAATTTTTAAAGCTGCGGCATGTACTACATAATCTATATCCTTAAGAGCCCTCCAAAGTCGATCTTTATCTCTTACATCGCCTATGAAAAATCTTATTCTTTTATCATTAGTATATTTCTTTGCCATTTCCCATTGTTTCATTTCATCTCTTGAAAATACTACAATCCTTTTTGGATTATATTTTTTTAAGGTCATAGGTATGAAAGTCTTACCAAATGAACCAGTGCCTCCAGTTATTAATATTGAAGAGTTTTCTAGCACTTTAAGAGAAATCTTATTTAGAGATAATTAAATTCTAACAGCAAGGATTAATATAATTTGGGATGCATTTATATTTAACTAAAATTTTAATTTAAATATGATAAATTCTATCCT
>MDTE01067746.1_pt1 | contig 27078 bp, 24 predicted proteins | sample 811231 | NCBI WGS metagenome assembly MDTE01 (sample SAMN05326651, study PRJNA326480) | marine metagenome | isolation source: seawater | place: Indian Ocean: Red Sea | collected 2010
CTCCAAGTTCAACAGTAACTGTAGCTGCGCCCGTCAAGGTAACAACTGGTGCTGTTGTATCAACAACATTAACTATTCTTGTTGCGGTGCTAGTGTTGCCAGCTGCGTCAGTAGCTGAGTAAGTGATATCGTATGATCCAACAGTGTTTGTATCAACAGAACCAGATGTAGATACTGTTTCACCACCATCGGAAGTTGCGCCAGCATCAGTATATGATGAACCCAGTTCGACAGTTGCAGGATTGTCTCCAAGAATAGTTATGACAGGGAAAACAGTATCCGGAGGAGTAGGTGAATCCTCTGATATGTTATCAAGTATAACTACGCCAAGAGCAGCTAGCATAACTTCGATTATTGAAATTTCTAAGGATATCTCTGAAGCAGATCCTACAGCAACTCCTTTACTATCAACTGCGCCTTCAGCTGCGCCTGCGCCTGCGCCAGCTTGATTAGCTCCGCCACTTTCTTGATATGAAACTAGAAAATCTCGTCTTTCAATTAGAGAATCAGTGTTATAACTCTCAAGTCTTTGAGTAATTTGTGATATTTTTTCATCTGTAATGGAATTTTCTTCTCCATATATAAAGCTGGAGGAAGAAATAAAAACAACTAAAAAAAATGACAGTAGAAATCTCATTAAAATGCCCTCTTAAAGATAAGATTATGCATGCAACTTGGTTTAAAAACAATATCTTTCATAAAAAATGTATGTAAAAAAAACATATCATCAATTTATTGGTTTAAACCTCACTAGTAAATCATGCAATGTGTTTTTCCTGATTAATTTGGCGCCAGGATCTTTAGTCAAGGGTCTCCAAGAGTAGTTAATAAGGTTCCCAAATACGGGAATATTGAAATAAATCCCTTTGTCAAAGCTGCCTTCTCCAAAATCATCAGTAGACACATCGGTAAATGAAGCAAAAATACCGAATTTTGTTCCGTTTGAAAAAGATCTTGATAGATCAATTGTTAGTCCTTCATCACCAGCAAGATACTCACCGTAAGATATCTTTGCATCAAAAGGTAGACGTCCGTAATTTCTGTAATAAAAGTTTAAGTGGCCAGTAACGTTTCTATAGTCAAGAGTCCCAAATAGCATCTTATAATCTCGTTTTTTTACATCAAATATTTCAAAACCAGCTGCATAGTTTGAGTCTTGATCGAAATAAAGATACTCGAAGCCAGCACCATTAAACATTTCTTCTAAAATTCCTGCAGACATCATAATGTGATGATTCTTTTTTGGAGATAAATGATAGTCAAATTGAGCTCTACCAATAAATATACCCTCATTAAAGTTTTTAAGATAATCTTTTACATCAGATCTTACTTGAGCAGGATAAGTATTTACTGGTGGATACTTGAGATCATCAAAGTTATCAGCAAGTGAGTATTTTAAATTTGATGAAAAAAAGAAGTTATCTAGAAAACTATACTCGCTAATGTTTTCGATCATTAATGCTCCCTTAAAGAACTCTTCTCTTGAAGCCAAAAAGGGTCTAAATGATAGCCTGGTGTTTGTCTTAAACTTCTTTTTATTCTGCCTTTGGTATATCAACTTAGCACGACTCTCGAATGAACTGTCGTATTCAGTTCTAGCTTGCAGATCTGCTATCCTTAGTTCAGTTTTTACTGGCTTTTGAAGGCCTGCACTATAAGACGCTCTTCTTATTATTTCATCGATTACATCTAAATTAGGATGAACAAATTGACTCATTTCTATTCCGATTTGATCGGCTCCTTCAATAATCTTATTAACTCCAATACCATTTTCATTTAGATTTCTGATAAATTTGATGTATTTGCTATCAGTTTCTTTGTGATTAGGTTCCTTGTATTTATAGTCAGGCTTTCTAAATTTTGAGTTATCTTTATATGAGAATCTTATGGATGTAATGTTTCCTCTTTCAGAGGAAATGCCAATTGTAAAATTTTTAGATAAATTAATGTCTAAGCCAATTGAAAAATCTTGATTTGGCTCCTCATATCCAACATCTCCTGGGGTTAAGGTAGAATCATATTCAACCTTTAATAAATATTTGTGATTAATTGCATGCGTTATTCCAATAAAAGGTGAAGCTGTCTCTCCGGAAAAATATCTTGATGGATGAAAAGATCCGCCTTTATCCTCATAGACATATCCAACACTATAATCAGGCCTATTGCTAAAACTATCTGAAATCGAGATAAATGGATTCCGAAATTTTTTATTAGATCCATCTAGTGCGCCCCAACCAAGACCAAAATGAAAATCAGTTTTATTAATGCCATAACTGCCAACTATATACTCTGAGCTATATATGCCCGTGCCCGCTATATCATTAATCCCAATTGCAATGGCTGGCCAAATGCCCTCTTCTTTTAATCTAAGTTTAAAGTTAAAACCTTTATCTTTATAATCTTGATTACAAACAGGATCAGAAATATTCCCACAATATGGCTTATCTTGAATATTTGCATAAAACAGAGATGCTTCTAACCAATCAAATGGATAAGAAGTCATAGTTATCTTCTGATCAGGCTCGCCGTCATAGATTGTAAAACCATATGAAGACTCATCATAAAATCTTGCAGTTGGCATATTAATTAAGCCAATAACACCGTGATTATTTAATGAGTTATAAATTAGGCTATCTGAAAATGTTGTATGGCTAAAAAAGATTAAGAGTAAACATTTCGAAATATGTTTCCTCATCAAATTTTTGAATTAATCACTTCTTAAATTATCCAAAGCTGCTGCCGAAAAAGCTAGATCAGATAAAATCTGTGTAATAGGCTCCAATGCGTCGATTCCGGGATTGTTTGTAATGATCTTTCTTGGAACTACAATAGTATCACCCGGCTGAAGGGAAATATTTTTTGTAAAAATATTTCTATTTGCTGGCAATGTGATACCACTTGCTGTGATGACATAAACTCTTCTTTTGTCTGCATATTGCTGATATCCACCAGCAGTATTGATTGAAGAGCGAATACTTGAATCTTTTGAGTACTCAAATGCAATAGGATTTAAAACTTCTCCAAGAACATTAATAGTATTTGGATTCTTAGGGACTATGATTTCATCTCCATCAAATAAAACTGTATTTTTTGAAGTATCTGATTCTGGTGAAAAGTCTCCAGCAAATCTTCCTAAGTTTTGAGGGTCAATTGTTTGTGAAAGCGCTCGGATAACATTTATATTTCCAATGTTATCGCCTCTTTGTGTACTAGACAAAAGCGCCTCATTTAGATCTGATTTTGCTTTCTCTATTGCTTTTATTTGTCTTTCTCGGATAACTCTTCTTGTTAAAATAATACCACTTAAGTAGGCTTGTTTTTTAAAACCGCCTATAAGTTTATATAGGTCTTGAACAGTAGAGTCATCATTAAGAGTATAAGTCCCTGGGAAATCTACTGCACCACTAATACGAACTTGAATAAGATTATTTTTAGGAGATCTAAAAGATACAGTATTATATTTTTTTGCAGAGAATTGCATGTTTTGATAATCATCATTAATAATAATATCATCGAGCGGACTTATGTATGTGGCAACATTATCGACATCACTCATATCTAAACCTAAGAAATCTATGAAAGAACTAACGTTATAATTACCATAAATTGGCATCCTAAAAGTTTCGTCTTTGAAATTTATAACTAATTCATAATCTGAAATTAAGTTTTTGGTCATTTCACTTACATTGAATGATTTATCATCCCTGTTTATAAAAATGACTCTGGAATTAGTTAAGAGCTCAACGGAATCATATGTATCTGGATCATTTAAGCTAAATAGGATTGAAGATTTTATTAACTTATTTTCATCAAATTGCTCCAAAACAGCTAACCATGGATATACATCAACAAAATTTAAATTGGCTATTAAATCTCCTAAATATTTATACTGTTCAATATCATAAAAGCCAGGTTGCTCAACAGCACCAAGTACTTGGATGTTGGCCGTATCTTCACTTACATACTCAAACACTTCTACAGAAAGTGCATTTTTTAAACTTTGGTCAAGTTTACTTATATTTTTTTTAACTATCGCAGCTTTGTTTAAGTCTAAAAATGACACAGAAATATTAGATTTATTAGCTGTTTGGGTAAAACCAAGTGCAAAATCAACAATATCATCTAATGTTTCATCTTCTAAGATTTCATAAATGCCAGGTCTTTTTACAGCACCTGTTATTTCAACAAACTGAGATGCAGCATTGATTAATAAAGTATCTCCTGCCTCAATAGTAAGATCTTTAGACCTATCTCCCCTGATTAGTAAATCATATAAATCAAAAGAAAAAATTTCTTTGTTATTTCTAATTAATTTTATATCTCTTAGTGAACCTATTCTTGAGATTCCTCCTGAGTAAGCTAATGCACTTGTGATGGTACTAAAAGGATTTACAAGATAAGTTCCAGGTGTTTGAACTGCTCCAACAATTGTGATTTTTTTTGCGCTTAAGTTTTGAATTGATACATCTATATTCACACCAATATAAGATTGTTCAATTAGTTGTGAAAGCTTATCCTTAACTTCCTGCAAACTTAGTCCAGCAACGTAGATAGCACCAAGCTCAGGAAATAAGATTGTACCGTCTAACTTGACATTTAAATTGAAAATAGCATCTTTTGAGCCAGATAAAATAACTGTAAACTGATCTCTTAACGAGATCTTATAATCATTTGGTAGTGGAAGATCTCCAACTGCAAGAAGAGAAGTTGGCATTGATGAAAAGAAATCATAGCCATATTTTTCACCAGAAATTTTATTTGCATCTAATGTGGATTGACTTAATTCTAATGATTCATTAATTATTGGTAACTCTTCAACTGAAATATCTGTGGAATTTTGAGATGCATAAACATCTTGCGCCATTTCGATCTGTTCAGGGGTAAGTTGAGCTAAAATTGAAGGATCAATATCTTGACCATAAACATTGAATGAGAAAATAAAAAAGACAAAAGATATATATTTTTTATAATTTTTCATTGGATAATTATTTTATAGCTAATATTTTACATCATTTATTAATTAATGCAGTTACAGCTAACACGGAAACTACAACCCTGGTATAGAGACTCCTTCTAAATCAACTATTGGTTTCAAAAGCCTATCAACACTTTTTTGAATTTCATCATCTGACAAAGTTTTAATACTTGATTGAAAGATAAGTCTTATGCCAACTTTAATTTCATTAAGTTTTTCATTCTCATAAAAATCAAAAATGTAAGCATCTTTAAGATTTTTGTCATGAAGGTCTGTTAAATGATTAATTACAGAGTCATATTTATTTATGTCAGTTATTGAAAAAGAAAAATCTCTTGTACTGGAGGGAAACTCTGAAACTGATCGATATTTAATAAAATTAATAGATCGTGAGATTGGTTCTGAGTTTTTGAAAATATAATCAGGTATATTGTCAATTGAAATTTCAGTATAAAAGATTCTATCTTTCTTTTTTGTTTTTAAGTCTTTTTTGGAAATTTCCTCAATAGTAAAAATAGGATTATTAGAGTCTTGATTTAGCAGATTGTCTAAATATGAATGGTCAAGTTTTTTATGGAAATCTAAATAATTGTAATCTTTTCTCCCGCTTATAATGATGCCTACCTTTTTTTCTTGCTTTATTTGATCGCTTTTTGAGTACAGATTACTGATTTCAAAAAGTTTTATCGAATCTTTTTGCCTTCTTTCATTGTATAAAAGGTTATCTAAAAGAGAATCTTTTAGGGAGGTCCTGAGATTATTTTTGATTGAATCTAAGGGATTATCAATTGATATAGAATCTCCCTCTTCACTTGAAGTAAATGGAAAATTAATGACTTCAGTAAAACCATTTTTAATTAGATAATTTTTTAGTTTATCAACATCATCTTCGTTGTTATCTATTTTTTTTATTATTTCTAATGGCTTACTTTTAATATTGTTATAGCCAATAACTCTTGCAATCTCCTCAGCTAGATCATTTTGTGTCTTAATATCATGTCTGTAAGATGGAATAATAATCTCATCTTCGATACCGAAACCAAGTTTACTTAGATAATTAAGAAACTTATCTTTTTCTATATCAATACCTAAAATTTTGTTAATTCTCTTTACATCAATTTGTATGTTAGCTTTGCTAGCTTGGGTTTCATCAAAAGTTTGGAGTTTTATATTTTTTATTGATGTATGCTCTGCGATAATTTCAATGAATCTTCTTAGTACTTTTTCCTGTGATTGGATATCAACGCCCCTTTCAAATTTATGAGCTGCATCAGAAGTAAGATTGTATTTAACACTTTTTCCAATGATTGCTTCAGGTTTAAAGTAGGCGCATTCGATCAATACTTTTTTTGTTTTTTTTGTACATGCTGTTGACATACCTCCCATCACTCCAGCAAGACTTACTATTTCATTATTAACTGAAAAAACACAATTTTCTCCTGCAAGATTAATATGAGAGTCAAGCAACGTATGGAAAGATTCTTTGCAAGTTTTATTTTCAAAAATTAGTTGATCATTAATTTTTGCTGAGTCAAAGCAATGTGTTGGCTGACCTAATTCGTAAGAAACATAGTTAGAAATATCTGTAAAAAAGTTTACTTTCTTGTTTCCTAGTAATGAGAAATACCTTTCAATGTAGGGTTTATAGCCTTTTATATCATCTTCAATTTCTATTTCCAAAAAACTAACTTTTGGACAAATATCAGGAGAGAGATTCTTAAAATTTAGATTGAGTTCTTCTATATCCTCTTGAAAAAAATTATAAGGTTGAGTTTTTTTAAAAAAGACATTTAAGTCTCTTGATAAACCATTTAAGGATAAGCAATCTCCTCTGTTTGGAGTAAACTCTATATCGAACACTTCATTATTTACTTCATGCTCATGACCAAGTTGGAAAAGTTTGTCTGATAAGTCTTCTATGGTTGGTTTATCAGATAAGAAATTTATTAGATCCTTGTAGATAAACTTCATTTAAATTGGCCTAAAAAGTCTAAATTTGATTTATAAAACTCTCTAATATCATTAATACCATATTTGAGCATAGCTATTCTTTCAACACCAAGCCCAAAAGCAAGTCCGCTATATTTTTTTGGATCAATATTACAATTCTTTAGCACTACTGGATTAATAATTCCACAACCTAGTATCTCTAGCCATTTTCCATTTTCGGATAAAATATCAACTTCTGCCGAGGGTTCTGTAAATGGGAAATATGATGGACGAAATCTTATTAAAACATCTTCGCCAAATAAAGCATGAAGGATTCTATGTATTAGGTCTTTTAAGTTTGAAAAAGTGACATCTTTATCAACATATATTCCCTCGACCTGATGAAACATTGGTAAATGAGTAGAATCATCATCTTTCCTATAAACTTTCCCAGCAGATGAAAATGCAATAGGAGGTTTTGATTCAAGCATACTTCTAATTTGCACAGGTGAAGTATGTGTTCTTAATACATTACTTTTATTTTCTATATAAAAAGTATCATGCATTTGTCTTGCAGGATGTGATTTTTTAATATTAAGCATATCAAAATTAAAGTTTTCACTTTCAATTTCAGGACCATGAACTTCTTCAAAACCAATCTGGTAAAGAAGATCTATGAGATAGTCTTTAGTTTGATTTATAGGATGAAGTGTCCCAAGACTTTTTGAAATAGTTGGAGGATTTATTTTGTCTAAAGAAGACATTTTGGATTTAGCTTAGTGCTGTTTTAACAATTTTCTCAAATGTTGAAGCATCATTTATAGCAATGTCAGACAAAATCTTTCTATTAAGTAAAATATTGCTTTTGTTTAGACCATTTACTAAAACTGAGTATGAAACTCCTAAAGATCTTGAGCCTGCACTGATTCTTGAAATCCATAATGATCTGAAAGCTCTTTTTCTATTTTTTCTATCTCTAAAAGCATATTGCATGGATTTGATATTAGATTGTTTTGCGGTCTTATATAGTCTACTCCTTGCACCATAATGACCTTTCGTAGAGGCAAGAACTTTTTTATGTCTTGCTTTTGCTGTTTTTGCTTTTGTTACTCTTGGCATATTACTTATTGATAAGTCTTGAAGCCATTTTAAGCATTATGCCTTCAAGTTTATTTAATCCTCTGTTATGTCTTTTTCTTTTGGTAGATTGTTTTGAAAGAATATGATTTCTCCCAGCGCTTCTACTTTTGATGGAAGATCCCGTTCTTTTGAAACGTTTGGATGCTCCTGAATGTTTTTTTAATTTATATCCCATCTTAAAATATTTTAATTTTTCCTTTTTAGTGGTGAGAGAACCATCATTAGCTGCCTTCCCTCTAGTGAAGGCTCTTGATCTACTTGAGCTAAGTCAGATAATTCTTCCTTGAGTTTATTCAATAAATCAAGCCCAAGATTGCTATTTAAAATCTCTCTTCCTCTAAATCGGACGCTTATTTTAGTCTTATCTCCATCAAGAATAAAGCTTTTTATTTTTTTTAATTTAATTTTGTAATCGCCTACATCAGTCGATGGTCTGAACTTGATTTCTTTTACAGTTGTCCTTTTGACTTTAGATTTAGAGGATGAAATGTTTTTTTTCTTAGCAAACACATGTTTACCATAGTCCATTAATTTGCATACAACTGGATCTGATCCAACAGGTGAAACCTGAACCAAATCTAATTCTATTTTTTGAGCTTGGTCCAAAGCTTCATCAAGAGCCAAAAGACCAACCTTTTCTCCATCTTGACCAATAAGCATAACTTTTTCTGCTCTAATTTTTTGGTTTATTTGTGCTGAGTTTTTTTTATTAGTGACTATGATAAATTACCGATGAAACATTTATTGAAATGCATTTAATTTAGACTATGCTGCTTTTCATGATTGGAGATTTTATAACAAAAAATACTTCATTTAAACAAATTTATGGCTCTAAAATGAAATGAAGCCATTCATCATTTTGTTTTTTATAAAGGTTTCTTTTATTAAGCCTATATGTATTACCTTCCCAGAATTCTATCTCATATGGTGTAAAGGTGAAGCCACCCCAATAATCCGGACATGTCTTCAAATCACTCCTATTTAGAGCTTTATTGTAATTATCCTTAACCAAATCATATGAACTAATGATATTAGATTGTTTTGAACTAATGGCTAAAGCATTCTTTTTTATATCTCTACTAGAAAAATAATTTTCATTAGTCAATTTATCAGTCTTTCTTATTTTTGCTTTTATTCTTATTTGGGTATTAGTTGTTTTCCAAAAAAAACATGCGCTAATTTGATTATTATTCTGAAATTGTTTTGATTTGGGAGAGTTGTAATTTGTAAAGAATATAAAGTCTTCATTGTCTACAATTTTTAGATTTACAAATCTTGAATCTACTGTTCCGTCATCAGATACTGAAGATATATTGACTGCATATGGTAAATGTTCTTTTAAATTTACCGCTTTAAAATATTCCTGCCTGAAGAGACTAAATGGAACCTCTTTATTATTGTTTAAAAAATTTATCATAAAAATTTGAGAAGACTTCTTTTGTTCGAGCGCTCTTATACAACATTGGCATTAATAATATGTATGTCAAAGTCAATAAATAAAAAAGGTTTTGATAAACAGAATTATCTAAATCTATGAAATACATCTTTAAAAGATTGCATAATATAATAATTAATAGAATTCTAAAAATTACAGTTAAGTAATCTCGAATTCTAAAACCTAAAGTTACAGATGCAAATATAAACATAACTATTGATATGTATATGTACCCAAACAGAACTGCATATGTTACTGACTCTAAATCAGAACCTATCATAAGATATATCAAAATAGCTGCAACTAATAAGTAAGATATTTGAATAAAAATAAAGCTATTCATTGATCTTTGAGATTTTAAAATTTGTGCTGAAACCTTTTGAGATAGTTTAAAGGGAATAGTCAAAAGAAGGATTCCAAAAACATCCGCTGCTTCTACCCAGGTGTCTCCAAGAATCAATCTTATCAACTGAACATCTATTATTGACAGGTATAAAGTTGTTGGATAAAAAACTATAAATATTAAAGATATAGAGTTGATTATATTTTTTTTTAAATATTCAATATCATTCTTAAATTTGGAAAAATCAGCAAAAAAAACCTTGCTTACTGAATTTCCAAAAATATTCGCTGGCTGGCTTGATAAATAAAACATCCTACTATAAAAACCTAGTTGCTCAGCACCCCAAAACTTTGCAATCATAAATCTATCAACTTGGAGTGCAGCACGATTTATAAATTCAGATATACAAAGTTTCAAAACATATATCAAGTCCTCTTTAATCTCTCTTAAGCTGACTTTGAATAAAAAAACATTTTTACTTTCGACCATAAAAAAAACTGTTCTTAAAAGCTCTCCAAAAAAGTGCATTATGCATAAGGCATATAAATCATATCCAAAAAATGCCATTGGAATACCTATAAAAAAAACTGAAATTGCGTAACTTAAGAACTCTATTTTTGAATATTTATAAAAATTTTGGTTTCTTTGCAGTTTAGTTGAGCCAGGAAGTGCCATAGATCGAAACAAGAAAATCATTGATAGTAGTGGAATAACCTCAGAAATCCTTGGTATACCAATCATGGTCTCAATTCCAGTAGAATAAGCAATTAGCAATAAATAAATTAGTAAAGATAAAAGTAAAGAAAGTGAAGCAATTGAAGAAATAAAATTAGAACTTGTGTTTTTTTTATTAATTAATAAGGCTCCAAAGGATGCATCAGTAAAAACAGTTGAAAAAGAAATAATTATTAATAAACCAGTAAATACACCATATTCTGTTGGTGGTATGTACCTTGCTAAAATTACAACGCTTACAATTCGTGTAAGCAACTTTAGTAATTCAAAAAAAGATGCCCAAGCAATAGAGTTAAACATTTTTAAATCTAAAAAGTATATTTAAACATTTCGATATCGCATTCATAGATCTTTTATACCAATAAATGGGTGGAAACATTATAAAAGCTTTTACAATCTTTACCATTTGTGGGATTTTAATTAAATCTTTAGAGATTTAAATATCCTCTGCGCATTATTTCTTATATTTTGAGCATTTGAAGAGCCAAATAAAATTGAATCAACATGCGCACTTTTCATCTATTAAATTTTTTTTGCCAAGATAAGGTGTAAAAAGGACAAGATGTGACAGCCCCGTCTTTCCACAACCTACTATAAGAAGTTGTTGCTCATTATATGAATTCATTGAGTTAAAATATTTAATAATAGTGAATAATTATTAATTAGTTTATATTTGTCTTAAAGCAAATTTTAAAGGCTCATCATACCATCTAGTATCAACTTCAGAAAGTGTAAATAAGCTTTCATAAGAAGCTTCACTCTCAGATTCAATTAAGCTTGTAATGCGCTTAATTTTATATTTTTTATTATATCGAGGAGAATGCCATCCATCCTTGATATGAAAATTACTAGATTCAGATGAATTTAATGATGAATTCATTATTTCAAAATTTAATGAAGAGCTCTTGGAGATAATAATCTTTTTATTGATTATTGGTTTGTTAATATTCCAACATAATTCAGCAGTATACTTGGTAGCTGAAATCACCCAATCTTTTACATATAGACCTTGACTAGGACCGAAAATAAACATCCTCTTATGAGTTATTCCTAGATCACTATAACCATCATGTTGAGAAACACAAATATAAAAATTTTTATATTTTTTAAACAAAATATTTGTACAATTATATGGCTTAGACCACATAAACAATAATTCTTGTTGAGATTGATCCTTGCCATTAATGTTTAATGTATTGTGTACTTTTGTAGATCGAAAATGCTCTCTCCATTTAGGCTTTCCTGTATAAGAATATGTTCCTGGATCAGACAAAATAGGAAAGCCGTTGTTATAAAGCTGAATAGATAATGCATGAGCATGGCCATGTCCGTACGTTGGAGGCATGCCAAGTGACCCATTACAAAATACTAAAGATAAAGGATGTTTTGGATCGCCTATTGCGAGTAAATGAGAGTTCTGAATAAAAGTATTGGATGTGTAGATTTTATTAAATACTTCATTAAATAAAAAAGAGACCGCAAAACCACTGTCACTGTCACCCACCTCAGGATATACATTTAAAATATTATAAAGCATGTTGACTTGCTGTAGACCCCTTGATAGAGCAGCAGATATTCTTAAAGGTACGTCTATCTTAAATTTCTTCAAAATAGAGCTACATAAAATACCATATTCAATTATTTGTATTAGGTATTTAGAAGCTCCTTCAATACCAAAACCAGATTTATTTATTTGACGATCAATCTCATTTTCAAAAACCTTTAGCCCAAATGAAAACCAATTTTTAGACGATGGATGTTCAGAGAAAATTAGTCCGGCTATAATCAACCCTATAGATTCAGCTAAAACATGATTGCCTGCTGATGAGTGAAGAGACATTCTTCTAATAATAAAGCTTGCGTGTTCTGTAATAATAGCGCTAACTGCTTTGCCAATATTTTGTTTATTTCTATCAAGATGATTTCTAATAATATCAAATGATATTGAAAGAGATATGATTCGAAGAGCACACTCCATAGAAGAAACGTAGTGAATACCAGAAAATTTCGGATTTTGATCTTTCCAACTCAATATATCATCACAATATATTTTTGTAGCCTGGTTTTTTTCCTTACCATTTTTATCTGATGTTGCGATAAGAGCTAACGCAATTAGATGTTGCAAGCGAGATGATTCCCAGGCTATCCTAATGTCCCCAACAGAGTTTCCTTGCCTAAATTCCACTCTATCAAAAAAATAGTCTGGCCAAATATTATTATTTTCTGGAGCGGTACGCCATGATTTTGAAGAATCAGGCCTGCTCCAAAACCACTCTGAACCAAACATGGGTATTTTACCTTCTAATAATTTCAATTTATTGGAATTAGAAATAGCTAACCATTTGTAGCTAGGCAATACCTTCTTTGAGCTCTCTATAAAACTGTATTTTCTTGTTTTTGAATTATTATTAACACATTTAAACTGGAAGTATATTAATAAAATATCTATACGCTCTCTTAATCGAAATAATAATTCATTTATTGAAATTACTGATAAGCGTTTAAATATCCACTGGATTTTTTGAAAAAAGTTATTTTTAAGGTGCATTTTTATTTTCAAGTTGCTGCAAATCATTAACCACTGCATTGATTAAATTAAAAGCCGATAAACCCTTTTTCAAAAGTTCATTATCAATATCTACCTTTGAGTCATGTAAAAGAAGTTCAATGTCTTTATATGTTGGTGCAGGATTATGATGCATTAATTTTTTTGATACTAAAAATTTATCTACTTCCAATAGCTCATCTTGGTAGATTGATAAAGTGGTAATGTTCAAAAATGCTAGCTCTCTATTCATAGAACCACCAGCTCCAATAAATAGGTCACAATTCTCATAAATGTTTTCTAAAGTTAGTGGCTTTGAAGCAATTTCGATATTAGAAAACTTAGAATCATTAAAACGCATGCTTTGTTCTTTATTTCTAGGAAGAATTTTTACATTATTTGATATAGATAAACTAATTAGCAAGTTATTCAAAAACTCAGTATTTCCAGAATAGTAATCTGCGGTATCAGGTTCAAGCCTTACATATATGTTGGGTTTTTTTGAGCCTAATGAATTTTTAAATGAAGAGAAATTCTGTTGAGATAAATATATTCCTTCTTTGATACCGCTATAGAATTTAAAATTAAAGAATCTTGCTAAAAAAGAATCTTTATAATTTTTTTCAAGAAATTCTGGAAGCATATTAACTGTAGAAAATAGAAATGCCAGATAATTTCCTTTAGCATGCTCGTTATCATTTAAATATAGAGTAGGACAACCTATTAATTTTCCAGCAAGTGGTGAATAATATGAACTATGAGATATTCCTACGTCAATTTTTTTGTCTTTTAAAAAATACCATAATTTGAAGACTCTAATGAAAAAGTAAAGGATTTTTAAAAAACGATTTTTTCCTGCATGGCCAGAAATTAATGAATGGTTCCAATTGTTTTGTTCAACTAAATCGATGGTATTTGCTAAGTCCCTAGTTGTTAAAATTATCTCATGTCCCTCTTCTTCCCATTTTTTTTTAAAAGGTTTGAAGAAATTAACATGCGGGGAGTTGGTTAAATCAATCCAAATTCTCAGAATATAGTCTCCATAAAAATAGTGATATTTTATTTTGAATTTTCATTGAAGAGTTCTTTCAAATAAAAGTTCATTAATCATGCCAATGTCATTTTTTTTGTTGGTTACCAGCTCATCGGAGGGTCTATCTAAACAGTTCTTAATTTTATTCTGAATAGAGTCCTTATTCAGACCTGAAACAAAAATTTTAATTGCATTATTATCACATGCATTTATTGCATACCCAACTTCTAGTTTTTTTACTCTTTTTTCAAGAAATGTACCCCTAGAAACAATTATTGGCTTCCCAAAAAAAATAGATTCATAAAACTTATTTGGCTCTGCTATTTTCACATTTTCAGATGTTGGGTCGTAGCATGCGATATTTAAATCGATTTGGTTATATATTTCTTCTAAATTTTCTGGATTTTTGAAAGGTCCATGAAAAAAGATATTTTTATACTTTAGCCAATCACAATAGTTAGATATATCAGTTTCTGCATCACCCCAAAAATGAAACTCGTGTTCTGGAAAACTTTCTCCAACTACTCTTGCAAATCGTAAAATTGTGTTTGGATACCTAATTAAGCCTGCAAATCCAAAAATAATACTGTTACTGCTAAATTTATTATTATATTTTTTTCTATTGAGATCATTGAAAGACTCGTGAAGTTTGTTATGAATAAAGATAGTTTTGCTGCTATAAGGATTACCATCAGGAAAAATATAGTCTTGGAAACCTTCAGAAGTAAAAATTGTAATAGTTGATTTTTTTATGATTTTTTTGTCAAGTCTTAGAAAAAACTTCTTTAGAAATCTATTTTGAAATCTTGATGCGCTAACGTCAGCCTCTTCATATATGTAGTTTCTTCTAAAAATTAAAGAAACAAACATCCCAATTTCAAAACCAAATGCATAGACAATACTCTTACTGTTAATTTGTTTTTTTACATAAAGTATTAGTTTGATGTATTCGATGATTTTTTTAAACCTTGATAGTTTTTTGTCTAATGATCTTGCTTCATCAATTTTAAAATTGGCATTTCTTAGGTTATCTTCGTAGAGTCCAGATACAAAGCCATATACCTTGCAATTATAGCCCTCATCGATAAATGATTCGATTCTTTTGATGCATCTTGGTTGTGAAAGAAGCTGTGTAATAAAAACTATATCTTTCATATTTTATTGCGCTTACGCTTAAAAATTAATTTCTTAGGATATCAAATTTACATATAACTATGTACATTAGGAAGAATTATTAATTAAAAAAAGGCTGTTAATCTTGTATAAATATCTTTGATTTAATTTAGATTAAGCCAACTTACCATTTTGTCACTTGCTATATCCCAGCTCCTTTCATTTAGGAATTTCTTATACCCAGCTGAAGAAAGGAAATTTGAAATAGAACCATCATTGTTAATGAGAGAACCTATGCCATAAAAGCGAATGAATGTTGGTAAAACTCCTTTATCTATTGTTATGACGGGTATTTCTTGAGTGCACGCATTATAAAGAGAGAAATTCATGCTCAAGTCATCACTAGCTTTTACAACATAGTCAAAATCCCCCCAATATTTAAGAGAAACATCACACCTCTCATTTATAATAACAAATGAGTCTTGGAGTTTTTCTAATAGATTATCTTTTATATCGCCATCATATACGATCAATCCAGAGCATTGATGGCTATTAACAAGCTTTTCAATAACTTGTATAGATTTATTCTTTTCCTGGGCTGATGTTACACATAATAAACGAATTGAAGCATCTCGCCATTGATTGCTTTTCTTTAGAGCACTTATCAACTTATCTAAATGATGTTTTTCTCCAAAATTTGTAATTCTATTTGAAGATCCAAAGCAAATTGAATTTACAGTCTTTGTAGGAAAAATTGCTTTAGCATATTTCTCAAGTAATGGATCCATAACAACTATCCGCTCGGAAATTTTCTCACAAAACCGCCTTTTAGATTTGTTTAATATTGGATGAAAGATTTGAGTTTCTTTGTCTATATTATGACAAAACCACCAGACACGCCCTCCAGATATCTTACAAATAAAGCAAAACCATATAAAGCATAAGCACTTCAAACATTCATGAAAGAAAGACTTAGAATCATTTAAATACCTGACAACAAATACATCACCAGATTTAATAGAGGAAATTGTTTTTAAAATATTTGAAGGCCTTATAAAGTCATAAAATTTTACTCCAACATTATTTCTGTCAAGTGAGCTTGCCCAATTAATGGCTTTAAAGTCGGATTTCGGAAAAACAATACTACTCACTATGTAATTTCTTAAGAATTGAATTAAGGTTTTTTAATGAATAATTATCATAGTATATTGTTTTGCAACAGGGAATTAAATGATATGAGTTTATTTCATAGGGAATTAAAGTCGAATTTAAATTTTCAATATTCATGCTAACAAGCTCCATGCTTGGCTTACGAATACAGTTGCAATGACGCCCATCTTAAGACCTGTAGATGATATCTTAGAGAAAGAGGATCCAATTATTAGCATGTATATGAAATAAAAAGGTGCGATATATCTAACCTTTATGCCCAGAGCTAATACTATCAAACCAAAGCCAAATATTAAAAGTGCATAAAAATATGGCTCTTTAAAATATTTAGATCTTAATGAAAAAAGAGTTCCCATAAGAAGACAATTAACTAAAAAAACACTTGGTGAATAAACAAGATTTGTTGGACTTTCATTAAAAACCGTAGGTATGCCTCCAAATAATACTGAATATAATGATGCAAAAAAAACCTCCAATTCATATCCTAAAAGAAGAAGATTCATATAATCCCTAAAAGGGAAGCTGTTACTGCTTATATTCACAAAAAAAACAAAGGTTAAAAATAGCAAAATGCTTAAAATCACAAGTAATCTTTGAGTTGAAAGAAACCGGCTATATTTCAAAGTAATAAGGGCTAAAATTGCTGTTAGAGGAACGGTTTTTCTAAAAAAATAAGTGCATGAAATTAAAATAGATTTTATCCATAATCTATTAAGTAAAAGACCCGAAACAAAGAAAGCCAATATCACTTCTTTAAGGCCTGAGCAGACAAAGAAGATAAGAATTGAGTTATTTAAATATAACAAAGAGCACCTTGATGATATAACTGCCCCAATTCCATCTCTAAGCAATGAAACATAAATAAAATATGCTGTACTGTAATGTAATAATATTTTAAAAAAAAGCAGTGCAATATTTGAACCCATTTCTGCACCAAATAAATATCTTATCAACGGATAACCATAATCATCTAAGCCATATTTCACTCCATCTAAGCCGTCTGGAGATCCTCCAGATAAAGCCAAAAGAGATGCAAGTCGGTCATACACATAACTATCAGATGCCTCAAATTCTCGTAATTCACCTGTTGTGTATAAAAATATAGAGGCAAGGACCCCAATCATTAGAATGGGCGTTATCAGAAAAAATAACTTATCTACAGCTCGGTTTGCTCCAAAAATGAGGGCTTGTATAGTTAAGCTAACAACACAAAATACAATTAGAACAGGCTCTAAAAATCCATACTCATAATTAATAAATCCATGATTAATAACTAACAATAAAATGTAACTAAATAAAATGAATAAAATGTCTGTAGGTTTAATATTCATTTATATTCAAAAGGAATATCAATTGTAATGCTTTTTGTCTGAAGGTGAGATTTAAAAATATGAATTATGCCTAATATAGCCATTCATACATTTTAATTAAATAACTTAAATTAGTCTTCATGAATCTTTAGTGTATATTTAAATCAATTCAAAAATTTTTAACTAATACTTCAATGGTATATAAATTATTGCCACATACCCCTAGTATCTATAACTATTTTATTTAAGGGCTTATCTTTAGCCTTAAATTCATCATGATCTACTAGGACAACAACTATATCAGCCAAAGAAATAGCATCATCATAAGAAGCTAAATTTAAACCTTTCACATCAAAATCGGAAACGTTTGGTTCAACCGCGATGACATTGCATAGTTTTTTCATTTTTAATAAATGTAAGCCTATCTCAATTGCAGGACTTTCTCTCATATCATCAATATTAGGTTTAAATGCTAATCCCAACAAAGCAACTGTAGGTATTTTATTTGCAGATGAAGCTATATTCACAGCATCAAGTATTTGATCAATTACCCAAAACGGTTTCTTATCATTGACTTCTCTGGCTGTTCGCACAAGATGGCTAAGATCAGGGCATGAGCTAACAATAAACCAGGGATCTACTGCAATACAGTGCCCTCCTACACCAGGACCTGGCTGTAAAATATTGACTCTTGGATGGCGATTTGACAGTGCTATAAGCTCCCAAATATCAACATCTAATTTATCACAAATCATAGAAAGCTCATTAGCAAATGCAATGTTTACATCTCGAAAGCTGTTTTCAGTCAATTTTGCCATCTCTGCAACTGCTGGACCAGAAGCAATTACACACTTCCCGGTCACAAAGATTGAATACAGATCATTTGCTGCTAATGAACATTTTTCAGTCATTCCGCCAATTACTCTATCATTAATAATTAATTCCTCCATGACCCTTCCTGGCAAAACTCTCTCAGGACAGTGGGCAATAGAAATATCAGCAGCTTCTCCTTTGCTCTGCGGAAAAGAAAGATCTGGCCTATATTCACTTAGCCAATTAGCCATTTGCTCAGTGGCTCCAATTGGTGATGTGCTTTCTAAAATTACTAAATTACCCTTTTCTAGTACTGGAGCAATATTTTTGCAAGCTGACTTAATATAAGATAAATCTGGATCATGATTATTGCCACTAAATGGAGTAGGTACGGCTATCAAAAAAGCTTGAGAAGTCTCAGGTTTTAGGGTTGCACGCAATTTTCCATTGGCAACAGCATTTGAAACAATTTCACTCAAACCTGGTTCAATTATATGTATTTCACCTCTATTAATTGTATTCACAACATTTGTGGATACGTCTAAACCTATAACCTCGACTCCCTTTGAAGCAAACATTGCAGCTGTAGGCAAACCAATATAACCTAAACCTACAACAGATATTTTGGAAAAAATAGTCATTTTTTGTTCTCCTTTGTCTTCAAATAATTTTCAATTAATTTCTTTATGCGATTAGAAGTCTTGCCGTCTCCATAAGGATTATGAGATCTGGCCATGTCTAAGTAGTAATTTCTATCATCAAGCAACTTATTTGTTTCATAAAGTATGCTTTCTTCATTTGTTCCAACCAGCTTAACAGTCCCAGCAGCTACAGCTTCAGGTCGCTCTGTTGTATCTCGCATAACCAGGACAGGCTTGCCAAGCGAGGGAGCTTCCTCTTGAACTCCACCAGAATCTGTAAGTATTAAAGCTGCCCTTCGCATTAAATGAACAAAAGGTAAATACTCTTGAGGGGGTATAAGTGATATATTATTCATATTACCCAATATTCTGATTACTGGCTCTCTAACGTTTGGATTTAAATGAACAGGATAGATTATCTGAACATCCTTGTGGCTCTCAGCAATTCTTCGTAAAGCAGCACAAATCCTCTCAAAGCCATCTCCAAAGCTTTCTCTTCGATGCCCGGTAACTAAAATGAGTCTTTTTGAAATATCGATATTTAAATCCGAATCCAGCTTAACGCTTAAATTGTTACTTCTTTCAAGTCTATTAACTACATCTAATAGCGCGTCTATAACAGTATTACCAGTCACAAAAACATCATCTGGGGATACGCCTTCTCTGATTAAATTAGTTTTTGAAGTTTCCGTAGGAGTGAAGTGAAGCCGGGCGATACTACCTGTAAGTTTTCGATTTACCTCTTCAGGCCATGGAGAATAAATATCTCCAGTTCGCAAGCCAGCTTCCACATGCCCAACTTCAATTTTCTCATAAAATGCAGCCAATGATCCTGAGAAAGTTGTAGTAGTATCACCATGTACTAAAACTAAATCCGGCTGATAATCTTGGAGTACTTTTGATATTTCGCTAAGCATTATTGAGGTGATCTCAACTAGACCTTGGCCTGATTTCATTATATTAAGATCATAATCTGGCTTAATTTTAAATAAATCTAAAACCTGATCTAACATTTCCCTATGCTGTGCCGTAACTGCAACCTTAGTCTCAAAAACATCTGATTGTTTTAAGGCTAAGTAAACCGGGGCCATTTTAATAGCCTCTGGTCTTGTACCAAATACCAATAAAACTTTTTTTTTCATTAACATTAATTAATCACTCCGATTATTTTTTTTAAAAAATATAACTCAAAAAAACTTCAATTTAAGTTAAAGTCCAGTTTTCTATTCTCAAAACAGTTAATGTACATATAAATGTATAAAATTTCCTTTCATATGTCTGTTATGATATTTATTAATTGATTCACAAGTATTCAAATTTCTCATAATCATTTCTATAAAGCCTCTTAATTCTTTTTTCTGATAGATCATCAATGTCATAAGAATTTTTAGTTTTATGAACATTCCAACTTTTAATAGAATATTTAGAACCATAAATACTTTCTAAAATAATTCTTATGTGGCTATCTAAAGTTTCAAACTTTCCAATAAAATCAATCTCATTGATATCGAAAAAACATAAGTCTGATTGCATAGCAAAATGACCATCAAGACACATACCCTCTCCAAATTCTAAAAAGTCTAAAAACTGATTTAGTGTGACTGTGCTCTTGGCATCTATCTTAAGAAAATTTGTAACTAATTTTTTTTGAGCGCATTCCCTGAGAATCTTGTCTTGATATGCTGACAAGCATCTTTTTAGAGGATTTCTTACTATTGTGAATTTGAAGTAATCATTGAGACAGTTTTTTTTTAGGTATCCTTGAGATGGTCTTGAGTATGAGTTTTTAAATAAAGCTATATCTTCCCAAGATTTAGCCTCAGTTTTATTTTCATTAAAATATAAGCTAGATATTACTGTGGAATTTGCAGCCTTTGGAATTCTAAAGAACATATATTTTTTAGGGTTTGAGTCGGATATCGCGATTCTTGAATCAACCCTAAACAAAGGCAAGTCTCCACAATAATTTTTATAAAAATGACTACGTTTTAAATACTGATCTTTGATAACTAATTTTGGGTTATATAGATATTTCTTTAGCATTATGAGAAGTCTTTAAACCATTTATAAAATTTAGCTATTCCCGAATTTATATCTATGGATGGCTTAAAGCCAACTGATGTGGATAAGTCGCTAATATCTGCATATGTTATTGGTACGTCACCATCCTGCATTGGTAATAATTTTTCTTTTGCTTTTAAACCACATGCGTTTTCAATAGAAGTAATGAAATCTCTTAGAGTGACTGGATTGTTATTTCCAATGTTATATATGCTGTATGGAGGTCTTGATGCTGAATATTTATTAATATTAGGAGAAGGTATTTTGCTCATTACTCTAACTACTCCTTCGATTATGTCATCTATGTAGGTAAAGTCTCTCTTCATATCTCCATTATTGTAAACATTAATGTATTCACCATTTAATATGGCCTTCGTAAATTTATAATAAGCCATATCTGGTCGACCATAAGGACCATAAACAGTAAAAAACCTAAGTCCTGTAGTTGGAATTTTATATAGATGACTATAAGTATGAGCCATTAATTCATTTGACTTCTTTGTAGCAGCATAAAGTGAAATCGGGTAATCTGCTCGGTCGTATGTACTAAACGGCTGTTTAACATTCATACCATATACGGAGCTAGATGAAGCATAAACCAAGTGCTTAACTTTTGAATGGCGACAACCTTCAAGAACGTTTACAAAACCAACCAAGTTTGAATCTACGTATGCATAAGGATTTTCTATGGAGTATCTTACTCCGGCCTGGGCAGCTAAGTTCACAACTACATCAAATGAATTTTCATTGAAAAGTTGTTCCATTGATACTCTGTCTGAGATATCCATTTTTATAAATCTAAAATTGGACTCTTTTGAATGTTCGGCTATTTTTTCTAAACGTTTAAGTTTAAGGTTAGGGTTGTAATAGTCATTTAAATTATCTATACCGATTACTTCATTACCATTTTCCAGGAGAGCCAAAGCAAGATGAAATCCAATAAAACCTGCAGCCCCAGTTATTAATACTTTCATTTAATCGCTTCCAAAAAGATCTCTTGTAAATACTTTTTCTTCAACATCAAGCAGATCTTTGTTCATTCGATTGGTTACAATTAAATCTGACTGACTCTTAAAGTCATCAAGTGATTTGATAATCTTTGTTTGCAAATAATGGGTTTCATTGCATGTTGGCTCATAAATAACCACCTCTATACCTTTATCTTTTAATCTCTTCATTATACTTAGAATAGCGCTAGCTCTGAAGTTGTCAGATCCTTGTTTCATTACAAGACGATATATACCAACAATCTTAGGATCTAGTTGAGCTATAGAATCTGCAACAAAGTCTTTTCGGATGGTATTTGATAAAACTATAGCCTCCATCAATTTCTGTGGGACATTTTTATAATTTGCAAGAAGTTGTTTGGTATCTTTTGGTAAGCAGTAACCGCCATATCCAAATGATGGGTTGTTGTAGCTCTGCCCTATTCGCTCATCTAAGCAAAGTCCTTGAATAATGCTCTTAGTATTCAGTTTATGAGCTAGAGCATATGAATCCAGTTCATTAAAAAAAGATATACGCATGGCGAGGTAGGTATTTGCAAATAGCTTTATTGCTTCTGCCTCAGTTGAACTTGTAAATAACGTCTCAATATCTTTTTTCTCTGCGGCTTCAATTAAAAGCTCAGCAAAAACTTTTCCATCCTCAAGATCGCTTCCAATAATGATACGTGATGGATAAAGATTATCTTTTAAAGCTTGTCCCTCTCGTAAAAACTCAGGCGAAAATATTATTTGATCTGTATTATGTTTTTCTTGCAATGATTTTGTATGTCCCAAAGGTATGGTAGATTTAATTATAATTGTAGCATCTGAATTTAGTTCTAAAACATCACTTACTACACCGTCGACTGAAGAAGTATCAAAGCTATTAGTATCAGGATCATAATTAGTAGGTGTTGCAACTATTACGAAGTTTGCTAAAGAATATGCTTTTTGCTTATCAAGAACTGCGATCAAATTGAGTTTTTTTTTGGTTAAGAAAGACTCTATCTCTGGGTCTGCTACTGTGGATTCTTTGTTGTTAGCCTTGTTTACTCTAACAGGATCAACATCTAGCAAAGTCACTTGATTATATTGAGCAAGAAGAACTGAGAGGGACATGCCAACATAGCCACAACCAACAACAGTTATTCTTTTTTTATTTTTCATATTTAGCTTTAGAGAATTAAAAAAACTTATAAATCATGAGATCTATTATTGGCAATTCGGTGCCTAATGAGAACAATTAAGATACTTACAATAAATCCAACTAATGCAAATAAAATACAAATTAATGATCTTACTGGTTCTACTTTTTGCTCCATCACCGCTGGAGGATCAATGTAATCAAATACATAGAATTTATTAGCCTCAATTAAGGTCAACTTTTGAATTTCTTCTTGCAATAATTGAGCCAAGACTTGTTTAATTTCAGACAAACCAGTCATTACAATTTGCTCATTTAGATAACTAACAGCTTTTTGTGACTCTAACTTATCTTTTTGTCTATAAAAACTATTAATCTCATCAACAATGAGAGTTGCCCATTGCTTTGCTATGAATGGAGATTGATGTTTAATAGATAATGTAACAAACCCTGTTAGTTCATCTTCAATTAAAGTTAGGTGCCTAAATTTAAAAACCTTAAAGCTTTCCTGGGCGCTTGGTATCTGTTGTTTTGGATATGAAACTTCTCTTACCCAAGTATCGCTACTTACTTCATAAATACTTTCGTCAAAAATCAATACATTGTTAAAAGAGTCCCAAGATTGAACCGCCATAAGTTCTGGAAGATTAATATTTTTGAGTATATTGTTTTCAAAGAAGCTAAGGGTAGAAATCTTTTTTATTGCTTTTGAAGAATTGCTTTCATCATACCTGGGGGTAAGATTTATCCCAGCAAATCCAGCAAGACCGCTGAATCTTTGTAAATTACCAGAAATGCTAGATGATGAATTTACAGGAGCTAAAACAACCTTAGATTCATATATATTTGGTAATTGGAGGCTGTAAATAACTCCAACTATAGATACAAAACTAGTTACAGAAACTATTAACCATTTAGATTGTAATAATATACGAAAAAGTTCTTGAAAATTTATTTCGTTATCATAGTCGATGTTGTTGTCTTCTGTCATAGTAGAATTATATTTCAAAATATAATACATTCTAAACTTTATTTATATTTTTGAGGATAAATAAATTATTTATGCCGCATTTAGCTAGCAGATAATTTATTTAAAAGATATGCGTAGAATATTTTTTAATATATGCATGCAGAATATCTAGCAGAATAAGATCAGCATCTATAGGTCTCTTAGAAAAAAATTTTATCTTTAATTTGCATAAAAGTCGCTTTTGATTTTGAATTTTTATGAAGTTTGAGTATTCAAATTTCTTATTTAGGATCTAAAATTAAATGTTTAAATTTTTTAGTATTGGTGCCCGAGGCCGGACTTGAACCGGCACGATATTTCTATCGAGGGATTTTAAGTCCCTTGTGTCTACCAATTCCACCACTCGGGCATAATTCGTTCATAGTAAAAAAGCATAATGTAAAAAAAGTATTTTTTAAAGTTTGCCTTCTTCTCGTAATAGCTTTCTGATTTTGGTGGCACTTATTTCTGTAATAGATTTATCAAAGACTTCCTCATCAAATGCATATCCCACACCTCTTCCGTAAGTGATGTTAACAATATTGGGAACTAACATTATTTCGTACTCAAATCCTCTTTTGAATCCATCTTTAATTAAACCATCTTCAATGTTCCTGCAAACAGCATCCCAATCAAATGGATTGTCATCTTGACCATCACCGCCAGATGCGCCTTGAACATCTCTTACTTGAATTATTACCTGCCCTGTCTTAGCAAAACATCTCTTGAATAGTTCTTGATGTCCTTCATGCCAAGGCTGCCATCTCCCTAACATTTGTACTGTTGGTTTTTTCCAGTCAAACATATTTTTCCTTTATGTCATGAGCAATATTAATATGATTCTTCTCGTTCCACTCTGTAATATGAAAATCTACATTCTCTGGTTGAACAAAAATTTTATTTGTATCATCAAATCTTCCTTCTTTTATTGTATCCATCCAAATTGTAATATCTGCATCAAAATTTTTTCTTGTCTGTGAGGTAGGACATACGAAGTCACATATTACAAATCTGCCATTTGCTTTCTCAAAATCAGCAAAGGTTCTCATCCTATTTGACTGCCTTTTTCTTCCTTCATCTGAAAAATCCCAATCATTAGCCATTTCTCTAACCTTATCTGCGTTATACCATGCAGATCCAAGAAGAGGTTGAAGTCTCTTAGTGAGATAGGTTTTACCGCTTCCAGGTAGCCCCATTACAAGAATTTTCATAAAATGTAACCAAATAAAAGACACATTATAATATAGAAAAACTTAAAGAAATTAATCTTTTAATTTAATTTTTTGCATGGAGGCTGAGGCCGGAATCGAACCGGCGTACACGGATTTGCAGTCCGCTGCATGACCACTCTGCCACCCAGCCACAAAACAGAATTATATACCTAATTTAACTAAATCTTTTTGATTGATGACACCAGCTAATAAATCATTTTCCATAACAGCAAGGCATCCTATATTTTTTTTAGCCATCTTGTTAAGACACTCAGAAGCTAATTCTTCAGGAGTTACTGAAAGAAAACCTTTAGTCATAATATCTTGGGCCGTCATATCAAAAAAATAATTTGATTTATCTATTGCACGCCTAATGTCTCCATCAGTTATTAAGCCAACTATCTTTTCATCCTGATCTTTAACAAATGTGACTCCCATCCCCTTTTCAGAAATAATTTTTATAACATCTTTTGATAATGCATCATGATAAACAATTGCCATTTCATCGCCTGTAACCATGACATCTTTTGCAGAAAGAAGTAACCTTTTCCCCAATACGCCTCCAGGATGTGACTTAGCAAAATCTTCGGGCTTAAAATCTTTTTTATTCATTAACGAGATTGCTAACGCATCTCCCCAAACAAGAGTTGCTGTTGCGCTTGAAGTTGGAGCAAGATCAAGTGGGCAAGCTTCTTTTTCAACTTTTATTAATTGATGGTAATCAGAAAGTTTAGAAAGAGTTGATTTTTCATTGCCTGATACGCCTATAACATAGCACCCTAACTTTTTTATAATTGGAATTGTTTTAAGAAGATCCTCTGTCTCACCCGAATAACTTATTGCAACAACAATATCATCACTTTGAATCATTCCAAGATCTCCATGAAAAGCCTCGGTGGAGTGCATAAAGAAAGAACTAGTTCCAGTGCTTGATAAAGTTGCAGATATTTTCTTACTAATATGCCCCGATTTTCCTATGCCGGTGAAAATGAGACGACCCTTACACTTATAAATAACATTTATAATTTCTTCAAAGTTTTCATCAATATAATTTTTTAAACCAACAAGGGCCTCAACTTCATCGTCAATTACTTGCCTGGCTATATCTATTATTTCTTTATCTTTACTCATTTCTTAAAGGTTGAGATAGTGTATTGAAGACCTGTTTGAATCGTTACCAGAAGTGCGATTATAAGAAGAATATCAGCAAAGAAAAGAATTGTCATATTATTTAATGTCAGGCCAAAAAGATACATTAATATTGCAAACATCTGTATTGCAGTTTTTGTCTTGGCTAAAAAAGTTACTTTTGTTTTGTCAGGCTGATTATTTCTAGCATTTATATCTCTTAAGGCGGCAACCCAAATCTCTCTTGAAATAATAACAGCTGATATAAAACCTATTAGAAAACTATCAAGGTTAATGCTCAATCCAATTAGAACAAATACAATTAATAATTTATCAGCTATTGGATCTAGAATTTCC
>MDTE01172531.1_pt1 | contig 27078 bp, 22 predicted proteins | sample 811231 | NCBI WGS metagenome assembly MDTE01 (sample SAMN05326651, study PRJNA326480) | marine metagenome | isolation source: seawater | place: Indian Ocean: Red Sea | collected 2010
CGGCCATCATGGGACGTAGCTCCTCGCTGAATTCGAGGGCATGCAGCATAAGGATCTTGTCAAAGGAATTGTCAGAAAAGGGTAATTCGGATTCAGTACTGATCGCCGCAAGCCGCTTTCCCTCGTCCGGCCATGGCATCACACCTTGTCCAGCTGGCATCAGCGCCACCATGCGTTCCGCTTCTTCGCGATACATTTCCAGGCACGGGGTGGTGTAGCCGAGGCCAAGCACCGCTTCGCCTTTGGCCTTTGGCCAGAAAGCTCGGACCGCATGATGAATAACCCGGCGCGAGATCAGTCCGCACGGGGTGACGTAAAATTCTTTGAGCTCGAAGACATGAGGTCGCATGGCGTCCTAATCATAGCATAGCTGCTGCTCAAGACAGGTTTTCCGATATATCAATAGGGAGAATCTAATGACGCTGGCAGCGGAAGTAAAAATCAAGATTCTAGCCACCCTCGCTAGCGTTCGAGTTCGTCAGTTTTGAAATGGCACCTCCGGGCGGCCACACTTTTCCTAGGTGATCAATACATGTGGGTGCCGCCGTTGAGGGTCACCGTTGAGCCAGTAGTCCAGGCGGATTTCTCGTCGACCAAAAAGACCACTGCATGGCCGATCTCTTCTTCAGTGCCGAGGCGCGGGACAGGTGATTTTTTGATAATCTTCTTCAGGATATTTTCTGGCATGTTACGCATCAAATAGGTGTCGACATAACCCGGCGCGACGGTATTAACCGTGATACCGTATTTGGCACCTTCCTGGGCGAGCGCTTTGGTAAAACCATGCATGCCTGCTTTGGCTGCAACGTAATTGACCTGATTCAGCTGGCCAGCTTGGCCGTTCATGGAACCTATATTAACGATGCGTCCCCATTGCTGCTTCATCATATGGGGATAGACTTGCTGGCACATGTGGAAGAGAGAATCGAGATTGACCCTAAGCACGCCGTGCCACTGGGTCTCTTCCATATTCTCAAATTTATTGTCCGAAACCGTGCCGGCATTGTTTATCAGAATATCAATTGGCCCGTGCTTCTCACACACCTGCGTGACGCCATCTTCACAAGCGGCAAAATCACTAACATCCCATTTGAACACAGGAATACCGCTCTCTGATTCAAAGCGCTGTGCTACCTCGTCATTGTTACAATAATTTGCTACTACGTCATATCCCGCTTCATTTAGCGCGTGGCAAATGCCCGCCCCAATTCCTCTTGTTCCACCCGTTACCAAAGCCAAGCGCGGCATGATCCTGTCCTCATTTCCATTGTCTTTCATCAATTGTTCGTTGCGGTCGCATGTGGCGCAATCGAATTGACACATATTAGTCTCAACCTCGGCCGAGATGCCGGGTGATTTCTTGTTTCCGTTGTAGTCATCTAAACTTTTATCTTTCGTTGCTCCAAGAACCAGGGTCTATGTTTTTGTGCCGAGACTGGTGAAGGCGCTCATCCGTCGGTGCAGAGCCGGGCCTTTGGCTGTGGTTTCTGTCTGTTGCAGCCAGAAGCCAAAAATTTGAGAGCCAAAAGCCTGGAAACCTGCCTTGCCCGGAAAACTGTCACTACTGCTTGGCATAGCTATGGCGGAAATATAACTCAATTGCACCCTTCGGTCTCCAATGACGCGCCGCAACATTAAATTGCGCATTGCAATAATCAGTGCCAGACTAACGGCCTTCGAAAGCACCTAAACCGATTGTGTAAGGCGCGCGTATGATTGAAGATACCACGTCCAGCAGCATAAGCGTCGAACCGGTTATGATCAAAAAATACGCTAACCGCCGCCTCTACAATACCGCCACCAGTAGCTATGTGACGCTTGATAATCTCTGTCAGATGGTCAGGCAAGGCACGGAGTTTGTTGTGCGGGATGCCAAGAACAGAGAAGATATTACCCATCAGGTGTTGACGCAGATAATTGTCGAGGAGGAGGCTAAAGGCCACAACCTTTTGCCCATTGGGTTTCTGCGCCAACTCATCCGTCTATATGGAGATTCAATTCAGGCTTTGGTGCCACGTTATCTTGAAGTAACCATGGAAAGTTTTAATCATAACCAAGAACGCATGCGTTCTCGTCTCCATGAGGCGTTCGGCGGAATGTTTCCTACGACTGAGTTTGAGGAATTAAGCCGTCAGAACATGGCTGAATTTCAAAAAGCACTCAACATGGATGGCGCCCTCAGCGCGACGGGCGCAGATACAAGCAGAAACCAAGCTGAACCGCAGCAAAACAAAGTAAAATCGACCGATGGCAAGGGCGTTGACGGGGACCAGATCTCCGCTCTGAAAGGGCAGCTAAATAGCATGCAGGTGCAGTTAGATAATCTTGCACGCAAGGCAGAAGAGGCGAAGTAGATTTGGCGTCTAGTGGCGTGCAATCGAACTAATGACCTTGCTAACTAACGTTTGCTCTATCTGCCGACGCCCTCGAATGCTGCTTTGTTCGTCGGTCGCATCTATCGGTGTTACTTGAAACTTCAGATCCGTCGGATTGATGGGTGTATTTGTGTTTGGCGCATCTCATGGTTCATGACAGCTCATTTATACCCTTCGTTTAGCGGGTAAATTTCCAGTTTAATAGCATCGAGCGCTCGGGCATATTGACCACCCCATTGTGCGAAAGGAAAATCAAACCGTGACGGAATCCATTTGCCTGGCTGATGTGGTGCGGCGCGGGGAGGGAGGAGCGCCGGCACTACGGGCCCCGGGACGTGATGCCATGACCTTCGATGACTTGCGAGCGCTATGCAGCGAGACTATGGCGGCGCTCAATTCGTTCGGTATTGGTCGTAACGAGCGCATTGCCATCGTGTTACCGAACGGTCCGGAAATGGCGAGCGCCTTTGTCACGGTCGCCTCTTGTGCCACGGCAGCTCCACTAAACCCCGCCTACAAGGTAGAAGAGTTTGAGTTTTACATTTCCGACCTGAATGCCAGGGCGGTTATAGTTCTGTCAGGAGATGAAAACCCGGTCACGCAAGCAGCGGAAAATTTAAATGTTCCGCTGATACAGTTAACGCGACGACACGATGGGCCTGCAGGCGCGTTTTCTCTGGAGCCTGTGAGTGTTTCACCGACTGTCGCCGGAGGCATGGCCGGGCCGGAAGATATCGGGTTGATCCTGCACACCTCGGGCACCACATCGAGACCGAAGATCGTGCCGCTCAGTCAGCGAAACCTTGCTGCTTCGGCACGAAATATTTCTAGTTGGCTTGAGCTCGAGACCAGCGATAGTTGCCTCAACGTGATGCCGCTTTTTCACATTCATGGGCTAATTGCTGCCGTATTATCTTCCCTCTATGCCGGGGCGAGCGTCGCCTGTACGCCGGGCTTTAATGCGCTAAAATTTTTTCCCTGGGTCGATGAGATCAGGCCCACTTGGTATACCGCAGTGCCGACCATGCATCAGGTGATTCTGGCGCGTGCCGGTCGTAACCAGGAAATCCTCGATCGTAATCCCTTGCGATTCATCCGCTCCTCCTCCTCTTCCTTGCCCAGCACGGTCATGACAGAACTTGAAGAAATTTTTAGTGCGCCGGTAATCGAATCTTATGGCATGACCGAGGCAGCGCATCAGATGACAAGTAATCCTTTGCCGCCGCATGAGCGTCGGCCGGGATGCGTCGGGGTTGCCGCCGGGCCGGAGGTTGCAATTATGGCGCCAAACGGCGAATTGCTCGCACCTGGCGAAATCGGTGAGGTTGTTATCCGAGGGGATAATGTGAGCCAGGGATATGAGAACAATGACAAGGCGAATGCTGAGGCCTTTACCGCGGGCTGGTTCCGGACTGGCGATCAAGGCCAAATGGACGAAGCTGGTTATCTCACGCTGACTGGCCGACTTAAGGAAATCATCAACCGGGGTGGCGAGAAGATTTCACCACGTGAGGTGGATGACATTTTGATTGCCCATCCGGCAGTCTCCCAGGTGGTCGTATTTGCTATGCCTCATGACAAATTGGGCGAGGAGGTTGCAGCCGCGATCGTGCTGCGTGAAGGTCAGGAAGCAAGCGAGAGAGAAATTCGCGATTTTGCTGCCCATCGCTTGGCAGCCTTCAAAGTGCCGCAGAAAATTTTGCTTTTGGATGAGATCCCCAAGGGAGCAACCGGCAAATTGCAACGCATCGGCCTTGCCGAGAAACTTGGTCTGGTCTCGTGAAACTATGCATTTTTGGCGCCGGCGCAATTGGTGCTTATCTTGGCGTTGAGCTTGCGCGTGGCGGGGTCGATGTGTCACTGGTCGCTCGCGGGCAGCATCTCGCGGCAATGAAAAATAGCGGTGTCACGCTACGTGTTGGCAACGAGGAGTATACTGTGCATCCACGCTGCACCGACGATCCGGCAGAGCTAGGTGTTCAGGATTTCGTCATTGTCACCCTAAAGGCTCATTCGGTGGCCGGCGTATGCGATGCGATGCAGCCTCTGCTGGGGGCTAAGAGCGCCGTAGTGACTGCGGCAAATGGCATTCCGTGGTGGTATTTTCATAAGCTGCGTGGGCCGTATGAAGATCATTGCGTTAAAGCCGTTGATCCTGACGAATTGCAGTGGAACAAGATAGGGCCCACTCGAGCTATCGGTTGTGTCGTTTATCCGGCGGCGGAGATTGTCGAGCCAGGCGTGATTGAAGTATCGCCCCATGTCAGCCAGAATCGCTTGCCCATTGGCGAGCCAGACGGTAGCCGCTCTGAGCGGTCAAAAACGCTATCGCAGGCGCTTATAGCTGCTGGTTTTAAAGCGCCAGTACGCACAGATATTCGCTCAGATATCTGGGTCAAACTTTGGGGCAATCTAGCCTTTAACCCTATCAGCGCGCTTACTGGTTCGACCCTCGAAGATATTGCGCGAGATGCGGGGACCCGCGCGCTGGCACGCGCCATGATGGTTGAGGGCCAAGCCGTGGCGGAGAAGCTCGGAGCGCGCTTCGCCATCGATGTCGACAAACGCATCGACGGCGCCGAACAGGTTGGTGCCCACCGAACTTCCATGCTGCAGGATCTAATGCTTGGCCGTCCCATGGAGATTGATGCGCTTGTGGGTGGAGTGGCCGAGCTCGGATGCCTGGTTGGTGTCGCGACGCCAACCATCGACGCCGTCTATGCACTAGTACGCCGACGTGCCATCGAAGCGGGTTGTTATCCTTGCTAAATCTTATTTGGCGGCGACTGCTTCAATCTCGACGAGCCATTCAGGCAGTGCCAATGCTGGGACAATAATCGCCGTAGAAGCTGGGCGCGCGTTGCCCAGGACTTTCTTGCGCCCTGCTGCATATGCTGAAAAGTTTTCCGTGCCAACGACATAGCCGGTGATTTTGACGATATCGTCGACACCCATGCCGCCTTCGTTCAACAGCGCCATAATATTGGCCCAGGTTTGTGCCACTTGATCCTCAAAACCTGCTGGTGTTTTGCCTTCGGGCGTAACACCGACCTGACCGGCCGTGAAGAGCCAGCGCTTGTTAGGGTCAATCTCGATGGCTTGGCTATAGCCCTTGCCGAAGGCCTCGACGACGGTATCTGGATTATGGCGTCTGTGCATTGTGTCCTCGTATTCACGATTGCGGGGCAGTAATGCTAACAGAGCTGCCTCAATAGCCCAAAGCGCAACCGTCCTTGCGAGGATCGGAACCGCCAGCGAGAGTGCCGCGCTGCCAATCGATGTGTATCGCTTGGCCGCCACCGATCGGCGCATTGGCCGCTTTGACAGTGTGGCCAAGCCCCGCTAGGGCTGTGGCGGTTGCCTTACCGATTCCGTTTTCCAGTGAAAGGGCGCCCTCATAAAAAAAGGCGCGAGGCGAATCAAGCGCTTCCTGCGGATCCATTCCATAATCGATGAAGTTAGTGAGGAAATGTGCGTGACCCACCGCCTGATAATGTCCACCCATAACACCAAAGGGCATAACGGCGCGGTCGCCTTGGCTCAGCATGCCCGGTATAATCGTATGCATTGGTCGTTTTCCGGGTGCGATGCAATTCGGATGTTCCGCATTGAGTACGAAGCTGGCGCCCCGGTTTTGCAGAATCACGCCGCTTTTCGGTGTACAAATACCGCTGCCGAAGGAATGGAAGGTAGAGTTGATAAACGAAATCGCATTGCGCTCTGAATCGACCACGGTGAGATATACCGTGTCGCGGTGCTCGGTTTCACCGGCCAGCGGAAGGGCTTCCATCGCGCTGTCACGCTTAATGTGACCGCGTAGACCATCGGCATATGAGGGCGACAGCAAAAGTGCGCTAGGTACAGCGATGGCGTCCGGGTCGGCGATTAATTGTGCACGGTCGCGATATGCGAGACGCGCTGCTTCTATTTCGAGATGTAAGCGCTCGCTACCATTCGGATCGAGCGCCGCCATGTCGTAACCTTGCAGAATATTGAGCATAATCAGGGCGATGATGCCCTGCCCGTTGGGTGGGCATTCATAGACATCGAAGCCGCGGTAATTGGTCTTGATTGGCTCAACATACTGCGCGCGGTAGCTAGCGATGTCATCCATTGTCATCAACCCCCCTAGTTTGGAAAGGTGAGTGACAATATCCTCTCCAATGGGGCCTGAATAAAATGCGTCGCGGCCATTCTGGGCGATAGATTTCAAGCTGTCTGCAAGCTCTGGTTGGCGGTGAATATCACCAACGCGAGGCGCCTGTCCGCCTGGTAGGAATATGCGCTTGGAATTGGGGCAGGTGGAGAGCTTTCCCACGTTTGCCGCCCAATCCATGGCGATGCGTGGAGAAACGGAGAAGCCGTTTTCGGCAAACTGAATCGCCGGTTGTAGCAATTCGTCTAGGCTTTTACTGCCGTAATCTGAAAGAAGCTGAGACCAAGCATCTACCGCGCCGGGAACTGTTACAGCGTGAGGGCTTTGATAATCGATTTGCTCCAGTCCGAGATTGAGCAACTTCTCGACCGTGGCAGCGCCGGGTGCAAAGCCCGAGCCGTTTATAGCGATTGGTGGAATGCGTCCTTGGGGCGCGTAAAGGGCGAAGCAATCGCCGCCGATGCCTGTCGATTGCGGCTCGACGACACCGAGTACAGCGCAGGCTGCGACTGCCGCGTCCACCGCATTGCCGCCGGCATTGAGCACCTCGATCGCCGTTTGTGTGGCTAAGGGCTGCGACGTTGCAGCCATGCCTTGGATGCCGTATGCCGTGGATCGTCCGGGAAGCTGAAAATCGCGCATTTACCATCTCGTAATTTTAAGCGAGGCAATCATGCACGGCGTGAAGAGCTTTGCAATGGCGGTGGTCAAGGGCTATCTCTACCAGTCGGGTAGTATCAAATATCGCGGTAGACGCCATTGGATTGAAATTGCGGACGCCGATCGGGAGGATCTATTTTGACAAAACTCTCGTGGTGCAAGCCCGTAGTGTGATGTTTCGTAATTTCGTATTCGGTCTACCCGGCGTCTGTTGACAGGCGGACTGCGATTGCGCAATCTATATTCGAACAACGTATTCACATATCGGATAAAATATGGGCGATTACGGGAGTAGAGGATGAATCTTCGGATTGCTATTGATACCGGCGGCACGTTCACTGATGTCGTCGCGATCAATGAGGAGACTGGGGTGCAGCATGCTGTGAAAACGCCAAGCACGCCGGCTGATCCATCCGTAGGTCTGCTCACGGGCTTGCGCAAGGCGGCAGAAGCTGCGGGCGGGTGTGCGGGGGATGTTGGCAATGTGTTGCATGGCTCAACTACGGCAACTAACGCCGTCTTGGAACACAAATTCGAGGGCCTCGGCCTGCTGGTGACTGATGGTTTTCGCCATATTATCGAAATCGCCCGCCAATCGGTGCCGGACGGCTATGGCAATTCTTTCTTTTGGGTCAAGCCGCCGCGGCTAGTACCGCTTCATCTCGTGCGTGAGGTCGGCGGCCGGCTGGATTATGAGGGCAACGAGCTTGCGCCACTCGACGAGGATGGCATCGTCGCCGTGGTTAAGGAACTGGTAGCTGATGGTGTTACGAGGCTCGGCGTATGCCTGCTTCATTCCTATGCTGATGCTCGACACGAGCAGCGCGTCGGTGAGATCGTTGCCAAGCATTTCCCTCAGCTTTTTGTCTCGCTTTCTTCCACTGTGCTGCCGGAATATCGAGAATATGAGCGGGCTATGACGACTCTGATCGATGTCATGGTGAAACCCTATTGCAAGACTTATCTTAACCACGCAGCAGCAGAGATTCAGCGCGAGGCTGGCGAGATTCCGTTCCTTATCATGCAGTCCAATGGTGGCGTGGTGAGCAACCGCGCGGCGGGTGACAAGCCGGTCACCATGCTGCTTTCTGGCCCTGCTGCCGGCGTGCTCGGCGCTGCCTTTATGTCCGATCTTGCTGGCTTCAGGGACATCCTTACCCTCGATGTCGGCGGGACTTCGACCGACGTGTCGCTAGTGGAGAATCTTGAGCCGCAACTTACCAGTAACTCACTGATTGAGAATTATCCTGTCAAGACGCCGATGCTCGATATCGCTACGGTGGCTAGCGGCGGAGGGTCCCTTGCCTGGGTCGACGATTATGGGGCGCTGAAGGTTGGGCCACAAAGCGCTGGCGCTGATCCTGGTCCGATTTGCTATGGACGCGGGGGTACTGGTCCAACCGTAACCGACGCTGCGCTGGTGCTCGGACATTTGCCCGAAGCGTTGGTCGGAGGCGAGATTGCCCTCGACGGCAAAGCGGCTAGACGCGCCTATGGTTTGCTCGGTGCACAATTCGGCATGTCCGCCGAAGAGGTTGCCGCTGGAGTAATGGAAATTGCTGCTGCCAATCAGGTGCACGGCATCCGCCAGGTTTCGGTGATGAAAGGTCGCGAGCCTGGCCTCTATGCCCTTGTAGCATTCGGCGGCGCGGGTGGCTTGTTCGCTGCTGTAGTTGCGGATTTTCTTAATATTACCACCGTTCTGTCGCCACCCGCTCCAGGAAATCTTTCGGCTTTCGGCCTGCATGTTTCTGATATTAAGCGCGACTATATCCGTACTCTTGTTCGCCAGAAGTCGACCGCTGACGGTGCCCAGATCGAGGCTGCCTGGGTTGAACTCGAGACCCAGGGGCGGCGCGAAATAGCTGCCGAGGGTGTCGCCGAGGACGCTATTCACCTGGCTCGTTCGGCCGATATGCGCTATGTTGGTGAGGGACATGAGGTGCCGGTAACAGTGTTGGCGGGTCTCACTGGTCATGCCGCTGTTAATCATATCTGGGCCGAGTTTCACAAGGTTCATATGCGCACCTTCGGTTTCGCTTATGAGGGTAAGCAGGATGTTGAAGTCGTCAATCTGCGCGTCCAGGCAGTCGGCCGCATGCATCGCCCAGTTGTTGCGATGTGCGACGCTCTGGGAGGTGCGCCTGAGCCAGATCATACCCGCCCGGTCTATTGGCGTGGCCAGGGCTGGGTCGAATGCGATATATTCCGGCGTGAGAAACTGACCCTTAGCAATGCGTTGGAAGGACCGCTGATCGTCGAGGAATATGGCTCGACAGTGGTGGTACCGGAGGGCTGGTGGGTTGGCGCAGACGCGCATGGTAATCTCAAGCTGGAGAAGGTGACATGAGCGAACAAAACACCCGGCCGGCCATTGGCCCTGTCGAACTGGAAGTCATCGTCGGCACCATCCGCTCGGCGGAGCTCGAGATCGAGGCGGCTGTCGAACGCACCTCACGTTCACCGATGATCCGTGATCAGCACGATTACCGCGTTGCGCTCTTTGACGCCAAGGGGCGCAAGCTCACTGGCCGGTCCTATTCGGCGTTGGTAGAGCCGGTATTCGAATATTTTGGAGCGGATGATATACATCCCGGCGACGTTTTTTTCTGGAACGATCCTTACAATTCCTCTGGTGGCATCGGCCATATTCCGGATCTCTGCACTACCGTGCCTATCTTTTTTGGCGAGCGATTGATCGGATTCAGCCAAGTGTTCGGCCATCACGATGATGTTGGTGGTATGGTGCCGGGCAGTTTGCCGGTTAACGCTACCGACATGTGGCAGGAGGGCCTCGTTATCCCGCCAGTCAAGCTCGCCGAGCGCGGAGTGATCAACGAGGCGGTGCTCAAGATCGTTGAACGAAATTCGCGCCTCTCTGAGCATCTGCGCGGCGATGTTGACGCGGAAATTGGTGCCGCGAAACTCGGCGCGGGACGTATTGTCGCCATGGCTGAGCGTTACGGCCTCGACAATCTGGAGGCCGCGTTCGACTCGATCATTGAGAACTGTACCCGCACCATCCGTGAAGAGCTGCTGCCTAGGATAGCCGACGGCGTCTATCACTGGGAGGACTATATTGAGTGTGACGGCGTTGATGAGCCAAAGCTACACGCACTCCGCCTTACAATGACCAAAACGGCGGATAAGATCCTACTCGATTTCACTGGCACTGATCCCGAGGCCAAGGGGCCAATCAACTGGCCGATCGACTACACCGAGGGACGTTTCGCTCGCAAATGGATGGCGCCGGTACTGCGTTCGCTCGCGGAGACGCCTGAACGAGCCGCTGAGATTGATATGAACGAAGGCGTTCTCGATATCATTGAGGTCAAATTTCCTTCCAAAGGTACGTTGGTGACGCCGACCTTCGGCAAAGCGACAGGCTTGCGCTTCTTTATTCTCCTGCGTTCCCTCGGAGTGTTTGCTGCGCTTCTCTCCAAGGCGACCAAGGGGCGTATGCCGGCGGATCACGAGACAATTCGCATCTGGGGTCTGCATGGCGGCAAGACCAATGAGGATTTCTATCTTTTTCGAGAGGTTCTGGGCGGTGGCGGCCCAGGTCGTCCTTGGGCAGATGGCAGCGATGTCGTCCATATTGTGCCTAATTCACGCAATTTGCCGGCAGAATTTTCGGAAACGCGCTATCCCGTGCTAGTTGAGAAGCTTGGTTTGGCGACGGATTCCGGCGGCGTGGGTTATCGCCGGGGCGGTCTCGGCTATGACAAGCGTATCCGAGCGCTCGCTGACTCCAAGCTGCTGTCTAATGCTGATCGGGCGCTCCTCAACACCTATGGCGTGAATGGCGGTGGGCCAGGTAATGCTTATGGAATCTCCGTTCTCCATACCGATGGTAGCGATGAAACCATCCCAGGTATGTCCGATAATATCTCTGTTGAGGCTGGCTCAGTGGTAAATATCCGCACCACCGGCGGCGGTGGTTGGGGTGATCCCCTGAAGCGTGAGGCCGATTTAGTCTGTGCCGATGTACGTGCCGGCCTGGTATCAGAGGAAGCGGCGAGCGATAAATATGGCGTAGTGCTGATCAAGGACGGATACAGCCTTTCTGTTAATGACGGGGCAACGGTCAAGCGGCGCACCAAACTTGCAGAAGAGCGTGGTCCACTTGCGATGTTTGATCGCGGACCATATTTCAAAAAAATAAAAAATGATGCAGGCATAGATTGGCCGGTAGGATGGAACGATCCGGACGAAGGCTGTCTAGCTAGTGATATCGAAGAAACGAATTGGCAAGATGAAGCCCCCGCTGTTCGACTACTTAAAGCCTGAGAGCGTCGAGGACGCTGTTGCGGCGCGCGCTGGTGAGGACGATTCTGTCTTTCTTGCCGGTGGGCAAAGCCTTATCCCGACACTCAATTTTCGCATTGCTAATCCGGTCCTACTTATCGATATAGGTGGCATCCCGACACTTAAGGAAATCTCTGTAAGCGATACGGAAATTACCATTGGTGCTATGGTGCGTCAGCGCCAGGTCGAAAAAGATGATGCTGTGCATCGAGCTAATCCGCTCTTGCGCGAGGTGCTCGGAAATGTTGCCCACAGCGTGGTGCGCAACCGGGGTACCGTTGTCGGTAGCATAGCTCATGCCGATGCGGCGGCGGAACTTCCGGCTATGCTGCTGGCTACTAGTGGTTCGGTCGAGGTGCAAAGCCCGTCCAGTGCTCGCCGTATTGAAGCTCACAATATATTCCAATTTCACCTTACCACCAGTCTTGCCGCCGATGAAATGATCACAGCCGTGCGCGTTCCCGTCCTGCCGCCCAAGACCGGCTGGTCGTTTCAGGAATTCGCCCGGCGCCACGGCGATTACGCGTTGGCCGGTATCTGCGCGCTGGTTACTCTCGATGACGGTGGGCGTTGCGCGAGTGCGTGCCTCGCCGCTTGCGGTATCGCCTCGACGGTGGTGCGCCTTGAGGCGGCGGAGACCGAAATCACCGGCTCGGCTCTTGACGAGGAGGCTATTATCCGTGCGGCCAAGGCGGCACGGGATGCGGTAACGGCAGCGGATGATAGTCAGGCGAGCACCACCTACCGCCGCCATCTGGTCGATACCCTGACTAAACGCACCCTCGTTGAAGCCAAGGGTCGGGCGGAAAGGTGTGTTTCATGAATCGCCGCGTCCGCCAGGTACTGCCTAAGGAGAGCGGCGATCCTACCCACGAGGTATCACTCACTGTTAATGGCGAAGCGATAACGCGCGAAGTGAGCCCACGCATGCTATTGTCGGATTTCTTGCGCCACGAGCTCGGCTTGACCGGCACTCATGTTGGCTGCGAGCACGGTGTTTGTGGTTGCTGCACGGTTAGTATCGACGGCGCGGCTGCACGCTCTTGCCTGACCCTCGCGGTGCAGGCCAATGGCGCTAAGATCCTTACCATTGAAGGAGTTGCGCCAGCATCGGATGCGCTTCATCCCGTCCAGCAGGCATTCCACGAATGTCACGCCCTGCAGTGCGGGTTTTGCACGCCGGGCTTCATCATGGCGGTGGTGGCTTATTTTGAGGAAGACAAAAATCCCGACCTGAGTGAGGCGGCTATCCGCGAAGCACTCTCAGGTAATCTCTGCCGCTGCACCGGCTACCAGAATATCGTTAAGGCGGTGCGCCGTGCCCATGAACTCATGTCCAACGACAACAGAGACTAGACACATGTCAACCCAAATGTTCGGAGAACGGGTGCAGCGTTTAGCCGACGCTAAGTTGGTACGCGGTGAAGGTAGCTATGTCGATGATATACCACTTGCTGATGTGCTCCATGTCGCTTTTGCCCGTAGCCCTTTCTCCCGCGCTCGCATCGTCTCGATTGATTGTACGGCGGCCCGTAAGATGGAAGGCGTCGCAGCGGTTTATACCGCAGATGATCTTGGGCACCTGGATATCCTCATGCCCCTACTTATTCCCCACCCGTCGCTCACCGAGCCGCGCACCCAGCGTCCGTTAGCGAAGGGCGATGTGTTTCATGTCGGCCAGGCGGTTGCCATGGTGGTAGCGGTTGACCGTTACACGGCAGAGGATGCGATCCGTTTGATCGATGTGGATTATGAACCGCTCGATGTGGAATTGGATCTCGAGGCGGCAGTGCGGAACGATGCGCCGCGTGTGCATGATGATGTCCCCAACAATGTAGCGGCACATTTTGTGCAAACTTCAGGCGACCCAGATGGAGCCTTCTCCAGTGCGGATCATATCACCAAGATAAAGGTTCAAGTCGATCGCAGTACGGCAGCTCCGCTTGAATGCCGCGCCGTTGCCGCACGCTGGGATCAGGTGTCCGGCGAGCTTATGGTTTGGGACGGCACTCAGGCAACGATTTCAGTTCGTGGGGGCCTCGCTTCTATTCTCGGCCTTGACGAGGACAAGGTGCGCGTTATTGCGCCCGATGTTGGTGGCGGCTTTGGCCAAAAGGTGCTGCTATTCTATCCGGACGAATTACTCGTGCCCTATGCCGCGATGCAGTTGAACCGTCCAGTGAAATATATAGAGGATCGCAACGAGAATTTCATCGCTTCTTCACAAGAGCGTACACAAATCCATGAGCTCGAGGTTGCCGCCACCAAGGAGGGCGAAATTCTAGGTTTGCGGGATTCTTTTTTGCACGATACTGGTGCCTTTATTCCCTACGGTATCGCCGTCGCGCAGGTCGCATCGACTTCTATCGCCGGGCCTTACCGGGTGCCAAATATTTGGGTCGAATTCAAGGCGGTCTACACTCCGACCGTGCCAATCACGCCCTATCGCGGCTGTGGTCGACCGCAGGCATGTTTCGCTATCGAGCGTGCTCTCGACAAATTGGCCGATGAGCTTGGCCTTGATCGCTTCGAGGTGCGCCGGCGTAATCTCATTCAAGATGAGGAATTTCCCTATCGTCGCGAGGGCCTGTTATTCGCCGATGGCTTGGCAGTGGAATATGATTCGGGCCAGTATCATCGCGCGCTCGACATGATCTTGAGCGAAATTGATCTCGATGCATTTGCTGCTGAACAGCAGGCTGCGCGCTCTGAGGGTCGCTATCTCGGTCTCGGTCTTGGCTTTTATGTTGAGGGTACCGGGCTTGGCCCCTATGAGGGCAGCCATATCCGTATTCATCCGATCACTGGTAAGGTTTATGTCAACACCGGCCTGACGGGCCAGGGCCAGGGTCACGAAACCGTTTTCGCCCAAATCGCTGCCGATCAACTCGGCGTTGATCCGAGTGAGGTGATCGTTGTCGAGGGCGATACCGGTGCGTTTGATTGGGGCGTCGCCACCTTCGCTAGTCGTGCTGCGGTGGTTAGCGGAAATGCCGTTCACAAGGCGGCCGGCTTGGTGCGCGAGCAGGTGTTGGAAGCTGCTTCCAACATGCTTGAGGCCGACAAAGAAGATCTTGTTCTTGAGAACGGCAAGGCCTTCGTCAGTGGCGTACCTGATATGGCAGTGACCCTTGCTGAAATAGCCACCGCGTCGAACCCGCTGAGATACGCTTTCAACGAGGCGGCTAAGACCTCGACCCAGTTTGCTCCGGCAAGTCGCCATGACGGCCCGCCCTTGGCTGACGGCGCTGCGCCGGGCCTCGAGGCTACAGACTATTATTCACCGCCCCACGCCTCTTGGGCTTATGGCGTGCATGCGGCGATCATCGAGGTGGACCCTGGCCTCTGCTCGATCGAGTTCAAGCGATATGTATGTGTTCATGATTGCGGCAACATGATCAATCCGATGATCGTCGAAGGCCAGATTATGGGGGGTATCGCACAAGGTGTCGGTGGCGCTCATTATGAGCGTATCGAATTTGATGAAGAGGGCAATCCACGCAATGCCAATTTCATGGATTTTCTGATGCCCTATGCGACTGAGGTGCCTGAGGTGGAGATCTGCCACCTCGAAACGCCTTCGCCGCTCAATCCGCTCGGCGTCAAGGGTGTTGGCGAGGCGGGCTGCATACCTGTTGGTCAGGTCGTGGCTTCGGGCGTCGAGGATGCGCTCAAACCACTAGGCGTTGCACCACTGGAGCATGTTCCTCTCACGCCGGACATGATCTTCCAGGCTCTCGGTGGTGAGGAAGGGGATTAAGCTCTCAGCTCTGTAAAGCTGGCCCGTTTTCCTCGAGTGTTAGCATGGGCTATACCGTACTCCGAAAATTTTTCAAAATCCGTGCGCTTCTCTTCTAGGATGCCGGTTTGCATATGTGAGTCGGTCAGAGCTTGGATAATTCGCTGTTATGCAGATGCATGACTTATTCCTGCAAGGCGTTGGATAGCGTAGTCATACGGGTAATATTACCTGCTCCACGCATGTATTCCTGAGATATCGTTGTTGCCGCGCCGAAATAGTTTGCATGGAGAATGGGTGGAACAGAAAAATTCGATATCGGCCATAGCGCGAGAGCTTAATTTTAGCTTCATAGGCGATGAAATGGCTTCGTCCATCCGCGGTTAATTAAGGCCGAACAGGGCGAGAATGCGCCGCCAGATTAGTTTGAGAAGCAGAGACTCCCCGCGGATTTCGTGTGATTGTGGCGGTGGCGTAGTTTTACCCTTGCTTTCATCACCCTGTTTCGAAGTCATCTCTGCGGCTAGAGTTGCACGTAAAGAACCGGCGAATTGTTCGGTAATCTGTGCCGCGACATCTTGTACGATGCCGGTACGGCCCATTTGTGCCAACGCGCCAGAAAGCCTGATATCGGCGTCTATATTTACCCGGCTTCCGCTGCCGTCCTCCTCAATTTTGTAGATCACCGAAGCGCTAGCGCGGCTACCACCGCGTTTATCGACGCCCTTGCCTTCAATGCGCGCTGACCGGTCAGCTGCGTCGATTTCAATGATGGTGGCCTCACCCTCGAAGGCAGCGCTTACCGGGCCGAGCTTGATGCGCACCTTGCCACGATGAGTTTCTGTGCCGTCTTCTCCTTCCGCCGTTCCACTATATTCCAGTCCCGGCATGCAGTTCACAACACGTGGCACATCTTGAAAGATGCGCCAAACCGTTTGTGGAGGCTGATCGATCTTAATTTGTTGCGCGATCTCCGGCATGGTGATTCTATAACAGTTTCAATTTATCCATCAATTGGTTCTTATATCCGATATGCGAATATCTTCAATCCCTTCTCACCAGTTGCCGCTTGCCGAGATTATCCGGGCGGCACGGCGCCAGGTCGCCAGCCAAGAGCGAGCGAAACGGATTGTGTAGTGCGTAGCAAGGTCTCGAGCATGAAGTCTACTTTAGTTTCGTCGCGGAAAACGCTGCGCTTGGCGATGAAGCAAACGGCGCCGACCACCGCATGAGAACGGTCGAACACAGGTGCTGAAATTGAGCCAGTAAATTGCTGAACGTCACCGACCGTGCGGGCATAACCTTGCGCCCGAATGTCTTTGATTAGTTTTTTGAGTTTTTCGGGCTGGGTAATGGTCTCTGGCGTTAGAACCTCGAGCGGCCCGTTCAGAAAATTCTCTAGATCTTCATCCGCAGAATAGGCCAGCAGAACTTGGCCCTTGGACCCGCAATGAAGAGGAAAATGGTAACCATAGGTCGATTTGGTAATGACTTCGCCCGCCGTCTGGTAGGAATAGAGTGTGACAGCGAGGCGGCCTGATCGTTCGACGAGTTGTACTGTAAAGTCACCACCCTCGGCAGCAGCGTCGAGATAGGGTCGTGCCGCTTCGAGTACCTTGTGTTCGGCAAGATAAGAAGTGCCGATGAACCACATTCGTGCTCCAATAGAATAGCGGTTAGTGTCTGGATCACGGGCGATAAAGCCGCCCCGCTCCAATTCGCTCAAGGTTCGGTGTAGCGTGGCCCAAGAGACTCTAAGGCCCTCTGCCACATCAGTCGCGCGGCCCGGGTTCAGGGCAAGATATTCCAATACTTGAAGTGAACGGTGGACGCCTTTCAGCGTTGGCATCTTTTCCGTCGTGTCACTCCGTTTGGCCTTTGGTCTCTTTTGCGCCATGATGTCTCACGCGGCAAATATCGAAAATGTGTATCCGTATATCGGATAATGTGGCGGTTCGGTCAAGGCCGTGAAGAATTGAACGAGATATGAGCGCAGGGAGAAAACTATATGAGCATACCATCGGCCAAAGAAACCGTCGAAAAATGGGTTGGATTGCTGGCGACTGGTGATATGGACGCCATCGTAGCCATGTTCGCCGACGATGCCGTGATTGACATGCCGGGGTCGAGTGATTTGCCGTGGGCCGGACGCTGGCAGGGTGCGGCCAAGATAGATGAATATTTCAAGGTCATGCCAGCGGCGCTAAAGATCCTCGAGCATGAGCACAAAATATGGATCGCAGAGGATGATATGGTTGCGGTGACCGGCCTGGAAGTGGCCGCGTCCCATGTTAGTGGTAAGGATTATCGCGCAAAATGGTGCTGGGTGTTTAAAATTAGTGACGGCAAAATATTGCTGTGGGATGCTTACGAAGATACTGAAGCGATGGCGAATTGCGGCCCCTGGCGCTGAAGCTCAAAATCATAGTCGACGAGCATCATGTCAGAAGTTCTAGCGAGTAATCTTGACGGTGTTGCCAATACACGGATACTTTATCCGCATATCGGTCAGTTATTGTAACTTTTACCCAACCTGGGGTGAGAGATAACGGCAACAAGGGAGGATTCAAAAAAGCAAACCCACACTCATCGACCCGTGCTCAATCGCAAGCAAAATTCCAACAACGTTATTAGGGGCTTGCCGATGGGATATGCTCTGTCCTACGTTTCTGCCAAGGGATGCGGCCGAGGGCTTAGATGAATATATCTATGGCCCACAGGAAAGAATTAATAATCGTCATCCGCCTGGGGAGGCGGTGTTAGATAACACGAGACAACACAAGGGGAGAACTAATGAAAATTTTGCGTTTAGCAATAGCTGCCGCCGTCGTGTCGGCAGTGGCACTTACGTTTGGTCAATCTGCCAAAGCGGAACCGTTTAAACTGGATGGAGAACCGAAACCGGCTTGGCTCTACTTTGACGTAAAGAGCGACGGTGGTTGGACCCAGGCCATTCACGAATCGAAGCTTCGGATCGACAAGCACTTTGGCTGGGACATTCCGTATGTTGAGAAAATTCCGGAAGTGGTATCGGAAATCAAACCAGCGGCTGAGCGCTATATCAAGCGCGGCTACAACATCATTCTGGGCAGCGCTTATGGCCATAGTGACGCCTTCCTGGAGCTAGCCAAAAAGCATCCTGATGTTGCGTTTATCAACCCAGGCGGCAACACCAATCACAGTAATCTGCAGGGAATTTATGGACGCTCCTACGAGCCGCATTATCTCTGTGGTATGGCTGCCGGTGCACTCACCAAGAGCAACAAGATCGGCTTTGTCGCGGCTAACCCTTTCGGCATCGTGAACTGGACCGTCAACGGCTATCTCGTCGGTGCGCGCAAGACCAATCCTGACGTGACACTTCATGTCGTTTATACCGGTGCGTGGAACGATCCGGTAAAGGAACGTGCTGCAGCCCAGGCTCTCGTCGAGCAGGGCGTGGACGTGATCGGCCAGCATGTTGACACCCCAACTCCTCAGATCGTCGCAGAGGAAAATGGGATTTACGCCACTGGCCACCACCGGGACATGCGTGAGTTCGCTCCTAACGCAACGCAATGCTCGCACCTCTGGGTGTGGGATCGCTATCTCATTCCAAAGATCCAGGAAATGGTCGACGGAGTATGGGATCCGGCAAGCCAGCCGTATGGCGATTTCATCCATATCCATGATGGTGGCAACGACATTGCGTGCTGTGGCGATGCCGTCCCAGCCGATATCGTTTCCCAGATCGAGACGGAAAAGGCGGCACTCGCTAATGGTAAGCATGTCTTTGAAGGCCCACTTTATGATCAGGAAGGAACACTCCGAGTCAAAGAAGGCGAGGTGCCTTCCGATGGTGATCTTTGGGGTATGGATTGGCTGCTCCAGGGTGTCGTCGGAACTACAAAAACTCTCTAGAGCCTTAAGTCTAGTGGGCATCGTGGTCTGAAGAATAATGACGGCAAACGAGCCGTAGCGATGACCGCCGCTCTCGAATTTCACGGCGTCCACAAGAGCTTCGATGGCAATCCAGCTCTTGTGGACGCCTTTTTTCTCGCCGAACGTGGCGAGGTTCACGCACTTCTCGGTGAAAACGGTGCTGGTAAATCTACCCTGATGAACATTGCCTGTGGCCTTTATTCGCCGGATCACGGAGAGGTCAAGGTAAAGGGTGAACCGGTCGCCATCGATGGGCCGCTTGCCGCCAACGCGCTTGGTGTGGGCATGGTTCATCAGCATTTCAAACTAGTCGAAAATATGACTGTGGCGGAGAATGTCGCCTTCTGCCACATGGCCGCGGTCAAACGCGAAAGCCTCAACGCTGTGCGCAAGAGAATCACGGAGACGAGCCAACAAATAGGCTTCGATATCGACCCCGATCGCCGCATCGATACTCTCTCGGTTTCCGAACAACAACGAACCGAGATCATTAAAGTGATGATGGGCGGCGCGGATATTCTCATTCTCGATGAGCCGACAGCTGTTCTCACTGACGAGGAATCAACGCGCTTGCTGGAGCAAATGAAAATTTTTGCTCAGCAAGGCAAGAGTGTAATTCTCATCACTCACAAATTGCGTGAAGTGTTCAGCCATGCGGATAAAGTGACGGTGATGCGCGCTGGCGAAACAGTCGCTGCTGGGCGGAATCCTGGCCAAATGACCCCGGCCGAGCTGTCACGTCTGATGGTTGGGGAGGCAACGGAGACTGAAAGCCTCGAGCCACGCCCTGGGTCTGATACGGTGCTTGAGCTTCGCCATGTCAGCGCCAAGCGAGCCAACGGAACTACGGCGCTCGAAGACTTTTCGATTTCGCTTCGTGCTGGGCAAGTTTATGGTCTGGCTGGCGTCGGTGGTAACGGCCAAACGGAGTTGGCTGAAACCCTGATGGGCATACGCCAGCTGGAGGAAGGAGACTTTCTCCTCCGGGGGAAAGTACTGAAAAGGCCGACACCCCGCGAGCTGCGCAATAACGGCGTGAAAACGATTCCTGCGGAGCGCTATATCTATGGCCTGGCGGGCGATTTGTCGGTAATGGATAACTTCGTCGTCTCTCATCTTGGCAATAGGGCTTTCGGTGTTTCGTGGTGGATCAACCGCAGCGCCCTTCTCAGAGGAACGCAGCAGGCTATCGAGGATTATGACATTCTTGGTGCCGGTCCATCGACGCGGGCACGCCTTCTATCTGGTGGAAATGCCCAGAAACTCGTGTTGGCACGTGAAATGTCTGGCGAATCACGGGTGCTGTTGGCCCATTCACCGACCCGTGGACTTGATGTGCGCGCCTGTGCTGCCGTGCATGAATACTTGCGCGAAGCCTCGAGGCAGAATGTCGCCATTCTTTTAATTAGTGAAGACTTGGATGAGGTCCTTGCCGTTTCCGACCGGGTTGGTGTCATTAACCGCGGCCGTCTCGTTGGCGAGTTCGATGCACCGGTTGAACGAGAGGCGGTCGGTCATCTGATGGTCGGTCACGCCTAGGCCGACGGTAGGGACGGATGATGCAGGCACTTTCCTTTTCTTTCCTCCGTGGCCGTCGTGTGACGATTGAGGTTCGTCAGCGCATAAACATCCTTACACGCACTGTTATCACTATTGGCGCGGTTATTTTTGGTCTCGGTATTTGTCTCGCTATTTTGGTCAGCCGCGGTGTGGATGTCTCTTCGATCTATGACGAGTTTATCGTCTTCACTTTTCTCAATGCGAGTGGAATTGGCACAGTTATTGTGCAAAGCACACCTTTGGTGCTAGTCGGCCTGGCTGCGGCCATGGCCTTCCGGGTCAACTATTGGAATATCGGCATCGAGGGGCAGCTTTTCATGGGCGTGATCGGTTGCACAATCATCGCCTATTTTGATATAGGGCCCGAAAGTCTGCGCTTGCCTCTGATGTTTGTCTTCTCGATCTTGTTTGGCGTGCTGTGGGCATTGCCCTCGGCGCTTTTGAAGCTGCGGCTCAATATCAATGAGGTCATCTCGACCTTACTGCTTAACTACATCGCATTTTATTTTGTACTCAATCAGGTGTTTGGCCCTTGGCGTGACCCGATAACCAATTTTCCCCATAGCCCGCGCTATGACGATTTCGAGCGCCTGCCGCCAGTCGGTTGGGAGGATGTGCATTACGGTCTGATTGTGGTTGCCATTGCACTCTTGTTCGTTTGGTGGCTGATCGAGCGCAGTCGATTCGGTATTCAATCTCGCTTCGTTGGCGTCAATCCGCGCATGGTGCTTGCCATCGGCCTACCCCTTTCCGCCATCACCCTGATCTCGGCGCTGACTTCTGGCGCTCTGGCTGGTGTGGCAGGGTTCACTATCGCCGCAGCGACGGAGGGGCGGCTTACCTTCACTTTGGCCGCAGGCTATGGATTTTCCGGTATTGTCATCGCTTTCCTTGCGGGTAACCGCCCGCTTATGGTGTTGGTAGTCGCGTTCCTGATGGGCGGTCTCTATGTTGCCGGAGAAAGTATGAAAGTATTTTACAGCCTGCCGGACGCATTGGTCGGGCTATTCCAGGCTATCATCGTGCTTTCGGTGACGGCATCAGAATTTTTCGTCCGTTATCGACTGCGCATGGCGCATTACGAGCAGGTTTAGGTAATGGATTTTCTTACCCATTGGCTCGCCTTTACGCCAGTGTTTGCGTTACCGCTAATTGCTGCAGCGCTTGGCCTGATCATCAATGAGCGCGCCGGTCTGCTAAATCTTGGCGCTGAGGGAATCATGTTGTGTGGCGCTCTGGTTGGCGTCGTTGCCTTTATTGAATTCAACGGAAATGCTGCACTTGGTTTTATCTTTGCTGTTCTGAGCGGAACCTTCCTCGGCTTCTGCTTCGGTGTCTTTACCGTTTTGTTCCGCACCAATCAGGTGCTTACGGGAATCACTTTTGTCTTCCTCGGCATTGGCCTGACTGGTCTGATCGGCGTGCCATGGGTCAACAAAGCGTTTTCGGCCATCGAGCCCATCCATATTCCTTTTCTTACCGATATCCCGATCATTGGCCGCTTCATTTTTGGTCAAGATATAGTGGTTTATGTCACCCTAATCCTCGCAGTTCTGGTATGGCGCTTCCTCTACCACACTCGTATGGGCCTGCGCTTGCGTGCGGTTGGCGAGAACCCGCAAGCGGCGGATGCGGGTGGTATCAATGTTGAAGGTTACCGTCTCTTGGCGGCAACGATGGGTGGTGCTTTTATCGGTCTCGCCGGTGGCTATCTCTCGCTGGCGATCGCCAGGATTTTCGTCGAGGAGATGAGCCAAGGGCGTGGCTGGATCGCCGTGGCGCTCGTTATCTTCTCTCGCTGGAAACCCTGGCGTGCGGTGGCAGGTGGGCTCCTCTTTGGCGGCATTGAGGCGCTCATTCCGCGCCTCAAAGCGACTGGCTACAACATCCCGCAATATTTCCTTGAGATGGCACCTTACGCTGTTACCCTCGCCGTGCTGATTTGGGCGGCGATGCAAATGCGTGCTGGCCAGGACGCGCCGAGAGCCCTCGGTACTCCCTATGTACGTGAAGATCGTAAGTGATTAGACAGTTCCAAAATTAAATATTTGGCAAAACCTTTTTGCTGAACATCTCGATCTGTGTATCGATGTCGTTTGTTGGCATTAGAAAAAGGACGATTGAAGTCGTGCCGGCATCAAAAAGGGCCCGGATAGAATTAATGCAATCTTCCGGTGTACCGCCGATGGTCAGCCAGTCCAACCATTCGTCGGGCATGTTCTTGGAGACGGCATCTGCGCCACCCGCATCAATCATCCTCTGAAGCTGATCATTGGCGCCGTAGACTCCGGTCATCAGGGTCGGCCCCATTGCGTCGAGGTAGAAGGCAGCTACATCCCTTAGGCCGTTGCGCGTCACTGCCCGGTCCTCGCCGACTGAGGCCAAAACATATGTGACGATATCGAACTTTCCTGGCAGGCCCTTAGCACTTCGGATCTTCTGGACATTCTCTTTCACTGTTGCGACATATTTTGGTCCGGATAGAGCCGAGAGCACTATGCCGTCTGAAATCTCGGCACAAAGATCCGTCGAATTCGGGCCGACCACGGCGCCAAGCACGTCAAGGCCGGGGGCAGGGTGAGTGAGTTTTACTGCCTCATAGGAATAATACTCGCCCTCTTCCGTGATCTCCTCGCCCTTGAGGAGCCGTTTCACGCCAGTGGTGCATTCTCCAAAGCTCTTCAGGAAAGATTTTGGTTTGAGGCGCATTTGATTGGTCCAGGCTGGCACGCCATGGCCGATGGCCATCTTGAGACGGCCGGGATGGGCGCCCGCAAGGGTCGAGGCTTCCATAGCTGTGACGGCTGGGTGGCGCACCCTCCCCGAAATTGCTCCAATACCGACGGTTATCTCGTTCGTTCCCTGCAGAGCTAGGGCGGCGGTGGAGAAGCCAGATAGCATGAAATAATCCTCAGCGACCCAAATCTCAGAAAAGCCGCTTTTTTCCAGATTGCGGCTGATCTCGACGATTCGATTTGGTGGCGTATCGCCAAATATGAGTGCGCCGATCGGGTAAGAACTGCTTTGGGTCATTCTGGTTTCCTCGACTTGGGTTTAGATTTTGCCGCTATCGAGCGCCGCGAGGACGTCTTCCGGCGTAATTGGAATCTTATTGATTGGCTTGCCAATAGCATCGGCCACCGCGCAGGCGATTACTGCGGGCGGTAGTAGCACCGGAGCCTCGCCGGAGCCCTTAGCGCCAAAAGGACCTTCCTCGTTGTCGGTCTCCATAACGGTATATTCGACTTTGGGAATGTCGACGGCCAGCGGCAAGCGATAGAACTGGAGATTGTCCTCGATGATCTTGCCGTCTTCCGCAAAGCGCATGCTTTCATAAAGCGTATAGCCGATACTTTGAGCTACGGCACCCTGGATCTGTCCGGCGACACAGGCTCTGTTGATAACTCGACCCACATCTTGAGCGACGACATAGCGTGTGACAGTGACATTGCCTGTTGTTGGGTTCACCTCTACTTCGGCATAATGCACGTGATAGGTTGGCGAAGTGAAGAAAGGGAAGAGAAGGCCATTGGCGCATCCTGGATTGTATGGCACGGCAGGCAGCGCCGCACCGCCATTGCCTTGGATAGGCTCGCCACCGAAGGTTGCCGCCATTGCTACTTCTGAGAGCGTCATGCGCATTTCAGTGTCACCGCGGACACAAATGCCACCATCGATGATGTCGAGGGACTCTGCATCGACCTGGAGCAATTGAGCTGCAGTTTGTAGTGCCTTGGCGCGTAGCTCCTTGGCCCCCTGAATCGCGGCAAGACCGACCACTTGGGTTGTCCGGCCGCCTTGCGAACCACCATCCCAGGCGGCGATATCGGTATCTGGATCGGTTACGCGCACCTGTTCCGGACGGATACCGAGTGTTTCGGCGACGATTTGTGGAATACCTGCTGCTAGTGCGCCGGACCCATTGTCGTTAGCCCCGGTAATTATGCTGACTGTGCCGTCTTCCTCAAGCTTGAGGCTGAGGGAGCCCGGTAGTGAATTGACGAGCCAAATTGCGGCAGAGATGCCGCGCCCTTTTAAGGTCTCGGGAACTTTTGGCCTGCCTTGCCAGGGAACAATTTTCTCGATCTCTTCGAAGCCACGTTGGAGCAATTCAGCATTATCAAGCTGCTGGCCGTTGGGCAGCGAATCGCCATTGTTGAAGAGATGGTCTAGCCGGTATGCCCGCCGATCGAGATTGAGTTCAGCGGCAATATGATCCATATGGCTTTCCAACGCGGCATACATGGCGGGGCCGCTGACGCCGCGCATAGCTCCGGTCGGCGGCGTGTTGGTATAGACCAGTTTGCCGTTGGCGCGGAATTTGTCGACGCGGTAATTGATTGCGCCGCAGTGAAATGGGAACGATGCCATATAGGACATCTCTCCAGTGTAGGCCCCGTTGTCCATATAGGCCTCGACATCGCGCGCCAGGATATTGCCTTCGGCATCGACCGCCGAGCGCATGCGCACCAAGGTACTTTCGCGGCAATTGGCGGTAATTAAATCCTCGACTCGTCTATTAGAAATTTTGACCGTACGTCCACCTGCGGCCTTTGAAAGAGCGGCGGCATGGGGCTCGACGCTGTAGTCCAGTTTACCCCCAAAACCGCCGCCGATGGCATGGCCGATGACGCGGACATTGGTAGTTGGCACGTCGAGGAACTGCGCTATGCGATCGCGCACATTGAATGGGAACTGATGTCCTGTGTGAACGGTGTAGCGCTCGTCTCGATAGGAAGCGATAGCGCTTTTTGGTTCGAGGTAGGCCTGATATTGGCGCTGGCTGGTAAACTCGTCCTCAATTACATATGGCGCGCTCGCGAAGATTTCGTCAATACCACCTGGATCTGCGGAGCATTCCGCTGCGATATTGCCTTTACGCGGAAAATCACTGCCAGCCGCAGGGATATAATCTTTCCAGTCTGGATGGAGGACTGGCGCTTCAGGTTGGCAGGCGGCTTCGAGGTCGAGAACCGGTGTCTCAGAATCAATCTCGAACATGATTGCTTCTGCAGCAGCAAACGCTTTGGCAAGGCTGTCTGCGGCGACCGCAGCGATCGGCTCGCCCACATAGCGAACCCTCTCGCGCGCAAATAGTGGCGTGTCACGTATGCTCCAGCCAGCAAGCGTCCGCGGTACGTCGGGTGCTGCGATGGCAGCGCGTACACCGGGCATGGCGCGTGCCTTTGTGAGATCGCAGCGCACCAGCTTGCCCGCAGCATAAGGTGAGCGCAGCAGTACGCCATAGAGCATGCCGGCTTCCTTGTAGTCGTAGGTATAGACTGTTTCGCCATTAACCTTGCTCCAGGCGTCGGAGCGGATCGCTGCGCTGCCTATGTGACTCATGCCGTACCTGCTTTTTGATTGACCACGCTGAGCACGGCGTCGACAATCTGGGCGTAGCCGGTGCAACGGCAAATATTGCCAGCAAGCGCTTCGCGGATTAGTGCCTCGTCCGGTTGATTGACGCGGCGCAGAAGAGAGGTAAGCATTACGATGATACCTGGCGTGCAATAGCCGCACTGCACCCCGCCTTTTTCGACAATCGCCTTCTTAATACTCGTCGCGAGATTGTCGCTAAGTCCTTCGATGGTTTCGATCTCGCACCCGTCCGCGGCTACCGCTATGTAGGCGCAGGCATTTATCGGCTTGCCGTCTAACAGCACAGTACAGGCGCCGCATTCACCCTCACGGCAGCCTTCCTTGGTACCGCTTAAATACAGCCGATTGCGCAGCGCATCCATCAAACTTTCCAGTCCGGCCACTTCGAATATTTCCTCGCAGCCATTGACCGTTGCGTTAACGTTGTATGTCTCGGTCATCGTGTGCCTCCGATGAATTCCCGGCAAAGGGAGACCGCATGGATCACGGCGCGTGGCAAGACAGCCTTACGATAGGACGCACTGGCACGGGCGTCGTCGCGAAAACTGCTACACTTCAAGATTGCATCCACTGCAGCGTTGAGGGCGTCGCCTTCCGGAACGGCGCCAGCGAGCAGATTTTCCGCCTCCGCAGCCCGGAATGCCATTGGGCCTGCTCCGCAGACAGCGATGCGCGCTTGGGTAGTCCTGCTCATGTCTTCATCTAGCGCAAGGCGAAGGGCAACGCCAATAATTGGTCGCTCCATCGCGCTTCTTCTCTGGATGCGTATATAGACATCTGCGCTCCGCTCCGGTTGAGTGGGGAGTAGGATGGCAGTTGCTAATTCATCTTCTTTGCGTGCTGACTTATGAGCATTAAGGATAAAATCGTTGAGTGGTAATTTTCGGCTACCACGCGCTTGGCTAGCAAGTTCTATTTCAGCTTCCTGCACGAGGAGTGGCGGTAGAAGGTCTGCATTGGGTGCAGCTCCGCAGACG
>MDTE01129424.1_pt1 | contig 27074 bp, 32 predicted proteins | sample 811231 | NCBI WGS metagenome assembly MDTE01 (sample SAMN05326651, study PRJNA326480) | marine metagenome | isolation source: seawater | place: Indian Ocean: Red Sea | collected 2010
GCGGCTTAGGTTCGAGTGGTCGAATGTTAACTGGACGCGTGTCCTCAAAAGTGGACATGTCATCAAAAGTGTACGTCCTCAAAAGTGGACACCCCCCCCCTAAATAGATTCGATGGGGGTTTTATTCTTATAGCCCCACACACACCAACTTGACGTTCTTGTAGAATCTCCCAATCTTGAGATAACAATAGGAGACACTATGAATACTCAGCAGTTAATTGAGCAGTTACGATCCCGTGCGAAGTTTCATTCGGGCCTAGACTGGAAACTCATGCGTCAAGCAGCGGATGCGTTAGAGGGTTCTGGTTCAATCACGGGAGAATCAGCAATGGCGTATTTTACAAGGCGTGGTATTAAGCTACTTCCCTGGCAAAGTAAGAAGTTGTTAAGTAGCCCTGTTGATAGCGTGGAGAGTACGCCCATTTAGGCGGTTGAGCGGAACGGGTGCTTGGAACACCCCCATGCACCCCACAAGTCGTTATGTGGCGTCATATTTTTTTTGTTTTTCTGTATGGTTGGAACGGGTACATGGAACAGGCTTGGAACAATATAAATACAGTTAAACAATAAAAGATATTATGTCGGAACTTGTGCAGTATCCTGAAAGCACTCCGTTGTGGATTGAATGTGATCTGTGTGAAGACTTCTGGTGTACGTTCCATGACTGTCATGTTGCGGACTGCCCGTGTCCTGGGGTCGAGCAATTTATTACGTTTGGTGTAGACCCGTACAAGACTCCGAGGTCTGATCCGAAGGTCTTGGTAGCAATCGCGAGTCAACGGGGGGCGAGATAGGTTTCGACACCTCGTAGGCGTTGAGCTTGGGGTGGACGCCAGTTCGAGTCTGGCCGCCTCCATGCTTATGGTTATATACTCTTGAGTAACGAAACATACCTGACAAGGATTACAGAGATGCCAAACGTTAATGGTAAGGAGTTCCCGTATACTCCCGAGGGCCGACTAGCTGCTGAGATGGCTAAACAAGAGGCTGACAGTCTTCGCCCGTTTCGCGGTGCTATAAGCGAGAGGGAGATGGAAATGCTTCGGGCACAGTCTAGTCCTATGCAGATGGACGCGATCAACGAAGAAGTTCAAAGAGCGATGGCTATGAGGACTCCTTCTGCAAGCTCGCCCAAGCTCAAAAGAAAGCTAGGTATGACCAAGCGTCCTACCAGGGCTGGCACTAAACGGTACGGTACAGTCAAGGGCTGATGGCCATTACATATCGCGGTGAACGGTTTAGTGGCTACAACAAACCGAAGCGTACACGCGGCCATAAGACCAAATCTCATGCTGTACTAGCTAAGTCTGGCGACAAAGTAAAACTTATTCGGTTCGGTCAGCAGGGCGTCAGCGGTGCTGGCAAGAACCCTAAGACCAAAGCTGGCAAGGCTCGCAGGAAGAGCTTTAAGGCCCGTCACGCTAAAAATATCGCTAAGGGCAAAATGAGTGCTGCGTATTGGGCTAATAAAACAAAGTGGTAAAGGCAGTCCTGTTAGTGCTGTTGCTCCTGATAGCCTTCGCCTGTTCTGCCAGTATGAATAATTGTTGGCATGGTAATGAGTCTGTTGTGTGTTGTTCATCAGGGAGGTGTGTTGATGCCGTATCGCCTTAAGGGGAAGTCTGTCCAGGTCCAAAGAAAGTCTGGGGTGTGGCATACGATAAAGTCCCACAAAACATTAAACATGGCCCGAAAGCACTTACGAGCCCTAAAGGCCAACGTTAAGCACTGATGGCTAACGGTATCTCAAAAGCAACTTCACTACCTGCAATATCAGTCGGGTTTGCTATAAGTGTGCTAATCGCAACATGGGTAGCGGGTGCAAGATTTGAGGGGATGGAACGAGCCGACGCACAGGCTATGGTAGAAATACAAGACGTATCCGAAAGACAAAAAAAATATATAGGCACAACAGGATTACTTACTGAGCAGATCACAGAGTTGCGTCAGGCCGTTGTAGACCTAGAGCGAGAGATTGCACTGTTGAAAGTAAAAATAGAAATACGCTAGGAGTTATGTTCGATCCTGATGACACCAGCCCAACCATTATGTTTTGTCCCCGATGTTCCGCAGAGAATACTATTACGCAAGATTTTTGTGTGTATTGCGGATGGGATTTTGCATCTGGATGGCGACTCTGCTCGCTATGCAATCAAACCCTAAAGGGAGACGAAACGTGTGAGTTTTGTGAGGAAGAATAATGGATTTTGCCGCCTCGATTGCTAGGTTCCGCAAAGACCCAACATTGTTTGTAACCAACATCCTAAACGCCGATCCTGATGACTGGCAGTCAGAAGTAATGACTGCTGTCGCAAGGGGCGACCGTGGGGTATCAATCCGATCTGGTCACGGCGTTGGAAAAACGAGTTGTTTGTCATGGCTCGCCTTGTGGTGGATCAGTTGCCATTACCACGCAAAGGTAGTCATCACTGCACCTACGTCTGCTCAGTTACATGACGCATTGTTGCCTGAGGCGAAAGCGTGGCTAAAGCAGTCACCCGCAGGTTTTATGGATATGTTTGTTATTCGATCTGACAGAATAGAACTTGCTGCTGACCCCGAACGCAATTTTATATCAGCTAGAACATCCAGGGCCGAACAGCCCGACGCACTCCAAGGTGTACACGCCGAACACGTTTTATTGATATGCGACGAAGCTAGTGGTGTGCCTGAGTCAGTATACGAAGCTGCTGGTGGTAGCATGAGTGCATTACACGCTTCGATGGTACTGGCTGGAAACCCCGTAAGAAGCTCTGGCTATTTTTACGATACGTTTCACAAGCTGTCTGATCGCTGGACAAACTTTCATGTGTCTTGCGAAAAAACAGCACGGGTATCTGAAGAATATGTTGATGAGTGCAAGTTAAGATATGGTGAGGAATCCAATACATACCGTATCCGTGTGCTTGGCGAGTTTCCTAAAGGTGACGACGATACAATCATCAGTATGGATTTAACGGAAGCCGCCATAAACAGAGATGTGTTACCGACTCAGTACAGCCCGACAGCCTGGGGCGTAGATGTAGCACGGTTTGGTTCGGATGCTTCGGCGTTATGCAAAAGAAAAGGAAACGCCGTAACAGAGCCAGTAAGATTGTGGCGTGGGTTAGATACAATGCAACTGACAGGTGCCATCAAAGCAGAATACGACACATCAACTGAAAAACCTGAAGAAATTTTTGTTGATGCCATAGGGCTAGGTGCTGGTGTAGCTGACAGGCTTAGAGAACTTGGTTTGCCAGCCTACGCAATCAACGTCAGTGAAAGCCCTGCTATGGGCGACACTTATTTAAATCTCAGAGCAGAATTGTGGTACAAAGCTAAAGGGTGGCTAGAGGGCCGCGATGTTCGCTTGCCAAAAGATGATCGTTTAAAATCCGAGCTTACAACATTACGCTATACATATACGTCTAGTGGTAAGGTAAAAATTGAGTCTAAGGCAGACTTAAAAAAACGAGGTGTCGCAAGTCCTGATGCTGCGGATGCGTTTGTATTGACCTTTGCGTCTGATGCTGGTACTGCTATAGGTGGCAGATCACGCAGACGTTCTGGCAAACTGAAAAGAGACTTGGCAGGAATTGTCTAGGGGGTTTGGCTGTTATTTGGCGTACCAGCCTGACTTAAACAAACAAAGGTGTCTCCCTCCTACACGGGCGTTGCCCCTAGACCCTACTGTTGAACATTAGAAACAAAAAGCGTAGGTTCCAAAAGTACACTTTTAAGTGAGTGGTATAGTTTGGCGTATATAGACGAAGCCGAAACCGAAGCTGGTATAGGCATGACCGAAGACGAACTTCAGGTTGCGGTTCGTCAATACATCGAAGACGCTATTCAATTTATTGATGACGACATCAGCCCAATAAGGGCCGAGTCTACTCGTTACTACAATGGCGAACCCTTTGGCAATGAGGTAGACGGTCGTAGTCAAGTCGTGAGCCGCGATGTCCGCGATAGTGTCCAAGCGATGCTCCCATCACTGATGCGAGTGTTTTTTGGTGCAGAGAATATGGTCGAGTTTGTGCCTCGCGGCCCCGAAGATGTGGGCATGGCAGAACAGGCAACCGATTACGTCAACTATATACTTCGCGAGGACAATGATTCTGTAGGAATTTTTTACAGTGTTTTTAAAGATGCACTGATTAACAAAGGCGGCATCGTTAAGTGGTCTTGGGATGATTCGCTAGAAGTACATACCTACAGTTTTGAAGGACTGGATCAGGCAACTCTTGGGTTGTTGTTAGACGAAGAAGGCGTAGAGGCCGTGTCAGTAGAAGGCATACCCGACCCTAACGCCCCGCCAGAGCAAATAGAAATGATGACGGCTCAGGGTATGGAGCCGCCCATGATTTATGATGTAGAAATCAAACGTCAGCGTAGGCGAGATCGTGTTCGTGTCGAGACGATGCCACCTGAAGAATTTTTTGTGGATTCGGCTGCGACCAGTTTGGACGATGCAATGGTTGTAGGACACAGGACGATGGCAACCGTCAGCGACCTGGTAGCTATGGGCTATGACAAGGATATGCTCGACAACTACTTGTCAGATGAAGTAGCCTTTACAGATAACGATGAGTATTGGGCTCGTTATCCAGATCGCACGGTGCCTGGCCCACTGTCGTCATATAACCAACGCAGAGTGCTGTATGTAGAGGCATACTGCTATATCGATTATGACGGAGATGGCCTAGCCGAGTTACGGCGTGTGTGCACTGTAGGCTCAAATTACCATCTGGTAAACAACGAGCCGATCCACAGTATTCCGTTTGCTGTGTTTTCATGCGATCCAGAACCCCATGTGTTTTTTGGTTCTGATGTCGCAGATATGACCAAAGACATACAGAGAGTGAAGTCGGCGGTTCTTCGCGGGATGCTCGACTCTTTGTCTTTTGCCTTGTATCCCCGAACGGGAATTGTTGAAGGTCAGGTAGACATCGACGATGTGCTAAATCCTGAAGTCGGGTCAATTATTAGGATGCGAGCACCAGGCATGGTCCAGCAGTTAAATGTACCGTTCCTTGGCCGCGAAGCGTTCCCAATGATGGAATACCTTGATGGAATGAAAGAATCAAGGACAGGTGTAACTGGTGCATCACAAGGTCTAGATCCAGATGTGTTGCAGTCAACTACCAGAGCAGCCGTCAGTGCTACTATCAGGGGTGCAGAACAACGGCTCGAAATGATTGCTCGTTTGTTTGCGGAAACAGGTTTTAAACCTTTGTTCAAAGGACTGCTGCGTTTAATTATTGAGCACCAGGACCAACAAAGAATGGTCAGGCTTCGCAACGAGTGGACTCCTGTAGATCCAAGAATTTGGGATGCTACAATGGATGTCTCTACAAACGTTGGGCTTGGCTCAGGCATGACAGACGAACGGTTAAATACGCTCAACCAAATTGCTGGCAGGCAAGAACAAATCATGCAGCAAATGGGTCCAAACAATCCCTTAGTAGGACTTGGACAAATAAGACACACGCTGGCAAAAATACTTGAAGTCAGTGGCTTTAAAGATTCAAACCAGTTCTTTAATCCGATACCACCTGACTATCAGCCGCCGCCACCTCCTCCTCCAAAGCCAACACCCGAGGAACAGTTGGCACAAGTTCAAATGGCCGACATACAGGCCCGTACTGCTATCGACCAGGAAAAATTGCAGCTTGACGCGACAAAAGCACAAATGCTTAACGAGCGTGAAACCACAAGAATCGCTGGCGATTTAGCATTACGAGAAAAGAAATACGAAGACGATGTAAATCTTGAGATATTGAGGGGTGCAATAAAGGACGAGACTGGTGGATAATCTGTCAGCAGAACAGAAAGGTCGCAGAGCAAAGGAAATACTTGAAGACGGAGTATTTCTGGAAGTGCTGGAAAAAGTTAGACAAAACATTATTGCACAATGGACACTTACAGATGTAAATGATGTAGGTGTTAGAGAAAGTTTATATATGCAAGGCAGGGGCCTTGATGAGATCGTGCGAGGACTCCGCACCCTGGTAGGCGATTGGGCTGTGGAGCAGTCTCGCAATATTTCAAAACCAAAAAGAGGAAGAAAATCGTGAGCGAAGCTACAGTCACTAACCCAGCGGGGACAGAAAACCCCCAAGGGAGTGAACGCCGACGCACGAACAGTGAGATTCAAGAAAGTCTCGCTGAAATGCTTAGGGCAGACTACGCGGAACCCCAGGAAGGGGAACAGCACTCTGAACCTGAGCTAGAAGATGGCGTCGAAGAAGATGTCATCGAGTCTGAATTGTATGACGATTCAGATGAAGTGGATGAGATGTACGATGAGGCTGATGGCGAACAATCTGAAAGTGAGACTGCATCCTACCGTGTCATAGTAGACGGCAAAGAGATGCAAGTCCCGCTTGACGAACTCATATCAGGCTACCAACGGGGCTCGTCATTCACACAGAAAAGCCAAGCATTAGCAGATGAACGCAGAGAGTTTGAAGCCAGTGCTTTGGCTGTTCAGCAGGAGCGTGAGTCGTATGCGACCGTGCTCCAGCAACTTCAACAGCAAATGGAAGCTGCTGCAAAACCGAACATTGATTGGGACCGCTTGGAAAGGGAGAACCCCGTTCAATGGCTAAAGCTCAAACAAATGGAGCGAGATCGGCAAACACAGATCCAAGCAGTACGAGAAGAACAGTCTAGGATGCAACAAGTCTTAATGCAGCAACAAGAACAAGACCTGGAGAATAGACTAAACACTGAACGTGCCTTGGTGTTGGAGAAAATCCCTGAATGGTCTGATTCTGAAGTTCAAACCAACGAACAACGACAGTTGCTAGAGTTTGGTAAACAGTTGGGTTTCAGTGAACACGAACTCAACGAGATTTACGATCACAGAGCGTTAGTCGCGTTGCGTGATGCGTGGAGATACAACCAGCTTGCAAATGGTGAGAAAGTCAAATCAGCAAAATCGAAAATCAAAACCGCTAAATCTGGAGGCAAACAAATGAGTCGTCAGATGCGTGGGCGTAAGGCAAAGGCTCAACGAGCAAGGCTGAAACAAACTGGAAAGGTTGAAGATGCTGCGTCTCTGTTGGGTGCGATGCTTACGGAATAACACAAGGAAACATTTATCATGGCAGTTGTAACAAATACCTTTACCACATACGATGCTAAGGGTTTACGGGAGGACTTGTCGGATCTGATTTCCGATATCAGTCCTACGCAGACTCCGTTCCAGAGCAACATTGGAACGCGAGATGCAGAAGCAACATATTTTGAATGGCAGACAGATGCACTTGCTGCCGCTTCAGCAACACCCGTTGTTGAAGGTGAGGATCTGAGCAGCTTCACGGCAGTCACCGCGACCGCTCGCATGGGGAACTACTGCCAGATCAACATGGTCGATTTCATCATTTCAGGAACGGAGCAGACCGTCCTGAAGGCTGGTCGGGCATCTGAGGTTGGTTATCAGGCAGCTAAAGCAGCTAAGGAACTAAAGCGTAATGTTGAAGTTGCTTGCTTGCTAAACGGTGTTGGTGCCGTTGCTGGTGCCACGGGAACCGCTCGCGTAACCGCTGGGTTCCCTGGCTGGATCAAGACCAACGAAACTTCTACCAACGTAACCAAGCCCTCCTATACGGGTTCAACCCCGACAGGTGCGGCCCAGGTGTGGAAGTCTTTCGGTACACCTACTGCGTTTACCGAAGCTATGCTCAAGACCACGATGCAGGAGTGCTTTAACAGCGGTGGTGAGCCGTCGATGCTGATGGTTTCTCCGTTTAACAAGACGCAGGTAAGTGGTTTCAGCGGGATTGCCTCTAGCCGCTACAACGTAGACGGTGCAGAGCCTTCCGTGATTATCGGAGCAGCAGACATCTATGTTTCTGACTTCGGCAATCTGTCAGTCGTTCCGAACCGCTTCTTTACCACGGTAGAGGACGAGGGTGCTGGTTCGCTGCACAACGATTGGGCGTTGTTGATTGACCCCGATGAGGTCAAACTGGCTACGCTCCGTCCGTACAGCATTGAGGCTCTCGCCAAGACGGGAGATGCTGACAAGCGTATGGCGTTAATCGAGTGGGGGCTTCAGGTCAGCAACGAAGCTGCTCACGGTATTGTTGCTGGTATTACCGCAGCATAAACCAATTAAAAACCTGGAGGGGTGGGGGCTTCGGCCCTCGCCCCGATAGGCAGGAACCAATGAAAAAAATACTTGATTACGACCCGATAACTAAAACGACTCAATGGTTTCATTATGACGAGTCTACAAACCAGTATGGTTTAGAGACTGAGCAGGATGTTACCCATATTGTTCAAGCGAACAAACGTCAGTTTAATCAAGTAGATGAACGTGCAAGTTGGAAAGGCGACCAGCACCATGTCGCTTCAATACCAATGAGTGTTTATCACCAATTAGCAAAAATTTCTAACAATTTTAAGGATCAAAAAGTAATCAAGAAGTGGCTGAACGATCCTGACAACAAGGTGTTTAGAACACGACCTGGGAAAGTCTGATGGCAATTTCGACATATGCAGAGTTGCAGACCGCAGCGGCGAATTGGCTAGACAGAACAGATCTTTCGTCACGAATCCCTGAGTTTATTGACCTAGCGGAAGCGACATTTAACAGAACGATCCGCAACCACAGAATGATTACGAAAAATGATTCGTATTCATTAGGTGCTCGTTACGTCAACTTGCCTACTGACACGCTTGAAATCATTAGGATTGTATTAGATACAAGCCCTGTCATTACGCTAGAATACTTAACGCCAGAAGAAATAGCAGAACGGCGTATGGGCCTGTCTAGTACAGGTAAGCCAATATACTTCACGGTTGTCGGTGGTAGCACAAATCAGATAGAGCTTCTGCGTTCACCAGACGAAACGTACACATCGTCGATTGTCTATTACACCAAAATTCCTGCACTTAGCGATTCTGCTACAACGAATTGGCTGCTAACTAACCATCCAGATATATACTTGTTTGGCACATTAGTAGAGGCAGAGCCATATTTAAAAAACGATGAGCGTATGCCTATGTGGAGTGCTAGGTTGGGTAAGGCGTTACAAGAATTGAAACTTCAAAGTGAAAGAGAGATGCACACAGGGTCGTCTTTACGGATGCGATCAAGGGTACTTGGATAACACATGGCGGCTAGAACTACAAACCTGAATCTCTACAAGCCTACCGTTGGCGGCGACACCGACAACTGGGGTGGATTTCTTAACAACAATGCTGCATACATTGACGCATTGTTCGCAAAAAGCAGTGCTGCTGTAACGCTCCATGTAAACAATCAACAGATAGACGGAACGTCGAGTTATCTGTTTGATAGCGTCAAAATGGGCGATGACCGCCAGCTCCAGTTTGGTGCCGCACCCGACTATTGGCTGATATACGACAGTAGCAACACGCAGTTTGAACTAAACTCTACAAACGTAGACGGCGGAGGAACTGACGGTGTTGTGTTTAGCGTTAGTGACGGGACAGATGACGTAGCCTTTACGGGTAAAATTAGCACGGCCCAGGTAGACATTCTTGCTGAAGGCGATTTAAGGCTCCAAGATGCGTCAGGAGGCCAGTATGTTGGCTTCGACGCTCCAGCCACAGTCAGTGGCTCTTACACGCTTACGTTGCCAGCGGCGGTCGGCTCGTCAGGCCAGATCCTACGGACTTCGGATTCGTCTGGAACGCTAGAATGGGTTACGGACCAGGAAGGCGATCTCAAATCTGTAGCAGATGCGACAAACGGTGGACTAACCGTTACGAACGGTACGGGTCCAGACGTAACGCTGGCTTTGAACTTTAACGATTTATCTGCTGCTGCCGTAAGTGTAGCCAACGACTCGATTGCAATTATTGATGCTTCCGACTCGAATGGTACACGCAAAGAATCAATAGCAGATTTAGCAACCGCGATGGGCGGTACGGGCCTGACGGGTTCTTCGGGCACCCTCAACGTAGATGCAGCTCAAACGCAGATAACTTCGGTTGGTGCCCTAAACGCTGGCTCAATTACGTCTGGTTTTGGAAACATCGACGTAGGTAGCTCAAGTATCGACGGCGGCACGATTACGGCTGATACGGCGTTTGTGCCAGATGCCGCTGATGGTGCATCTCTGGGTACGGCTTCTCTGGAGTTCAGCGATCTCTACCTAGCCGATGGTGCCGTCATTCGGTTCGGTCACGATCAAGACGTATCTTTGACCCATGTTCCAGATACAGGCTTGTTGTTAGGCGGTACACGCCAGTTGCAGTTCTATGATGCGTCTCAACGGATTGCCGCAGTAGATGCAACAGCCCTTTCTATTGGGGCGACCGATGAGATTGATCTAACAGCAACCGCACTAGACCTTAACGGCAACGTAGATATATCGGGCACGACCACGCTAAACGGCACACTTACAACTACCGCTGGATCAATCTTCAATCAAGACGGAGGCGATTACGACTTCCGAGTTGAAGGTGACACGGAACAAAACCTTCTTTTTGTAGATGCAAGCACTGATCGCGTAGGAATCGGAACAAACGCTCCAGATAAAAGATTGCACATAGAAGGAGCTACTACAGCACACGCAACGATACAGCTTGAGCAAACAGACGCATCGAAGGTCAGCACTATTGGACAAGGTGCGTCAGGGCTAAACATAGATGCCGCTGGGTCAAGCAACATAATAACCTTTAACACCAATGGTTCTGAACGTGCTCGCTTCTTTGCTGATGGCGAGTTCGCTATAAACTCAACATCAGACACAGGCCGTCAGCTTACCGTAAAGCACGACATTGCACTTGAGGCAAGCGACTCAACAAACTACTACCAAGTCTACACCCACACAGATGACTCATTCCGCATTAACTACAATGCGGCGGGTAACGATGAGTTAGTTATTGATAGCAGTGGAAACCTTGCAATCCTAAGTGGAGCAAAGCTTTACTTAGATGGTGCATCAAACACCTACATCCATGAGTCTGCCGCAGACACAATCCAGTTTGTTGTTGGTGGAACAAGTCACTTCCAAGTACAGGGTGACGGTGTAATGATACCAACTGGTCACAACTTATACTTGGATAATGGTGGTGACACTTACATAACCGAAGGTTCCGCAAACGTCATGCGGTTTTACGCAGGCGGTGCCAAGCAATTTGAGGTCTCAAGCACCAATATGACTATTGTTGGTGCCCTGTCTAAGGGTTCAGGTTCGTTCAGGATCGACCACCCGCTAGACTCAATGAAGGACACGCACGATTTGGTTCACTCATTTATTGAGGGACCAAGAGCTGACCTTATGTATCGCGGTTCTGTGCAACTTTCAGAGGGCACAGCTACGGTAGACCTAGATGATGCCGCAACCATGACCGATGGCACATGGGAGCTACTTTGCCGTGATCCGCAAGTCTGGGTTCAAAACGAAGATGGGTGGACTCAGGTGCGTGGTGCCGTGTCAGGCTCGACGCTAACAATTACTGCACAAGACGGCGATTGCACCGATACGGTGTCATGGCTGGTCGTTGCAGAGCGTCAAGACGAGCACATGATGGATACAAATTGGACTGATGACGACGGGCGTGTAATTGTTGAGCCAGAAAAAGACTCAGAACCCGAAGGATCGGAGTCCGAGGATGACGGGGCTTGAGGAGATGCTTTCGTACTTTCCCGCTTTGTTAGCAGCAGGAGCAGCGTACGGCGGGGTACGAGCGGGACTCAACGGTGCCAGGCAGTCAATCGCACAGATAGAAAGAATCGTTACCAGTCTGGATAACAAAGTTGACGATCACGGTGAGAGAATTACTGTATTAGAGGTAGAAACTCGTAATTTAAAAGAGGACAAAAAGGCATGAACGCCAAAAAAGAGATGCTTGTTACGCCAAAAAACAAAGTAGAACTAACCGAAGAACAGGCTCAGGTTTGGAGGCAGGTGTTTGCAGACCGAAAGCAAATCCAAGAACACGCTCAAGCACTAGATCAAAGAATCCATACAATGATGGCTGCTGCGGGATGGGCAGGAAACAACATTGTTGAGGGCGATCTAGGTGAGAACGCATTTTTTGTATTAGAGCCAGTGGAAGCGGAACTAACAGAGTGAGTACATGGCTAGGCCCCAATACATCAACCTACAATTTCAGCCTGGGCTTTTTAAAAACGGCACAGTCTATCAAGCACAAGGTCGATGGTATGACGCAGACCTTATGCGGTGGAGTAATGGTGCGATTGGTCCGATGGGTGGATGGCGTGGTTGGGGAGAAAACACCACAGCAGTAACGGGTGTACCTCGTACATCAGTTACATGGATGGACAACTCTAACAACCGCTGGATCGGTGTCGGATCTGCCAGCAAACTGTACGTCTACAACTCAGCAGCAACTAGGTACGATATTACTCCTGCTGGTTTTACTGCTGGAAGTACAGATGCAGACCCCAACACTGGGTATGGCGATTGGTTGTATGGCAAGTCAAGCTACGGAACTGCTCGCCCTGACTTGGGAGTTCCGTCGCCAGCTACAATCTGGTCGCTTGCGATGTGGGGTGAAGATTTAACGGGATGTACACCCGACGACGGCAAACTGTACTTGTGGGACACTAGTGTCGGTACGGGGACCGTTGCTGCCCAGGTGTCTAATTCGCCAGAGCACATTACGGCTACGATTGTAACACCCCAACGCATACAAATGTGTTTCGGTGGTGTTGTTAACGGTGGATCTGCCGCTAACGCAGATCGACGCAAAATCTTTTGGTCAGATTCTGAAAACAACACTACTTGGACAGCTTCAGCTACAAACCAAGCTGGAGATCACATTATTGAATCAACAGGTGATCTACTTGGTGCTGTTCTGGTGCGTGGGCAAATACTTATTTTTACAACGGCTGACGCTCACACAGCTACCTATGTAGGTCTGCCGTATGTCTACCAATTTGATAACGTAGGCGACGATTGTGGCCCTGTCTCGATTAACGCTGTAGCTGTAGCAAACAACACTGCGTATTGGATGGGCCGTAACGCTAATGGCTTCTTTATGTACGACGGGTATACAAGAAGTATTCCGTGTGATGTAGAAGAGTTTGTTAGCAACAACATGAACGAAGCTCAGTCCAGCAAAACTGTTGCGTGGCATAACAGTTTGTACTCTGAGGTCGTGTGGTTTTACCCAGGCAGCGGGACCGAGGTAGACTCGTATGTGGCATATAACTACTTAGAGAATCATTGGTCTGTCGGAACGTTAGCACGGACTTCAACGACTAGCCGTGGGATCTTTGCGTTCCCAATCTTATTCGATTCAGACGGCAATCCTTATGAACACGAAGTTGGTGGGACATATCAAGACAAAGATGGCACGACTAAAACGCCTTATGTCGAGTCTGGGCCAATACAGCTTGGTGTTGGAAACGAAGTGTTGTCAGCAACATCGTTAATACCTGATGTAACTGCTTTAGGTGATATAACAACGACTTTTTATACTCGTTTTTATCCTACCGACAGCGACACAACACATGGCCCGTACACAATGGCGGCACCAACACCTGTGCGGTTTACAGGCAGAAGTGTGCGAATGAGGTGTACGTCTAATTCTGCAAATTCATGGAATGTAGGGATTCCAAGGCTAGAATTAAAACCTAACGGCAGACGATGAGTACATCAGGAGCGTCAGGTTCAGTACGGTTGCGGTTATCGCGACCAGAACCAGCGTACAGTATTGTGTCTGAAACAAATCGCAATTTTGCGTTAGAACAAGCGGATCGAGCAAACTTTAAAAAGTTTGAAGACATAGACTTGGCGAACGACGAGCGGTTGATATTGGTAAGTCCGAACGGGACTCGTTATAGTGTTACAGTAGACAACTCAGGTAATTTGGGCACCACAGCCATATAACATGAGTGATCTTGATAAAGAAAATGTGCGTTTCCAGAAGGAATGGGATGAACGAGTACAGTACATCGAAGCTGCACTTGCAAAAAGCGGCAATACCTACAAGGTCGATGACGTATTTGAACTCGTCTGTGCAGGATTGGCACATTTCGAGCCATTGGAAGACGGTGCAGCAATCTTCTTATATCACGAATACCCTCAAAGAAAAATGCTGCGTATCTGGCTTGCAGGAGGAGTGCTCCCAGACCACTTGGAACAAGTCTTGGACGCTGCCCAAGAACACGCCGACCGATTACGCTGCGACGGAATTGAACTGGAAGGTCGAAAAGGGTGGGAACGGGTACTAAAACCATATGGGTTTGACCACAAACAAGCGGTGCTAATTAAGGAACTGAATTAAAATGGGATCGAGCGGAAATTTACAAGCCGTTGGTGGCGAAGGTATTGATGCAGCTAGTAGGGCCAGGCAAGAGCATTTGTATGGTCAGGCAGAGCGATTTGCGGCTACTAACCCGTTTAGTCAGAGATATGGTGGTCAAGTACCAGGGATGACCGCTATGGGACAAGCAGGGCAGCAGTTTCTTACAAATCGGCTATTAGGACCTAATGCGTACCAAGCACAAAACTTAGGTTTTCAGAACTATCAGCCTCAGTTTACCTACCAGCCACAAGGGGGTAGTGGCTACACACCGTTTGTGCCACAGCAACCACAACAAGCTCCACAAACCTCCCCCGAGCAAGTGCAGCAATTTCAGCAGCAAACCGCACAGCAGCAAAGAAACTTTGGGGCTGAAGGTTCACCTGACGATATGATTATGTCGGGCGGCAAGCCTAGTGATGAGCCATTTCGACCTAAAAGCGGTGACGGGTCACAGATGTATGGTGGTGGGCCTCGCTTTGAGGGCGGTGGTGATATCGGCATGGGTCAAGGTTTTGCGGATTCTGGCGAACGAGACAGACCAAGCCGACAGGCACAAATGCCACCGCAAAATGTTGGGTTTGGCAGACCTGACGAGGTAATGGTAAGGCGAGATGGAGGTGGGCGTGGAGATATGCAATTCGGTGGCCCAGGGCTAGAAGCTCCTGCCGTATTAAAAGCAGCCCCGCAACCCAGCATAGGCGATATGCGGTTTAGGGGGCCTGTACGACAAGATCCTAGAGAGAATCCCGCCCTTGGAGAAGATCCTAGAGAGAATCCTGCCCTTGGAGTTGGGGGGCTTTATCAAGCACCGCTTATGGAGGAACCACTTTCCAGGGATGACGGTCCTCCGAGAATGCCGCAACAAATGACGCAGGAGATACTACCTGGTCTTTCGCCACAGCCAATGGCCCGAGATCAACGTCCTCCTCCTCCAGCAGGGCCACAACCGTTTGTGCCAGCCGCTATTGGTGCAATGGAAGGCATTTTAAATAGACAAGAACCCAGTGCAATAGCCGCACAAACAGTAGGTGCCCCAGAAGGCGTAGAAGTAGACACCCTAACAGGGGTCACAACGGGAGGGCTAGATGCTATAAACGAGCAGGACATAGCAGGACCGACTGCCGTTGAAGCTCAAACGATTGACGCTGCGTCGGCTTTAGGTCGCCCCGAAGGACAGGGTATCCAAGCGTACATGGATGCAACAGGTGTTAGTGCCCAGGTAGATCAGGCACAACAGGACTACGAACAGCAGTTAAATGCGTTACAAGCACAGCAAGCGGGATCGGGTGCATTTGGCTCTAGGGCACAGCTTCAAGACTTGGGAGCCATGGGCCAGCATTTGCGTAACATTGGTCAAATTCGTGCTGCTGGCTTTGATAAAGCAGCACAAAGAATGGAGGCTGACTTAGGCAGAGAGCAACAAGCAGCAATGCAGACTGCCCAGCTTGGACAACAGGCAGCGTTGCAGGAACAGCAGTTGTCGCAACAAGCAGGAACCAGAGAGGCAGAACTTAGCCAACAAGCTCGTCTGCAACAGCAAAACCTTGAGGCTCAACGACGGCAGCAAGATGCTGCAAGAGAGCAACAAGCTCGTATGCAAGCACAGCAGTTAGGCACCCAAGCCGCGTTAGATACGCAACGATTGGGACAACAAGCTCTAACAGCAGACGCGGATCGGGCGTTACGAGCAGCACAGTTAACGCAACAGGGCAGTCAGCAGTACGTTGACAATCAGTTACGGGCAGCGGGAGCCTTGGGACAGGAAGAACGAGCCACCGCAGCCGCGTTGCAGAACATGGGCAGAGATCAAAGGGACATTCAACAAGAGCAGATGGCCTTTGATTACGAACAGTGGCTTAGATCGCAAGAAGGCGGCGGTAGAGAGCTTGCAATGTTGCAAAGTATGTTGCCAGAGGCACAAAGGCTTAAGATGGAAAGAGAACAAGGGTTGGGCTCTAAGATATTTGGTGGATTGTTAGCGGGTGGTGGTATTGCCTCTAAATTCTTTGGGGGATGATATGGCTAATGTCGCAAATCTTGGGCTAACTAACCGTTTTGGTGGCGGTATGATGCAACAGTTCTTGCCACATCAGCCTAATGTGCCAGTGCCAGGTGGTATCGTTCCAGAAGTAGAGGAAGAAGAAGACTTAAAGACCAGAGTAATGTCGAGATTAGGACAGGGATTCAAGAATCCTGCAATGGGTGATGCAATGACAGCGTATGGGCTACAAATGATGGGGCCACAGTTTGCTCAACAGAATCGTGGGCTTTTAAGCTCGTTTGGAGGTTAAAATGCCAGACGGACCAGAAGTGTTTTTAAGAAATACAGGCGGTTACTTTAGACGAGCGGGTGCCCCTGGAAATAGGGCTGGCATGGGACTCGACAATTATTTTGACGAAGATCCCAACGATTTATTGACACAGGCTGTAGCTGCCACTCAAGGGGAAAACGTTCCTTCACAACCTGTTGACCGCTTCCGAAGCAATTCACCACAAATAAACACAGTTAGCGAGCAAGAATCTCCATCAGATGTAAGTATGCGGTCACTAATCAATCCGCAAACATACCCACCAGGGTCACAAGAAGCACTTAATGAGGCGTATAGGCTACAGGCTATATCCGAAGGTGGTTATGGGCCTGATTTGGCACCAATTACAAGACCAGAAGCACCACTGCGTCCAATACAAGGGCCACAGTTAGATGTTGATTCGTTAAACATACCAAGTTTTGACGCACCAAGTGATATGGCTGCTGGTCTTACAGGTGAAGCATCATTTTTGGTAGACCCCAATACATATCAAACTGATGAAATGCCACCAGAAGAAGAACTGGCCCCAGAAGCTGCTGCACCACGCAGTTTTTTAGAAAGGCTAGGCGGTGGCATAAAGAAAGCTCTTACTAGCCCAGGGGTTAGCGATGCTTTAATAGCCACAGGAACTCGCGTAATGAGCGAAGGTTTCGGTGGGTTGGGACAAGGGCTGAGAGAAGGTGTAGCGGAGCTAGAGGAAGGCCGTCAAGAAAGAAAATATACGGACACAATACAAGACCTTGGCAAGTATTTAAGCGAAGAAGAACGGCAGATAGCGTTGGCTATGCCTGAAGGCGAAGGCTTTGCATATCTACGAGAAAAAATGGAAGGAGCCGAAGGTGAAGCCGCTAGAGCAAGAGCGTTGGTTGAAATCCTCGGGATGACACCCGAAGCTGCTGCAATTATGGCCGTAGATCCTGCTGCCTCAGACCGAGCAATGGCTGGTGGGAGACAGGTAGAAATGATTAAAGACGATGCGGGGCAGTCGTACTTAATTAACACTGCTACAGGTGAACAGGTTGCAGGGCCGTTCGGCACTGAGGTGCCAAACTTAGACAGAGAGCGTTTAGAGCTAGGTTATGCACAACTAGAGGCTACTAACAGGGCTCGGTATTTACAGCCAATGTTTGACGATGTAATAGAAACGTATGCAAACGTTAGGCCCTTGGTGGACGGGGCGGGACAGATTGCTGAAGCTATTGATTTGTTAAGCAATGACAGTCTGCAAACAGGTACGTTTGAGGGATGGAAAACAAGCATTGATAAATTGTTAAATACAGAAGGTGCAGACTTAGCGACCAACCTACAAAACATCTTGCAAGACATAGGTATTTCTAATCTTGGAAGATTTAAGGGTTCTATTAGTAATACAGAATTAAAAACAGCATTAGAGCAAGCAGGAACCATTGAAGCATTGAAAGCAACTTTGAATGACATACTTGCGAGAAATTTGGAAAGCAGAATACCGCAAGGAGTAGCTTTGCAAAACAAAGCAAACAGGTTGGTTAGCGAAGGCGTAGCGGTTGCCAGTCAGTATGGCGTAGACCAAGAGCAATTAGACCAAATGAGAGAAACGGCACAGTTAGCTAGAAGTAGGGGCGGGGGTTCTGTCCTGGCTGCGGATACGGGCGGTCAAACACGCACTATGCAATTACCAAGAACAAGATAAAAAATGGCAAACGGCAACGGGCAATATCAAGTTGGTGACACGTTTACTGATCCTAATACTGGTGAATTATTAGAAATTCTTAGCATTGGTGAAGACGGTCAGGCAGAAGTGCGTGTGGTGCCAGAAACTAGAGCAGACGAACAATCATTTGAGGGAGGTTTGCTTAGAACCGCCGCCCAAGGTGCCACTTTTGGTTTTTCTGATGAACTAGGTGGCCTTGCCCGTGCGTTCAATCCTTTTGATGACGTAAAAGGATTCGGTGCTGGTTATAGAAGTGGGCGTGATGAAGCCCGACAAAACCTAGCAGCTTTTCGAGAAACTAATCCTATGGCTGCTTTAGCAGCAGAAGCAGCAGGTGGTATCGTAACAGGGGTAGCGGGAGGAGCCGCGTTAAGGGGTGCTGCTGGGTTGGGCACTAAACTTTTGCCACAGCTAGCATCGCGGGGTGCGTTAGCAGGAGCGGGCGGCCAAGCAGAGAGTGCTAGAAGGACGGCACAACTTTTAGGTGAGGGTGGCGGCTTATTAAGCAAAATGAAATCAGCGGCACTAATAGGAGGGCTGGAAGGAGCGGCATACGGAGTCGGTGCAGGTGGAGAAGACCCTGGAGCTAACTTAGGAGACTCTATATCGTCGCGAATTAGAAGTGGTGCAATGGGGGCAGGAGTAGGGACGCTTGGCGGTGGCTTGTTAGGTGGTCTGGGCCACTATGGAGGTAAGGCACTTGGGGCATTGCGAGAAGTAGAACCAGCAAGTCTTGGAGAAAAAGGTGTCAAAGCTGGAGTCCGAAGGGCTGACGAGGTAATTGCACAATCTCGCATGGACGAAAACCCAGAACAGTTTAGAGAGGCCGCAGAAGAATGGATTGCAAAGATGCGATCTAAAGCCGCTGGTGGAGATACGGAAGCTATTGAAGAATTAGCAAAATTTGAAAGAGGTGGAAGTTCTTTAAGGTATGCTGGAGTAAGGGCTTTAGCTGAACGTGCGGCAACCAGAGAAGCGGCTGACGGTGCAATTCCGCGATTACTAGCAGATACAAATAACGATCTTAGCGAAACAGCGGCCCAGGTAGCAGGAAAAACAGGAAAGAATCAAGGTTTACTAAGAGATACTATTGAAGATGAGTCACGGACCTTGGTAGCCAGGGACACAGTTAGAGAGTTGCAAGATGAGATCGGAATCAATTCTGATGCGTTAAAACGAACGCTTGGTGACGATTTTGCTACTGGTGGAACAAAACGGCGGTTAGACAACCTGACCACTAGAAGATCTGATTTAGCTAAGGGCGACTACGCAGACTTTAGTGATCTAAAAAAAGATGGGTCTTGGGGTAACATCGTAAACGATGATGGACCTGAAGGCTTAAGAAATATTTTACAAACACGCTATCGCAATATGGTGTCGTCTGGCAGGGCTGGCAGGAATATGATAGACAGGATTGATAATGCGGTAGCTGACGCAGCAGAATCAGGCTCGATGGATAAGGGTTGGTGGCGACAAAAACCAATGAGTGTTCGTGAGTTATTGTCAGGAGAGAATTTAAGTCGAGCTAATCCTGAAGATTTAGATCAATTAAGGCGTGGGCTAAAACGAATAGAAAGGCAAGCCTGGAAAGAAGATGCTGATTTAGCAAAAGCAGCTAAAGCCTTTGCAGATGACATTGATTTGTCTGTCAGGCGACACAACGAAGCCTACGATGTAGCTAGAACGAATTACTCAACGCGATCAAGGGGGCTAGAGGTTTATGACGAAGCCAGTAAAGGGTTTAGTACCCCCCAAGACGTAGCGTTTGCTTTTGAAAACGTAGCCCGCAATTTAAAGGATATAACACCCGCTCAGTTAGAAGATTTACAAACAACATTTAAACAAGGTCTTGTAGATCATATATCTGACGAAGCAGACAGGCTGATGACGTTAGATGATACTGGAGCTTCTGCTATGCGGCTTGTAAAACAACAAGTTAAATTGCTAGAAGATGCTGGAGTGTTAGAGCCTAAAGCCGCAGCTAAGTTAGGCGAACGAATAAAAACCCGTGTTGCTCAAACCAAGACAACAATGAGAAATAGGGGTATTACTGGGGATCAGCTTATTCATGGGGGCGTTACATCAGGCAAAGAAGAATTAACTGCTGCTGCATATTTAGGTGCAGGGCAACCAGGAGCAGCGGGACGCACAATGGTTGCAGGAAGGCTTTATGACCAAACTGGTGTAAGAAATGTAGCAAACGCTATGTCAGAAAGATTAGCCCAAAAAGAATCTAAAGGTCTGTTAGACGTAGCAGAAAGTATTTTTAAAAGTGAAAAAGATTTAATTAGGCAAGGACTACGAAGAAGATCAGCTATCGCAGGTTTGCTGGGAGGTTCTCAAGGACTCCAACAAGAAACGTTTGGAGACAATCGTTATGGCGGTTATAGGCCAAGAGATGTCAGAATACGACAGCGAACAAATAGACTGAGAGAATTGCAACGATGATGAAACAGCTTTTGGCTGACGAGAAGGGCAAACTTTCCGCAGCCAGAACCTTTCTCGCCGTGTGCTTGGCGTTTACGGGGTTCATAATTGTGACGGATGCCTTGTTTTGGGGGGATGTCCCGAACGCGGCCTACGCACTACTCGGGACCATCTTTACTGGATTGCTCGCATGGACATCTGGTCCAAGGATTGCACAGTATTTTGGACCCCAAATCGGAGCGATTACCCAGGGGATTGGGAGTGCTATCCGACAGCCACGACGACCCGAACTTTTGGATAACGACTCAAGATTCCGAGAGAATGACGAAAGGTGAATGGGTCGAGGTTTGTGGAGACAGGCTTCGAGAATTAGGCATTACAAACTTTACGCCATTAGAAATTTGTGATGTAGGCCGCAAGTCAGGCGACACCATTCTTCAAGCACCTAATTTAAAAATGCTTGAAACTGCCATAAAACTGATAGATATTCTATCATGGCTTCGCGAGGAAGAAGTTACGGCTCCTGTGTTGGTCAATTCTTGGTACAGAGATCCTGACTACAATCAAGCAATAGGGGGAGTTATTACCTCAATGCACATTACTTGTGGTGCTGCTGATGTAGTTAAAATCGGCTATAAACCAAATGAAGTTGCGGATATGTTAGAACGGCATCCTCAAAGCCATTTATTTGGAATAGGTCGATACGAGACATTTACTCATATAGACATACGAGGAATGATCGGTAGACCTACGCCAGCCCGATGGTAAGAATACCAACATGGGTGTGGATAGCGGTCCCTGCTTCTTTATTAGTATTTGCGTTAGTTAATCAACTAACAGAATCAGCGTACTGGCGTGGAATTGCAGAGGACACAGCAGTCAGGGTAGAAGAACAACAGGTTGTTATTGATTCTATTTCTGAAAAAACAGACTCGCTTGAGATAGAGCTAGAGCGTTCAGATTCAGCCATCGTAGAAATACGGACACAGAATCAAGTTGAGGTTGCCAGGCTTAGAGAGCGTAGCCGTCAGGCACAAATGCGTTCTGAGGCTATTACAGCCAGCCTGAGAGAATCCCTAGATTCGATCCAGGTCGTTAAGCTAGACGAAATCGTAGAAAGCTACGAAACGCAGATTGCTGTACTAGACTCCCTGGTTATCGAAGAACGAACTCTTACCGCTGCCGAACGGTTAAGGGCTGACCAAGCTCAAGAGCTTATCCTGACCATGCGAAAAGAACTCACGGCACATGAGTTCAAGGACATAATCCAACGACGACAAATAGAAGCCTTAGACAAGGCGATGAACCCATCTCTAGGTCTACGTTTAAAGGTCGATTGGTGGCTGGCAGCTACGGGGTTAGCTGCGGGTTATGTCATATGGGGTAGGTAATGTCTACAATCGTAGCAGTTGCTAGTGATCTGCACTGCGGATCGACTATCGGGTTGTGTCCCGATACAGGTATAGAATTAGACGATGGTGGTTGGTACGAAGCGTCCGACGCTCAAAAATGGTTATGGAGCGAATGGAAACAGCACTGGCAAATTGTTAAGACCTTATCCAGAAAGAAAACGCTACACCTTGTCTTGAACGGGGACATGATTGATGGCGACCACCACAGAACTCCCCAGATCGCCAGTCCGCTTACAGGGATCCATATACGAACAGCAATGGAATCTTTGGCTGTTCCGTTAGCTCTTAAACCGAAACAGGTTCATGTAGTTCGGGGGACACCTTCTCATGTCGGTCGGTCAGCAGAATCAGAAGAGGGCATAGCGAGAGCGTTGCACGGCCAAGGCTGGCCCGTAGAGCAGGATCCTGACACGGGTATGTATTCGAGCTATCGACGCAGGTTAGATATCGGCAGTGTGCGGTTGGATATTGCTCATCATGGTCGTATGGGTCAGCGAGCTAACACCAGGCGTTCATACTCGTCGTTATACGCATTTGATGTCTGGGCTGAAAACGCACTTGATATGTGGCAAGAAATGAAAAGAGGAAATCTCCAAAAAGCGTGGGACGAAAAACGCCCACCCGATATTGGTATCCGATCACATAATCATCAGTACATGGACAGTGGGTACGATCATCGTGGTGTTACTCGGATGATTGCGTGTCCCGCGTTTCAGCTTGCGACTGAATGGGTCCATAGAATCGCTGCCGAAAACATGGCAAGTATTGGGATCTTAGTTCTTGTTATTGAAGACGACGGTAGCGTCGAAGTAAAACCATTGTTGTCTAACGTGTCTCGCACGACACCAATCCAAGGCGAGAAATGAGCATGACCGAAGAAGAAATTATCAAAGAAATTCTGGCAGTAGTTACGCATGAGGGGGATCGAGATTCGTTTACAACAACAGAACTGAGTGACGCGATAGGTTTGAGTAATCCTACTGTGCGAAAAAAACTTCGGGTGCTCTGGAACGCTGGTCGGCTGGAAACAACCCAAAAACGCATAGCAGGTATAGATGGTAGATCGTACATGAGAGCGGCGTATCGACTTCTTCCTGCGAAGGAAACCCAGGATGAAGGAACCGAATGAAATCCAACAGGTTATCGACAGAGCGGTCGAAGCGTACCTGATCTGTCAAAAAAGAAACACGGCCCGTGGAAAACCTATTGGGGATCTGTCAAAACAACACCCGCAACACTTTAAGAAATTAAAGAACAACAAGTTCCGTTGGATAGGAAAATCGCCAGACGACATCATAGAGGAGTATCTTTCTCAGTTCGGATACCCGCCAGCAAGCCGCGTATGGCAACTTTTATGCGATATGGTCGCTAACCGTGCTGAGGGGCGAATTAACAGACATTTCTAGTCTACCCTACCCAACACCCTCGGAATGGTCGCCATGTGCCTTAGAACGCAACCTCGCGGGTCAAAATCGCTCAAGATCCAAAATAAAAACGAGTTTTAAGAAGTTGGGTGGCAACAGGTGTTCAAAACCGTAAAAAGCGGTTTTTGTCCCCCTGGCCTTGAGGCGAGCGTCGAGAATCAACTCGTCTGTTTGGTGTGTGTTTAAAATGTCGGGCTCTGCCCAGCCACATAACCAGAACGTGTTGTGGTCTTTTCTGACAACAATGAACTCTGGTGTCTCGGCGTCCTTGAATACAAGCGGGTACTTTCCGTGCTCGACAGTCTTTATTCCGCAATCAATACCCAAACTGGAAAGATCGGGCCGTCTATACAAAGAAGAATCTCCCACAGACCAATCTATGAAGGGGGTGCCCAAATACTTCTCGACCGCACACTCACCCAGGTATCCCGTCGTCCACCGCTTGTGCTCGTTGCTGCCATCAATCTGGTGATGTGCCTCTTTTCGTTTTTCAGCTATAACCTTTGTGACCCAAGCCGAAAGCCGATCTATAAATGAATCGTCGAGAGTAACGACCACAAACGTGTCAGCAAATGCGTCTACATATTCTTCGTAGCTATATAGGGCGTCTAAATACTCTTGGTACTGACTCACACCCCACACATACCTTCACACTCGTTGTTAAACAGATCAACCTGGTTTTTGTCACCAGAGTAAAACTCAGCCTCCTCAAGAGGAACGCAGGATCGGTGGACAAATGCAGGGGAGTCACTGCCTTGCATTGTCTTATTTCTAATCGCACGATCAAACTCGACAGCACGATTAAACTCTGTTGGTTGCTCGTCTTTCATCCACTGCCAGTACCGATCATCATGGTATGGACAATACACGCAAGCTGACTTCTTCGGTTCAGGTAGCCCCGCGTTTTTTATAATGTCGTAACAATCCTTACGAGAAATACCTAAATCGACGAGCGGGTAGGTGTTCGTAACCCATTTGGTCCAACTGTCTTTCATGCGTTGCATTTCGTCCGTGCTAATGCCAAGCATGGCTCGGACAGTGTGCTTTACATTTTTGTACGGCTGGTAGCCCAGAAGCTCCCTAACCTTCTTGTTTATGGGTGTAATCTTGTATTCACGGGTGCATTGGCGGCGTAGCACACCCTTGGTGCCGTCAGCGTGAAGGGTGTACAACGGAATAGGGACAAACTTATCCCTAGCAAGAGCCTCCTCGCTCAAGACACCCTTTTGAGCAATAACCACAGATACGCCAAAGGGCTCGGCATACTCCCTAAGAATATCGAGATAGTCCAGTACATATTGGGGCTCGTCGCCTGTATCAGAAAAGATCGCTACGTCGGGCTTTGGCACCCTGTCATCCGTACACGCCAAGACCAACAACGCCGAACTCTGGACACCTGCACCTAATGAGAGATAGGTGAAATCAAAATCCCCAGAAGTAGTATCAATTCTCATCGTAATTAAAAAAGAGATAGTTGAGGTGGTCCATTTAAAACACATTCAACAAAAAACTTCCACCGTGCCTTGGTCCACATGGGAAACGCGGAGTCAATCGAATCTGCTTGAACTTCTAGGGCGTGGGCAATCTTGTTTGGTGTACCGCAACGGCCATAGTGAAAAGGCAGGGAATTGTCTTTAGTCCAATTTCGCCAATCTAATGCGGACGATTTATAAGAATTTGACCCACCTAAAAAAACACCTGAGATGGGAAGGTCCTCAACATCTTTGGGTGTCATGCCATCTTGCACAGCTATGTACCAAGGAAAATGCAACGGCAGTCGGGGCATCCAATAATCAAACATTTTCAATGTCGATTTGGCACAACCAGGAGAGTCGGGAACCACAGCTAGATATGGCAGTGTTTTTTGTTGTAGTGCTCTGTCCAAGGATATCAAATACTTTTCCTTATCGAATGGAATCTGTTTAGCCCAATCCCTAAAAGCTCCGTTATCAAAGCCCCAAGGCTCTGTCGGAGTGGTGTATATATTACGACCTCGGGCAATCCACATTCGGCCCCAGCCCAACCCCAAGGCTTCGTTAGCCATGCGGCCTGTGCACTCGCCTATTAAAACAGTGACCAATCTATTTTCGCGATTATGGAACGCTCCCATCTGTTAAATGGTTGCCAACTTGCAATCGTTACAGCTTTTATTTTTGAATTTATAAATGCCATAACCCTAACAGAACCATGTGGCTCCCAAGATGAATAATCGTCCCAAGGGCCTAAAGAGGCTCCCATATCTACACCCACAATCACTGGAAACGATGCTACCAAATCACGCCCTACCTGCGGCAACAAAACAGGTTCCCCGTTCCCTCTTGTATCAAAACTCGCAACTAAGTTTGGCGTGAATCCAGCTATACTAGGAGCAAGAACTACTGCCTCAACTACGGTTTGAGTTGCAAACTGGTTGTGATACTCACCAACTCCAACTGATAATGATTGGCCCATTAACGGGGCTGGCAATACCAACAGACCAGCCACCAATAATCGTCTGGGTTTCAGCAACGCAGACCATACCCCCCCACCACAAACCTTTGCTAAAAACTGCCCCAAGGTTATCCAAGGCATGAACGACCCAAACGCCAACAGCGGAAAAACAACGCTGTCCACAGCAGCAGCCGCGATGTTGGAACCATTAGCTCGTCGATACCAGGTCTGATCTCTCAGGACATGGTAGCAAATAGCGTCAACTCCCTCGCTCAACATAAACGCCACACCTGACGCAATCGCAACCTGCCTCACCGAACCGCCAAACAAATAGCTCGCTCCTGACCCTGCGAGGATTAAAAGAGCCATGTTTCGCTTAACCTTGTCGCCCCACTCGTCATGCAGACGATCCCGAGCAATCAAGACCAACCCAATCAACAGAAACGCCGTGTACACCGACGTAGTTGGTCCGAACACAGCTACCGCGACGTTGGCGGCAACAACAGCTAATAGGTATCCAATGGTTAATACAAATACTTGCATTATGAACTCTCCCCAGAAGTAGTATCAATTCTCATCAACAATCTCGTAGTCAGCCTCGGGTAACTCTGTAGAGCTTTCGTGCTCCACCTTTTTCAAGGCGTTCAAGAAATCAGTTCCTATGCTCACAACGTTCAGCGTGGCGTCAGGCTTACCATACTCTTCGCGGTTATATCGCTCAGACATCCACCGTCGCTGTTCCGCTTTCAACCTGGCGGCTTGTACAGACCCGTCGTCCGCATCATCAACTATGGACAACGCTTCTTCAACAAGGTTAGACCCTATGATCTTTTTGTTGTCCTGCCACCTCTGCCAACGTTCTCCCGTCCTGTCGCTATGGAGCCATTTATAGAATACACCCATACTAACGTGCCCAATATCAGGCTCAATATTCTTTAACAAACGTTCTACACTACGAACTTCCAAATACTTCTCAAAAATGACGGTTTCACCAAGTCCAGTAAGAGCCTTGTATGCCGCCTTAATAATCGGTCGTCCAGCCACTAGTCATTCTCCTCTTTAGTTACCATGACTGTATAATCATTTCGAGCTTGGCGTCTAACGCCTCCCTAGACAGGGGGATGCCGTTCTTGTCGAA
>MDTE01064177.1_pt1 | contig 27058 bp, 25 predicted proteins | sample 811231 | NCBI WGS metagenome assembly MDTE01 (sample SAMN05326651, study PRJNA326480) | marine metagenome | isolation source: seawater | place: Indian Ocean: Red Sea | collected 2010
TAGAGCCAATCCCCAGAGATAAAACTCTGTCTGGCATGTTAGCAGATGGAGAATTGGATGCGGTAATCTGCCCGCCGGTACCAAGTGTGTTTACCAATGGTCACCCGGATGTTGATCGTTTGTGGCCTGATTTCCGGCCCGCGGAAGAGGAGTTCTATAAAAAAACCGGGATGTTCCCGATTATGCACATGGTTGGTATTCGCGACGATGTGGTAGAAAAATACCCCTGGTTGCCTGCCACCATGTACAAGGCATTTCGCCAAGCCAAGGATGTTGCGGTAAAGAATTTGGAGTTCGGCGCTGCAGCCTGCGCGACACTACCCTGGCAAGGTGCAGAGTTGCGCCGAACCCGTCAAGTGATGGGCCACGATTATTGGCAGTATGGTTTGGAGGAAAATCGAACTGACATCGAAGCTATGTTGCGCTATTCGGTGGAGCAGGGGCTTACCAAGCCCGGCGTGACGGCCGAAGATTTATTTGCTGAATCGACTTGGACCACCACTAAAGAGTAGGTCTTACTTGTGAAAATTTGTTTTTTTGGGGCTGGTGCAATCGGGTGTCATTTCGCTGCTCGCTTAGCGCACAGCGGTGAGGATGTTTCCTGTGTTGCCAGGGGTGCGCAGTTGAAGGCTATTCAGGAAAACGGCATTACCTTGGATCGTGTCAGCGCAACTAACGTTCATGCTCGGGTCAGCGCCACTGATGACCCATCTACACTAGGGGCTCAAGATGTAGTGGTAGTGAGTGTAAAAGGTTACGCCTTGGCCAATGCGGTAGATGGTATCAAAACCCTGCTTGGTCCGGACACACCGATTATCTTTGCCCAAAATGGAATTGTTTGGTGGTATTTCTACGGTCTCGATCCAAAGGGTAAAGAGCGACAGATTGAGGCTTTAGATCCAGGCCGTCGGTTATGGAATGAGATTGGTCCGGAGCGTGCTTTAGGGGGTGTGGTCTATTCGGCCAATGGACTGGTTGCTCCCGGTCATGTTCGTAACACAAGCCCCGGACGTAATTGGCTTTGTATTGGTGAGCCTGATGGCTCTATGTCTGAACGGGTGAAGTCTATTCAAGCGGTGTTTGGAAAAGCGGATATGGGTCCCATAGCTGAAGATATCCGCTATGTACTTTGGGATAAGTTGATGAGTAATATGGCAACAGGGCCTATAAGTTGCCTAACGGGTAGTACAGTCGCGGAGCTGCAAGCTGACCCTAGGCTCCATAGGCTGGCAACTATTATTATGGGGGAGGCCATGGCGATCGCCTCGGCACTGGGGACCCCGATTGATATTGATCCTGTAGAGCGCTTCAAAAAAACTAAGGGTGGTTCTCACAAAGTATCGATGCTGCAAGATATGGAGAAAGGGAATCAGATGGAAATCGATGCTATGCTCGGCGTACCCTACGAACTTGCCCAGGCCGCAGGTATTGAAACGCCGACGCTTGGCACATTGGTAGCATTGTTGAAGCAGCGAGCGCGGTTGATGGGGTTATATCGAGGTTAAGTTGCTCCAGATTATAGGATTGTTGGTCTTAAAATTGATTTGTCCAGTTTCCGATTAGCTTGGATACTCCTCGTCTTTGATATTGGTTAATGGCTTGGCTTAAATATTTAAGTCTTTCAGAGTAGTTTAAATGTCTCGCTATGCTGCTAGTGCCGTTGGCATGGATATCGGAAGACAAGCGCAGAAAAGACATGGTCCGAGGTATATGGTGGCTAAGAAAGAAATTCCTTGGTCCAATTTTTATAGGCGTCGCCATTAATTAGTGTGTTTTGTAAGTCTTCCGATGATTCAAAGTCTATTTCGTTGGGAGCAGCGCCGCCATTGAGAGCTGTCATTGTCTCGTAAGCAGCCTGTATGGCTGCTATAAATGGCAGGTGGGGCTGTAGCCGAATACGAACGCGTAGCTTCGTTAGCTCGTTCAGGTCAGTTAGGTCGCCGCTATGGACTAAGAAAAGAGGTAACGTTGTTTCGTTACTGAGTTTCTCCAAATCTGAGTGTTGGATGATACCGGTAAAGAATAATCCATCTACGCCAGTTTTTTCGTACGCCTGTGCACGCCGGACCGCTTCATCAATGCCAAGGACTCCAGCAACGTTTGTCCGTGCGATAATGCTAAGCGTCGGGTCTTGGCGGGCGTCTAAAGCTGCATGCATTTTTGCGACGCCTTCTTCTAGGGAGATGAATGCCGTCGTTTGGCTTCCGAAAGGTTTGGGCAATGCTGTGTCTTCAATCGTAATAGCCGCCGCTCCTGCAGTTTCTAGCTCTTCGATAGTTCGGCGTACATTTAAGGCATTGCCAAATCCATGATCTGCATCCACTAGAAGAGGCAACTGTCCGGCACGATTGATGCGGTGGGTAAGCTCGGCGAGGTCCGATAGTGTCATGACCATAACATCCGGAGCGCCAAGTACAGCCATTGAGGCTATGGAGCCAGGTAAAACCATAACCTCATAGCCCACATGTGCTGCAATGCGTGCACTAACTGCGTCGTAGACCGAGCCCGGATTAACGCAACGGTTTCCTTCAATTAGGAGCCGAAAGTTTTCTCGGCGTTTTGTCCAATGCATATTTGGTCTCCTAATAATCTCTTTACTTGTTTTGTGCTCGATCCCACTCAGCTTGTAACCGTATCCAATTATCTTCAGCACGAGCTAGGTCTTTTTCAAGAGTGCCCAATTGTTTTTGTAACGCGAGCAACTTGCCTTTTTCTTCCTCATAAAGGGTGGGGTCAGCCATTGCTTTTTGAAGTTTCTGCTTTTCTCCCTCGAGGCGCTCAACCTTTGATTCTGCTTGTGTTAGCTTTTTGCGCAAGGGCGCTAGGGCTTGGCGGCGTTTGGCGGCTTCTTTACGCAGGTTTTTTCGGTCATTCGGCCTATTTTCTTTTCGTTTTTCGACATTTCCTCGGTTCTTACTCAATAGCAAAGCTTGGTAATCATCCATATCGCCTTCGAAAGGTATCACTCGTCCTTCATCGACTAGCCAGAAACGGTCGGCTGTTAGTTTGAGTACATGGGGATCATGACTGACTATTACTACGGCACCACTAAATGCATTAATGGCTTGTACCAAGGCTTGCCGAGACTCTACGTCGAGATGGTTTGTTGGTTCGTCGAGTAGCAATATGTGTGGTTTGTCACAACTCATAAGCGCAAAAAGCAGGCGAGCTTTCTCACCGCCGGAGAGGTTCTCGATTATAGTTTCCGCGCGGTCCTGGGCAAAACCAAAATACCCTAAATGGCCGCGTCGCTGAGTTTCAGTGTCGCGTGGGCGGCGAGCAGAAACTTCTGAGAGTGGTGTACCCTTGATATTAAGCTCATCGGCCTGATGTTGCGCAAAATAACCAATGCGTAAGTTCCCCGATTTTGTTTGCTTGCCTGACAGCGGCGTGAGTCTGCCTGCCAAAAGTTTGATCAAAGTAGATTTACCGTTACCATTTGCACCGAGTAGTGCGATTCGGTCATCATCATCAAGCCTGAGGTCGAGGTTATCTAATACTGCTTCTCCATTATAGCCGACAGCAATCTTATCCATTGTGAGAAGTGGTGGGGCAAGCCGGGCCGGTACAGGAAAATCGAAGGTGACGGCATGCTCTTCCTGGTTCTCGGCAATAGGCTCCATTCGCTCTAATTGTTTTAACCGAGACTGTGCTTGTTTTGCCTTGCTCGCCTTGTAGCGGAACCGATCGACAAAACTTTTAATATGGGCGCGTTGTAAATCCTGTTTCTGCCGCTGTTTGGCATCATATTCAAGGCGTATGCGTCTCGTTTGCTCAAACCGATCATAGCCACCTTGATATAGAGTTAGTTTACCATTTTCTAAATGGAGGATTTCGCCAACGACGCGATTTAATAGATCGCGATCATGGCTCACCAGTAGCACTGTACCTCGGTATTTTTTAAGATAATCCTCAAGCCAAAGTGTGGCTTCTAGGTCGAGATGATTAGTAGGTTCGTCGAGGAGCAGTAAATCCGGTTCTGTATAAAGTAAACTGGCCAGGGCAATACGCATTCGCCAACCGCCTGAGAAGTCACTGCATGGACGTTGTTGTGATTCTTCGTCAAAGCCAAGCCCTGCAAGAATTCGTGCGGCTCGTGCCGAGGCCGTATGGGAATCGCGGTCGCGTAGGCGTTCATGGATTTCGGCAATCCGTGCAGGATCGGTAGCTCTTTCTGATTCCCTTATGAGGCTACTTAATTCTACATCGGCGGCCAGCACTGTATCTAGGAGGGTGGTTTGTCCGCTTGGTGCTTCTTGTGCGGTCACGCCGATTCGCCAGCGGCTTGGTGTTTCAATATAGCCATCTGCCGCACTCAGTTCGCCTGTGACTATCCTAAGGAGAGTGGTTTTACCAGTCCCGTTGCGTCCAACCATACCGACCTTGTGGCCGGGACTGATGGTAGCTTCGGCCTCGTCTAGCACGACCCGTGACCCTATACGATAAGTAATTTTATTGAAATGCAGCATAGAGCGCGGTGTATCACGGTCTTTGGATAGGATGAAACCTGTTCCTTTATTTTGCCGGATAGAAAGAAACCTGTCATGCTATGGAATGGGTGATCGAATAGACCTCGATTTGAAAAAGTTTCGCGCGCGGCTTGAGGAAGAGCGTGAGAGCCTTCTCGAATTGAGCAGTGTTTCGGAAGGTGATCGTAAGCCGGTGATGCTGGATCAGCAAAGTTTTGGGCGTTTGTCGCGGATGGATGCTATGCAGGCACAGGAAATGTCGAAGGCGCTCAATGGACGACGACAGGGCCGTTTGCTGATGATTGATGCCGCCTTAGTCCGCATAGACGAGGGGCACTACGGTTTTTGCGAAGAGTGCGATGAGGATATTCCCGTCAAACGCTTGGAGATTGACCCAGTCGTTCGGCGTTGCGTGGAGTGTGCGGGCTGAATAACCCTATATAATTTTTTAATGTTCGAAAAAACTAAATCATGGATAAGCTCTTTGAAACTTGACGTTTTGGCGGTGTATTTCGTTGCGCGGGATCCAAGCGTTAATTGGGGGCTAAAGTTGCTTGCATTTGCGACGGCAGCTTACGTATTTAGTCCAATAGACCTAATTCCCGATTTTATCCCCATAGTTGGCTACTTCGATGAACTTATTCTAGTACCTACAGCGATTTGGGTGATCCTAAAATTAACGCCAGAAACTGTATTAGTAAGATGCCGTTTAGAAGCAAAAAGGCAATTCAAAAAAAATAGGCCCGTATCAATTTTTGGTGCAGCGATAGTGGTGATAATTTGGGTGTTTTTTGGTTTTAGCCTTTGGTGGTGGTTTATGGGCGTAGACCGTTTTTAAGTGGCCGATAGAAAATAGTGCTTCAAAATAATTGAACCTATCCCGCCTACTTGAGATCACAACAAGGGTGTGGTTTTACTGCCTCTTTCGCAGGGATTGACAAAGGCACTGATGCTGTCGAAAAATTTTAAATCCCAAAGGTACAATATTAAAACCACCCTGAACTTTGCGGTGGCGTGGAGTAAGACATTTTATAGCCGGCTCAGGCCGGAAATACACGCTTCCACCATATGACCCAAGCAATGACGAAACAGCCGCCAATTAATAGTAATGCAATTATAGCGAAACTGGCTTCAATCCCCCACCATTCTGCCGCATAGCCCATGAACGCTGGTATGAGAATGTTGGAAAGACGGTTAACCGTGTTTCGTAAGCCCACTGCAGCACCTTGCTGGGCTGCATCGACGCTACGAGATAATATGGAATAGATTAGCGGCTGATTAACGCCTTGGGAAAAGCCGCGTGCAACGGTGGCCACAGTTAGTAGTGTGAAAGTGGATGCCACAATCGGTGTAAGGCATATAAAAAAAACGGCACTACCGACAAATATAATCACTAACCAATGAGCTTTGCCACGAGCTGCAAACCAGCCCGCCGCTAGACTACCCAGCCCGACAGATAATTCTGATAATCCGGTGAGAAATCCAATAGTGGTGCCGGAAATGTCGATGCCGCTTAAGTATACTACAAAAAATGATGCTTGGATGGCGCCGGGCCCGTTGCGTAGCATCGTGATCACCAGGCTAAAGGTAACTGCCGGAATGCAGGCGAGCATTATGGCATCTCGATAATCAGTCCATCGGGGTAGTAGGTCGAGAATGGCAAATGTTTTCTCTTCTTTGAGGTTGATGTCTGGTTTGCTGTTTTTGCTAGGCTTTGGAATAAGCACTACTGAGGATAAGGTTAAGAGACCCCAGCCTGCGATAAAGAGGAAAGCTGGCCACGTGCCCCAATTTTGCCATACAAAGCCAATCAAAACCGGGCCGGCGAAGTTGCCGAAGCGGGTAACGAAACTGAACCGTCCGAGTTGCGTTGGGTCACCCGCGGATATCTGATTGATAAGAGTTTGTCCGCTAGCCATGGCTAGCGTGGAATTTAGGCCCGTGAATAATTGTAATAGGAAAATTGTCCCAAAAATGCTGCTAACGGGATAGAGCAAAGGTAGCGTTGCTGTTGCCAGCGCTAGCCAAAAAGCCACATGCCGGGTGCCGAAACGGTCCATAAGTACGCCGCCATGAATAGAGAATACCACCGGTAGTATTGAGCGTGCTGCGACTACTAGTCCGATCTCGCTGGGTCCCAGGCCAATGAAAACTGCGAAAAGAGGGATGAGAATTCCTAGCATATCCCACTGACCGCCGGAAAAAAGGCCAACGCCGTAGGTCCCAAGAAGGGCGCGTTTGGCCAAATAATCACTTAAGGTTGGAGTCATTGAAGTACGATACGAAATTTGGCTGTTCAAAAATAGTGTTCGGCAGTCGAGCGTATTCCTGGGGGCTCTCTACAAGACCAGAGGATAATACCTAATTATCATAAAGTACCGATTTAAGGTTGATATGGGTGCATGCAGCCCGGTCATCGTGACATAACGCAGCAAATCGGGCAGTGTTGCACAAAATTCTGGAAGCGGGAGAAAACCAATGTCATGGAAGCCTGAGGTCGACGAAATCAACCAGCGCTATGCCTGGGCGGAAGAGATGGGTGGAGCGGAGACCATCGCAAAACGGCATAAAAATGGTTACCTTACCATACGCGAACGTATTTCGGGCGTGGTGGATGACGGCAGTTTCCGTGAAGTTGGTAAGCTTGCTGGCAAGGGTTCGTATAAAGACGGTAAGTTGGTAGGTTTTAAGCCTGCCCCCTATGTTATGGGTATGGCTAAGATTGACGGACGTCCAGTGGCTATTGGCGGAGAAGATACCACATTGCGCGGCGGCACGAATTGGGGTACCACGCGCCGAAAGGGTGGTCAGGGCGGTTTTATCGACGATTTTGCATACTATTCCCGCATTCCACTTATTCGTCTGATAGATGGATATGGAGGAAGTGCCTCGACAGCGAAGCGCCTCGGCTTTTCTGCCCTGCCGGGCCATAGCGTTGAGAATAATATCAACCCAATTGAATTGATGGAGATTGTGCCCGTGGTGGGTGCGGTTATGGGCATTGCAGCTGGCGGCCCGGCTGGGCGTGCAGTGTTCTCGCATTGGTCTGTGATGGTGAAAGGTCAAAGCCAAATATTTGCCGCGGGTCCTTCGGTAGTGGAACGTGGTATCGGACGAACCGTTTCGAAGGAAGAGTTGGGTGGTTATAAAGTGGCGGCGGATAATGCTGGTGTCATCCAGAATGTAGCAAAAAGCGAAGAAGCATGTTTTCAACAAATCCGGCAATTCCTCAGTTATTTACCCAGTAATATTTGGGAACTTCCGCCCTGTAAGAATGTGGGCGACCCTGTTGATCGGATTGAGGAAGAATTGCTGGAGATTGTTCCGCGTGATCGACGTAAGCCCTATGATATGCGTAAAGTGATTAAGTTAATTGTGGACACGGGCTCATTCTTTGAAATTCAGGCGACCCATGGCCGCTCGGCGATCACTGTGCTAGCTCGCCTAAATGGTCACACGGTCGGGATTATCGCGAATAATCCTATGTACGGGGGGGTGGTCGATGTTAAGGCAGCCCGTAAACAGACCCATTTCATTGACCTTTGTGACCAATTCCATATCCCGCTCTTGTTTTTTGTTGATGTACCTGGCTTTAACGTAGGTGTAGATGCGGAGATGGCGGGTACTCTTCGAGAGGGGATGAATGTGGGTTATGCCAAAGCTCAGGCAAATGTTCCAATGATCTCACTAATTACTCGGAAATGTTACGGGATGGCAGGTGGCGCTGTGCTTGATAAGTTTGGTCTCGATTTCAAAATTGCCTGGCCATCAGCAGAATGGGGATCATTACCTATTGAAGGTGGCGTAGATGCTACTTATCGCCGAGAAATTGCTTCAGCAGATGACCCGGATAAACGACGCAAAGAACTAGAGATGGAAATGCGTGCGTTATCCAGCCCTTTTTTAACAGCTGAAGCCTTCGGGATTGAGGACATAATAGACCCTCGGGAAACTAGAGCCTATCTCTGTGATTTCATCGAAATGCAACAACCACGTATTCGGACAACGCTGGGGCCGAAGATCAAGGGCGGTACGCGGCCTTAAGGCAACAGATTGGAATAGTTGAATGGAACCAAGTCTTACAGGTTACAAGCGAAAACATGGCGTCCTCTTGCAAACGGCATAGTCTTATCACTATACGATAGAATGATAACTTGAGGATTAGATGGCGAGAGCCGTCTCGACAAGTTTCGGTAACGGCGGAGGTATTGGAGTAAATCCTTTAATCCAGCGATCTTCTACGACGAACTCTGGGAATTCATCCCAGAAACCTTCAAACTCTTCTACCTGACCTTTTACGAATCGACCTTGGCGTATTTGTACGAGTATGTGCCGGAGCCGGTATGTCTTGCCATAACGTCGGCAGATATACCAAACGCCAATACCCTCGAAGTCAAAATCCACATCAAAGTCTACGATGCCAAGATTACTATCGCGTTCGTGGGTACTAAAGTCGATAGGGCCTTCATTAGGGCATTCGGCATCATATAGTGCAAATATGCAGACATCCGCCTCTTGGGAAAGCCTTGTGATCTCATTTGAAAGCATACTCTCAAGCGTTTGCTTGGTTTCCAAAGATTTCTTTTTCAAGGAATTTTGGTTTCCATTTCTTACTGTAGGGCCGGCCAGCTCTGACTTCTCTTCAGTCATTAACTATCCTCCATAACAGAACTTATATTGTATTTATAAGTAAAAAAAAAGTGGAAATATAATTTTTTCTTATGAATACAAGGAAATTTAGGGGAATATTGAAAAAAAAAGTGTATACATTAAATCGTGCGGAGTTGGGCATGTTTTACTGCGGTGTATAGAATCAAGTGCGGGGTGAGGGCGCGTTTCGTTTCCTGCCGTCTCGACCAACACCATCTATAAGGACAAAAGCGATGCGGCAGACACTCTTTGAGCGATTAGCCCAGGCGTGCGCTGTACCGCGTTGAATGACGACGTCGCCAGCCTTTAAATGAACGTCCTCTTCGTCCAGTAACATATCGATCTCGCCTTCTAAAACGATTGCATAATCCAGTGTCTCGGTTCTATGCATAAAAGGATGTCGTGCGCCTTCAACTACAAGATGCGCGGAGCCGACTGCGCCAAATGCTTTTTTGGCATCATAGGATGTGATTTCGTCATCGTTAGTCGGCGGGAATTCGTTAATACGAAAGTTGGTTCCATTTGAGAGTGGCTCGGTAGTGAAATCGGCCTCCGCTTCGTCACGATCACCCTCATAGCACGTAGGCATGGAATCTGTCCGCCACAAATTAGTGCGTCCGCCCGGACGGTGTTCGGAAATAACGACATTCTCCGCCGCACTATCGCTGACAACAATTGCCTTACCGTTTTTATCGTGACCGGTGACTACTCGCCTTACTTGTTTCACCATAGTTTCGAACTCCTTTATTCGATAAACCTTAGCGACGGGATTTAAGAGCCGTTACTGCCTGAGCTATAGATTGAACCACTCGCGGCGGATACAATTAATAATTTAGTATCACTGTCTGCCATCCCGCTTATTTTTAGCCTATGTCCAGTTCGGCTATGCCCATGGTTAGGGCTGGCTTACTAAGGTTGGCATGCCCCATGGTTTCTTTGATATTCGTATTAGGCTGCTCTTTTAGGTGAGCGTCGTTTGCGACCCGAACGTCGGTTCGGGCGGCCTAATGAGGCTTGGTTTTTGTTCTTGCGTTTGCGGTGTTTGCTTTTATCGGGCGGCGGTGTGTTGCCGTTGGCAACATCTGCGGCATGGTAAGGATGATCATCAAATACTGGGAGGCTTTTGCGGATCACTTTTTCAATGCTTCGCAAATAGCTGCGTTCATCATGCTGGCAAAGCGATATAGCTATGCCATCGGCACCGGCCCGGGCCGTGCGTCCAATTCGATGCACATAATTTTCTGGTTCGTTAGGAATTTCGAAATTGATGACATGAGTTACGCTATCTACATCTATGCCGCGGGCGGCAATATCGGTAGCCACTAATGCCCGTATATTGCCTTCCTTAAAACGCTTGAGCGCCTTTTGTCTGGCATTTTGAGTTTTATTGCCATGAATTGCATCGGCCTTGATGCCATTCTGATCAAGAAACTGTGCAACGCGATTGGCACCGTGTTTTGTTCGGGTGAAAATCAGTACTCGTTCAATGGATACGTCTTTCATTAAATCGATAAGCAGAGCGCGTTTCTTGTCCTTTGCAACGAACAATACCTTTTGTTCGACTTTCTCTGCGGTAGTTGCGGCTGGGGCAGCTTCCACTTTTATCGGATTGTCTAGCAGACCATCAGCTAAACCTTGTACAGATTTTGGCATAGTAGCTGAGAAAAATCCTGTCTGGCGCTGTTTCGGCAAAGCTGCTGTGATTTTCTTGACGTCGTGAATGAAACCCATATCAAGCATACGATCGGCTTCATCAAGAATGAATATTTCAACCTGGTCGAGCCTTATATGGTGTTGGTTCATAAGGTCGAGCAAGCGACCTGGTGTGGCGACTAAAATGTGGGCGCCGCGACTAAGGGCTTTTGCTTGGCCACGGACCGAGACACCGCCGAAGACAACAGTGGTGCGGAGGTGTAACCGTTGGCCATAAGTTCTAAAACTATCAGCAATTTGTCCGGCCAATTCTCGTGTGGGTGCAAGTATGAGTGCATTGGGGCGTCCAGGCGTCGCTTTTTGGCATGTCTTGGATAGACGATGCAGGATCGGCAGCGCAAAGGCGGCGGTCTTACCGGTGCCGGTTTGTGCGACGCCAAGTAGGTCGCACGCTTTGAGTAACGGCGGAATGGATTTTTCTTGAATAGGAGTGGGGTTTTCATAGCCTTCAGCTTCAATAGCTCGAAGAATGGGTTGGGCCAATTTGAGGGCCTCAAATTTTATCATTTAATCTAATTCTTTCATCTATATAAAAACATACCCGCGCGTGCTCCAAACGCAAAGCAAGCGTTGTCATTGGTTCGCTAATCGCCATGCAAGCATCATGCTAACTACGGCAGCCATGTCATTCATTTCGCACCTTGAAAAACGATGACTACGCTAACGAAACGCCTAAATTTTCTGAAGATGAACTGGCCAGGCTCAAGACAGGTACCAAGCTAAGAGCCGACAGGCGGTCCAAAGTGGACCGCATAAGGAGGTTCGCTGGTGCAGCTAGACCCCTTACTTGTAGATAAGTCAAGAAAATTATTGTGCGCTGCAAAATAAGCAAGGGTATATGGGTTAGGTTGGCTAGTACTAGGAAAGGTAAAGCCTATGTTTCGACATTCACACAAGAGCTATAAACAGTTTGTACTAAATGATAGTTGCTCTAATGCGTGGGCCTATCATCCGTTGGTCTAGAGTGAAATTGAATATTTCGCTTCCGATAACAAATTCGCAGAATTGTCAGTTAATCTTTGTGTGATACTCGGCATTTGTGAACGAGCTTCGACGCTATGTTCGTGCGAGATAGACTGTCTGGGTGAAATCTTTGTTTTGCAATGGATTGTGAAAAGTAACGGCGGTCGATTTAGCACGAGCAAAGCTAGTTCTAAGAATTTCCGTGAACGCCTCATCGGGTAAGTCGTTCGACCAAAGGCCAAAAACGCCGCCAGGCTTTAAGTGGGCAGTCAATTTTGTTAAGCCACCTTGTGTATAAAACGCCGCATTTTCAGGTGCTAACAAAAACTTTGGTGAATGATCTATATCGACCAAAATCGCATCGAACCGCCTTCCAGGGTTTAACGGGTCATACCCCTGCTCTGACGTAGCGAGCCTAAAAAAATCTCCTAAAAGAAACCTGCAGCGCGGATCGGCTAAGAGCCTGGAACTGAGCGGTAAAAGTTTTTCCTTGTGCCAATCAATAACAGCTTCAAGAAAATCGATAACGATTAGAGAGTCGACCTTATCATGTTTCAATACAGCGTCGGCGGTATAGCCAAGCCCGAGGCCGCCGACTACCACATCAAGTTTTCCTCCCTCCAAGTCGGCAAGGCCCAAATCCGCTAGCGCAACTTCTGAAACGGTAAATAGGCTAGACATTAAAAACTCTTCGCCAAGTTTAATTTCGTATACATCCATATCAAGCGTCAGTTCTCGGCGGCGGCGCAGGCTTAATTCGCCGATAGGCGTGTTTCGGTGCGCAAGTTCTTTAAAAAGTCGACTCATCAAAATAGGATCCTAATGCGTTTTCGCGCAGTAATTGGCATTTTAGGATAAAAGCGCGGTCTATAGCTCCAGCAAATGTGGTTATATACAGTTTTGTTGAGGGAGGTGAGGCTGGTTTTTGGGGATGGAAGTATGTTTTGCTCAAAAATCCCAGCGTTTGGAAAAGGTAAAAATTGAAAATAGAGCCAATATAACTTATGGAGCGATTATAACTTATTATTGAAGTTTCTAAGGCGTCACCAATCGGGCGACTGGTTTCTCGTTAATCGGCAGATGAATGAGGGCGCTGGCAATGCCGAGAGCTATGGCTACCCACCAAACTGCATTGTAGCTGCCGGTTGCATCGAATACTCGCCCGCCAAGCCACACGCCTAAGAATGCTCCCAGCTGATGGCTTAAAAACACAATGCCATAAAGCATGCCCATATAGCGTAGCCCGAATATTTGGCTTACCAGTCCCGATGTGGCGGGCACGGTGCTGAGCCAAAGTAGGCCGATTAGGCAGGCAAAAACGATGACCGTGGTTCCCGTCGTAGGTATCATCACGAATGCGGTCATTACTGCGGCGCGCGCAGTATAGATACTACTAAGCAAATATTTTTTGGAATATCGCCCAGCTAGCCAGCCCGAACTCCACGCACCGATCATATTGAAGAAGGCAATCAGCATTAGGGCTGTCGCTCCAAGTCCAGGGACAGAACATCGGTCATGCACATAGGCGGGCAGGTGAATTGCCAAAAACGCCACATGAAAGCCGCAGACGAAAAACCCAGTCGTGAGCAATCGGAACCCGTTATGGTTCCAAGCCTCCAATAAAGCATCATGAATATTTAGCGTTGTATCTTTTCCAGTTTCTGGCGTGATGACGGCGGCTGTAGACAGCGCGATAGGGACAATCATGGCTGCCATGACGCTTAGAAACAAAAGAGCTGTCACCCAATCAATGCTGGCGATTACGGATTGGCTTGCAGGTACCACGAGTAACTGGCCGCCGGTGGCAAAAGCAGTGGTTATACCTACCCAAAAACTACGCTTGTCCGAAGGTGCTATTTGGCTGACTGTCGCTAGTATGAGCGGCATGCCACATGCTCCCAGGCCTAATCCTGCCATGAGGCCCGCACCGGTGAACATTATGCCCGGCGCTGTTGCTTGGCTCATCGTGAAGATGCCGCAAGCGAAAATAACACCGCCGAGCGCAAGTGTTTTTGGCGGGCCCCATTTATCAGCAAGAGCGCCGAAAAAAGGTGCAGCGAGGCCTATTAATAAATTCTGTGTTGCGAGCGCAAATGATAATATTTCTCGGCCCCAGCCCAATCCGTCAGAAATAGGACGCATATAAAGTCCCATGCTCTGGCGAATGCCGAAGGCGATAAAGGCGATCAAAGCCGCAGCGAGTAAAACAAATATCGGACGGCGCCAGAGCTGGTTAGGGGGCACAATAACTTCCTAATTGGGGCGGGATGGCTCATTATTTCTAATGAACTTACTTACCGGATCATTAATAGGACGTATCGAGTGCGTGGGGAAGTGCCAGACGGTCCGTAATCTAAAAAACTACGCGAGTAGCCTCTGTGCTGTTAAAATATCTAAATGACCAGGATTGTACATTTTACAGATATGCATTTGCGGTGGCACCAATCCGGTTCCGCGATAGATCCGTTGCGTCTGTCACGTGAAATGCCAACGCTTTTAGATCGATTCTCCAAATGCTTAGAAAATCATAACCCAGATGTCTTAGTTATGTCTGGCGATGTACTTGATACCCCCGGCATCGTTCTAAGAGGAGGTTCTCCAGATCATAAGACACATGATGAATGGATAGAGGATGCCAAAGCCGATTTTACATTGGTGAAGGAGTGGTTTGAAGGTACTAGTATTCCGTATGTGGTTGTACCTGGCAATAACGATCACGAGGGCGCTTTCGCGAGTGTTTTTGGTGGTCCGCCAGAACCCGTTGATATTGCAGGTTTGCGTTTTTTTTGTTTCTGGGATGAATTGTCTGATGAACAACAACCGCTACGCAACGGGCAACGCAAGGCGTTGTTCGATGCGGCGATGACGGACAATGCACATAATTGCCCACAAATTCATGTGCATCATTACATGATTGCGCCTCCCATCTTTGCAAAGAATAAACATTACCAATATTTGACAGCAGATGAACTGAGAGCTGATATGGAGCGCGGGGGGCGCGTTCGTGCGGTGCTATCAGGTCATTATCATCCCGGCACATTGATAAGCGGCTCGACTGTTCACTCCGGAGCGCCAGCTTTTTGCGAAATACCACACCCGTATCGGCTATACGATCTTTTTGAAGATGGTCGTACGGTAGTAACGGATCACTCAGTCGAAGCCTGAGGGTTTTCATATCAACAGAGAATCAAATACTGGTTGTTTCGTCTATATTATAGGCGCCGCTGGTAAGGGTGGATACCGTACCTATGTAGGCTGGACCAATGACTTGGAAAAGCGCCTCGCGGCACACAACGCGGGCACTGGCGCACGCTCTACACGAGGACGGGAGTGGCGGCTTCTTTATGCGGAACGGTTTGATGATCGACCGTCGGCAATGAGTCGTGAATGGCATTTGAAGCGGGACCGAAATTTTCGAAAGCGGCTTTTCACCGAATGGGATGAATAGCCTAAATTTAAAGAGGGACTAGAATGGGAGATAAAGTAGTCGGCGTCGTTGGTCTTGGTATTATGGGAGCGGCCATGGCAAAAAATCTCATTACGGCCGATTTTGAGGTTTTTGGGCACGATATTCGGTCCGATTTACTTGATGCACATGAGGAGAATGGTGGCAGGGCCGTTTCTTCGATTGGCGCTTTAACCCATTGTGATGTGATTATTACTTCGTTGCCGTCGATTAATTCATTTCACGATGTCTTGGACGTGCTTGCGTATTCGGGTAACGAGGGATTGGTAGTTATCGATACATCTACGCTTCCCATTGAGGAGAAAGTCAAAGGTCACGAAACACTAAATAAGGCGAGTAAAGTTTTACTCGACTGTCCGGTAAGTGGTACTGGCACTCAAGCGCTGACTAAGGATTTGGTAGTCCTCGGAAGTGGTGACCGAAATGCATTCGAACAATGTACTGCTGTATTTGAGGGATTTGCCCGCCTGCACCGGTATCTCGGGGAATTTGGTAACGGCAGTAAATTGAAGTTTGTCGCTAACCATCTAGTTAATGTTCATAATGTGGCAGCGGCGGAAGCGATGGTACTCGGTATGAAGGCGGGTCTAGATCCAAAACTGATTTACGATACTATCAAGGATGGTGCGGGCAACTCCCGTATTTTTGAATTACGCGCGCCAATGATGGTGGCGGGCGAATATGATGAAGCAAGCATGAAGATCGATGTATGGCAAAAGGATTTGGATATCATTGGCGCCTTTGCTGAATCGCTCGATTGCCCAACGCCGCTGTTCAACGCCGCCGTTGCACCATATCGGGCGGCTATGGATCAAGGTCTTGAAAAAAAAGATACAGCGGCAGTCTGCTTAGTACTGGAAAAGGCGGCAGGTTTGAAACGATAGGCCCTAGTTGAAGAGTAAAGTATACCGGAGGCCTGGGAGTAAACCCGCGGTTGCAGCCTATTTAATAAACCACGGAAGATATTCTTAGATTTTAAATTGCGGCGTTATCCGATCATAAAATTGAAATAAGCTGGTATTGATTATATTTTTAAGTAATTAGCTGTTTATAGCTCAACGAAATTTGCACGAAAGCTGACGTGGAGGAAGGATTAAGATCGGCAAGTCGACGAGTATTTAGTTGGTATGTCTTAAATCATTATCGATCCTAGAGTTTGGCTAAATATTCCTCCAATAACGCATTGAACTGTTCCGGACGTTCGGTGGCGGGGAAATGCCCCATATCTTCTAGCTCCCGATACTCCGACCCTGGGACCGCGTCGTGGATATCTTTCTCATATTTTGGTGGATTGCCATGATCTTCTAGCCCACGAAGTAGTAATAGTCTCGGCTTTAGAGTTCCGATCCGGTCACTCACATCGAACGCGTCGATAGTTTTTAAATCATGATACTGTGACATAGGTCCTACTTTCCGATGGCACTCAATTAGTCTTTCGCGCATTCCCGGCTCAACCAAATGCATGGCGCGACGCTGAAAACTGATCCATTCCTCTTCATAGGATTTGGCATCCTTGTTCGCGCGTAGCCGCATTTCGTAGGTGTCTGGTTCACGTGTTTTAGGTTTCATCGCAACTGTCATAATCACTAACGCCTTTACCTCATCAGGGTAATCGAGGGCATATTGCAGGGCGATGGACGCTCCGAGGGTATAGCCAACTAGCACGAGATCTTTATTCATACTTTGCGCCCACAGCCAGCCCCGGACCCATTCTGCATAGTGTGCCACATCGATACAACGCGTACCCTCTAAATGACCGGGTAAGGTGGGTGCGACGCTATTGGGGAAGTGTTCGGTTTGGTAGAAAAAGGCATCCGCGCATGCGCCAGCTCCTGGCCCGTGAATAAAAACGAGTTGTGTCATGATCTTGTCTTCACCTGGAAGTTTAAATGGATTGGATTCTGTGAATATTGCATAAAAATCGCACAAGAACAGCGGGCGGCTCCGTTGATTTTATTTTGTCATGCGACAAAAACGCCGTTATTATGCCAGGACGTTGTAAGGTCGTTGTTGCTTTCTATATGCCCTTGGTGGTTATCCAGATTTCTTCTCGACGTTGTAAACGTGCAATTTGAGGATGCCTCGAATATGGCATCGATTTTCAAAGTGTCGTGAAAGGAGTTATCATGGCAAAAGGTACAGTTAAGTGGTTTAACCCAACAAAGGGTTATGGCTTCATAGAACCAGAAGATGGTTCTAAAGATGCTTTCGTGCATATTAGTTCGGTAGAAAGCTCGGGCTTGAGCAGTCTTAATGAAGGTCAAAAAGTTTCTTACGAATTGGTCTCTGGCCGTGAAGGTAAAATGGCCGCAGAGAACATCGAAATTATTGAGTAGTTTTTTCAAGCACTGATAAAGTATCTGACAAATCAGTGCTCCCATTTGAAATTGCCTTGTTTAAGTGGGGTTTTCTATTTATCGCCGGGCAATACTTGTGGCGGTAATGGCGCTTTCCCTAAAATCATGTCAGAAGCTTTCTCGGCAATCATGATCGTCGGGGCGTTTGTATTCCCGCCAATTTGGAGCGGCATAATTGACGCATCGACAACACGTAGGCCCTCGATTCCTTTAACTTTGAGTTCTGGGTCAACAACAGACATTTTATTTTTTGCTGGACCCATGGCGCAGGTGCGGACTGGATGATAAACGGTCGCACAATTATCGCGCACATACTGAGTTAGTTCCTCGTCCGATTGCGCAGAAATTCCGGGACGTAGTTCCTTACCCCTAATTTTATCAAAGGCTGGTGAGCCTAGAATTTGACGTGCAACTTTAATGCCTTTGACCATTGCCTCTAAATCCTCTCCCTCACTAAGGAAATTTGGATTGATTACCGGACTGCTCATCGGATCCGCATCACGGATGGTTATAGTGCCTTTGCTTTTTGGGTGCATCAGCGAGACATTACTCGAATAGCCATGGCCGCGTACTAGCTTACGTCCGCCGCGGGCGCGGACCGCAGGGGCAAAGCCTATTTGGATGTCCGGGCGGTCCAGCCCGGGCTTTGACTTTATGTAGCCGGTTGCCTCATTAATGTTACTGGCGACCATACCTGCACGGTTGAAAATATAATCTAAACCGTAGACCGCCAATTTAGGAATTGCTTTAAAGGAAATTCCGTAGCCCATGATGCTGTCTGTTTGGGTGACGATGCTGGCTGCAATATGATCTTGTAAATTTTTGCCGACACCGGCTAGCGGTTGTTTGACCTCAATGCCGTGTTGGGCCAGTACCTTGGGATCACCGATGCCAGAACGCATGAGTAGAGCCGGAGATACGATGGCGCCAGTCGAAATGCAAATTTCGCGATTTGCTTTGATCGTTTTTGTCTGGCCTTTATGGATTATCACGATACTCGTGGCGCGACCGTTTTCTACCACAACTTTATCTGCCACTGCATTTGTAAGGATAGTCAAGTTGGAACGTTTGCGCACCGGATCCAGATAAGCCTTGGCCGCGGACCAACGGCGGCCGTTTTTGATGGTGGTCTGACGTTCGCCAAACCCTTCTTGTTCGCCGTCATTAAAATCTATGCGCCGTGGAATTTGTAAGGCGTCTGTAGATTCAAATAATAGCTGCAACATTTTGTTAGGGCGTTTTATGTTACTCACATTTAGCGGTCCTCCGGTTCCGTGCAGAGGGTCGTCGGTGAACTTTTCGTTATTCTCGGAGCGTTTGAAGTAGGGTAGCACTTCGCGATAGGACCAGCCTTTGCATCCTGCTTTGTTTGCCCAATCTTCATAATCACGCCAATTTCCGCGTGCATAGACCATTCCGTTAATAGAGCTGGAGCCACCAAGGGCCCGACCGCGGGGAATATTGATCTGACGTTTTGAGGCGTTTTCCTGATCTTCGGTTTTGTAATTCCAATTCCACTTTTTATGATCAATCAAGAACATTACGCCAAGGGGAATATGAATAAGCGGTGTCCAGTCGCTAGCTCCAGCTTCCAATAAGCAAACGCTATTACTAGGGTCCTGGCTTAAACGATTGGCCAGTACGCAACCCGCCGAGCCTCCGCCGACAACGATAAAATCAAAATTACTTCCATCACTGTTCATGATTTATGTCCCCACTAAAACATTATACCCCCCTTGTTTGTAGCAGCGTGCAGTGTCGAGGCAAAGAGAGTGCGCTTTTGGGCCTGTATTAGAGATTATTCATCCAAACTAGCGATGGCGCGTTGCTTTAGGATTATCGGGGGAACACTCGAGGGGTCCGGATGGGCAGTGTCATCCAATAGTTCAAAATCATCTTCCCTGTTGAGACGATTCATCGTTGCTTCGAACCTATGGAATTTCAAAATATACTCTCTTACCCGCACGTGCATTCCTTTGCTGTGAGTCTAAAAACCGACTTTACTACCCTAAGCGTTATGGCCTTAAATGAAAACTATTCTCTAGGAGGCAATATGACTAAGAAACCGGTTGCGGTTATTGGTCTCGGTAATATGGGCGGCGGTATTGCGCGTTCTATCATCAGAGATGGAGACCGTCCGCTATTTGTCTGGGATAGGGTTGAAGCGGCGCGTGCCAAATTCATGAATATTGATGGTGTAACCATCGTCCCCCCGGCACAAATGGCATCAGATGCCGAGATCATTTTATTCGTTGTCCCGGCGACGCCCCAAATAATGGAGTGTATGCGAGGAAAGGATGGTATTTTTGCCAACGTGTGCGGGGAGCTAGTGATATATGACCTGACCACCTCGGATCCGGATCAGACATGCAAGCTGGCAGGACGTGCCGCAAAGTACGGCATTCATTATTTAGATGCGGGCACTAGTGGCGGGCCGGCCAATGGGGAAAAAGGTAAACTGCTGACTATGGTTGGCGGTGACAGGCTTATATTCGATCGAACCCGGGATGTATTCGATCCTATTTGTGAGCATGTCTTCTATGTGGGGCAGGCGGGCGCGGGTCATACATTGAAGCTGCTCCATAACATCATTTGCCACACAACGATGTTGGCTACATGCGAAGCTGGCCATATGGCGGAGGCTGCTGGCATAGATTTGGCCGCCATGATTGACGTGATTAACGTCTCGAACGCCAGAAGTTATGCGTCCGAGGTTCGGTTTCCAAATCATATTATATCGGGTACCTGGGATTTACGCTCACGAATTTACAATCTTTATAAGGATTTAAAAATGGGCGCCAAAATGGGTAAACGCCTCGGTGCGGATACGACATATTCTCGAGCAACACTGAGCTTGTTAGAGCGTGCCATGGCGGCTGGTATGGAGAATGATGATTACAGTCTGTTATATCGTGATTTTAAAAAAGTACGAGCTGTTAAGCGGAAAGGAGGGGGATCTAAGGATTGAAAATAGATTTGTTTTGGGATTTCATTTTGTTCTACAAAATGGTTAATGATTAGGCGCTGGCTTGATAGGTGTCTCCCCCCCCCAAAAAAAAAAGCTATTACCCAATTAGCGGATTATTTCTTTAAAGGCGGTTGGGTTCGTGAAAAGACAAGTTCGCGAGTGGTGGAGGCCGCTTTGTCGAATGCATAGCCACCGGAGTTAAAGTCTTTAAGGTCGTCAGCCTTATCCACGCGATTTTCCATGATCCAACGAGCCATGGCACCGCGTGCATGCTTGGCGTAATACATGAGGGCGCGGGGCTTACCATTTTTCACGTTTAAGAATTTTGCCCCGATTACCGTCCTTCCAAGCGCCTTGGTATCTACGGCCTTGAAATATTCATTCGATGCGAGGTTTACCACGGTTGTGTCATCATGATCAGCAAGGTCTGCATTCAGTCGCTCAGAGATAAGAGAGCCCCAAAATTCATACAGGGATTTGCCGCGTGTATTCGACATTTTGGTACCCATCTCAAGACGGTAAGGCTGGATCGCATCCATTGGACGCAATACACCGTATAAGCCTGAGAGGATACGCAAATGATCTTGCGCATAACGTAGTGTGTCCTCGGAGAGACTATCAGCTTCTAGCCCCCAGTAGACGTCGCCGTCAAATGCTAGCCCAGCCGGCTTTGCGCTATTACTCTTATTATCGAGATTGAAGGCCTGAAAACGCTCGAAATTCATGGTCGCGAGATTGTCGCTTATATGCATCAGATTTTTCAGGTCCTCCGCTGTTTTATTTTTCGCAACTTTCGCGAGCTCGCGAGTATCATCGCGCAGGCGTGGTTGCGAAATCGGAACACTGATTTCGACAGGGGCCATGTTCAGTTTTTTTGCTGGGGATAATAATGTAAGCATAATCTATCCTTTCCTCCTAACATCAACCCGGCCATTCCAGGTTTGTACGCGTGGGTCTGTGATAGAATGAGACTACGGTCTTACGGCAAAATTTCAAGTCGCTTAATAAAAAAATATTACGGTGAAATGAGACGGTTGCTTATCGTGTTGTTATGCCTTGTACGAATTCCCATTCGTGTCGAAGCCCTCGATAAAGGCCGAGACATAATGCGATTAACACGACGGTAAAGGGCAGGCCAATAGTAATCGATGCTGCTTGCAAGGCGCCGAGAGCATCATTACCACCACCAATCAGCAGAGCTGCTGCAATAACGCCCTCCATTGTGGCCCAGAAGATACGTTGTGGTGCCGGTGCATCAAGCTTCCCGCCAGCGGTTATGCTATCAACAACTAGCGAACCAGAATCGGACGACGTCACAAAAAAAACCAACACGAGAACGATTGTAAGGAAGGATGCCATTTCGGCAAAAGGCATGTTTTGAAGCATTTGGAACATTGCTAGAGAGACATCACTGATACCGTCTACTAAGGCACCGGTTCCGCTTTGAATCTGCTCAAGCGCGGTACCACCGAATGTGCTCATCCAGGCCAATGTTACAAATGTCGGTACCACTAGTACTGCTGTGATAAATTCACGGACCGTCCGTCCTTTTGAAATTCGGGCTATGAACATGCCGACGAAGGGCGACCAGGAAATCCACCAAGCCCAGTAGAATACCGTCCATCCCTGAAAGAACTTAGTGTCTTCTCGGGCGATCCAATTACTAAAAGGAATGATATTTTCTGCGTAACTCAACGCGGTGCTCGCTATGCTCGTAAGAATTACCGATGTTGGCCCGGCGATAAAAACGAAAGCCAGTAATGCTGCAGCGAGGCACATATTTATATTGCTTAGAATTTTGACTCCGCCGTTGAGACCGCGGGCTACGGAAATGACAGCAACCGCAGTAACGCCCGCAATCACTAAAATCTGGGTTTCTATCCCACTATCGATACCGAACAGAAATTCTAGTCCACTCGCTGCTTGCATCGCGCCAAACCCGAGCGAGGTAGCAAGACCAAAAATTGTCGCCAAGACAGCAATAATGTCGACCAAATGACCGAACCACCCCCAGCAGTAGTCTTTAATCAACGGATAGAAGCCAGAGCGGATAGTTAGAGGTAACCCTTTATTATAATGGAAGAATGCCAGTGAAACACCTACCGCGGCATAAATTGCCCAGGGGTGAAGACCCCAGTGGAACATTGTTGCGCCTAACGCGACTTTAGCGGCTTCTGGCGTTTTTTCTGTAACGCCCAGCGGCGTACCGTACCAATTAGTGTAATACCCGACCGGTTCAGCGACGCTCCAAAACATCAGACCTATGCCCATGCCGGCTGCAAACAACATAGAGAACCATGACAATATCGAGAAATCGGGTCTCGCCTCTTTACCGCCGAGGCGAATACGTCCTAATGGTGAAAGCGCGATGCACAGTGTGAATAGGACAAAAAAGTTACCGCTGACGATGAATAACGCGTCTCCATGGATAATTGACCAACTTTTGCTGCCTTCAAAGACTTTTTTAGTCGGTTCTGGAGAGCTTAGCGTTACCGTAATAAAGAGAAGGGTAAAAATTGCGGCAAAGCAAAAGACCAGGCGGTGTATATCCATGCCCCAGCAACGAATATTATCCTGTCCGACCACGTACTGTGTTTTGTATGCGTCTTTCATCGGCCGGTCACTGGTTCATCTCGTTTTAATCGGCTTTGGCGAGGTTTAATCCGCGGCTTTAAAATTCAATATACCCCAGGCTAGATAGGATTTATCTGCGCCGTCTACCCAATGGCCAAGCCCCTTAATCATATTATCAACGTACTCTTTGCCGGAGAGCAAAACTGCTTCGTCGTAACGGTTTTTAAGTTCCAATCTTACACGGTTGTAATGTGTTCGTAGTTGCTCGGTCATTGGGATGATGTCTATTTCTTTAAAGCCGCGCTCACGAAGGGCGTCCCGGTAAAATTGGAACGATGAAAGCGTATCTAACTGGATACGGTCCAAGATTGGACCAAGTACGCCATCTGGACAGTCGTCTGTTTGCATCGGATCGGTAAAAATAAATTGACCACCGGGGACAAGAACGCGGGCTACCTCATCGAGAACCCGTTCGCGGTTGCCGCTATGTAAAATTGCATCCTGAGACCAGACGATATCGTATCTGCAATCATCAATAGGAATATTCTCAAAATCGCCATGGATGATCTCTATCCTCTTTAATAGGCCACCAGCCAGGGTAAGTTCATGGTTTAGGGCATTCTGAGTAGTGCTGAGGTTGAGGCATGTCACATGCGCGCCAAACCGCCTGGCCAAATAACGCCCGGAACCCCCATAACCGGATCCTAAATCCAGAATGCGGGTTTTCGCACTGACAGCCTGCAGTTTGCCTGCCATGATCTCAACCGTATGCCGGCTTGCGTCGGCGATCGTTTCCCCGTCATTTTTGTAGCTACCAATGTGTATGTCCTCCCCACCCCAGAAGGACTGATAAAAAGCATCGGCTGCCTCGCTGTCGTAATAGGCCTCGGTTCGAGCGACGGCCTTGGATTTAGAGATCGCCATGCAGCTTTTCGACGATATGGACGAAGAAGTCAGGCTCGGTTTCCTCGTAGGTTTCCTGAAAGTCCCCATAAGTCTTAATTTTTTGAAAGCCACTTTCGCGCAGTAAGTTACGCATATACGCTTTGCGGAGGGGAAACAGGTTGAGGTGGAATTCGCTTTGATCGGGGAACGCATAGCGGAACCGCACAAGTGAATCATCCACATGCTCGGGCTCGGCGGTGACTTGCTCTCCGCAGTAATAGTATTTGTGCTTGCTGCTAAAGCCGTGATCAAGGATCGTATCATAATTGCGCTGGTCGATGATCAGGACACCATCGTATTTTAAAGCAGCATAAAACTCAGCAAGCGCACGTCGGCGATCCTCTTCATCGAACAGATGCGTAAAAGAGTTTCCGAGACAAACGATTGCATCGAATTTACCGTGCACGTCCTTATTTAGCCAACGCCAGTCTGCATGCACCGTTTGTAGGACCAGACCGCGACTTCGGCCATTCTCGAATGCCTTTGTCAGCATCTCGGCGTTGCCATCTGCACTTATTACATCGAACCCTGCATTAAGTAGTTGGACAGAGTGGAATCCAGTGCCAGTAGCGACGTCAAGTATCTTCGCCTTACCGCGCCCCTTTAATATCTCGATAAAAAATTGGCCTTCGCTCTGGGCTCGGGCTTCCCAATCGATAAGTTCGTCCCATTTTTCGACAAAGGATTGCACATATTCTTTCTGGTAATGCTCAGTTTCGCGCACTTCAAGAGGTTGGTCTCCAAACTCTTGAGGATGTATTGCTGAAGTTACCATCAGTCTAGCTCAGTTTTCCGGGCAAGAAGTAGCACCTGAGATTACAGGTAATCGCGCAAATTACGCTTAGTATCAATTATTAAAATATTAGTATCAATTATTAAAATAAATGTATAGGAGTAAAGGGTTGCCGTTAGGATCCATTGAGGTCCAGGGGGAATAGCGCCGTCCCAACCCGTTGGTCAGGACGGCGGTACCCGCAACTATTCGACAACCGATAAATTTTCGGCAGAAGATTTACCGTTCTGTCCAGCCACAAGTTCATAAGAGACTTTCTGACCGTCATTTAGTGTGCTCAGTCCAGCGGCCTCTACAGCCGAAATGTGAACAAAAGCATCTCCTGAGCCATCTTCCGGCTCGATAAACCCATAACCCTTAGTTGGGTTGAACCATTTTACTGTGCCAGTAGCCATAATATTTACCTCTAACAATAATATACATCCGCACCTCACACCATATGATGGTGCGGTAATTCAACGCTCACATTGTCAGTGGATAACTCAGTAAATCGGTGTACCGCTAAACCAGGTAACTCAAACAAATGTAACACGCACCCCAATAGATGTAGATTATTGCTCATATGTCAATGCAATACAGAGTTGCACTATGAAGTCGAACCGGCAAGAGTCGAGGATAGTTGATGGTTTTCAGGTTTTGGGTGAAACCTAGAATTAGTTAAATGTGTCGTCCGGCTCTTTTTTTGTTAGAAAAAAACTTTGATATGCAGTATCGCCCGAGCAATTCGTCTGAATCTTGGTAATCTTCAGCATGTCGCCACCACTTTGCCTTTTTGGGCCGATTTGATAGCAGCCTCGAGGAATGCAGGCACGGCTATCATTTCTTCTGTAGTGATGGGGTAACGCGGTGGAAAGGAGGCGGCCCCAGTTACCGTATCGGCAAAAGCTTCTAATTCAGCTCGTTCCATATCCATCTTGTCGAAAATGTTGATGACTGGCTCCTCGCCTTGCATATGGATGATCAGTTCCCGCCAGCCTCGCATCTCTGCGGTGCCGTCTACGCCGAATAATTTGATCTGCCAATGGGGTGTAGTGGCGTTTAATGTGCCCAGATAGCCGGTCATGCCGTTCTTAAACCAAAGTAGACAAGCAGTAGTGTCGTCGCGAAGTCCACCGATGCTATTATAAGCGCTGGCAAACACTTTCTCGACCGGTCCACAACAGCCCACCATCGCGTCTAAGGCATGAACGCCCCTGTTAGTCATAGAGCCAAGTGGTGACTCTGTGACATCGTTACGCCATGGGCGGGATTCGACGGCATTTCTTAGGGCTGACTCACCGGAAAAGTTAGCCTCCATATGATGTAGTTTACCAAGTTCTCCTTCGCGCGCTATTCTTTGGAACTCCTGATAGGCCGTATTGAAGCGGCGGTTATGCAGCACCGTTAAAAATACTCCTGCATCATTAGCAGCCTTAATTACGTTACGCGCACTCTGTGCGTCTAACGTGAATGGCTTTTCACACGCAATCGGTTTGCCTGCAGCGATGACGACACTGATTTGTTCCGCATGGATACTGTGAGGTGATGCTAACACCGCTACGTCAACATCGTCACGACAGATAGCCTCTTTGAGAGAACATGTGAGCAGATCAAACCCTTTTTCTTTTGCGTAGGCTTTCTCTTCATCGTTTGTTGTTGTTTTTAAACCGGCAACGAAGGTAATTTTATCGCTAATGCCTTGAACGGAATTTACCAGTACTCGGCCCCAGCGCCCAGCGCCCACTAACAATGCTCTAACCATTATTTTCCCCTGATAATCAAATCCCCGCATCCTACTTTCCTGATCTTGGAGTTAGACGATGCGTCTCCCTTCAGTAGTTTTTTTACATATATAACGTAATTTATCCGTAGTGTGCGACAGCCAAAACCTTTAGTGACTAGGCTTTAATTCATAGGATCGTATTTAATGGTGAGGGTGTATTTTGGTTTAGTGATTGTAAATACGGCCAAACTTGTGGTCTTGGTTTGGAGAAAAAAATGATGAAGTTGATCTTTTCCGTTATCTCTCACAGTGGACGCGGAATCGCGATTTCTGTAATGACTTTGACCGGTTTATTAGCGAAGATTGGTTTGGGTAATGCGGCTCATGTTCATTGGCCGTTATCAATATGGTGCTGTTTTGAATATCGGCTTTTTGTCAAAAACTGAAATTAATATTGA